>Ga0308156_1000695_pt1 | contig 56980 bp, 50 predicted proteins | sample PhyAR2_FD_201041 | JGI IMG/M metagenome (GOLD analysis project Ga0308156, IMG submission 201041) | Phyllosphere microbial communities from UC Gill Tract Community Farm, Albany, California, United States - DLSL A.R2 | ecosystem: Host-associated > Plants > Phyllosphere > Unclassified | place: USA... | reverse complement strand
TTGCCTCACCAACTTGTTTACCCTGATCAATATGTAAAAAATCGAAAAAACCAAGATGCATCAGGTAACTGTGAACTTGGATTGACTCATCTATGCCACGGCACCAAGATTTGTACCCGCATGACCTCCGGTACTCCCGCCATTTACGCAATTTAGATCCTGCTACTAGCATTCCAGTGGGCATTGAATACCTCAACTTCCTGAAATCAATCGTGACATTATCAAGATCGCGCGCCGCGTCTAATTCTTCCAGCAGGCATAATATGCTCCCGCGATCGAAAACGGCCGGTATAAGTATATCCATCGTTCTTTAGTCTCAGGTTTCTTGCTAGTTAGTTGCAACATCGTTATTTATCTCGAGATGTCACATGGGGCTGAAGCCCGCTTCTGGGCGGTTGTGGTCTTTCGGCTGAGACCGCTTTCGACCCAAAGCAGACCTGGCGAGATCGCTGTAGAAGACAGTGTCGTACCTACCTAAGACGAACCCTCTTCCAGATCCATCGTGTCAGGATTGGGATCATCAGCAAACGGCCCGCCCTGTAATTTGAGCCAGATAAATCCAAGTAAGCCTGCAATCAACGACGCAATTAGGATTGCCATTTTCGATGCGTTGACGACGCCGCTTTGCCCGGCAAAGGCTAGATTGGTGATGAAAATCGACATGGTAAAGCCAATGCCGCCCAGCAGGCCTGCGCCCAGGATATGGCGCCAGGCCAAGTCGAGCGGCAGGCGGCACAGACCAAGTGTGACCGCTGCAAAGCTGAATAGGAAGATGCCAACCGGCTTGCCGGCGACCAGGCCGAGGATGATGCCCAGGCTATTGGCTGCCGTCAGTTCGATCGCCCAGCCAGACCCGACAGCGATGCCAGTGTTCGCCAGGGCGAACAACGGAAGGATCAGGAAGGTCACAGGTTTGTGCAGGATATGTTCAAGCCGGTGTGAAGGCGATTCCTCATCATCTTCCTTGGCCGAGTAAGGAATGGCGAAGGCCAGCAACACACCTGCAATCGTCGCGTGCACGCCAGATTTCAGCATAAGGAACCACATCACCGCGCCGCCGATCAGGTAGGGCAGCAGTGCCATCACGCGCAGTACGCGGTTTAAGGCCAGTAGGCCCGCAAACACGACCATTGCCCCCACCAAGTAAAGGACAGACATGTCGCTCGTGTAGAACAGGGCAATGATGACGATCGCGCCCAGGTCGTCCATCACGGCAAGCGCCGTCAGGAAGATCTTCAGCGAGGCCGGCACCCGACTGCCGAGCAGGGCGAGCACGCCGAGCGCGAAAGCGATGTCGGTTGCCATCGGTATACCGACACCGGCCTGCGTGTCGCTACCTCCATTTAAACTAAAGTGAATGAGAGCCGGCACCGCTATGCCGCCGACCGCAGCCAGCATCGGCAGCATCGCATTGCGCAGGTCGGACAATTCTCCGCTGTACAGCTCGCGCTCCAGTTCTAGGCCGATCAGCAGGAAAAAGATGACCATCAGCGCATCGTTGATCCAATGTTCGATGCTCATTCCGGCAACGTACTGGTGCCAGAAGCCGAGGTAGGCGAGGCCAATTGCCGAGTTAGCAAGGAATAGGGAAAGCAGCGTACACGCGATCAGGACAATGCCGCCAGCTTTGCTTGATTCGGTGAATTTCTTGAAGGTCTGTGAGAGCGATCGTTCAATGCGCATCATTTACCCCCAGGCCGGTACGGCAAATGACAAAACGATTTGAAAAGCGGGTGCAATGATGTACATGATGGTCGCAAATGAGCCGCGCGGCGGCCCGACCATCGCAAATCCTGCCGTACCCCAACAGTACGAACACCCTGCAATGATTATAACTTAGCTATCTTTAAAGGTCTGCTTCTGGCCGATTGCGGACGGTCGGCACCGCCCAGTGTACCCGGCTGTTTCCTGCTGAGCAACTAGAGGATTTTATTAGGCGTTCTTAAACGTGTCCAATAGAAGGTGCTGGTGTGACACGCTAATAATGTCCACTGCAATAAAGTTCGCCACAAACAATAAAGTCTGCCATAACAACCCTGGTCTACCACTATGGCGTGTCCTGAAAGCAACACTACCGTACAGTAGATCGATAGGAAGTATAAGAATGTGACATTCCGAGAGATTTTTTGTCCGGTCATTCGCATAGAATAAAAACCATATTGCTTCCGGAATGGATGAGACATGAACAAGTTCGCAGGCGTGTTACTACTTTATTTGGCGGTGTCAGTTTGTCAGGCCAAGGAAACTACGGACGCTGGGCTGGCTGATTTTGCCAGGCAAGTCTCGGCGTTGGCAGATCCAGCACACAGGCTGGAGTCCCGGTTGGTTGCTGAGACGCTCGGTCTCGACCTGGGCAAGCATTGCCAAGGTCCCGTACAAAACCGAGACGGTGACTATTACGAATGTCTTTTTACGCCGCGCAGAGAGCAGAACGGGCGGTTTCGTTTCGTCGAGTTCAGTAGTTTGTCCGGAGCTCCAGAGCCGGATTCGGGAGGCGTTATCACCTGGACCGTCGATCAAAATTCCGGGTGCTTGAAAAAAGAAGCACTGGCGTATGTGTTCAATCGGCCTCCGGCATTTCCACGCTATCCAAGCGTCCCAGAATTTTTTTTATCCAACCAGTTGCCCGAGGAGTATAACTCATATGACCTGATCCTGCACGAATATCTTCCGGAAAAGGAGAATACATTTATCGCTATTTTTGAAACAAACCGATGTGCGGTAAAAATCAAGCTTTATAAAAACTAGGTGGAGATACAATGACGATTCAAGATATCATCAATAGCACGAGATCTGCGACAGCAATCAATGAGTTGGGAAAATATAAAGGCGCAGTCAACCTAAACGCGAACCAGACAAGCTATGTGGCAAATATACAACAAGGCGTCGATAAAGGCGGAGTAATTTCGATTTCTCAAGCGGAAGTCAGCAAGACCGCCAGAGTGTATGGAATCTCGACCGAAGTGGCCCAGATGGAAATAGCCATTCATGAACTGGGGCATGAACGATATGCTTCGAGCGATGCGCTTGCATTTTCGTCGACCGCTGCGGGCCGAGAGGCTTGGTGCTACAGACGTGAAGGAGAGGCGTCGTATTTTGGTTTTACCGTCGCGTTAGAAGCACAGGCAAATGGCTTGCAGCTTGGTGTGATCGGTCCGGGAATTCAGCCCAACCTGTTTGCGAGCATGCTCAACTTTTCGAAAACCTTGACGGGTAGTCCCCAATCATTGGTCTATCAGAATGCGATGATCGATTTTGCCAAGAACACGTGGGCAAACGACCCACAATACCAAAAATACTGCAAGGCATGGGCAAACAGTCAGGATCAGACCAAGCCGCCGCTCTTCCTGGCGCCCGAAGTGCCCAGAGACGCGCCGAATGACAGCGGCAATGTTGGAGTTGGAGGTGGCGGCGGTGGAGGAGGCGTTGCTAGTGGAGGAGGTGGTGGCCATGCCGGAGGTGGCTTCTGGCTGGTACCAATCGAGGAAAATCCGGAAACGATTCCTATTGGGACTCTACAAACTGCCGGTGCTAACAATATACCGCAGACAATACATCCGGATATCATCATTATCGGCCAATCATCCCATGTTGAAGTTCTACACTATTGATCTGCGTTCGACTGACGCTAATCTTTAACGTGGCTTCAATCTGGTACGTTCCTGGAAAATTCTTCAGGAATGCACCTGGATACTATTGTGCTCGGCATCGACACCGATGGGTGCGTTCATCCGAAATGCTAGGTCTTGCCCTTCTTTGACTAGTGCGTTTTTGGATGCGCTTCTCGTTACCGCTCTCATTCGAGGACGGGGCCGCAATTAGGGTCGCGTCAACGATTGTCCGTCGCGGGCTCTGTCGCGTTGTCGATCAACCGGCGGAATTTCCCTGTAAGGGCACTGACCCACTCAAGCTGGACGGACCATTCCTGCCAGTGTAGAAAATTGGTCTGCGAGCGACATCCGATCCGCGCTGTCGATCGTGAACTGGCCCTTGCGGATCATGTGGATCAGCTCGATGCCGGCGAGCACGGAGCCGGCGGCGCGGAATGATTTGAAGTTGAGCATCGGCCTGGTAACCCGCTTGATGGCCCGATGGTCCTGTTCGACAATGTTGTTGAGGTATTTAACCTGGCGCACAAGGATCGACACGTCGCGGCCGGCGTTGATCGCATCTATCGCCGCCTTGTTGGCGCCGCTCTTGTCCATCGCGACCTTGTCCGGATCGCCGTTCGCTCCCGTGGCCTTGTCGAAGAAACGCTTGGCCGCAGCCATGTCGCGCTTCGCTGTCAGCAGGAAATCGACGGTTTTGCCCTGCTTGTCGACGGCGCGGTACAGGTATTTCCAGACGCCCTTGACCTTGATGTACGTTTCGTCCATTCGCCAGCTGCCGCCTACCTGGCGCTTGTGTTTCCGGGCCATTTTCTCAATGAGCGGCAGGAACCGAATCGCCCACCGGTTGATCGATGAATGGTCAACGGACACGCCTCGCTCTTCCATCATCTCCTCGAGATGTCGGTAGCTCAGCGGGTATGCCGCGTACCAACGAATGCAGACCAGGATCACGTCGATCGGAAAGCGCATACGTTTGCAGTTGAGCATGTCGATTTGTCCTAGATGCGGCACTGCAGTTTACCCGACCGCCCGCCGGCGTTCGCTAACGCGACAGAACCCTTGTGTGAGCTCTAACTACACTAGCCCGGATTCATCGGCAGTTTACCCAAGCCTAAAGCCGCACAGGCGACTGCCCAGTCGCGCTGGTCGCTCATGGTCACCAGATCCCAATAAATGTCGTCCGGGCCAACGCCACAGTCGCACCATCCCTCTTGCCGTACCATGTCGGCAAGCGCCCATGCGGGCACGAGGGATGGTAGAGCCACTCCCTCGCCGCTCCGCATGCCTGCGGCCATATCGTCAAACCACTCTGGCCCTTGTACGTTGACTTCAAATCTGTCGACCTGGCATACCCGCTGCGCAGCGTTAACAGTAACAGTGATCAAATAGGGAATTTGAGTAATCCAGCCGGCACGCCGAAGAACCTCAAGGCCAGAAATTACGGCGCTCGGCATCACCACACGAAGCCCCATTTCCCAATCCGGGTACTTGGAAACGATCAGGTTCGCGTAAACGCCACTTTGTCCACCTAAGCTGCAGACGAACCCCAGGCGGTTCCAACGGTAGAGCTCTTGTAGAGCGAACCGCGGCTCCCAACCAAGCCTGAGCGTGAGATCAGCCACATGAAACACCCGGGGTAGACTTTCTAGCGCAACGCAGCAACGGTTAGCGACCATCAATAACATAGCTCATCCTTTGCAAGCCCGATGACTGAGGTGATTAGGCGAATTCGAGCGCACACATCGAGACCGCTACAGCTAGCTCACGGGGCAGTAACGTGGACCCACTTCGCGCGGCGTTCGCAGATCACGAGCCGGTGCGAGCCGGGCGCGTCGAGTTGCCATCAGAGCGTCTTTTTCACGATCCTGGCAGGGTCAGGAAACACTCTCGGCAATGTCCGATAGTCGACGGCCGCAGCACCATCGTTAGCACCTCCGAAGCTGAGCGCTCCGACGATCTCTGAACCGCCCCGGATTTGATGGAGGTTCCAACTCTTGAGAGAATGGAGCTATGAACAAGAAGCCAAGCAAATTTTCGCCGGAAGTCCGGGAGCGCGCAGTCCGTCTGGTACGTGAGCAGCGTGACGAGCATCCTTCGTTGTGGGCGGCGGTCGAGTCAATTGCAGGGATGATCGGCTGCACGCCTCAAACGCTGCATGAATGGGTCAAGCGTGACCAGATTGACCAGGGGGAGCGCGCGGGAGTGACAACAGACGAGCGTGAGCGACTCAAAGCCCTGGAGCGCGAGAACAAGGAGTTGCGGCGGGCGAACGAAATCCTCAAGCTGGCGAGCGCGTTTTTCGCCCAGGCGGAGCTCGACCGCCGTTTGAAGTCCTGAAGGCCTTTATCGATCAGCATCGCGACACCTTCGGGGTCGAGCCGATCTGCAAGGTCTTGCGGATTGCCCCGTCGGGTTATCGGCGCCATGCGGCACAGCTTCGTGATTCGTCGAAGCGATGCGCGCGGGCGAAGCGCGATGAGACTCTGTGTCCGGAAATCAGCCGGGTCTGGCAGGCCAACATGCGGGTCTACGGTGCGGACAAAGTCTGGAAGCAGATGAACCGGGAACGCATTGCCGTCGCTCGCTGCACGGTGGAGCGCTTGATGAAGCGGCTGGGTTTGCAAGGTGCTATACGCGGCAAGCGAGTCCGGACATCGAGTCCCGATGCTGCCGCCCCGCGTCCACTGGATCGGGTGAATCGGCAATTCTCTGCGGACCGCCCAAATCAGCTGTGGGTGTCGGACTTCACATACGTTTCGACGTGGCAGGGCTGGCTGTACGTAGCCTTCGTGGTGGACGTGTTCGCCCGGCGCATTGTCGGCTGGCGGGTCAGTTCGTCGATGACCACGGATTTCGTTCTGGATGCGCTTGAACAGGCGCTGTATGCTCGCCAGCCCGGTGACAATGGGACTTTGATCCATCATTCCGACAGAGGCTCGCAATATCTCAGCATTCGCTACAGCGAACGGCTGGCCGAAGCAGGTATTGAACCGTCGGTCGGCAATCGGGGGGACAGCTACGACAACGCGCTGGCTGAAACGATCAATGGCTTGTACAAAACGGAATTGATTCATCGCCGAACCTGGAAAAATCGGGAGTCCGTCGAACTGGCAACCTTGGAATGGGTCGCCTGGTTCAATCACCATCGACTGATGGAGCCACTCGGCTATATCCCGCCCGCTGAAGCTGAGGCAAACTACTATCGGCAACTTAAAATCGCTGCCGATGAAACCGCATTAACTTAAACCAACCAGCCTCCACGATTCCCGGGGCGGTTCAACAATGCCCGCCTGCGGCGCCATGTCGCGCCGGTGCTCTCTGCGAGAGGAGCAGGTGAAGCTCAGGTCGTGCAGCCGGACGAAGCCGAGTACCGCTTTTGCTTCATTGAGAAGAACCGCCTCGACGACTTCGCGCGTATCGCCGCGCGGACACCGGGTGACCAGAGACAGCTCATTGCCACGTTGTTCGGCGTGGACCAGTTCAGCGAGTTCGTGCGCGGTTTCAATCCGTCGCTCGATCAGGATCTGATGCTCGTCGGGGTGCAGGCGACGCAATTGGCACAGCGTCGTCTGCAACTGGCGAACTCGGAGCAGACAATCGCGGCCTATCCGCAAAAGATCACGGCAGTCGAGGCCTTGGAGCAGGCGTTGGCGCAGCGCCTGTTCCCTGGCGCGACGTACCAGGCATGCGTCGAATGGCTGCTCGGCACTCCTCTGCAGCAAGGGCGGCTACCGTACGTTCAAGCACAGCTCGATGCAGTACCGCCGCCCGTCCACGAGGTCACCCAGGCGAAGTTGCAGGCGCTGCTTGCAGAGGCCTATCGTGTCCAAGGTTTGTGGCAGGCGTCGTCAGGGCAGCTCGCGTCACGTGCCGGCGAAGTGTCCTACGCCAGGCTCTATGAGGCCGTGCTTGCTTTGGCGGAGGGGGCGACTGCCTGTCCCGCATGTGGTACCGGACTGGCTGCTGTTGCGCAGGATCCTTTCACCAAAGCGCGCGTCGGGTTGGAGCAGCTTGCGCAACTTGCCGCTCTTCAGCAGCAAGAGGCGGGCCTTCGGACGCAGTTAAGCGAGGCGGTGCGAACGCTGTGGGAAGAGATGCGTCGTGTTATTGCAGCTGCCGCAAAAGCGTGTGCAGCGGAACTACAGGCGGGGGCCTTGCCTCTGCTGCCTCCTACCGCTGCGGGCAACTGGCTGGGGGCGTGGGTCGATGGCGATCGGCGCGCCTGGAACGCTCTGCTGCAGATCGCCGCGGTGATCGAGGGCTCCGACGCGAGAGCTCGCGAGGTGCACGCCCAGCGCGGCGCGCTGGCCCAAGAACGAGACGGCTTGAACCAATATCGCTTGGAGGTCGAGCGGCTGCGGACGCTGCGGGCAACGGCTGAACAAGAGTTCGCCGCCGCTCGTCAAACCGTGGCCCAGTTTGACGAGGTAAACCGCGAACTGATTCAGCTCGTCGCGAACGAAGTCCCGTTGGTGGCACATCATCAAAGGATCAAGGCGGCCTACGACAGTTTTCTGCCCGAGATCCATGCCTACTTGGCCACACTGCCAGGTGTGCTGCTGCAGGGTCTGGGGGAACAGGCCCGCAATCTCTACAACTCATTCAACCGCGCTGATCTACCCGGTGATTTACTTCATGCGTTGTGGCTGCCCTTAGCAGAAAACGGCAAGATCGAAGTGGAGTTCGCTGGCGAACCGGGCGTGCGCTATGATGCACTGATCGTCTTCAGTGAAGGACACATCAAGTGCTTGGGCTTGGCAATCCTGCTGGCTAAGAACATTACGCAAGGCTGTCCGGTGGTAATCTTCGACGACGTTGTGAACGCAATCGACGATGACCATCGCGATGGGATTTGGCGCACCTTTTTTGAGGACGGTTTGCTAAACGGCAAACAAGTCATCCTCACCTCTCACGCTGAAGAATTTCTCCATCGTATTCAGCAGGAGCTGGGCGTCCGACGCGTCGGAGGCATCAAGCGCTACAAGTTCCTGCCACATCACGGCGAGCACGAGCTCCGCGTCGACGGTGACCCGCCGACGAAGAACTACGTTCTGCTGGCGCAGCAGGCATTGGCAGCCGATGAGAAGCGCGAGGCGCTGCGCCAGGCCCGGCCCGCTCTGGAGAGCCTGACCGATCGCCTCTGGACCTGGCTCGGTCGCCGCGCCGATGGCCGCATCGACATCAAGCTTGCCGGTCCTCGCTCGCCTTGGGAGTTGAACAACAAATGCACGAAGTTGCGCGCGGCCGTCGACCGTATCGCGGCGCAGTATGTAGGGGCGCCGGACGCTGTTGCCGCGCTAGTTCGCTTGCTCAATGTCAACGGTGCAAGTATTGAATGGGGCTATCTCAATAGCGGCGTACACGACTCCCAACGGGACCATGAGTTCGACCGCGCTACGGTGAGGATCGTGGTCGAAGCGATTGTGGCGTTGGACGCCGCGCTTGATGCGATGCAGAACCGGTAAAGGAGCGTTCAGGGGCACACGACGGCGGGTGACAAGACCAGATACGCCACAGTTAGACCAATCTTACTTGGCAGCGATTTGGTCGGTAGCAACATAAATCCCAAGCTACCTTTGGCCTCTTCGTCCTAAAACGGCACTCAACACGTGCCCCAACTACCAAGATTAGGAGCGGAAACGGCTCAACAATGCCGAGGTCGTCAAACCCTGACGATTCCTGTTCCCGTCGTCCGCAACTTCTTCAGCCACTGCATAATTCCCACGTTATTTACCTCTTCGATTGGATATCCTCTTAAAGTAATTGTGGTGCGAGCACCGGGCGATAATTCTGATGTCGTGACAATAAGTATCTCTAACAAAACCCCACTTACCAGCAGAGCAACACGGCCGTAGACTGAGCCTTGCGAACGGCCGGGTTCGACCCGAAGCAGTCATTCCACAGCAGCACGCAGCGCAGCCAAAACCTTAGCGCCTGGATAGCCATTGCGCTCCGGGTAGGCATGTCGGTGGTAGCAGCTCCAATAACTCGTCACTCGGCGACTGAGCGTTGCCAAGTAGGAGGGGTTCTCCAATACAAATGCCCGCAGGGTTGCAGGGTTTCGCTCGCTAATGGCATTGGCGACTTCTTCTGCGATCCCTACAACGTATTCGCCAGCGAGTTGAAGCAAGTAGGGGGTAAGCCACGACGCTTCGTTCGTTAGCAGCTGCCTGAGGCATTCTTGACGCAAGTAGCCGTCGTAATGCCGCGTCCCACAACACAGTAATATGAGCCTAGCGGTAGACTGCGAATTGCTTAGTTCGCGGCGCAATAGCCCAGGATCGTAGTAGAGCCGATAAGGGATGCGAAGCGCTTCGCCATCCACATTGACGGCGAACGCGTGCTTTGGAGGATGCCATTCACCGATAGAGACACGGGCAACCACTTCGCGTACGGCAGAGCGCAGCATCGACGGGAAAGCCATCGGTTCGTCGCATCTGACCTCACAACGGACGAGAAACATCACATCCCCTTAACGATGATGCTGCCGAACGCATACTAGCTGCCGTACGTACAACGGTCCGCTCCTGGCCGGTCTCGGCCTTTCAGGTCAGCATAACAGGTTGTCTGAAAAGAAAATTCACGAACGGTCACGACCGGCGGCAATCGACCCATTCCAGAAGTTCGCGACCTACCTCGTAGAGAAATAGACGACCGGGATCGTAACTTGACTGAACGAATACACGATGCCAAACCAGTGCCAAGCGCGAAGAGTAAGTTTTCTCTTAAACGCGGCGAAGCCAAAGTAGACACTCCCAGAGACAAAACTAAGCAGCGCGAACGCATACGCCAAGAGTGAGATCATCATCAGACCTATGGCGTCGCCACCAGTAAAGTGCCCAGCTGCACGCTCTGCCATGAGATAGGAAAAGAGCAAAATCGCAAGTGTGCATGGCATGCTGCCAGCAATCATGATAATCCCAACTATCGTAGATGTTTTGCCGCTTCTCATCCAATACCTTATTGTGAAAAGTTCGTAAGCGTGGCGTCAGCACCGTCTTGACTTCCAAATGTGATTCGCGAAGCTCAGAGGTCAATAACCTTGCGCAGTAATCCGGGCGAGACCCGCCACTGCTCGCCGTCGCAGAGCAGTGAACAGGTTTTGGTATTCAGGCGGGTGATGGTGCCGATCCGCTCGCGCAAGTGTTTGTCCGTGAAGCTGACAGTGTCCCCGAGCTTAAAATCGGTCACGTCCGCGCGCTGTGGCCGGACTGGGGGCGCGGGTTCGGGGTGCTGCGCCGGATCGGCGACGATGGCCGCGTAAGGAAGCTTCCAGTGCGTACGCGTAAGGTCGTCCTGCACGGTTGCCGTGGTCGGCTGCAGTTGAAGTATCCGGCCTGGAGCGAGGGTGCCACGGCGGTGGTCGAAGTACATGATTTGCGCTCCGAGGTGCAAATGGCGTCGGACTTCCAGAATACGGTGCGGGTCGTCGAGCATCCGGCCAATGGCCAGGCTCAGCTCGTAAAGGTCCAGGCTGGGGGCGTTGCGCAAGGCGTCGAGTAGGCGGCTATCCATGCCGCCAGTTTAGCGCAACCGCCGGGGTCTCAGATCGCCAACCGACCCAGTTGATCAGCCGCGTTCCATGGCAGCAAATCGACCACGCGATTGCTGGGGTAATCAGCAATGACGGTCAGCACATGGCGCAAATAGGCCTGCGGATCGATGCCGTTGAGTTTGGCGCTAATGATCAGCGAGTACATGGCGGCGGCGCGCTCGCCGCCACTGTCCGCGCCCAGGAACATGAAATTCTTGCGTCCGAGGGCGACGCCGCGCAGGGCGTTCTCGGCGATATTGTTGTCGATTTCGGCCAGGCCGTCGTCGCAGTAATACACGAGCGCCCGCCACTGGTTGAGCATGTAGTTGATGGCCTTGGTCGTGTCTGACTGGGTCGACAGCGTGAGCAGACGGTTGCGCAGCCACTGCTCGAAGTCATCGAGCAGCGGGCGGGCTCGTTCTTGCCTGACGCGTCTTCGCTCGGCTGGCGTCTGGCCCCGGATCTGCTCTTCGATCGCATACAGCTCGCCGATCCGGCGCAGCGCTTCGGTCGTCGTGGCGGTCGTCTTGCGGGCTGTGGTGCAAACCAGCAGCTGAACTAGAATTTCGCCTTTTTGCCCAGCATGCGCAATCGTCCGAGCAAGAGCGACCTATTCAAGGGCCGACACTTCGAACAGGAGATCATCGTTCTCTGCGTACGCTGGTACCTGCGCTACAAGCTCTCATATCGTGACCTGGTCGAGATGATGGCCGAGCGAGGCCTGCCGATCGCTCACACAACCATCCTGCGCTGGGTACAACGGTATGCGCCAGAGTTTGACAAGCGCTGGAATCGCTTCTCAACACAGACAGGCACTTCCTGGCGAGTGGACGAAACGTATGTCAGGATCCGCGGCCGGTGGGCTTATCTCTACCGGGCGGTTGACGCGGCAGGTAAGACCGTCGACTTCCGGCTCAGCCCACGGCGCAATGTCGCCTCGGCCAAGGCCTTTTTCCGCAAGGCTGTACGTTCTCAGGGTCGCTCACCGGAGACCGTTACGCTGGATGGTTACGCAGCCTCTCACCGTGCTGTCCGAGAGCTTCAGCAGCAAGGCAAGCTTGCCGAGGTGACGAAGCTTCGCTCGTCGAAATACCTGAACAATTTAATTGAGCAAGACCATCGCAATGTGAAGTCCAGGTTGGGCGTCATGCTGGGCCTGAAAGGTTTCGCTTCCGCCGGCACGACAATTCGGGGCATCGAGCTCATGCATCGGATTCGCAAAGGGCAGTTCGACCTGAGTTCCCTGTCGACTCAGGGTCAAACTACGCCCGAAATCTGGGCAGCTGTTCTGGCTGCGTGAACCCAGCCGCCGAATCACCAGGCTCGCGCGCCTTCATCCATGATTTGCACCAGAGCCGCCACACCCTTCCCATTGCATTTCCTGGCATGAAATCCGCCGTCAAAAAGCCTGCGCTTTTGGTGGCGGCCGCCGCATGCCGGAACCGATGATGCCCAGACCCACCCGCACCGCATAACTGCTCTCGCACCGAAAGGTCCGAGTCAGCCTTAGCCAATGCCGAAAATGAAACTAACACACAGATAAAGTAAAGAAAAAACGACCCTCCAGACGTGCCGCGGAATATTCACGCCCTGCCCTTCGCCTGGCGGCCCGTCGTCGGGTGCTAAAAGGGCTAAGTGAACAAAAAGAACAAAGAGAGCAGAAAGAGTCCCACCGGGTACGGTTCCGGCGGACAGCGGCAGCGGCATTACCCTTGGGTCTATAGCAGGTTGTATGTCCGTTAGTTTCATCTATGGTATGATAGGGTCACTCCATCCCTTCAAAAACCCTGCTGGATGGCGCCTACGGCGCCGGCCACCTGGCCACCACTTCCGGCATAAAACGCGAGGTGCACATGCTTGACCCGAAACGATGGGACGCCAATCCGGTAGCCTCGTTCACGGCCTTCGTCAAGACCGCCGAATTTGCCCAGACCAGCCGCCGCCTGGGCGAAGCCGAACCGGCGCCGGTGTCCTCGAAATCCGCCGCCATCTACGGCTTTATGTTCAGTAAGTTCGCGAAGTGGCTGGCGGGCGAGAAGCGGCCATTCTCCCAAGTGGGCGAACAGGACCTGGTACGCTTCGTCAGCCAGCTGCGCCGCCGCGGCGAGCAGAACAGCGACATCACGGTGCGATACCTGCGTCTGCTCGAGCGGTGCTACACCCACCTGAAGATCGCGCCGAACCCGGCGACGTCGGCAACCAAGCTGGCCAGCGAGAATCGGTACCTGGCGAAGAACGAGGGCACCGAGGCACTGGAGCAGGACCAGGTCGACGCGTTCGTTGCCGCCCTGCCCTCCTTCGACCAGCCAGGCCCAAACCGAGCCGGCCGGCTGCCGAAAGGCTGGAAGCGCCGCCGCGACCACGCCGCCCAGGCCTCGATGCTCTTCGGCGGGCTGCGCGTGGCTGAGGTGATCGGCCTGCACATCGACGAGGTGGACGACGCGTTCAACCACGGCCCGATCCGCCTGCAGATCAATCCAGAGGATAAGCACGACACAAGCTATGAGCATGAGACCGTGGTCTACGACTATGGCGCCGACGCGCTGCGCCGCTGGCTGGTGGAGCGGCTGGCCGAAGATGCGAAAGGCAACCGGATCCTCGCGGGTGACCTCGTGTTCCCGGGCGATCACACCGGCAAGCCGATGTCGAAGGTGACGCTCTGGCGACAGGTCCAGGCGACGTTCGTCCGCGCAGGGATCGATGTCAACCGCGCCGGGGGCCGCACCTTGCGCAATACGTTCGCTGCCCAAGAATTGAAGAACGGCCGCACCAAGGCCGACGTGAAGGAATACCTGGGCCTGGCCCTTGAGCGGTCCGCCGAGCTGTACGAAACCGCGAAGCCGAGGAAGAAGAAGTCGAATGAAGCTGTCTGAAATCACAAACATCCTGGCCGAAGCGTCGCTACCGGCCGTCTCGCGCGACCAGCTGCTCGAGCTGGCGGGCACACACGCTGGAAAGCAGTTCCAGGCGGCGCTGCTGGGCTTCGCCGGCGGCGATCGCCAGCGGCGCGATGAGCTTGAGGCCACGGTGCGCGTGCTCGATCCGACCGTGCGCGATACGCTGCGCCGGCTCGGCAGCACGGCCACCGTCGACCAGGTCGTGGCCGTGGCCTGCCGCGAGCAGCGCCGCTTCTTCGACGCCCTTGATGCGATCGCGCAGCGCACGCCTAAAGCTGGCGTCGCCCGCCATTACTTGGCCGATCTGGGCATGGTGCCGGTGGCGCCGCCGCCGCGCACCGACAATGGCCCCGCAGCGCCCTACTACTCTTTTAAGATAGTGGGGTCCGGTGCGGCCCTCTGCATCGCCGAGGCACAAACCCGGGCAACGAAGCAGTACACCGTCAACGTCGAGGGCGCTGTCGCGCTAGCCGGCGCCGGGCCGAAGACGTTTGACTGGCCCAGTAAGATCGTGGTTCAGCTAACGGTGCAGGAGGCCTACCAGACCCTGGCTCTGTTTGAGAACAAGCTCCGGGAAGTGAAGTTTGACGGCCATGGCCCGAAGCACGACAAGTCGTTGCACATCGAATTCCAGCAGTCGCACTACTTCGTGCGAGTCTTCCAGCGCGGCCGCCAGGCTGTCGCGCTGCCGGTCCGGCCCGTCGATGCGATCGGCTTCAAGTCCTTGCTCTACAAGCAGCTGCTGAGGAACGAAAGCCATCTTCGCATCGAGGACATAAAGGGGATGCTTGATCAGATGGCCTCGATGACGTCCGCGCGGTAGCGATAGCGTCCCGGCTCCGGACCTGCGGCTTTGCTCAGCGTTCTCATCAAACGATGAGAGTCGCGAATTCGCTCACTTTTTCGCTAGGATTCGCCAGAAGACATTGCCTTCACGATGTTACATTCCTTCTTCCATTCTTTGGGATTACGTCGTGTAGAAGTCCTACCCGACATTAGATGGCCTCTGCACTCGTAAGGTTTCGTCGCAACATCATTAGGATCAGGGTAGATTCTCTCGTGCTTTCCGTTGCAATGTTCCCTTGTCGAATGTATGATGCCTCAACATCAAACAATTGGGGGCTCTATGTCGACACGAGAATTCACCGGAATGAAGGCGCGTATGGCTCAGGAGCTGTGTGGCTTCTCCGGGTCGCCTAAAGCTTTCCGGGAGCGTTTCGCCAATCCCACTCAAGGCCAGTACCATCGCATCTATACGCCGGAAGATATCCGTCGGATTCGCATGACGATGCTCTCGCTGCCCCTGGATACGGTGCGGTCGAAATCCCTCCCTCCAATCCTGAATTTCCGCATGGCCAAGGGCGGAACCGGCAAGACGACAATCAGCGGAAATATCGCGTCGGCCCTGGCGATGATGGGCCACAAGGTCCTGATGATCGACGGCGATCCGCAGGCCTCACTGACCGGCCTGTTCGGCATCGATTGGGTTTCGGAAAAGATTATCCATATCGGCGAGCTGATGCGCCGTAACGAGCGTAAAGAGCCGGTCGATATTCAGGCTGCGGTGTGGCCGATCTACCCGGGCGGCATGCTCGACATTATTCCGTCGGACATTACTCTTGCTGACATCGACGGTTGGCTGATGGGCGCGACAAGCCGTGAGTTCGTGTTCTCGCGCCTTCTCGAAAGGAACGTAGATTTCTTTTCTCAGTATGATGTGATCGTCATTGACTCTGCCCCGTCGACGTCCTTGCTGACCAACACGCTGATGACCGCGTGCAAAAAGTTACTTGCCGTCGTAGTTCCGGAGGGCCCCAGCACGAAAGCGTTGGAGATCCTGGAATCTAATATCTACGAGTTGAATGCAGCGTTCAGCAAGTCCGGCCTCAATCTCGATTTCCACGTCATCGTCAACCGGTACAACCAGACGAAGAAGCCACACAACGACGAGCTGTCCAATCTCGTATCGAAATACCCGAATCAGCTGAACGACACTGTCGTTCGTGACTTCATCGGGTTCGTGCGTCAGACCGACTCGTTCGACGAGAAGAACAATGGCCCGGTGCTCGAGAAGGAACCGAACTCGGTAGGCGCTCGTGATGTCTTGGACCTTACGAAGTCGCTTATCCGCATTTTTCAAATCAAGCTGGCGGACGTAAATAGCGTCGCGCCGCTGGCAGGTGTCGGGAGAGCAGCATGACCGGTACAAATAGGCGTGGGCCAATCAAACTGAGTGGCCTCGTCGCGTCTGGCAAGGTACAGGTCAGAGAAGCGAACGACAGCGGCGGCGAAGCTGCTAAGCCCGACATGGCGGACACGCCCGGTGTACCGGCAAATGCCCCTGCTGCGAACCAGTCAGCCATCGATGTCCAAGGCGCGAACGACGTTTCGACCGCGTCCAGTACCGGTTCGTCGTCCGTTGCCGCGAAAGAATCGGCCGCGTCAGACGTCCCGACACGGGGCGAACCTTCGAAAGGCCCTTCTGCGACCCAGTCGCCCGTCGATGGCCAGGGAGCAGAAGAACATTCTGTCGCGCTTATGTCAAAAGCGCCCGACATTGTAGACACTGGCGATCAGCCCCTGCGTGATTTTCCGTTGGCACCTGCTGCAGAAGCTGTCCGTCAAGCGCACGTTATTACGCAACGGATTTTGCTCGCGCTGGTTGATGACTCCCCTTATCAGCCGCGCAAAGAATACGATCCAGAGCTAATCGATGCGCTGGCCACGACGATGAATACAGCCGGCCATGCTGAGCCTATTCGAGTCCGCAGGAAGCCCGACGGTCGCTTCGAGCTCATCGCCGGTCACCGTAGGAAGCGTGCCGCCCTGAGTCTCGGCTGGACTGAAATCGATGCGTTCGTCGAAGAGAAGGACGATAAGCGAGCACGGGTCGACACGATGCTCGCCGCCATCGGTAGCCACGGGCTTTCCGACTTCGAGCTGGCAGATTTGCTAAGGATCGCCGTCGACGAGAAGTTAGTCACGAATCAGCGCCAACTGGCGGCATGGTCTGGCCTCAATCTGTCCAAGGTCAATGGCTGCCTTCAGATGCTTCAACTGCCGCCAAGTATTCTGGCGTACCTGCAACGGAAGCCCAGCCTGTTCGGCTACGAGACGTCTCGGGTCATCCTCAACCTGGTCAAGGAATATCCAAACAATCTGGCCGACATCGAACGCGGTGTTGAACGTATCGCGGAGGGCAAACCACAGAACACCCTCAAGGGCTGGGTTCTCCAGGCCATTAAAGGTCGACCGCAGGGCGACCCGGATCGCAGCCTCATAACCAGCTCGGGAAAGCTAATTTTCACGACAAAGCGCGATCCCTCGGAGCGGGCAGTATTGGTGAATTGTAAATCTAGCGATATCGATATGGACGCATTTGAGAAGAAGCTCCAGGCATGGCTCGAAGAACAGGCGACATCGGTTGCCACCTCGGCAGATGTGCCGGCCGTAGCCGGGTCTGATGACAGCAAATAAAGTGGACATTCAAAAATTACTGGTTCGCAAGCCACGTTTGATTGTGGCCGCTGAGGAGGGGATCACTCCCCTTCTCAGTAACGCCATGTCTATACGATCAACTGTGTTGCCGGTGTCTTTTTTGTTCTGTTTAGAATCTAAACATGTTCGAGTACGCGAACTCGAAGCTGCGCGTTTAGATTCTAAACAGAATGCAGCAGAATTCTATTGCTGTTTAGATTCTAAACGGAACCTAAGTGCTCCAGGCAGACATCCAGAACCGGATGCCAAATACAAAGGAGAGCTGCTCATGATGAGCTAAAACAAAAAACCCCAGCTTGAGCTGGGGTTTTTCTTTCGAGCCCCGGGTTAGGAGGACAAGATGAAGCCTGAGAACCCTCATCTTATCCCCCCCTAAGCCGGCAGTCAAACATTTTTACGGAGATTCGTCACCGTAGGGGCTGCTATGTTTTTGAAATTTTTCTATCCGACGGTGTCGGAGGGGATGTCACACCCAAAAAGTGACTTTGCAGGGACGTCTACGGGAGGTTCTACATGCTGAACCTCACCTACAATGAAATGCTGAGCGCCTATAACCAGTATCCGGCGCCCATCAGGCCTTATCTGCTCCGCGCGCAAACCCATCCTGTTTTGCGCGAACTGCTGACGAAATCGTTCATGCGAGCGTTTCTCGATCTTCTGTCTAGGGCCAACATCGCCAACCCAGCGCGGCCGATATCGGTACGCATGGACGTCACCGCTAAGCGCCTTGGTATCAGCGTCAAAACTGTCTCAAGAACCATTGCGTTCATGGCAGAAAAGTCGTGGCTCAAGCCAAACGAACACCACGACGGACGCAATTGGCAAGGCAAATACGCCGGCCGCGAATTCATTCTTTCCGACGAGTTACGCAAGCTCGTGGGCTTGCCTGTAGACGTTGTCCCGCCATCGCAACCGAGTGGCCCAGGAACAGGCAACGGCGGCCCGATCCATGCGACCAGCGTGGCGTTTGCCAGCGAGCCAGCGGAGCGTTTAGCGAGCGCCCAGGTCGACTCGGTCGGCGATGCGCCGAACGGTTCGCAAGCTGCGGAGGCGCCCGCGCTTCTTGTGGATAAACCGATGAGTGCCGAGACAGAAATGTCCGATGGATCGGCTAGTTATCCCCAAAAACATCCAGAAGATCCCGGTGATCAGACCGAAATGTCCGATGGATCGGCTAGTTATCCCCAAAAACATCCAGAAGATCCCGGTGATCAGACCGAAATGTCCGACGGCCATATAGGTGTTAACAAGGTCTTTCTAAAAAAAGAAGCTTCTCTTAAAAGCGGGGCCTTCGTCATAGAAAGTCAAGGCGAAAAGACGATTCGCATTCCCGCTGACCTCGCCGATATGCACACGATGTTTGGCATCAGTGGGAAAGGCATCTGCAGTCTGATGCGTTTGGCTAAAGCGAAATGCCAGCGCCTGCAGGACGTTTGGAAAGCAAAGAAAGAACAATTGGCGAAGGCCGGTGCTACTGGTGGCAGAGCAGTTCTCTATCTCCGTCGCCTTCTGTCCTGTGGCGAAGACTTCGCGTACATTGCCCGCCACATGGTTTCCAATCCAGCGGCACCAATGGTGCCTGCAACGGCTGACAACGATTCCAAGCAGCCGCTACATGGTTGCGGTGAACAGCTGGATCATCGTGACCTGGGCGATCGGGCCGACCCGCGCGACTACGTCAACCTGTGGGACTTTGGAAAAACCTGCGCGTTTAGAAAGTTCAGGCACATCAGCAATGGCATGATCGTCCGTTTTTACGAGGGAAGTGCGGACGTAAGCCGCGGCAACGCATTCGAGGTCTATGCCGGCTGGGACATGATGCGCGGGCTCTATCTGGGAGTGTATCGAGGCAATCTTGTTGAGATAATTGAATGAAACCCGCCACTTGCCGCATTGAAACCCGATTCGCATAACACTGTGTTTTGCGCTAGGCCTCCTGGCGACACAGGGCTCTGGTTAAAGTCATGTCCACGATGTCGCTACATTCGTCGTGGTGGTTCATGTTTAGAATCTAAACGTGAGCCGTCATGGCGGCTTTCGTCCTGGTTCAGTTTTACACGATGATAGGTAGAGTCGCGGAGCCGAGCTGCAGTCATGCCGCCATGCGGTCGGGTTTGATCCCGAGGGCTCGGAGGCATCTGTTTAGAAACTAAACATGGCCTGCGGTAGTCCAGGTCGAAGTGATATGGTTGCTGCTAGTCAGGCGTCCGGTGCCGCAGACGGGAGGCATATCGCTGTTTAGAATCTAAACATGAAGAACCGAGTTGGAGAACTTTGCAGGGGGGACACCTTGTTTAGATTCTAAACGGAGCCGGTCTACACTCTCACCTTTAGAACCTAAACTGCCGTATGCTGTCTCATGTTTGGAATACAAACAGGCCCAGTCTGCTGTCTGGTGTTTAGAATCTAAACAAAACTGCAGGTATGCTTGCCGTGTTTAGAACCTAAACGGTGAAACACGATCACATGCTCGTGGGTTGCATGTCGCCCACCAACCGCGACCCTTGTACACCCGCGTAACGAGCTCGATGCGTTCGAGCCAGCCTGGTGTTTAGATTCTAAACGCCAGAATCAATCGACGGCGATGCAAGGTGATAAGGTCCCTGTAGACGCTCACCTTCCTAGCCATGCCGAACGCTATCCAGTTGTCCGAAGGCGAAAAAAAAGACGACTTAAGGGTCGTCTTTTACGGAAGCGGTGAATTGTCAGCTTCCACCTGCCAGGCCGCGTAGATTCGCCAATAGTTCCGACTGTGGTTGCGCTACTGACCCAGTGGGGCGGTCAATGTGCGAAGTGCCATGAGCGTTCGTTTCAGGCACGGACGGCGTGGTCTGCGAAGAACTCTCAACAGCGGCATCCGGACTGGCAGGAGAAAATGCACTTGGCGGCCGAACCGGTGCGACTGGTTCAGGACTACCAGCTTCTACCTGGCCGAGTTCGGTCCGCATATCCCACACCCGCCCGCCGAAACGTAGCACCGTGCCATCCAGGGTGAAGCCCGCCAACTCGGCAGCGAATCCAAGCTCGACAAGACGGCGCAGTTCCGCGCTTTTGTCGATGTTCGGCAGCTCAAGCCTCTGGATCACACGCGCCCCGACAGGCGTCGCGCGCAGAGTTACTTTTACATTGCTTGAAGTCGGGGGCGTAGCCATTCAACAGTTCCTTACGGGTTCAGTGCAACCGTGCTGGAGCGCGATGCCTTTGAGGCTTCCTCTTTCGGCATAGCACGCTCAGCTTGAGAAACGACGAACATACCATACTTCCACATGCCCCTCGCGTTGGCGAATTCAGGATCTTTCGCAATGATCCTTCGCCCCTTGTAGACACTTGCGAATGCGTCCTCCCCAAGAGCCGACAAGATCAAGGCAGCGCCACCGCCAACGAACAGGATTGCACCCAGGTCCGAGCCATCACCGACTTTCGACACGAAGAAGTTCTGCACCTGTGCAAGGAACTCCCGGCAAGCAGCTTCGACGATAGGGCTCACGTCCTTGAACTCGCCGAACAGTTCAAAGCGTTTCGTACGGCACGCCTCTTCGACATAGGGGGTCGGCGGGTTTGCGTTCAGTTGGAACTCCGCCTTGATACGCTCTCCAACTTTGTCGAGCAGGTTGAGTACGCCGATGTTGTCCGTGCCGCTGCGGTGAGGATAGACCGACTTCGCATTCTCAGAAATCACGACGATATCGGTCGTCTTTCCGCCAATATCGACGACACCAACTGGACGCCTTGAGATAAGCTCTTCAATGTGAGCATCGAGCTTGCCGTCCGGCAGGATGAGCGCATCATAGAAGGCTGCAATCCCCTCGCTGAGCACACCCTGCTTCACGATCTTTGCGAGGCCCGGGCCGGCGCCGATCCGCTGTACCGACATCGCAAGATTCTTCATTTTCGAGCCGATCATTTCCTCGTTCGGCGCTCCGTTGCGGTAGTACTGGTCCACCGGAAGACCGGTCACCAAGTAAATCGGGGCGTCCGCGAGGCCGCAGTCAGACAGCGCGTGATTCACCAGCACCCGGTTAAGGGAAGACAGCGCATAGTTCTCCATACGCGTGTCTAGGGAGCGCAGCAGACTCTGCCCATCGGCAATTGTGAAGCGCTGTTCCTCGGTGGCGTACGCCCCGCCGACGCCACCGTGCCGGCCCAGGGCCATTACTTGTTCTAATCCCTGGACGGCCCGGGACTTGTGATAGCCGTACTGAAATTCCTTGGTCGCCGGGTCCCAGCCGATGCAAGATTTTACGGTGTCGTGTCCATCGTCCTGCCCAACTACGCGCAGAGTTTCAGCCAGAGTGTTGTTGCCCATATCGGTCCTTGTATCAAATTCCCCCGCAAGCCCCTGTGCAGGGGGGGGCAGTTAGGTTCACTGCACAATTACTTTACATCAACGACCGGCTAGACGCAAGGCCATATACGGCCATACAAGGTCAAATTGGGACATATGAGGACCAACAAGAATCTTGGATAAATTCTGGCTGGGTCAATTTGGCCTGATATGTCTCGATATGGTCCTTTCTGATCGGGTTGCGACGTCTAAGAAATCGCGTGTGCTTGCGCAAAAAAAAAGCCCAGTCACCAAAAGGCAACCGGGCAAAGTAACTTTAAGACTGTCGAGAGCTATTTTAAGCCCTTGGTTTAGCTTCGGCCTGCGCCAGAGACACGGCCACCACCCGCAGTCTTTTTCTTGCGAGCTTTCGCGCTGCCAGAGAGAGCGCCGAATATCAGGCCAGAGGCGATGCCGACCAATACGTCATCGTAGAGCTGGTCGGGTGTGTACCACGCGCCGGGAGCAACCTTGACGGTGCACCGCGACGTCTCCACTACCATTTCGACGCACTCGACAACCTGCGGCATGTAGTCTGGCCGGCTAATCCAGTAAAGGAGAAACGCGGCCAGAATAAGCAAGGGCGCGATGACCAGCGCGCGCTCACGCCCTTTGTCGTTATCGAACACCTTGTCGAGAATGGGCTGCGCGTAGAAGGCGAGGCCAACGGCATACAAAAGCCTATTCACGAACCAGAATTGCGGTTCCTGAAACATCTGCGGAGCGGGGTGGTGAATATGCCAGGCGTTAGCCAGGGCAAACGCTACCATCACCCAGCAGGCCCCGAGCCGTTGCTTCCCGCTCGTCGTAATGATGATGAGGACGGACAGGAAGAACCCCACGAGAATAACCAGGTGGTTGGGCCCGCCGAAGACCGTGTAGCCCAAGGCCCCGAAAACCAGCAAAGGCCAGAAAACGAGTTCCCTCAGCAATCCTGCCGGCGTTGCCTTGTTGCTGTTGCGGTTTCCGGCAGGGCCGGGTTGGTTATGTGTCATGGTTTGACTCTTTCAAAAGAAGGTTGTGGTTGGGTGAAGTCAGGGACTTCAGTGAAGTACAGCGAAAGAATTTTATTTTTCCCGGGCTTTTTTCAAACCCGCCTTGAACGCTGCATCGACCTCGTTAGAAGAAGAAGCGAGCCGGGAGGATCGTGACGAACACCTCAGCCTTGTGCAGCACTCGCGCTATCGGATTGGTGAAAGCCCAGCCGTGGGTATTCGCGTTACGGTAGACCGTCATCGGCAGGCCGTGCTCATCTGCAGCGCGCATTGCACTGAGGCGTGCTGCCAGGAGCGGAACCTCGCAGCTGTACACGGCCGCACTGCGGCCGGTGTAGGCGGCAACACTGCTTTCGAAGTCTGGCAGGGCAGGGTGGTTCGGGTTATTGGATTGTTGCTGCGCTGACGCTTGTTGGATGTGCATGAATGCTCCTAAATGCCGAAAGCCGGCGTGACGAAAGAGCTAAGCCGCGTATGGCTTTCGACAGGTGAATGTCGGAAACCGTGGAGCAGGGTAGGGCGGCGGCAGAAACCTTGTCTGCCGTCGCGTAGATGTGCGCAGCCTTCGCCCAAACCGACGGTCGTCGGTCTGGGCGTTGCGTGCGAATTGCGGTATCAGGGCTGGAGCAATCCAGGAGCCGGGCCGGCATCCGGCTCGGCACAGTGAAGTAGCATGTGGGTCGCCACGTCCTCGATGAGCTGTCGGATCGGCCGCGGGCCGTCCGGCTCCTTGTCTGGATCATGGCCGACGTTCAAGACGTACCAGCGGCACAGCCCGGCGCGGCCGTCAGTTTCGAGCACCACGAGCGGATCCTCGAGCTCGACATCGCAGATCCCGATGATCAGATTTTCGGTATCTGGTTCGGTAGGGATATGGGTCCCGCCTTCGTCCGTTACCAGGGCGAAAAGGCCAGGAGCGTCCGGCTCGGTGAGGCGCCAGGCCATGCAGCCGCCGCCCGTATGGTAATCCTCGAGGCGATCGCCTTCGGCAGGTTGAGAGTGCGCTTCTGGAAGCGAATTGTTCGTCACGGTAGTTCTCCTAGTTCCTAGTTGCCGAAAGCCGGCGTTAAAAAAGGAGAGAGCTGGGACGGACCCGCTCTTGATATCGCCAGATAGCAGGAGCAGGGGAGAGGCTAGGTTAGCCGAGGGGAATGTGCCGCAGAGCGACGCTGAAGTATTGCACCTTTCTTTCTCAGGTGCAAGAGATGATGTCGTCGCTGGCGTCGCAGCCTGTTGACCGTGAAGGAGGGGAGAACAGCCACCTGCGCAAAGTGCAGGGCACATCGACTAGAACGGCAGCGACGCACTATGCACATTTTTTGTGGATAACGTTGCTTGCCGGATAGGTGAAATGCAGCAGGGATGCGGGTCTCATCGGAGTGCGCACGAAATGAGCACCCGAGACCGGATCGAATGAACTCGACATTACAAAAGGTATTGTCGAGTTTGTAACTAATTGTAGGTGTAGCCGTATGGCGCCGCTAAGTACCGACATTACAGCGAACTCGACATTAGAAAATGTATTGTCGAGTTGACAACTTGCGTATGGAAAATCTAAGTGGCCCGCGCTCATCTATTCGGACGGACAGCCATGGTTCCTCCTGGGCGACGCCGACCTATATGCAGTGGTACCGCATCGGCATGGCCCACATTCTCGCAGATCGGATCGGGGCAACGCTAGCGCAGTAGGAATGAATCAGGCGACAGCATCGACCGATATCTCCCACTCGGCCGATAATACCCCCCACGGTTCGGGCTCAGAGCAATACAGTGCCATCACGGCCTCGGCCACGTGTGCCGGGACGTGCGGGTCGGGCGTCAGCGTCGGATCTTCTTCGTCCTCAGGGCCGTCAGGCCGGTAGCCCAGCGGCAGGCCAGGGGAATATACATACGACCAGTTGCGCTCCGTGAGCGCCGTGACGATGCGTTCACGGTGGTCCAAGCGCCAGGGCGCGGGCGCTAGTCGGCCGTCTGGTGTCCACCACGCCAGGTCGACTTCAATGCACAGTTCGTTGTCTTGCCAATGCGGCTCGTATACCTCTGGCCGCACGGCATCGATCCGGATTTGGAGACCCAAGCCGTACGTCGACACGTGCACCCGGCGTGGATTCAGTCCATTCAGAAACTCGATCAGCGCCCTCCGGAAGTCAAGATGAAACTGCCCAAACACGCGTATACCTTCCATTCTGCGTCGTATGACCATGCCTCGGTAGAAGCGTGCAACCGGTACGTACTCTCTCGGATGCGCTGGTGCGACACTCCCCTGCACATCCACGATATCCGCCCTTCCCATCGCCAGACGCTGCAAGTCGCTCCAGATCCAATCGGCATGGAACGCGTCCAACGCCACTTTCTTGAATTCGTCACCGGTCCGCGCCAGCGGGAAGAAGCGGCAGGCGCTCGCCCCCAGGTAATTGAGCTCCTGAGCACGGTCCGGTGTGTATTCGAAATAATGCACCTCGATCAGGAAAGCATGTGCCGCGCGGCGCAAGACGACCTTTCTGCCGCCTCGTGGGTGCCATTTTAGAAGCTCATCGAGCGGGTCTAGCCAGCCCGACGGTGGCCGGTCGACGATGTAGCTACCGTCGTCGCCGCCGATAGCAAGCTGCGCCGGGAAATGCCGGCGTACCTCTACAGATGGCGTCACACCCTCGTACAGCCAATTGTGCGGCAACTGCCGTTCGACTTCGTCGCGTCCGGGTGGAAGCAGCAGGTCTTCGACGGTCGTGCCCAGGATCTTTGCCAGCTTGCTCGCCGTGGTCTCGCTCGTGCGTGTTCCCGTCCGAATGCGTTGGATGGTCTTTTCGCTCATGCCATTGGCGAGAGCCTTGATCGGCTTGCCGGTCTCTCTGATGAGGAGGCGTACCTTGCTCGGATTTAGTTGAATAGTTTCTTTCGGCATTTTCTCGTTCCAGACCATCACCGTCCAGCGCCAGTCTTACCGTTGCGGGCCGCCGCGCGACTCGCGCGAGCCGCGAAATCATCTTTTGACACCGTGCCCTTATCTTTCATCGTGCGGCTCTGGATTGCCGAGGCGCGATTTTGCGTCATCGGAGTCTTGCCTGCTGCGGCCTTGCCCGCGCCTGCTTTCGTCTGCTTCGTCATGGTTTCCTCCATACGTTGATCGGTACCGGAGGAACGATAAGGCAGCACTACTGTCCAGTCACGTCCTCAATTAGGACATATTGGGACATGTATGAGTCCCTGTACAACCTCACAAGTTGGTTTTTTCAGCTATGGTCGACCGGTAGGCAGCGCCACCATACCCGGGTTTCTTGCCTCCCGTATCAACGCTCAGGCTGCTTTCTTCCGTCCAACTGTAGTCCATGTCGGCGTGTCGTCGTCAGCGGCGCTAGGCCGCGGCCATCAGCAACTGCCATGCTCTGCCACTGAGTGCAGGACTGGCGTGCCGCCGCCCCGTCCCCGCGTGCTGTCTTCGCCGTCTACACTGACGCCTGCGCCGAAGCCGCTTTGCTGGGATAGAATCTCGAACACGCCCAGCCACCCGCGCCTTTCTCAAGAAAAGAAGTCATGAGCCAGATCCCGAAGCCGCCGACGTTGCCAAAGCCGAAGGCACTATCCCCGATCAACGACGCTTGCCGCGCGGAGCACGAAGCGCTTCTGCGCCGACTGTGGCGGAACTTGGACGGCATCATTGATGTGCTGTACTCGGCGGACTCAGCGGCGTTCGAGGAGCAGGTCGCCGGTCGTGTCGATAACTACCTGGCGCGACGTACCCGCGCCGCCGAGCACGCGCACGAACTGGCCAGCAGTTACGGCGACGACCGTCGAGCGGCCGTGATGGCGGCGCTGGCGACGCGTCTTGCCCCGAATGACGCGACATCCGTGCCACCGCTGCCATCCGCGATTGCCAAAGCGCGCATCGCCACGCGCACGCTCGAAGAGTCTCTCATCGAATGGAAAACGTCGGCCGGTAACACGAAGCGGATCGAGGTTGGCTTTGTCGATATCGCGTGCCAGGTGAGCATTCCGGACCGTGTCGAACTGAGCGCCAACCTGCCGCGCTTCCTCAACGACGGTACACGGGAGGCAATGCTCGGTTCCATTTTCGCACGTCGGCCAGATACTCTGTCGGTGGATGAGATCGGCGCTACCCTGCAGGCGCCGTCCTGGATCACCGAAGACAAACACCGGTCGGTATGGATCGACGTGCGCGTCACTACCCCGGCCCTTGGCCAATTAGTGCGTGAATTGAAGACGCTACGCGGTTACGGCGTGGGTAGCGTGGACGTACTGGTTGTCTTGCCGTCCGTCGACGAAGAAACGAAGGAGATTTTGCTCGACGAGCACTTCGTGGCACTCGATGCGGAATGGCTGACGGAACACAACTTCGCCTGATCGCGTGGGTCCGCCCTGTCAGCCGTGCGTTGCATGCCTGACTACGTTGCGGGCCGTCCGCTAGCCTTCGATCAAGCCAACCACGCTCAACAGATCAAAGCAGTCTTCGAGTGGCACGCCACGTTCGACGAGAGGCGCCGCCCAATGATGCGGGCTACTTGGCGGGTTCATTGCCGACAAGCTGTCTAAAGCATCAAGCAGCAGGTCCCTGTACGGTGAGCCGGCAAGCACGCCATGCGCGTCGTCAAGAACTGCGCGCCAGCGTGGCCACCTGACGCTCCAGCGCCGACGCAGCCCGGTACCGCGGGCTTGCTCTGGAAGCAGGGGCTGGCCGTCGTACTGCGTTTCAAACGATGTGAAGAAGGGCAGCGAGACTTCGCTGTGCGCCACACAGTAAGGGCCAGCCATGTCGGCGCCGGCTTCGTCCAGGAACCGGGCCACTGATAGGTAGCGGAGGTACAGGTTGATTGCGAGGTGCTGGAGCACGCGCTCGTGCGCCGGCAACGTGAATCGCCGTCGCAAGCAGGGATAGATCATGTCAGCCGTCAGCTTCGTGCCTTCCCTGCTACCGTAGATAAACCGCTCGAAGATACTGGCTTGAAAGAGGAACGCCGGCACCTGGATCACGGTCTCCGGGTACGATTGCCGGGACAGGAAGGCCGGGATCGCATCGTTCAGGCCAAGTCGCTCGCGAAGCCACGCTTCCTGTTCGTCAGTAGTCCAGCGAGAAAACGCGATGTCGACGTCGACATCGGCGGCTTGCCTCGCTTTTTCGAGCTGCGCCAGCTTCGCCCGTTCCTGTCGTCGGCGCTCCAATTCGGCACGGTGGTTGTCGTTGGCCGCGTCGACCCGCTCCTGCAGCTTGTGTTGCAGATAGGCGAGGTGCTGGTCGCTGCGCGGATACACCAGCCATTCCTTGTGGCTCACGCCTTCGATGACACGCGCTTTCACGGCCGCGAATCCTTCCAGCGGGTCCAAATCGGACAGGTCGATTTCCAGGGCCGGGAAGCCGAGCCGTTTGAGCTTGGTCCGCTTTTCCTCATCGACGCGATGGCGGAAGAACATTTCGACCAGCAGCTGTCGGTCGCCGCGGTAGCCGACGACATCTGGCCGGATCGTGTCGATGGCGACTTCCGCCACCGTGCGATCGAAACGGATGCGCCGTGGCGGCGACAGGACTTCGTACTCGTGCAGCTCGCCGCCGTCCTGGGTTGCGGCTGAAATGTGGAAGCTGACCTCCGGGACCATCAGGCCGCCGCATTCGATGAACACCTGCTTGGCGGCCGCGTGGATCGCACTCTCGACGCAGTGGTCGGAACCAGGTGCGTTGTGGTGCGCGAAGAAGCGGCGCCTCGATCCTTGCTTGAGGATCAGCCTCGCCCCGCACCCTGGACAGCAGCACTGGCAATCCAGGCCGGTCGCGAGGGAATCGGTCGGCGCCAGCAGCCGGTCGCCCTTGCGCCCGAACGGTACCTTCAACCCTTTGTTGGGCTTGTCGGTCGAGGCCATCTTAAACGCGATTCCCGGGCATCACGCCGCCTTCTTGCGGCGCCCACTCGCGTCGCCGCCCTGTTTGCCGTAGTACTGCTCCGCGGCCTCGGCGATCCGCTTTTCCTTCGCCTTGACGTAGATGGACGTCGTCGCCGCGCTGGCGTGGCCGAGTACGTCCTGCACGACCACGATCGGCATGTCGTCTTCGACGGCGAGGGTGCCGAACGTGTGCCGGAAGGCGTGCGGTGACGTGTGCTCGAGCTGGGCCAGATCCTCCGGCGTCAGCAGCGGCGCCTCCTGCGACGTGTGCTCGGCCACGTGCGCCTGCACGCGGCCCAGGGCGCCGGCGATCACGTCGTACAGCGAATTGGCGCGATAGCCGTTCGCACCGTCATTTCGGTGCCGTGCCCGCGCCGCCGGCGTGCCCGGCACCACTAGCGGCGCCAGCAGCGGCAGGTCCGCCGGTGTGCTGTCGATGTCGAGCCCACGATCGCGCCAGTGCGCGCGCAGCGCATCGATGGTGCGGCCGCTGACCGGCACCTTGCGTATTTTGCTGCGTTTGCCGAGCACCGTGAGCATCCACACGCCGCTCGCGTGCCGGCTCGCCTTGAGCTTGTCCTGACGCGCGCTGGCTGCCTCGGCACGGCGCAGTCCCGAGTCCCCCATCAGCAGGATGGCCGCCAGCGCTACCCGGTCCTGCTGGTTGTCGGGTTCGGCCGCGCGCAGGGTCAACACCTCGACGACCGTGTCCCAGGCATTCCTGCTGAGCGCGCGGTCGACCTGCATGTGCTCGGCCTGCACGATCACTACAGGGTCCTTCACCGCGGTCCAGGGATTGCCGGCCAGGTAGCGCACCTTGACCAGCCAGTCGAACATGCCGCGCAGGATGAGCACGGCCTGCTTCTGCGATCCCGTGCTCATCGGCTCCTCGGCGAACGGGCGCCAGCGCTTGCTGGTCTTGACTGCGCGCGGGCCGCGGAACTCCGGCGTCGGCGCCACTAAGAAGTGCTTGTAGCGCTCGCAGTCATCGACCAGAAGCGACGACATCGGCTTGCACGCCACCAGAGCGCACCACAGGATGAAACGCTCCAGCTCCTTGCGATACGCTCTTTCCGTGTGGGCCTGGCCCTTGTAGCGCACCAGGTAGGCGTTAATCGCCTCGAGGTCGTTGCGCGCCGCGATGAAGCAGAACGCCGGCGAGCGGTTCGCGCCCTGCAGCCCGGACAGCCACGCCGGCAGCTGGAAGGTGCCGAGCGGCGCCACTGCGCGTTGGCGTGTCGGATCCAGCACCGGCAGCAGGTCGAAGTCTTCCGCCGGCGCGGCATGGGCGCTGTCCAGGTCAATATCCCCGAGCTGGTCCGGCCACTGGCGCAGCCAGCGCAGGATCGCGCCAGCCCGCCCGGCGCCCACCCGCGGTACCGAGCGCCACCACCCGGGCCCGCGGCGCTTGATCAGGTCGACCAGGTCGCCGATCGTCAGCACATCTTCTTCCTTCAGGGCGCGGGCGGTCTTCGGCCGGAACCATTGTGCGACCGGCTGCGTTCGGCTTGGCGCCGGCCGCGGCATGTCGGCGGCCTTGATCAGGATGTCGAGCGCCTTGTCGGTGATGGCGCCACCCTGGCGCGCACCCTTCAGGATCTCGGCGAAGGCCGGATTGTGCTCGATCGCGCGCTCGATCAGCGCATTGCGCATGTCGATCAGCCAGCGCTCCAGGCCTTGCTCGACCTGAGGGCTGTCTTCGGTGTAGTACAGGTCTGCGATGCGCTGGATTGGGATTTTAAGTACGTAGGCGCGCAGCGCCGTGTAATCGGTGCGGTTGTAGGCCAGGTCGTGCAGTGCGACGTCAAGATGCTGGGCCATCCTTACGCTCCCTGTTCCGGTGAGGCCGGTGCATGTTCCTGCTCCTCGGGAAGGTCGGCCACGAACGATTCGACCACGAGGCGCAAGACCAGCCACCAGGCGTAGACTCCGTGCATGCTGTTGCACAGGGCGCTGTCGGCCATGCCGTGCGCGACGGCATTGCGCAGGTTCGGCCCCTCCTGTTCGCACATGATTGCTCGGATAGTGAAGGTCAAATCATCGCCGAACACTACGGTCATCTGCGGCCGTTCGACCAGATTCGACAAACCGACCTCCATGTCCAGCCCGTTCGCGTCGTGGGTTGTCGTGTGGGCGCCGGCGTCCTGCAGCGCGACCCGCACCATGTGCTCGAATTGCGGCACCAGGATATGGATCGCTTGCACGTAGTCGCCGCAGTATCCGGCGTACAGGCCTTGGGCTACAGTGTCGACGCGGTCGCGCGGCACGATGCCGGCGTGCCCGGCCAGGTGTGCGAAGTCGAGCAGGGTCAGGTAGCTCTCCAGTTGCATCGACTCGAGCGCGGGCCGGATCATGCCGTACGCTGTCATGGCCGCGATCTCGCAGCAGGCTTTGATGGCCCGCGACTCGACCTGTCCAGCTTCCGCCACGGTGCCGCTGTCGGCACCGGAGCGCCGGGCGACGGCACGGCCATCGCCGGCGAACGTGACGCCGCCGAACAGGCGGCCAACGAGGCTTTGCGCGATGAGTTCCCGGGCCTGCTGGAAAAGTGCCTCGCGCCTTGGAAACGGGTGCAGCGTGCAGAATGCGAGCAGGGCGTTCAAGGGGTTCTTTCCCTGTACTCGCCGCATGGCTTCATGCACGACGTCTGTAAGGTCGATCCGCGGCCCCTGGACGACGCGCATTTCGCCCAGTGCCAGGCGCCCAGCGGCGGCCAGCTCGACGCGCAGCGCGGCAATGATGTCCTCGATCTGGTGCGCTGCGCGATGCGGGCCCGGCACGTCGCGATAGGCCTTGATGGCGCGGGTGAGGAATTCCTGGCGGGCGATCGCTGACGGACTCGCTGCTGCCTGTGCGGCAAGGCTAGAACCGATCAGCACCAGCATCTCGGCCTGTCTGTCCGGAAGCCGCGCCCGTTCGTACCACTTTTCCGCCTCTTCGAAAAAGCCTTCCGCATCCGAACTGCGGCCGGCTTCGAGCCGTTCGCGGCCCATGCGTTCAAGCTCGCCTGCAATCCTGGGGGCATGGGCCCCCGCGCGTTTTTCCACATACAGGGGGCGTACATAGAACATCGGCTCGAAGGTGCCCGCTCCAACCGCGCTATCGAATGCGGCGAGAAGCGCCGCCTCGATTTCCGCGGTCCGCTGGCCAACGCCGCCGCCGATCAACGCGGCCAGCTGCAGGGCGCGGTGCCAGGCTGCCCGTCCGCTCAGGTGCCAGGTATCGAAATCGATGGGATGCGTGCGGTAGTTGTCGATGGCCGTGCGCACGTAGTCGATGCCCTTGCGCCGGTCCTTGAGCCACACCAGGTCGGCCAGGCGGGCGCGCAGCAGCGGATTGTGCACGACGCCGACCAGTTGCGCCAGCAGCTCGACGTGGGCGGCGCTTAGGTCTTCCGGGAGCATGGAGCGGCTCCCATCGGACCATCGCGCGAGCGCCTGGAACGGTGCCGCGCGTGTGTCGGGCTCCAGCATCATCGAGGTAATGGCCGACATGAAGCCGAGGGCGCGGGCTTTCGCTGCGTCGCCGGCGGTTTCTGCATCGCGGGCCGCCCGCGACAATATGCTGCGCATTTCACCGTGATCGGGGGTCGACTCCGCGTCCAGCAGATCGTTCAGGCCCGCGGCTAGGATGTCGTCGACGGTGAGCTCGGGCTGCTGGGAGGGTTGAGGCATATCGGGCATGGCGGGTGGCCGGACGCGGTTGCGCCGGGATTCAATGAAGTAAAAGTAGGACTGTTTATGAAGTAAATGTGAGACTTCTTGGATACGTGAAGTAAAAGTGGAACTATTGCGCACCGTGCCCGAAGACTCTAAGAGGTAAGTTGCTGGGCCAGCGCGTCGCACACGCGTTAGAGCTTGCACCGGCAATTTCAGTGGCAACTGTCTGAGCCGCCAAGCTGGCGAAATGCTATCTAGATAAGCTGACCTTGCTAGATGCGTGAACGGATGGCCTGCGATGCTGACGCGGGAGCGACACTTCCGTTGCTGGTTTAGCCGAGCAGCACAGCCTGTTCTTTAGACTAGATCTGACATTATGGGAATAATGTCTACGGCGAGCGCAGTTGCCAGTGACGTCGTTTGGACACCTTGCAGCGCCCGCTAGCACAACCCCGATTGCGCTCATATAATGTGACGAATCTGTTATCAACCAATGCGCTATCCTCGCCGAATCCGCCTCCTGAGCGCCGTTGTCGCGCTGTTGAGCCTCCTGTTCATGCAGGTGGCCCTGGCGGCCTACGCCTGTCCAACTCTGATTCCGGCACAAAGCACACCGATGCTGGACAGGTCCGGCCAGCCGATGGTGGATTGCCCGGAGGCCGACAAGCAAAGTCCCACACTGTGCTACGCTGACACGCACAAACAGACCGTCTCGCTCGAGAAGCCGACTAGTCCTTCGGTGATGCCTTTCGTCGCGACCGGGTTTGCGCTGTCCGTTCTGTGGCCAGAGGATAGGGGCGCGATGCCGACGCCTCCTTTAGTCTTCCTGCACGCCTCCGGCACATCGCCACCGATAGCGATACGCCACTGCTGTTTCCGTCTATAGCCTTCAGTTGCCGAGTCATCGTTCCGCCGCGTTAAGTACGCGGCGGTGCCGTTCTTCGCACTCTGGAGCTATTACATGCATTTCCTTCACCTCACAAGGAGGCGCACCCCGTGTCGCCCCGACGTGTTCGGCTCGACGCTTGCGCTCGCAATGCTGTTGTGCCTTGCCTTACCCAATGAACAGGCCGCGGCCGCCAGCGCAGGCCTGACGCTGGTCGAGGCGCAGCAGCGCGCACTCGAGCGCTCGCGCACCTTGCCTACACAGGACGCCGCCATCGCCGCCGCTCGTGAGCTGGCGGTAGCGGCCGGCCGCCTGCCCGACCCCGTGCTGCGCGCCGGCATCGACAACCTCCCCGTCAGCGGTTCCGACCGCTTCAATATCGGTTCCGACTTCATGACCATGCGCAGGATCGGCGTCATGCAGGAACTGACCGCGTCCGACAAACGACGCCTGCGCGCCGCCCAGCTGGAGCGGACGGCCGACAAGGCCTCCGCCGAAAAGGAAGTGGCGATCGCGCGCGTCGAGCGGGAGACCGCACAGGCCTGGATCGACCTATATTTTGCGAAGCAGATGGCCGACCTCGTCCATCAGCAGGTCAGCCAGGCGCAGCTCGATCTCGAGGCGGCAGAAGCCGCATACCGGGCCGGGAAGGGCAGCCAGGGCGATGTGTTCGCGGCCCGAGGCCGTATCGGCGCCGCCCAGGACAAGGTAAGCGAATTCGACACCCGCGTGAGAACAGCGCAGAGCACCTTGGCGCGCTGGACCGGGCCCGATGTCGACGTCGCGCCCGAGAGTCTTCCAAGTATCGACCAGGTCCGGCTCGATCCGGAGTCCATCGACAGCCAGCTCGCGCACCACCCCGAAATCGCTGTGCTCGACCGCCAGGAAGAGATCGCACGCACGGGAGTGCAGCTCGCCGAGGCGAATCGACATCCTGACTGGTCGGTCGAGGTGTCGCTGCAGCACCGGGGGCAGGGTTACTCGAACATGCTATCCGTGGGGGTGTCGGTACCGCTTCAGTGGGACAGGAAGAACCGCCAGGACCGCGAACTAGCAGCAAAGATCATGCAAGCCGACCAGGTCAGGGACGAGCGCGAGGAGATGCTGCGCACCCATGCTGCGGAAGTGCGGGTGATGCTGGACGAGTGGCGCAGCGGCCGTGAGCGCCTTGCCCGCTACAAACGCGAGCTCGAGCCCCTTGCTCTTGAGCAGAGCGCGGCCGTTCTCGCCGCCTACCGTGGCGGCAAGGCAGCCTTGGCCGAGGTATTGGCCGCGCGCCGCAACGAACTCGAGGTCCGTCTTCAGGCTTTACAGCTCGCGGCCGAGACAGCGAAACGCTGGGCGCAGCTGAACTTCCTTTATCCATCGGGCCGCAGCATGCCGCCTTCCATGAACCAGTCGGAGGCCAGGCCATGAACCGCCGCGTCATCATTTCACTCATCGGCGCGCTGCTTGTGCTCGGGTTGACCGGCGCCGGCGCCTATCGCCTCGGGATTCGGGCGGGCGCACACGGCGCAGCCCCGGCAGCGGCCGCCGTCCCCGGAACCGATAAAACGGGGCGTAAAATCCTGTACTGGCACGATCCCATGGTCCCCGGCCAGAAGTTCGACAAGCCCGGCAAATCGCCCTTCATGGACATGGACCTGGTGCCCGTCTATGCGGACGAAGCCCAGGCGGAAGGCGGCGTGGCCATCAGCCCGGGCATCCAGCAGAATCTCGGCATGCGCATTGTCGAGGTCCGGAAGGGCTCCCAGGCCAGTACCCTGGACGCGGTCGGCAATGTCGCGTTCAACGAGCGCGATCTCGTGCTGCTGCAGGCGCGCAGCAACGGCTACGTGGAAAAGCTGTTCGTGCGCGCGCCGCTCGATCCGGTGCGCAAGGGCCAGGCCTTGCTCCAGCTGTACGTGCCCGACTGGGTGGCCGCGCAGGAGGAATACCTGGCTATCAAGCGCATGCCGCCTGGCGCCGATACCGCCGGCCTGCTCGATGCGGCCCTGCAACGGATGCGGCTGACGGGCATGACTGAGGCACAGGTCAGGCAGGTGAGTGCGCGGTCGCAGGTCATCACCCGTATCACTGTCACGGCACCGATCGACGGCGTCGTCAGCGAGCTGGCGGTACGTGAAGGGATGGCGGTTACGCTGGGGGCGCCGCTGTTCCGGATTAACGGCCTACGTACAGTCTGGGTCAATGCCGAGGTGCCGGAGAGCGCGGCGGCGCTGGTCCAGCCCGGGATGGCCGTCAAGGCAACTAGCCCGGCTTTTCCTGGTACGGAGTTCAGCGGCAAGGTCGAGGCGCTGCTGCCGGAAGTGACCGCGTCGACGCGCACCCTGAAGGCGCGGATCGAGCTGGCGAACCCCGGAGGGGAGCTGGTGCCGGGCATGTTCGCGACCATTCACATGGCGCCGGCGCAAGGCCGTGAAACGCTGCTGGTGCCGTCAGAAGCCGTGATCCAGACCGGCACCCGCACCGTCGTGATCACGGTGTCCGATCAAGGGAGGTTCGCGCCAGTGGAGGTCGCCACGGGTGCCGAGGCGAATGGGCAGACCGAGGTCGTGAAAGGCCTGAGTGCAGGCCAGAAGGTGGTGGCCTCGGGCCAGTTCCTGATCGACTCCGAGGCGAGCCTGCGCGGTACCCTGCAGCGCCTTGGCGGAGTCGCCCCCGCGGAGCCCATGCCCACCATGCCGACGAAAACCCCCACGCATCGCGCCACCGGCAAGGTGGAACAGATAGCCAAGGACGAGGTGACGATTTCGCATGGACCGGTTCCCACCCTGAAGTGGCCGCCGATGACCATGGGCTTCGTGCCACTGGCCGGCGGTCTACCGAAGGACATCAAGGTCGGGGATACCGTGCAGTTCGAATTCCAGGCCTCGGATGACGGGACGTTCAAGGTCGTCTCGATCTCCCGCGCCACACGCGCCGCCGCACCTGGAGACGGCAAATGATCGCGCGCCTGATCCGCTGGTCGATCGCCAATCGCTTCCTGGTGCTGCTGGCCACCGTCGGACTCGTGGCTTGGGGCATCTGGTCGGTGCAGCGCACGCCGGTCGATGCGCTGCCGGACCTGTCGGACGTGCAGGTGATCATCCGCACGACCTATCCAGGCCAGGCGCCGCAGATCGTCGAGAACCAGGTAACCTACCCGCTGACCACGACGATGCTCTCGGTGCCGGGTGCCCGCAGCGTACGCGGCTACTCGTTCTTCGGCGATTCCTTTGTCTACATCCTGTTCCAGGACGGGACCGACCCCTACTGGGCGCGCTCGCGGGTGCTGGAATACCTGAACCAGATCCAGTCGCGCCTGCCGCCGCAGGCCAAGCCGGCGCTTGGGCCGGATGCGACCGGTATCGGTTGGGTCTACGAATATGCGCTGGTCGACCGCACCGGCAAGCACGACCTGTCGCAGCTGCGCGCCCTGCAGGACTGGTTCCTGAAGTATGAACTGAAGACGGTACCGAACGTGTCCGAAGTCGCGAGCATCGGCGGCATGGTGCGCCAGTACCAGATCCAGCTCGACCCTGACAAGCTGCGCGCCTACGGGATTACACACGCTACCGTGGTCGATGCGGTACAGAAGGCCAACCAGGAAGCCGGCGGCTCGGTGCTGGAACTGGGCGAGGCCGAGTACATGGTCCGCGCTTCCGGTTACCTAGCCTCGCTCGACGACTTCCGGCACATCCCTCTACGGACCGGCGCCGGCGGCGTGCCGGTGACGCTCGGGGACGTCGCGCGCGTGCAGGTCGGCCCGGAGATGCGGCGCGGGATTGCGGAGCTGAACGGGGAGGGCGAGGTTGCCGGCGGCATCATCGTCATGCGCTCCGGGAAGAACGCGCTCGAGACCATCGGTGCCGTAAAGGCGAAGCTTGCCCAGCTCAAGGCCAGCCTGCCGGCGGGCGTGGAAGTTGTTCCGACCTACGACCGCTCTGGCCTGATCACGCGCGCGGTGACGAACCTGGAGCACAAGCTGGTCGAGGAGTTCGTCGTCGTCGCCGTGGTCTGTGCGCTGTTCCTGTTCCACCTGCGCTCGGCACTGGTGGCCATCGTCTCTTTGCCGCTGGGGATTCTCGCAGCCTATACGATCATGTATTACCAGGGCGTGAACGCCAATATCATGTCGCTGGGCGGCATCGCGATCGCGATCGGCGCGATGGTCGACGCGGCCGTGGTCATGATCGAGAACGCGCACAAGCACCTGGAGGCCTGGAGCCACCAGCATCCCGGCAAGAAGCTCGAAGGCGCTGCGCACTGGCAGGTGATCGAGCAGGCGGCCGCCGAGGTCGGGCCGGCGCTGTTCTTCTCGCTGCTCATCATCGTGTTGTCGTTCATTCCCGTGTTCGCGCTGGAGGCCCAGGAAGGAAAGCTGTTCGCGCCCCTGGCATACACCAAGACCTACGCGATGGCAGCAAGCGCCGGCCTGGCGGTGACGCTGATTCCGGTCCTGATGGGTTACCTCATCCGCGGAAAGATTCCGCGGGAGGATGCGAACCCGCTCAACCGCTTCCTGATCCGCGCGTACCGGCCGCTGCTCGATGCCGTGCTGCGCCACCCGAAGGGCACGTTGGCGGTCGCTGCCTTGATCGCCATCGCGACGATCTGGCCGGTCAGCCGGCTAGGCGGCGAGTTCATGCCACCGCTGGACGAAGGCGACCTGCTGTACATGCCGTCGGCCCTGCCGGGTATCGGCGTCGGCAAGGCCGCCGAACTGCTGCAGCTGACAGACCGCCTGATCAAGACGGTTCCCGAGGTCCAGACCGTGTTCGGAAAAGCCGGCAGAGCGGAAACCGCGACCGATCCCGCCCCGCTCGAGATGTTCGAGACGACCATTCAGTTCAAGCCGCGCGACCAGTGGCGCGCCGGGATGACGCCGGATAAGCTGGTCGAAGAGCTCGACCGGGTCGTCAAGGTGCCGGGGCTGTCCAATGTCTGGGTGCCGCCGATTCGCAACCGCATCGACATGCTGGCGACTGGCGTGAAGAGCCCGGTCGGGATAAAGGTTGCGGGAAGCAGCCTGCAGGAGATTGACAAGGTCACGGGAGCGATTGAGGCTGCGGTGCGCAAGGTCCATGGCGTCTCGTCGGCACTGGCCGAGCGCTTAAACGGCGGGCGCTACATCGACGTGCAGATCGACCGCGCTGCTGCGGCCCGCTTCGGCATGAACGTGGCGGACGTGCAAAGCGTGATTTCCGCTGCGGTCGGCGGCGAGAATATCGGCGAAACGGTCGAGGGCTTGCAGCGCTTCCCGATCAATGTGCGTTATCCGCGCGAGGTGCGCGATTCGCTGGAGAAGCTGCGCGAGCTGCCCGTGCTCACCGGAGCGGGGGCCCAGATCCGGCTCGGCGACGTGGCCGTCATCCGCATCAACGATGGCCCGCCCATGCTCAAGAGCGAGAACGCTCGCCTGTCCGGTTGGGTATATGTCGACGTGCGGGGACGTGACTTGAGGTCGGCGGTACGGGAAATGCAGCAGGCCGTCGCGAAGGAGGTGCGGCTGCCGGCCGGGTATTCGGTGTCCTGGTCCGGACAGTTCGAATACCTCGAGCGCGCAGTTGCGAAGCTGAAGGTGGTCGTGCCGGCGACGCTGGCCATCATCCTTGTGCTGCTGTACCTGACCTTCGGCCGCTTCGACGAGGCTGTGCTGATCATGGCGACCCTGCCGTTCGCGCTGGCCGGCGGAGCCTGGCTGTTGTGGCTGCTCGGGCACAACTTGTCGGTGGCGGGCGGGGTGGGCTTCATCGCGCTTGCGGGCGTCTCGGCCGAGTTCGGCGTGATCATGCTGCTGTACCTGAAGCATGCCTGGGAGGCGCGCCTAGCGGAAGGGAAGGGGAGCGAGGCCGATCTGGTCGACGCGATCCGCGAGGGCGCCGTGCTGCGCGTACGGCCGAAGGCGATGACGGTCGCGGTGATCATCGCCGGCCTGGTGCCGGCCATGATCGGCGATGGGGCCGGGTCGGAGATCATGCAGCGGATCGCGGCGCCGATGGTGGGGGGAATGATTACTGCACCGCTGCTGTCGATGTTCGTCGTGCCAGTAGTCTACTTGCTGCTTCGGCGCCGAGGCTTGCGTCAACAGTCCGGGCATAAAAACGCCGCGTGGGAGCGAGCAACTTAGTAGGTAGGTCTCGGAGTCCTTGACCCTGACATCGTTGGAAGGTTTACGCTTCCTTGAACTTAAATATCAGGAGGCTATATGGTCGAATTTCGCGTGAATGGCATGCGTTGCATGTTCTGTGCCTACCGGCTGAAAGGGGCAATTCGGACAATCGATCCCTGTCTACGGGTTGGCATCGATTTGAGAACGAGCATGCTAAGTGTCGAACAGCCGGCGGATGTCACGACAGTCGAGCGAGCATTGAAACGCCTTGGGCAGCTTGCCGAAACAGCTTTGGCCGGACAGGGCGGAATCACCGCGAATCAGGCTTGACCTTCCCATCATGGGAAGGTCTAAAGTGCAGTCAGAGCAATCAAACAGGAGGAATGCCATGTATGCGCTCAAGGTAGAAAAGATGTCCTGTGGCGGCTGCGCCAACCGGGTTACCCGAACCGTGCAAGCCCTGGATCCGGAAGCCAAAGTCGAGGTCGTGTTAGAAGACAGGCTGGTCCGCGTGGAAAGCGTGAAAACCTTGGATGCGATTGCCGCCGCGATCACCGCTGCAGGGTTTCCTGCGAGCGATATGACGGCGGCCTGAGGCCTGGAGCGTGCCGGATGAATGCCGGCACGCTCCAGCCTCGCGTTTGTCCAATGTAACTACCAACAACTCGACCGGGAGAGGTTTTGGTATGAACGATCAGTCACATCACCAGTACCACGGCCGCGAGCATCATCATGATCGCGGACATGACCACGGTGTTCACCATGCAGACGGAACTGGCGACAAGCCGTTCACCGATCCGGTCTGCGGAATGAAAGTCGGCGCCGATCCTGTCAAGAAGATTCGGCACGAAGGGCAGACCTATCATTTCTGCAGCACCAAATGCATGGACAAGTTCCGTGTATCACCCCAGCAAGACATAGACCCCGCTCCCCATGAACCGGCCGCTGCCGCTCCGGAAGGCACGATTTACACCTGTCCGATGCACCCAGAAATCCGGCAGCCGCAACCGGGGAATTGCCCGATTTGCGGCATGACGCTCGAGCCAATGCTGCCTTCGCTGGAAGAAGAGGAGAATCCGGAACTCGTGGATTTCAAGCGGCGCCTCTGGTGGACCCTGCCTTTGACTGTCATCGTGACCGTCCTTGCGATGGCGGGACATCGAATATTTAACGGCGGCCTGCCCGGGCAAAGCTGGATAGAGTTCGTGCTGAGCACCCCGGTGGTGCTGTGGGCTGGGTGGCCATTCTTTACGCGTGGGGTGCAATCCATCAGGAATCGCAGCCCCAACATGTGGACGCTGATCGGACTTGGCGTAGGCGCAGCCTACGGCTATAGCGTGGTGGCAACCGTCGCGCCCGGCTTGTTTCCGCAAACCTTCGCCATGCATGGCCGCATCGGCGTGTACTACGAGGCGGCCGCGGTCATCATTTCGCTGACTCTCCTGGGCCAGATACTGGAATTGCGCGCGCGCTCACAGACATCCGCCGCAATCAAATCGCTGCTGGGCCTGGCGCCAAAGACGGCGCGCCGCATCAATGCGGACGGCACGGAAGAAGACATTCCGCTGACCCATGTCCACGTCGGCGATGCGCTCCGTGTGCGTCCCGGTGAAAAGGTCCCGGTCGACGGCATCGTCTTTGAGGGCGAGGGCGCAGTCGACGAGTCCATGCTGACCGGCGAGCCGGTGCCTGTGACCAAGCGACCTGGCGACCAGGTGATCGGCGCCACTATCAACGCCAGTGGCAGCCTGATCGTCCGGTCGGAAAAAGTGGGCTCGCAGACCATGCTGTCCCAAATCGTCCAGATGGTTGCCCAGGCACAGCGATCGCGTGCACCGATGCAGCGGCTGGCCGATGTGGTAGCCGGCTATTTCGTGTTGGTTGTGGTCACGGTCGCCTTGCTGACGCTGGTAGGTTGGGGGATCTTCGGTCCGGAGCCAAGCTGGGTGTATGGCTTCGTCAATGCCGTCTCGGTCCTGATCATTGCTTGCCCGTGCGCACTCGGGCTGGCGACGCCGATGTCCATCATGGCGGCCACCGGGCGCGGCGCCACACAGGGCATCCTGTTCCGCGATGCAGCGGCCATCGAGGGCATGCGCAAGATCGACACCCTCATCGTCGACAAGACTGGCACGCTTACCGAAGGCAAACCCGCGTTCCAGGCGGCCGCCCCGGCGCCCGGCGAGGATGAACAAGAGGTGTTGCGGATCGCCGCCAGCATTGACCAGGGCAGCGAACACCCGCTGGCGCACGCAATTGTCGCCGAGGCGCGCAGCCGCGGACTAGCTCTGGCAAAGCCAGAGAGCTTCGAATCGTCGAGCGGCATCGGCGTGCGAGGGCTGGTGGAGGGCAAGCGTATTGCTTTGGGCAATACAGCCCTCATGGATATCGAAAAGGTCGATTGGAAGCCGCTCGCCGCCCAGGCGGAACGCTGGCGTCTCGAAGGCGCAAGCGTCATGTACCTGGCGGCCGATCGGCGGCTCCTAGGGCTCGTCGCGGTATCCGACCCGGTCAAGCAGACCACGCCGGAAGCGCTGGCAACGCTCAAGGACGCCGGCATCACGGTTGTCATGGCAACCGGCGACGGCCTCACTACTGCGAAATCGGTCGGTGCAAAACTCGGCATCGCGGAAGTGTATGGCGAAGTCAAGCCGCAGGACAAGCTGGCACTCGTTGAACGCCTGCAGGCGCAAGGCAAGACGGTCGCGATGGCCGGCGACGGTATCAATGACTCCCCGGCCCTGGCCAAGGCCAATGTCGGTATCGCGATGGGGACCGGAACCGACGTCGCGATCAACTCAGCACACGTCACCCTGGTCAAAGGCGACCTGCGCGGCATCGCACGGGCGCGCCTGCTGTCGCTGGACACGGTGCGGAACATGCGCCAAAACCTGGCCTTCGCCTTCGTGTACAACGCGCTCGGGATTCCCTTGGCTGCAGGTCTGCTTTATCCGTTTACCGGCCACCTCTTGTCGCCGATGATTGCGGCGCTCGCGATGAGTCTGAGCTCGGTATCGGTCATTAGCAATGCGCTTCGCCTGCGCGGCACAGGGAATTAACTGCAGGTGAGAGACGCATTGTCCGCGACTGGCTGGTCCATACACTGTGCTTGAGCTGACGAGGCTAAGGATGCCTTACTCGTAATGCTTGTAGACAGTCGTACTTCCGTCATTGCGAACTAGTAGCACGTCATACGGCATGTGCGTCGGCCCCTCCATTCCCGGAGAGCCAGGCGGCATGGCCGGGACCGCCAGCCCCTTCGCTTTTGGCTTTGCAGCGAGCAGCCGCTTGATCTCGGCGGCTGGCACATGCCCTTCGATCGCATACCCACCAACGACTGCGGTGTGGCATGAGCCGAGCCGATCGGGAATGCCCATTTTCTCGCGGGTATCGGATGGATTGGCGACGTCGTGCGCATTGACCTTGAAGCCGTTGGCCCGCAGGTGCTTGACCCATGCTTCACAGCAGCCACAGGTTGCGGACTTGTAGACCTCGACAGCTTGCGTCGCTGCGCTGGCTGCCATCGGAAGACCGATCAGGGCGGCGACCGCAAGATTCTTGAATTTTTCGATAAACATAATTTTTCTCCAGAGTGCCGGCAACCGACGGATGCGATCGGCTGCCGGCGTGAAAACAACCACCAGTCAGCTGGAAGTTCTTACATTTGTTCACCCGGGGGCGATGTCGATGCAAGCCAGGCTGCCAGAACGACGACTGCAAGCAAGACAAGCGCTTCGATCCACAATATGCGCTTGAAGCGCATCGGTAAAACTTCAGGGGCGGCATTTCCTGATGACTCAGGTGCGAGCCATGGCGGCATCACGAAAAAGCGATTGATCCCACCCAGCATCGCCGCAACGCCAACGAGCAGCAGCTTCGCGACGAGCGTGTTGCCATACGAGTTGCCGACCAGGTTGTCGAAGCCGCCCAGGTTGCGCCAGCTTGCATACAGGCCTGTAACGAAAATGCCGGACAGGGCAAAGGTCGCCGAACTGGACAGGGACGCCACGTACTCTGCGCGTGCACGCCTGTCGGCCTCAGTCATGTTTTCGGTTGCTCTCAACATGACTCCGCCAGCAAGGAACACTTCGCCGACCCACAAGCTGATCAGGCCCAAGTGAATCCAATCCGCCAGCAGGGGCAGGCTGAAGTCCCCTTCGCTGGCGGCGTGGCTGACCATGCTCCGCGTGTACCAGAACACAGCGAGCGACGCCAAAGTCAGTAGTGCAGAACTCTGGCTCCGATCGCCGCACATGCAAGTCCCAACGGTAGCCATGGCCAATCCGAACATCCCAATGGACCATGCAAGGCCAAGGTGTGTCGAGGTCAGCATCGACCAGGTGGCGCCAGCCGCTTCAGAAACGGGGACTTCGGCCATGGTTGCCGATTCCAGCCACAACAGCACGGCGTTCGCGGCCAGAGCGACCACGACACCGGCCAACGCAGCCTTGCAGACGGACTGGCGGCGCGCGTCGGCCCATCTGGATACGTCACGGCCAATCCACAAGCGGGAAACGCTCGCTCCCGTGACGAGGGCTACTGCGAGGTTCAGAAGGGCAGTGACGAGGTGCTGGACAGCTTGCAGATCCAGCCCCATCACTTGACCTTGAACGTGACTTCGCCCTTTGCCTTATGGCCGTCGTGGGTCATCGTCGACCATTGGATGTGATACTCACCCGAGGACAGCGCTGGCAGCGGCGCCGTCATGACGGTCGGATCAGCCTTATCGACGGTGGGCGCGGTGACCGGAATCTCGTTATTTTGAGGACCCGTCACTTTAATTTTGCTGAACGCCGGCTCGAGTGCCTCGTTGAACTTGAGGCGCACTTGCTTCGGTGTACCCGCGAGTGTGCTGCCGGCCTGGGGATCCGAAGATTGCAATTTGGCGTGCGCGAATGCGGACGAAGTTACGGTACTCGCGAGAGCGAAGGTGGCCAAAGCCAGAATACGTTTGGTGGACATGTTTTGCTCCTGATTTTTTAGGTCGAGGTATCGATGTGCGGCGTCCGGCCGCCGGTAGTGACGGCAGGACGCCGGCAGCTTCAGTTGGCCGTTTCCAGTTTGGTCACCGTGAAGGCGCCGTTGATGCGCTCGACACGCAGCCGGATTTTGTCTCCAGCTTTCACTTGGTCAAGCATCGCCGGATCCTGCACCTTGAAGGACATGGTCATGCCAGGCATGTTGAGATTGGTCAGCGGCCCATGTTGCACCGTCAGCTTGCCGGTGTCTTTGTCGACTTTCTTGATCTCACCATCGGTCAGCGCATTCGCATCATTCGGCGAAGCGGTAGCCGTAGCGTTATGCTGACTGTGGTCTTGCATCTGCATTTGTGCCGAAGCGTTGGCGGTTGCCAGTGCGAGGCCGGCGGAAACCATGAGGGTGCTGAACAGGGAAGACAAACGAGTCATTTAATACTCCAAAACAGTCAAAATTTAATTGCAGTGGACGCGCGACGGCGTTTGCCGGTCTGACGCAGTCCGTTTCAGTTACAGATAAAGAAGGGCTGTGTACGCTGAAGTGCCGGCGACGAAGGCGTAGCCAGGTATGTCCGTGCCTTGACACGAACGAAGCGTTCAGCAGCGCGAAAGGTCAGACGCGTGGAGGTCGCTCTAGGAGCGCAAGGTAGACCGATGGCAAGAGATGCCGGTCAAATGGAATGGTCGTTGACGAAGAAGCAGTTGCCGGCAGCACGGCAAGAAACGAAGGCGCCATCGACAAGCAGGAGCCGCATGTCGCACAGGTAGCACATTTGCCGGCCTGATGATGAGACGCGGGATGATGGTCGGCCTGCATGTCCGGACCTGCATGCTCAGCATGGACGTGAGCACTGGACATGTCGGCGTCGTCGGTCATCGATTCGTGGTCGTGACTGTCCTGTGCCGCCACTGGCGCCACACAGAAGGACATCGTCGCGGAAGCGAAGCCTTGGAGCGGCACCGCCAGCAACGTCATCCAGACGATCAAGACTTTCAGTATGGCTTTCACACGTCGATTCTAGCATATGCGAAAGTATCGGCAATCCCATCGGCAGGTAAGCTTCGAACGTTGCGATGCCGTATCGTGCGGACATGTCATTTTTGCATGTGCTAGATTGATTACATGCGCCCATTCGTTCGAGTCCTCATGCTATGGATACTGATCGTGTCGCTGCCCATGCAGGGCATCGCCGCCACGATCACATCGCCATGCAGAATGGCGCATACCACGTCGGCAAGCTCGGAAGCTGCGGTCATGGATGACTGCGACGAGCATGAGATGGCGATGTCGATGACCCAGTCGACCGCACAAGCGCACGCCAGCGTCGCCGCAGATCATGATATGCCCTGCGATAGTGGCGCCCACCAAAAGCATTCTTCCTGCCGGGCGTGCAGTGCCGGCTATATCGGCGCCTCGGCGCCCCCGCCGTTCGCAGTTGCTGGGTTGCCAGCAGAGCAGTTTGCAACTGACTCCGTTTCCCCAATCTCCTCCTTCACGGGCTGGATCCCATCCCGCATAGAGCGACCGCCACGCGGTTGACTTCCCAGGTGGGCTGAACGCTCTCCCGGCATCCGTCGGAGACGTCGCGCATGCGGGATGCACGCGACATGCCATCGACCGATGCCTGCCAGCCATTCATCTTCATTCGAATTTCGATATCGACGAAACACGCGCGGAGCCCGCACGCTTTGGGAGTGCGCGCAGGCCGCATCCGCCACGTAGCTGCGCAGCGAGGTTTGCTGCGAGTGCGCCTGCGTGCGCGACGCGGGCCCGTACTGCGGCAATTGTTTCATCACTTCATCTAGGGGAATACTTCATGCAGCAACGTGTTTTTGAGGAGAGCGCCGTGAACCGGTGGCGACGACGGCTCCTGCAGGGCGCAGGGGCCGCCGCCCTCGCCGGGCTGGTCCCAGCCAGACTGCTGGCAGCCGGTCAGGCCGCGCAGCCGATCTTGCGCGGCACCGAATTCGACCTGGAGATCGTGCCGGCGCCGGTCAACTTCACTGGCGCACCGCAGGTCGCCACCGCGGTCAACGGCCAGGTTCCTGGGCCGGTCCTGTACTGGCGCGAGGGCGACACCGTGACGCTGCGCGTGACCAACCGGCTGCCGGTCACGAGTTCCATTCACTGGCACGGCATCCTGGTGCCGGCGGAGATGGACGGCGTGCCCGGCATCAGTTTCACCGGGATTCCTCCGGGCCAGACCTTCACCTATCGCTTCCAGGTAAAGCAGAGCGGGACCTACTGGTACCACAGCCATTCCGAATTCCAGGAGCAGAGCGGCCTGGCCGGTTCGATCGTGATCGAGCCGAAGAACGGCGAACGGGTGAAGGCGGACCGTGACTACGTCGTCATGCTGTCGGACTGGGTCGATGGCGATCCTGCCAAGGTCTTTGCCAAGCTCAAGAAAATGAGCGACTTCTTCAACACCAACCAGCCGACCATCGGCCAGTTCCTGGACGACATACGGAAGAACGGCCTCGGGGCCGCGCTCGACAAGCGCAAGATGTGGAACCAGATGCGCATGTTGCCGACCGACTTCAGCGACGTGACCGCCAGCCGCAACCTGGGCGTGAGGATGGCCTACCTGATCAATGGTACGCCTACGGACAGGAACTGGACCGGCTTGTTCCGTCCGGGTGAGAAAGTCAGGCTGCGCTTCATCAACGGCTCGGCGACGACGATCTTCGACGTTCGCATTCCGGGTCTGAAAATGATGGTAATCGCCGCGGACGGACAGGACGTCGAGCCCGTGCCGGTTGACGAATTCCGGATTTCCGTTGCCGAAACCTATGACGTGCTGGTCGAGCCAACCGGCGACCAGGCCTACACCATCTTCGCGCAGTCGATCGGGCGTTCCGGTTTTGTGCGCGCGACGCTGGCGCCTCGCGCGGGCATGTCTGCCCCGGTGCCCGATATGGATCCGCCCCAGTGGCTGGCCATGCAGGACATGATGGGCGCGATGGCAATGGGGAGCATGGGCGGCATGTCGGGAATGGGCCAGGCGGCGCCGGGCAAGGAAGGGAAGGCGCCGCACGACATGCACACGATGGAGGGCATGCACGACATGCCGGGCATGTCCCATGGCGGAATGGCGGGGGGCCACGGGCAGATGCAGATGCCGATGCAGCACGCCGGCCATGGCGGCGGCCACACGACGCCAATGGCCCAGGGCACGCCTCCGAAAGTCACCCACGCCCGCACCGAGTATGGCCCGGGTGTCGACATGCACGTCGACATGCCTCGCACCAATCTCGACGACCCCGGTATCAATCTGCGCAACAACGGGAGGCGCGTGCTGACCTATGCCGACCTTCACACGATCGGCGGACCGGTCGACGACCGTGAGCCGACCCGCGAGATCGAATTGCACCTGACCGGCAACATGGAGCGCTTCATGTGGTCCTTCGACGGCCAGAAGTTTTCGGAGTCCAAGCCCGTCCACTTCAGGCACGGCGAGCGGTTGCGCATCGTACTGGTGAACGACACCATGATGAACCATCCGATCCACCTACATGGCATGTGGAGCGAGCTCGAGTCGCCGAGCGGGGAGTTCCTGGTCCGCAAGCACACGATTAACGTGCAGCCGGCCCAGCGCGTCACTTACCGGGTGACGGCCGACGCCCCAGGCCATTGGGCTTACCACTGCCATCTTCTTTATCACATGGAAGCAGGCATGTTCAGGGAGGTGGTCGTTTCATGAAAACCGCAACGACGAAAACCGGTGCAGCGGTCGCGCTGCTGATCTTTGGCCTCGTGGCGGCGGACGCGGCATCGGCTCAGACGACCGAGCCGCCGAAGGAGGGCGGCACCGGCCAGGCATCCGGCACGGGCCAGTCCAAAACGATGGAAGGAATGGATCATTCCCGGATGGACCACACGCAGATGGAAAAATCGCAGATGGACCAGCCCGGGATGGATCACTCGCAGATGAATCATGCGGGTGACGACCGGGTGCAGGACGCCAAGCCGGCGCCGCAACAGGGCAAACCAAGCATGGACCACAGCATGGGACAAGCGATGGGCGGCATGGGCGGAATGGGCCACGACATGAAGATGGGCCCGATGCAGGGCGGCAGTCCACCGCCCGACGCCCGCGATCCGGACGCCTATGCCGAAGGCACGAGCTTCGCGCACCTGCCAGGCAACGAGATGAACGACGAAATGCGCTTCGGCCGGATCCTGCTCGACAAGTTCGAATACGCGAAGGGTGACGGCGAACATGGCCAGAATCTAGACGCCGAAGCATGGTACGGGAACGACTACAACAAGGCCTGGTTCAAGGCCGAGGGTGAGCGGCGCGGAGGGCACCTGCAGTCCCTGCGTACGGAAGCCTTGTGGGACCGCACCTTCGCGACCTTCTGGAGTACCCAACTCGGCGTACGCCACGACAGCGGTGGCGGCGATTCGCGCAACTGGCTGGCCTTCGGCGTGCGCGGCCTGGCGCCGTACTGGTTCGATACGGAAGCGACCGCCTACTGGTCTGGTGGAAGGCTTGCCGTGCGTTTCAACGTGCGTTACGAACTGCTGTTCACGCAGCAGCTGATCCTCGAACCCGAAGTCGAGGCCAACCTGTACAGCCGCTCCGATCCGGCCAGGGGCGTGGGCAGCGGACTGTCCGATCTCGAACTTGGCCTGCGCCTGCGCTACGAGATCCGGCGCCAGTTCGCCCCTTATGTCGGCGTGACCTGGGCGCGCAACTTCGGCGACACCGCCGACTATGCGCGGGTGAGGGGAGATCGAAACAAGAGCACGCAGATCGTTGCCGGCGTGCGGATCTGGTTCTGACCACGAAGCGGGGTGGCCATGACCATCCCGCACTATCCATAGGGACGTTTTGAAGAGGTATTTTCAACCATTCAAGGAGAACGTCATGCAACAACAGTATCAATCATGTATCGATGCCTGCAACGCCTGCGCTGACGCCTGCGACATGTGTTCGACGGCCTGCCTGCAGGAAGACGACGTCAAGATGATGGCGCGCTGCATCGCACTCGACATGGACTGCGCACAAATCTGCCGGCTGGCTGCCGGCTTCATGGCCCGTGGCAGCGAATTTGCCGGAGCGCTCTGCCAGCTTTGCGCCCAGATCTGCCAGGCGTGCGGTGACGAGTGCGCCAAGCACCAGATGCAGCATTGCCAGGATTGCGCGGCCGCTTGCCGACGATGCGCCGAGGAGTGCCGCCGGATGGGATCGGCCGCGGCGGCTTGAGGGTTTGCGTTCGCGATAACAATGCCTTCCTGCAGGAAGCGGGAAGGCGCATACGAAAGGAACCGCAAAATGAAATCCAGTCTGTCCCTCACACGGAAGCTGCTTGCCGCATGCGCCGTGACGATGGCGGCTTCCGCCGCACATGCAGACATCACGGTCTTCACCGACCGCGCTGCCTTTCTCAATGCGGTGTCCGGCTCGGCCACCGACACCTTCGACGACCTGGCCATGGTAGAAACCGGCAGCCCCCTGAGCCGCCTGGCCGGCGCCTACACCTATCAGGTAAGTGCAGGACCTGGCGACGGCGGCTTTTACCCGTCGGGAAGCGGGGGCGATATCTGGCTGAGTGGAACGATGTCCAGCGACGTCATCACGTTCAACGCGTTCTCGTCCGGGGTATTCGGCTTCGGTGGAAACTTCTTCGGAACCGATTCATTCGGCGCCTTCATGCCGGACCGCACCATCGTGCTAAGCGCGGTGTCCGGTGCGGACAGCGAGACATTCACGCTGTCGAATGCTTCACAGGACGCGTTTGTCGCGTTCCTGTCGGATCGTCCGCTCACCTCTGTGTCTTTCCAGAACATGGAGGACGACGGCACCGTGTACTGGGCAGCGGCGAACAATGTCGTTATGGCCGTGCCCGAGCCGGCGACGTGGTCGATGCTGTTGGGCGGACTCGGCGTTGCTGCTCTGGCTCGCCGGCGCAGCCTCACATCGAAGCAGGCAAAGACTGTGGCTTTAACCTCGCATCACAACCATACGGGAGAGAAAGATGAAACGCACTAATCTGTATTTCACGCACGCTGCAACGCCGGTATCGCGTTGCCGCACCTTGGCCACGCGTGCACTCGCGGGTTTGGCGCTCGTGGCGATCACGGGAACGGCGTCCGCGGACGGCCCGGGTCGCGGCTCGACTGCGACGTTCGAGAAGAACTATCTCGTCTTTATCATCGACCACCATTACTCGGCATTGCGGATGACCGAGCTGGCAGCCGGCACGGACACGCAGCGCAATGCGCCTGTCAGCAATCCTGGCGAAGGGACGTCGCCGACACCTGGCTACGGCGCCACCGTGGCCAAGGCGAGCGATGATCAAATTCGCTCCATGTCTCGCCAGGCTAATCGTACGCAGCGGGAAGAAATCATGCGGGCCCAGCGCTTCTTGCGCGACTGGTACGGAATGCAGCACACGCCCCAGCTTACCGCCGACGGCCAAAGGATGATCGCTACCCTCGAGAGTACGCCGGCCGGCGCACAGTTCAACCAGACCTTCCTGCGCACCTTCAGTAACCATCATCTCAGCGCACTCGCGCCCAGCCTGCACTGCCAGGTCAAGAGCGACATCGACCACGACTCCCTCCATCGCTACTGCGAGAACATCGTCGTGACGCAGAAGAACCAGATCAACGAGATGCGGCACATGCTGTGCGAGCAATTCCGCGATTGCGGATTCATGCCCGCTACCGGCGACAAGAGAAAGGATCAGGACTTCTGAAAGGCTTGCTCGCGCTAACCGGCAGCATCGGGCGCCGGGTCATGTTAACCCGGCGCTGTTTTACGTCGATTCGTTTTAAAGGAGAAATCAATGCAAGATTCGCCTGCACCCCACCGCAGCAATACGATGGCAACAATGAAATACACAACCTTCGCTCAGATGATCGCGGCTGGAACAATCATCATGTTCGGGCTGATGTATCTGAATGTCTATTCAGTCGACCACATATTCTTCAGCGAAACAAGAGCGTTCATGGCACTCATCATGGGCGCCACGATGGCGATCGTGATGCTTGCTTTCATGTGGAAGATGTATCCGAACAAAGGCGTCAACGTAGGAATCCTTATCGGAAGCCTGGTGGTATTCCTTGGTGCGCTATGGCTGGTGCGCAGCCAGGCGACGGTGGGCGACGTGGCCTATATGCGCGCCATGATCCCCCACCACTCCATTGCTATCCTGACCAGCGAACGCGCCAACATTACCGACCCGCGGGTTCGCAAGCTCGCCGACGGGATCATCGCTGCACAGAAAAAGGAAATTGGCGAAATGAAGGAATACATCCGGGATCTGGAGCGAAAGAACTGAGAGGCCAGGCGTGGTGCAGTGTGCCGACACGATGTTCATGCCGGCATTCCGTCATGCTGCTAGTGTGCTTTGCCTTAATGCTCCGCATGCCCCGAGGGTTTGCGCACCTGCAGCTCGACGTCGGGCTTGCTGGTGGCCGGCATCAGGCTGCGTCCAGCATCGCTGCTGCGTGCAGGCTCAGGCAACTGACCAGTCCATTCGTAGGCGACCGTACCCGCCGGATGCTTGTACCAGCCCGGGTCGCTGTAGTCGCCACGCTTCTGGTCCTTGCGCACCTTCAGCACGGTGAACATGCCGCCCATCTCGACGCCGCCGAATGGCCCGTCGCCAGTCATCATCGGCAGAGTGTTTTCCGGGATCGGCATTTCCATGCCTCCCATCGAGCCGCCCTTGTCGCCCATGACCATGTAATCCGGCACGATCTTGTTGATCTTCTCGGCAATGCCTCGGTGGTCAACGCCAATCAGCGTCGGCACGTTGTGGCCCATCGCATTCATTGTGTGATGTGACTTGTGGCAGTGGAAGGCCCAGTCACCCGGGTCGGTGGCGATGAACTCGATCGCCCGCATCTGGCCGACGGCGACGTCCGTGGTCACCTCCGGCCAGCGCGAGCCGGGCGGGGTCCAGCCGCCATCGGTGCCGGTCACCTCGAACTCATGACCGTGAACATGGATCGGGTGGTTCGTCATCGTCAGGTTGCCGACACGGATGCGCACACGGTCGCCTTGCCGTACCGGCATCGTGTCGATACCCGGAAAGACCCGGCTGTTAAAGGTCCAGAGGTTATGGTCCAGCATCGTGTTGACCTTCGGGGTATAGCTGCCCGGTTCGATGTCGTAGGCGCTGAGCAGGAAGACGAAGTCGCGGTCGACGGCAAACCGCCCGATGTCCTTCGGGTGCGTCACCCAGAAGCCCATCATGCCCATCGCCATCTGGGTCATCTCGTCGGCATGGGGGTGGTACATGAAGGTACCCGGGCGCTTCGCCACGAACTCGTAGACGAAGGTCTTACCCGGCGAGATACCCGGCTGGGTGAGACCGGTCACGCCATCCATGCCGTTCGGCAGGCGCTGGCCGTGCCAGTGCACGCTGGTGTGCTCGGGGAGTTTATTGGTCACGAAAATACGCACCCGGTCACCCTCGACGACCTCGATGGTCGGGCCCGGGGACTGGCCGTTGTAGCCCCACAAGTTGACCTTCATGCCGGGAGCGAACTCGCGCACCACCGGTTCGGCAACCAGGTGGAACTCTTTCACGCCGTTGTTCATCCGCCAGGGCAGGGACCAGCCGTTCAGGGTCACGACCGGGTTGAACGGACGCCCGGTGGCGGGTGGCGGCGGCACATGGGTCTTTGCATTGTCCATGACCATCGCTTCGGGCAGCGATGCTGCGCCCACACGGCTGACTGCGGCAGTGCTTACCGCGACGGCGCCGGCGCCTTTGAAAAAATCTCGACGGGAAATCATTGTGCTGTCCTTGAATCAGTATTGCCGCCTGCATTCATGGCGGTCTGAAGATTGGTGTCGGCGATCCAGAAATCGCGCTGCGCCGCGATGGAGGCGTTGACGGCCGCAAGCTGTTCGCGCGATTCGGCAAGCAATTCGAAGGTGCTCGCCAACATGCCGTTGTAGCGGAGCAGCACCTCATCCGCGATCTGCTTGCGCAGGGGAACGACCTCGTCGCGGTAATGGCGGGCGATGTCATAGGTGGTGCGATAGCTCGCATAGGCCTGGCGCACTTCGGAGCGCGCTTTCACGGCGATGTCGCCGGTACGGTGGACCGCCTGCATGTACGTTGCCTGTGCCCGCGCCACGCGCGCGCCGCCCCAGTCGAACAGCGGCAACTCGAGCGATACCTCGTAGCCGTTCTCGCGGGGCGCGCCGGTCGTGCTCTTGTTGGCGTAACCCGCATCGAACACGTTGATGAAACCGGTCGCTTTGGTCAGGCCGAGCGCCTGTGCCGTCGCCTGCGCATCCTGGCGCGCGATGAGGACGTCGAGCCGCTGCGACAGCGCGGTCGCTTCGGCATTGGCCGGCTGGTCTGGCTGCGCGGGCAGCTCAGGCAGCCGGTCAGGCAGGGTGAATGCGAGGGAAGGGCCCCACAGGCCCAGCAGGCGGACCAGTTCCTCGCGTGCGGTCGTGGCCTGCAGGCGCGCTTGTGCCTGCTGGGTCAACGCGTCCTGGTAGAAGGCGCGCTCGCGCGCGGCGTCGAGGGTGCTCCAGTTGCCTGTGGCGCGCATGCGCGCGGCAAGCTCGGCGGCCGCCTCGGCCGATCCACGTACCGTGTCCGCGAAGCCCGCTGCCTGCGCCGCAGCCACGGCCGAGTAATACGCCTTGCGCGTGTCGGCCGCCAGGTTCACAGCCTGCATTGCCGCCTGCAGCTTGGCTTGTTCGAAGCGCCGACGTTCGATGCGGGTGCGGGCCGGCAGGGTCACGAGCGCTGCCAGGTCGAAGGACAGCCCCCGGTCGATTTCGGTCTCGCCACCCCCGCGTACCCGACCAAAGCTGAAGCCCGGGTTCGGCAGACGCCCAGCCTGGACGAAGTCCGCTTCGGCGATCGCGAGCGCGGCGAAGGACGCCTGCAGGCCCTGGTTGTTGAGCAGGGCAATGCGCACCGCAGCGTCGGCGGTGAGCGGCTTGGCGAGCAGGGCGGTCACTTCGGCCCGCGAGTCTTGGTCCCGCTTCAACGGTGCCGGCTGGGCGATGCGTTCCTGCGTCATCCGGGCGACATCATCGAGTCCGCCGTCTTGGGAAAAGCTCGCGCAGCCTGTGAGCAGCGCGGCACTGACCGCTACAGCCAATCGACGCAGGCCAGGTCGTACAGGTGAGTTCATTGGTGCGCTCCTTCGTGTTCGTGCTTGCCGTGCATGTGTTCTGGCGTGGAGACCTTCTGGGATACGCCAGCAGTGGACTGTTCGCCCGATACGGAAGCTTCTGCTTCCTCGCCGAGGACGACGCGGTTAGCGCGAGCCCAGCGTTTATCGGGCGCTTGCGGCGCTTCCTTCGACGCGACGACATTGGCGAAGACGGATTGGTACTGCAGGGGCGCGACAGGCGCATTCGCGTCGGCGGCGGACGGCAAGGTCTGCTGCGCTTGCGCGCAAGCGAGCAGCGGCACGCCAGCTGCGAACAGCAGCAGGGGTGAAAATTTCATGGTTTGTTTCGTGTTGATTGAGGGCTGCACCAGGCAGCCCGGATGCGCGCCGTCAGCGCGCGCGGAAAAATCAAACGAGATCGAGGCGTGGTGGTCGCTCGAGGGCGGGAGGGACGAAGGACGTCATCGCGGCTTCCGCAAGAGCGTGCAGCGAGGAAGAGAACGGCGGTGCGTGGAAGGTGGGCAGTAGTCCTGGAGGCGCGCAGGCGCCAACGCAGCAACTTGCGCAAGCGGCGCACTTGGCGTGTGACGAAACCACTGTCTTGGAGTCAGCCTCGGTGCAGTGCCCTCCGTCCGCTTGCGCGGCGGCCCGATGGTGTTGGTGGCCGGTCATGACCACTGTTTCGTGCACGGCCTGTTCAGGCTGCCCGACCGCCATCGCAGCGCCGCCCTGCAGGGACAGCACCGTGATCGAAAGCCACAGCAGAAGGCGAAAGATCGTGCGCATCATCCAAACATGGTACCGCAAATCAAGAGAATGCATCAAGGCAGCGCTTTTGGCGCTTCGGACCGGATAAGACCAGCAAGGCCCTGCAGGCGTCAACTGCACTTGGGACTAGTCAGGACATCAACAATGGTTGGGTTATATCGTTATTCGGGTTTGTTCACACAGCGAGGCTGTCATGCCGAAAATCACCATTCTCGAAAAGACGAATCTGCAGGAAGACTGTTGGCACTCGATGTTGATCTCCCTGTTGAGGGGCCTCGCAGCGCTGGTGGTGGCCGCAGCACATTTGCGTGCCCAGATGTATCCCGGCTTCGGCACAGTAACGAACCCGCCGTTGCTGTTTCAGGGCTTGGCGTTCGGCGCCGGATTCGCTTACCTTGCCGTGATCGTCTTTTTCGTGCTCAGTGGCTGGCTGGTCGGCGGAAGCTTTCTCAATAAGCTGGACTCGGACCGCGCGTTCCAGAATTACACGATCGACCGGGTCTCGCGCCTGTGGGTCGTGCTTGTGCCGACTTTCCTCGTCGTGTTGCTTGCAGGTTCTGCCATCGGCGCCCTCGATACGGCGCGCGTGTCGTTTTCGACGTCCGAGGCGTACTCGATGAGCGCGTTTTTCGGGAACATGATTGGCCTGCAAACGCTCATCGTCCCCCCGTTCGGCGGCAACTTCCCATTATGGAGCCTCGCCAATGAAACCTGGTACTACCTGCTGTTCCCGCTTCTGGTGCTGGTGTTTCGCGGCAGGACAATCGCGACACGGGCCGCGGCGGTGTTGGCGATCGGCGCCATCTTCCAGTTGGTGCATGGCAGCATATTGATTTATTTTTCGATATGGCTGTTAGGCGCTGCGTTCTCACGGGTGAAGATCGAGGCGGGTCCGCTCTGGCGCTGGGCCTTGCTGTTCCTGTTTGTCGGCAGCGCCATCGTCATCCGGCTGGAGGGTAAAACCGACATCACGCCGGAAGGCTTTCCGCAGTACCTACTTTTCAGCCTGCTGTTCGTACTGTTCCTGTCGAGCATGCAGTTCAAGCGCCGCCTGGGGCCCAAGCTGGACTGGCTGGACCGGACGGGACGGTTCTTCGCGAACTTTTCATTCACCTTGTACGTGCTGCACGTGCCAGTGATCCTCTTGATGGGGCATCTGCTCGCTTCGATGTTGGGTCTCGGCCAGCTCTCGCCCTACCGGTTGTCCCATTACCTCATGTACGCCGGCATGTATCTGGTGCTCGTTGTCGGCGCTTACCTGTTCTATCTGCCTTTTGAGTCGAACACGCCGCGTGTGCGTCAGTGGCTGAAGATGCAGCTATTTGGACGTGTTCGTGCAGTTCGGACGTGATCGGGAATCCAATTGCCGCCGAGGACGACAAAGTATGGAGGTAGGACTGGCGAAAATCTTGAGCTGCTTACCCGTCTCTGGTGTAATGTCAGGCTTGTAATTTCCGTCCATAAGGAGCCTCGATGCGCCGACTGTTTTGCCTCGCCTTTTTTGCCGTGACATCACTTCCCGTCTTCGCCGCCAGTCCGACCGAGGTCGTTGGGGAGTACCATGCAGCGGTCGCCAGCGGTGATACCGCAAAGGCGCTGTCGCTACTCAGTCCCGCAGTCCAGATCTTCGAGAGTGGCCATGTCGAGCAGTCCAAGGACGAATACGCAGGGCACCATCTTCCCGCCGATGTCGCTTTCGCAAAGAACACAAGCCGGAAGGTGGTGAAGGGAAGCGAGCGGA
>Ga0308156_1000691_pt1 | contig 57304 bp, 48 predicted proteins | sample PhyAR2_FD_201041 | JGI IMG/M metagenome (GOLD analysis project Ga0308156, IMG submission 201041) | Phyllosphere microbial communities from UC Gill Tract Community Farm, Albany, California, United States - DLSL A.R2 | ecosystem: Host-associated > Plants > Phyllosphere > Unclassified | place: USA... | reverse complement strand
CTATGGATAAAGAACTATTGGAAAAGAAGACAGTGGAGGCCTACCGCTATTTGGGAAAATTAATAAGCGATAAAAACAAGGATCAGTACTTTTCACTGGTGTTCAATAGTGATATGCGGCAATTACAATCAGAGTACTATACATCCGAGCATTTGAAAGAAAATGGTAATGATGATTTATTTTATTTTAATACTCCATCTTTTAAGATCGAGCCATTAGCGGATTATGCGATGAAAATCTATGGAAATGGAAAGCTTGTATGTTTGGAGCATACTTCAATGGATACAAGACTTCAGGGAAGGTCTTCCATCTGGGGAAAATATAATGCGGAAGAGGGTGGGGTACGTGTGCGCTTTCTGCGGATATTACTTTACCTACCGAAAGGAAAAGATACATTTGAAATTTGGTAAAGAAAATAGGTAGGCATAATGGTTATGATAATGAATCACAATAATGCAACTATGAAAATAAATTTATTAATGCTATTATGTGTTATTGGTGTTACATCATGTAATTCTCAAAACAGAAATGATTTATTGTCCATGCATTTTGATCAACCTATAACTGTATTGATCGGCGAACATACATTAGAACAGTTTCAAGATCCGAATTATGGGATTTATACCTATAAAACAGATCAATTGGATGGTTTTAAAATTGCAGACATAGATCTTTCAACCTATAAATATCCAAATGGGCCAGTAGCAGATTTTAATAGAATACAAATATATGTAGACAGTCGGACGTCCAAGAAATACTTAGGCTTCAGGTATACAACAGTAAGACAGGATGAGATTCAGGAATTGATTGCCTCTCTTAAAAAAAATTATCCTGAATTTGAACAAAGAAAAGATTCTGCAGGTGACGTTTATCTGTGGGACTTAAAGTCACTGAATGCCTGGTTGTTTTACTATCCGAATCATTCTGTTGATGGTAATGGTAAAGATTTCCTGAATTCAAATTTCTTTTATGTGAAGAAAGGGACTCGTCTGGACGACTCAAAAGACAGTTCAATCCCTACGATTTGGCAACAGATAGATGGCTTATATCCTAAAGATTAGAAGGTATGCAAAAATCATATTACAACTTGGATTTTGGAGCGACGATGTGCGAATTTCAAAATAAGGTAAATAATTTTGCGGTTTTTATGTTGAATATTGAAGGTATTGTTGTATCTGAAATACCGCTAAATGGTGGGAGATTTGGAAGCGGAGAACAGCAGCTTGAAATAAGGGCGTTACCATTAGATGGTGAGCAAACGCTCCATCCACAGGCGAATTTTCATTATCAGGTAAAGGCTGTTGACGTCAATACCGCAAATTGGAATTGATTCAATCAAAGCTGATATTGAAGCTGGATTTAAGATGATGGAACTGGATCAAAATTGTATCTCCGCCATGGTTTTGGAAAATAAAAAAACATAGAAAGAACTTATCATTGACCTCTGGCTCTGTGAAAATACGAATAAAACGTTGAGTATTTTTTAGTCGTCAATTTTTGGTAGTTTAAAATTATGGGTAAAAATTATTATAGCACTAATTTCAGTTTTTCTATGTTGCTTACCATCATGCTGGAAATATCTTGTGTCGGTATTGGTGAGAAAATTGCCCACCCACCAATTACAGAATCAAATCCGACGACTGTTTCGGTGGGTAATGCCCTGTCCGTCAAAGAAAAGATGATCAAGCATTTTCCGATACAGCCTTTATACTACATTTACATCGATCACGAGCAGTGTTTTTTCGAGATCCTTGTGAATGATATCCCAGCATTTCAATATTTTCAGGATGGTGGTATTATGTCGCCCATAACTTTGAATAATTATATAGCTAAATCCGGAAAACAGAAAATAACTTATCGTCTCTACCCGCAGACGGAACGTGAACATGGCGAAGGGTTTCAACAATTGACACCGTTTACCCGATTTAATTTGACACTTTTCTCGAGAGATAATAGGGATACAGTTGCTGGTTTTGATCACCAAGTTCAGTTGATAGACCATGCTAATTTAAAAAAAGAAGATGGTAAAACCTTTATAGGAGCAGGTTTACCATACTATGAGTATACAGTTACTTTCGATGCTTCAGTACCGTATGAAGTCCCTGCGCTAGCTAACGCAACGGATTTAAGCAAATTACCGAAAGATGTGCTTGAAGAGAAAACACTTGAAGCTTATAACTATTTTAGGGATTTGATAGCAAATAAAAATAAAGATGTCTATAGTGCACTAGTTTTTAATAGTGATGTGAGGCAGATTGTAAGCTTATATCAGGATGAAAATGATGTCCGTGAAGGTGGGAATGAAGATATGTTTTATTTTGACAACCCTACTTTTAAAGTCGAGCCTATAAAGGATTTTACCTTAAAACTTTATGGAGATGGGAAGCTCGTTTGCCTGGAGCATAGTTCATTGGACTTACGCCTCCGGGGTGGTTCTGCGATTTGGGGTAAGTATAAAGGAGATACAGGTGGTACCTTTGCGCGTTTTTTAAGCCTGTATTTATACATCCCTAAAGGAAAAGACTCCTTTGAAATTTGGTAAAGAAAATAGGTAGACGTAATGGATATGTTAAGGGAAGGATTAAAATTAGGTGATGTAATCTTTTCGACCTTTAAATATCTAAAAATTTTCGACTGCAGAGTCTTTAATCACGGTGCTAAAAAAGGATAATTGATGGAAAATTATAATAATAAACGATGAAACAACTAAAGTTTATAGGTGCATTATTTCTCGTGTTAGTGCTAACGTTATCGTGTAAACCTTCGAGCAACCAATCGAAAGGAGTTCTAGACACCACGAATAAAACTAACGTTAGTATACCCGAAAGAACAGATTTGAAAGTAGTAGATCTAATTGATATAAAATTGTTAGAGCCGTTTGAAGATATTAAAAATTCAGATGGATCCACGCTGAAATCAAATGGGAAGAAATATGAAACCATGAGTGGGTTACAAGCGGTTGGGTACAATGCAAATGCTGTTTTCACATTCGATAATGTAATTTTGAGTTCGTCAGAACATCCAACTGAAATAATTTTTCATTTTGAAAAAGGCTCTGCTGTCTTGAAATTCGTTGAAGTCAAAATTAGTGATGAAAAGATTGGGAAATCTTTATTGGTAGCATTAAATCGTAGTTTCGGAAAACCAAGTTTTGAACAGAATACAGACAAGGACAATGGAATGGGGGTTGACGAAAATGGAAACGCAATCTCTAGCGCTAATTATCCCAAGCAAAACTTTATGGTTTGGGAAAAGAGCGACAATAAAAAAAGTTATTTTGTTTTACAGCACAGCGACGGTGGAGTGAAAGTGACGGAACTGACTATTTTAGATCCAGATGAAAAATTTGCAAAACAATTTATAAGTGTGCGATCCTTTGATTGGTATAATAACCATTATTAATGCAAATATAGCGATAGCAAATACTAAACTAATTTGATTTTACGAATACACCTTAGAATTTGATGCCAACGTACCCTACGAACAATCGCCATCGCTCGAAACAGCTGTTGACTTAAAATCTATGGATAAAGAACTATTGGAAAAGAAGACAGTGGAGGCCTACCGCTATTTGGGAAAATTAATAAGCGATAAAAACAAGGATCAGTACTTTTCACTGGTGTTCAATAGTGATATGCGGCAATTACAGTCAGCGTACTATACATCCGAGCATTTGAAAGAAAATGGTAATGATGATTTATTCTATTTTAATACTCCATCTTTTAAGATTGAGCCATTAGCGGATTATGCGATGAAAATCTATGGAAATGGAAAGCTGGTATGTTTGGAGCATACCTCAATGGATACAAGACTTCAGGGAAGGTCTTCCATCTGGGGAAAATATAATGCCGAAGAGGGTGGGGTACGTGTGCGCTTTCTGCGAATACTACTTTATCTACCGAAAGGAAAAGATACATTTGAAATTTGGTAAAGAAAATAGGTAGGCGTAACCCTTTTAAAACACTTTAGTAAAGAGGCAATGAAAACTATTAAGGCAGTTAATACGTTATCTAATTAATATAAACTTAATATTGAATTAAGAGGAATTGCCTGTCAAAGAGTTATAAACATAGCTGATAGCAAATGTAAAATCTTATTATAAATAGATTGTTGAAAATGAGTGTTTTATTGCGCATTTTTTTCATTAGCTCATATAGAATGCGTACAGCGACACGCTTGATGAAACGAAAGTAAACCCTAGCGCTGTCACGATAATCCGATTAACCCCTATAGTTTAAAGATTTGTGGCCTGTTTTTTGCTTTTTATGATAAGGGGTAATTTAACTATCGTGCTAGTTTGAATATTCCTTTGGAAAAGATGGTCTTATCATTAAGATTATCTTATCCTCGTATAGTTTTAGTAATTATCTAAATTGTGAAGTAATGTGATTTTAGAATAAATTGTGATTCATGAAGCCTATAAACCAAAAAGAGATAAATGCGGCATACCGCAAATTTATCATTTCATTCACCTTCCTACTGCTGATAGCATTATCCAGCTTATTCCTCTATTTAAAAGCTTCTGAAAAAGAATATGTGATCTTAAAAAAGCAATATGAAGAAGTGGAAAATTTAATGAACGCCCGCACGGATATCAATAGACAATTTGCGCAGATCAATCAATATTTCAGAGATATTGGGCAAGGTGATGCCGATATGTCTGCCGTAGCACGAAAGCGGGTGCTCCAAAATGAAATTGCAAAAGGATCGGGACATATCGGAAGAATCATCGATGGCCTGAAAGTGGATAGCAGCAGAGCAAGCCTAAAGCTTTATCGCAGATTGAATAAAGATATCCTATTGGTATCGCGCCTACAGGATTCTTTATTTTCCACTAAAAACGTCATTGAAAGCAAACGAATGCAGCTTCAAAGTTGTATTACCATGAATAATCAGATTAACAAAGTTGTAAACCAAGGTTCTATAGTAGGGAGATAAGGTATGATTAAACTGAGCTTAGTCGAACGACGTGAACATTTTTTGCTGCTGTTGGCCGCGTTTGTATTGGCAATGACATTATTGGGGTACGTTTTATTTTACAGCGACGGTCCGCGATTTGCCATCTCTAAAGAAGATCTTGCCCTGCGTATACGTGACGATCAAAAGTTTGAGGAATCGGCTAATTTGGCTTTAAAATATGTTGATAGTGCTTCGGCGCAGATCAAAAGATTTGATCCGACCGTACAGGCCGTTTTTATTGAAAATGATATTAAAAAGACCTTCTCGGACATTAATGCTTTGTACGCACAAAATAGCTTCGATAGTCGATATAGTATTTTTGCGCAAGGTGCGTTGTTTTACGAGAATTATTACGTCGACAGGCGGGAGTTGAAAGGTAATCTCAATGATATCGAGCGCATTTCCAAAAATCTCGACGACTGCATTGTGAACCGGAAACAATTGCAGCAAACGATCAATATGATGAATTCACGCTAATTGCAAATTTTGAAAATCATTTTTTAATTAATCAATTGTAACTAAATGGATAGGAATTTTATTGAAGAGGGCGACGAAAGGAATGTCTCAAAGAGCAACCCTCGTATTTACTTGTTTATCATTATCTTTTTGGTCGTCGCTCTTTTAGCAGGGTTGATTTATTTCTTCAAGGTCTATACGCGATCGGAAGAAAAGATTAGCGCCAAAATTAATAAAACTGAAATCTACCTAAATGAAGATCTGATTTATGCCGACAATACCAATGGCGCTAAAAAATGGCTCTGGGAATTTGGAAACGGCGATAAGTCGACAAAGCAGCAAGGTACTTACCGCTTTAATAAGGTTGGATCTTATGTGGTCAGACTCACCGTGAATGAGAATTTGCGTGAACAGTTCTTCGTTTCGGTAAAAGATAGTGTGGTCCATTCGATAGCGCAGGATACCACATTGTTTATCAGCGGTTCTACAAACGGTATTGTGCTCGAAGAGATCCGTTTGGAAGCAAATGGCCCTGGTGAAATATTCGAATGGTGGTTTGGTGAAACCGGAAAGGTGGATGCAATCGGTAAATCGGCTTTATATACCTACACGAAACCTGGTATTTATCAGGTTCGGCTGCGCTCAGATAAAAGTTCAAAATTTGCTACACACAACATCCGTATTGTTGACCCAGCAGCAGACATTAATCAGCTGGTGACCCCGGGCAAAGGAGCGCAGGATGCCCTAAACGATCTGAAAGAAAAAATTCAGGATATCGCTAATGGAGCTGATTTTAATTCAAAATATAGTTACATCTTATCGAAATACCTCTGTGGGGACGAAAAAGTGAAAGTGAACGTCGAAATGGATGGTAAGAAAAAACAGATGGATATTTACGCGTATCTCATGGGACTTACTTTTTCAAAAGGAGTTACCATCAATGAAGTCACGGTGGAAAGCGCTTCGACGCCAAACGCCACAAAAGAATGTCCTACTTTAATTAAAGTTAAACAATCAAAATAAAGCCAAGCGCTGTATGAACTTAGTTAACTCTTTTCGGTTTTGTACCTTATGCCTGGGCCTGCTGTGGAGTGCCCTTAGCGCAAATGACCTCCTCGCGCAGTCTGCGACCTCCTTCGGCGGATCTGTGGTGGGACTGCCTATTCCATACCTCGAACCTAATGCTTCGACATCGACCAAAGAATCTTTCGATAAATCTAACCTCCCTTGGATTGTTTTTTCGGATAGAAACGACAATCATACCAGCACTTCGCCGGGTGGTACGCTCATGATGGAAAAACTTTCGTTTATGCAGCCTTTTTATGTGTCGGAAGAAAAGGACGGCTACCTTAAACTGCTGCGGTTTAGCGATAATATGGTACGCGGTCTTAAGCTGAAAGATAAAAAACGTGTGGAAAGTGTGGGCTGGATAGCAAAGGATAAATTGTTGCTTTGGCAGCGTTCTTTTGTCGATGTAGCAACCCGATTCCCCAATAAAGCGCTCACCATTATCAATGATGTAGAGCCTTTACTGAATGGACAGTATTATTTCGATAAAAAAGATTCTATTTTTGTTTTTGACGGACCTGACCTTAAAAATGGGAAATCTAAGGTTGCCCTGCATAATTACGTGTATATCTTCAAGAAGTCCGATGACGGCAAGCAGTTTCTGATTGGGTCGACGGATCAGTTTGTGCCGCGTGAGGCAGGAAAATATATCAAAGGCTGGGTGTCAGCATCGGTCGTACAAAATTGGGGTCATCGCCTGTATTTTGCGCCCTATACATTTGAATCACCGCAGGCCGATACCGTGGTGGCAAAGATCAATAAGAATCGTATCGATGGATTCGAACCTTATAAGGTGGACCCATTGATAGATACTGCGAATATCACCATGCTCGGTTTGCCTGTACGTACCGTTGATGATTCGGGCATCGCTACGCATTATGCGGTTGATGTGTTCAATAAATCGAATAACAAGGTGCTCACCATTAATGGGGCTGAACTGACTTATCCTGGATTGATCAACCTGATCAAAAACAGGTCGAAAGTCAATATTATTTTTGTAATCGATGGTGGAAACGCGATGCGTAACCATTTTGCCAGTCTTACCAATACCATTCAGGGGTTTGAAAATAGTGTCGAACAGGTCTTTAATAAGCAAAATGTAAAATACGGAAGTGTGGTGTTCCGCAACCCATCGTCATGTGGTGGACGCAGCGCCTCGTTGGAGCTCACCGATGATTTTCGTAAGCTGGTAGGATTTTTACGTGACCAATCCAAAATAACCAGTGAATGTGATCGTGGAAATGCGGAGCAGCCCCTTTTCGAAGGGATCGCACAGGCCACCAACTTGGTTAAGGATGTGGCGCAGCAAACAAATCTTTTCGTGATTGTTGGTGCTACCGGCAATTTAGGTGGCGCAAACAACAGTCAACTGTCTTCAATAGCACGTCGTGTAGCCGATGTAGAGGGTCGAATGGTGATCTTACAAGCTTACAATAGCACACCAACAACATTTAACGATTTTATTGTTCAATCGCGAAAGCTGGTCTCCAGTGAAGCCTATTATGCGGCTGAAAGGCGAAAATTTCAATTGGTACGTGGAGAAGCTTTCGGTAATCAGTCTTATGATTTTAACTTGACAGATTCGATTTCCTACTACCTTGATTTTCCGAAAAATAGCCTTATTCAGGGTGGCGTGGTGTTCCCTACAAGGGGTTCGGCATTAAATAATAAAAGTTTCAATGTAGCATTCTATCGTTTTATGGACGAAACCCGGCAGGATATACGCTCGCATATCCATAGCTTAGATAGTGCTTTTAGACTGACAGGTATTGAAAATGCGAATGTTAATCCGACCGTGGCCAAATTATTAGGAGGAAAATTCAATAGGGATGTGGGTGAAGGGATGCCGCACAATGCATTCAAATTTGCGTCTACCCTGAAATTCAGTCCGGATTTACAATATCAGCTTACCAAAGGGCTCGATTTTGATTTGATCCTGAACGCAGGCGAGTTCAACGAATTCAGCAGTATGCTGTCGGTTATGAGTGGAGATAACTTAGTGAAGGATGACAATTCTTTCCGTAAAAAACTATATGACAGCTATATCGACCAATACAAGAAAAAATGGCCGATGTACTCTGCCCGTGATGTTGACAAATGGACATTAGGAAAGTACTTCTCCGTGATGTTGGGAATTCCGTTGCTCCACAATACATTTACCGACATGAAAGTGGAAGCATTAAAGAACAAGAAGGAGATGTCGCTACCGTCATTCGAAGAGTATATCGTCTATTTACAGAAGGTGATGTCCATGACGCGTACTTATGCTCAAAATCAAGGTAAATTTTTCTCCAACGGCGAGCAATATTACCGGGTACGTGGCAGCTTTTTTAATATGAACACCATTCAAACGGCAAATTAATGACGATTAGTAATTTTAGTGAATCTGTAAAATTAGCAATTCATATTGCTCAGGCCCTAGCGGAAGAATATCATCAAAACCAGTTCGGCCCAGCGCATCTGTTAAAAGCTTTAATGCACAAAGATGTCGGCTTGAGACAATTTGTACAGTCGATTGACAAAGACGACCAGTACATCTCTGAATGGGCCGAAGTGCGGATGGACGAACTGGAGCGATCCAGCAACGTGCCACCTGCCGAAGAAATCAGAGGGAATGAAGCCGTGGTGCGTCTGCTGGACGAAGCCGACCTGGTACGCATTAAACTGGGACTCGATCTTATCACACCCATATGTGTATTGACTGCCATATCAAAAGCGGGTATTGCTTTTGACGTCAATCAGTTGAAATCTTTTCCGATCAAAGAAAAGGAGATCTATGATCTTTATATTGATCAAAATCAGCTGTCACAGGCGGTATCGGGTGCTGCTGAAAGCAGTAGCACCCAGAGCGGCGAGCCAAGCGGCTTGCATAATGCCTTGCATCAGTACTGTATTGATCGTCTGCAGCTCGTGCGTGAAGGAAAATCCGATCCGATAGTAGGTCGCGATCGGGAGATTCGCATGATGCTCGAAATCCTCTGCCGACGTAACAAACCCAACGTAATTATTGCTGGGGAAGCAGGCGTGGGTAAAACAGCGCTTGTGGACGGCTTTGCCATCGATATCGTAAATGGCCATGTGCCGGAACAGCTCAAGGCAGCACAACTTTTTGAACTTGATCTTGGTGCGCTCATCGCAGGGGCAAGTTACAAGGGTGAGATAGAAGACCGGCTGAAGAAAATTATCGCAGAAATTAAGCGATTCGATAAGGCGATCTTATTTATTGATGAAATACATACGCTTTTGGATAGCAAGGGGCCCATTGGTTCTGGGGCGGGAAATTTGCTGAAACCTGAATTGGCCCGTGGTGAGATTACCGTAATTGGAGCTTCCACGCTAGAAGAGTATCGAAAGATTATTGAACCCGAACAGGCCTTCAGTAGACGTTTTGAATTGCTGCAAATTGCCGAGCCAACGGAAGAGAAAGCTATTAAAATGCTTGAAAAGGTGTTGGATAGGTACGAACAGCACCATGAATTGAAGGTAGATAGCGCCGCACTTCCCGTAACAGTCTCGCTGGCAAAAAGATACTTAAAGGACCGCCATCTGCCTGATTCGGCATTTGATCTTATGGACCGCAGTATGGCGGCACTAAAGCTCGCGCAAAGTGGTTCGCTCAGCATACTTGAGCAGATAGACGAAGAATTTCAGCATCTCCGAACTGAACTGCAACAGAAAAGTGAGCGGGAGCAGTTTGATGCATATAAGTGGCTTACAGAGGCGATGTTTAATAGGTTGAGCCCCATTCTCTTGGGGATGTTAAATGAAGAGGAACGTTATGAAGACTTGGAGTCTGCTCAACACTATGCTGACTTTCTTGTACACATTATACCACAGTTGAAAATGCATGCGCAACAGTTGTCCGATACGCTCACCAAGCAGGATATTGTTGCAGTGATGGCGCATAAAACTGGAATTCCGATGGGAAAACTACAGGCCGGAGAAAAAGAAAAGCTGCTGCAGATTGAAAGTTACCTACAGAAGCGTGTCGTAGGGCAGGATCAGGCTATCAAAGCAGTGTCGGAGGCCATACTGGAGTCGAGAAGTGGTTTGAATAAAAAAGGCCAGCCCATTGGCTCTTTCTTCCTTTTGGGACCTACAGGTACCGGGAAAACAGAACTTGCAAAATCCATAGCCGAGTTTCTATTCAATGATGAGAAAGCAATGATCCGCTTTGATATGTCGGAATTTAAGGAGGAACATAGTGCGGCATTGCTCTATGGAGCTCCGCCGGGTTATGTAGGGTATGAAGAAGGTGGACTGCTGGTCAACAAAATCAGACAGCAACCTTATTCGGTTTTGCTTTTTGACGAAATCGAAAAAGCACATCCTTCCGTGTTTGATACATTCTTACAGATCCTGGACGAAGGCATGATGCACGACCGATTAGGAAAAGCTGGTGATTTTAGCAATTCCCTGATTTTATTTACCTCTAACATTGGGAGTGAGTGGATTGCTGGACAAATCGATGCGGGTAAGGGCTTCCCAACGCATAATCAGTTGATGGAAATCATGACCGCCCATTTTAGGCCAGAGTTTTTGGCGCGTATTGCTGAAATTGTGCCTTTCGCGCCAATATCTAAAGATAATGTCGTTAAGATCTTTGATATTCAACTCCAACAGCTCATTCAGCTGCTCGACAAGCAGGGGGTTGATCTGCTCGTAACTGCCGAAGCCAAGCAAGCTATTGCGATGAAGGGCTTTACGCCCAAATACGGTGCAAGGCAGCTGGCCGCAGGTATTCGCAATGAACTGCGGCGTCCGATTTCAAAAATGCTTATTGCAGGCGAGTTGAATAAAGGGGACATACTGACGGTCGGCTGGGATGCAAGTCAGGAAATTCTCACATGGGAAATAAAACAGAAATAGCTGTATGTTGTTTTAATACAGTGTACTAACGCGTTGGCTGGCGGTATTCTGTTAATATTTTAGTATATTGTAATTAGAATAGGACAAATTAATTAGAGTATAAACTTAATTTTTAGATATATGTTTGAGTACGAAATTGGTGGAAACGAAAGGAAAGTTGAGACTTCGGAATCCATTGTGGACATCTCGTTCAATAAAACGATGTTTATTCAGAAATTGACCGATAATGAACCTTTGCGTCCAGAGAAAGTAGAAGGACTAAAGAAAGTGGAGGATGTATTTGCGCATTTCAAGCCAAGTGTGGGCGTATCCTTTGAAGATGAAGACGGTAGCAGCGTTCATGAACAGCTGAAATTTCAAAATCTGGGGGATTTTTCAGCAAAGAATCTAACGATGCAAAGTGATTTTTTGTCTAATCTAAGTGTTCAAAAAGATCTTTCTGCAAGTGTGATTAAACAGCTGAAATCGAATAAAACTTTGAAATCTGCCATTGAGAATGCCGAAACAAAGGCTGCATTTATCAATGTGCTGAAAAATTTTATCGCTGAATTAGAAGCTAATAAATAGGACCTATGGCAAATACACAAGAAGAAAAGGCGGCACAAGCGGGTAGCGCTGCCGGATATAAAGAGGTAAAGGATCGTGCAGCTACCGAAAGCTTGCAAGAAAGTTTGGATAAGCTGGTGCGTGTGGGGGGCTTTGATCTATTGGAAGCATCGGTGGATGGTATCCAAAATTTAAATCCGGAACGTAAAGCACGCAAGCAGATTTTTTTGAGCGATGACCAAAAAAAGAAGGAACGTGAACAACTTAAAAAGAAGATGGAACTTTGGGTAGATCTGTTGGAAAATTCGGATTCCGTTGCTTCTATGGTGGATAAAAGCGCTGAAAAGCTGAAGGTAGCCGAAGAGACATTGAACCGCAATTTGGGAACGGCTTTGGAAGCAACCCGTGAGCTGGAGCAGGCTTATCGCTCTGTCCACTTGTTCTATAAGAACACAGAAGCTGATAAAGTGGACAATGTGGTCCTCATGAATGCCAGTATGGACCAGCTGACAGACCTGGACAACCCGCGTTTTATCGAATATGTGTCTGAAGAGTTTAAACAGAATTATGATAGGCTCGACCTTCGCGACAACTATTCGCTATTGGTGTTGCCAGGCTATCTAGGATCCAACAAGGTATTGGATCGATGGGCGAAAATTGCCAATGCGAATAAAGCGATGCTCGTCACCGATTTTGCGGATCTCGAACAGCCGGATGATGTGATTGACCTCTTCACATCTGGTAATTACACCAGCGCGGAAGCGTATAAATCCAACGTCATCATGACGACCAACTGGTTGATTGGACGGGAGAAAAATACCACTGTAGGCGAGGAGGAAGATCTGACTGTACCGGGCTCTGCTGCGCTGGCGGGAAAAATGTATTATACATTGATGTCGCAGGTAACCGCAGGAAAGAAACACGGTACAATCAATGAGGTTGATGGCGTAAAGTTTGACCTTAAGAAAAGTGAAATTTCGCATCTCGAACGTATTGGATTGGTTCCAATGGTGAATGAATATGGAAAGGTGATGGCATTCTCCGCCAAAACGTTATTTAATGGTGATAATATTGGCTTGCAGACTTACTCTGTGGTGCGTGTATTTGATTATGTGACCAAAGTCCTCTTTGATTTTCTGAACCGCAGAGCGTTTGAAAACTGGACGACCAAGACGGAAAAAGATTTGCGTGCGCAGATTGTAAAGTTTTTAGACAGTATTCAAGGGCCAGATAGACTGATTGAGCGCTTCAAAATCATGCGATTTGAACGTGATGATCAGCAAAAAGATAAAATTCATCTTGATATCCATATTACTCCATTCTTTCCTGCCAAAAGTTTTATGGTCAAATTGGATGGCTACAAAGGGGAAGATGAAAGCACCACATGGGCCAGTGAGTACAATCAGCAATAAATGAGGTTATATGGAATTTTACCTGGATAAACCTTTACAGTTAAACCTCCCAGTGGAAAACCAGCGGTTGAAAGAGTCGGATCTGGGTAAATCCATTTCAAACTATTTGGAGCTGATCATATTTACCCGAAAGGGAGAGCACCGCTTTAACGCCGATTTTGGATGTGCCATTTGGGACCTGGATTTTGAATTGATCGTCAGCGAGAGTCTATGGGAAGAAAAGTTTAGAAAATCACTGCTCGATTGCATTACGCGTTATGAGTGGCGCATCGCACAGGTGGCGGTCAAGGTCAATATTTCTGAAGTGGAAACATTCTTTCCAAAGCGGAAGGTAGCGGAGATCAAAAAGAAAGTAATGATTTATGTGGAGGGTAAGATGGTGGAGACTGGGGAGCGCTATGCATTCAGTACTTCGTTATTTTTAAGTCCTTTAGCTAAGTAGTGAGCAAAGAGCAGATGAACGATATTTTTTACTCCAGTAAGGAAGAGATTCGCAATAGGATCATTAAGAAGGCCCAGGAGCTTTGGGGAATCCAAAAGGTATTTGACTTTGATCCGGTGGTCCTTTTATTGATGGAAGTGCTGAGCAGTGAGATCTTTCAGGTGTCGAATGATGTGCGCGATTTTGAGAATCGGATTTTTGATAAGATCGGTCGTCTCTTGGCACCGGACTATCTGGTAGCGCCACTACCAGCTCATGCGATCTTGCTGTACCAACCTAGTGAAGCTGAGGCGCGTATAAGCCCTTACCTGCATATGAACATGAAGAAAAAAATTTCTTCTGTAGGCGCTTCAAAAGAGGAAAAAATGGTGGAAATGAATTTTTCCAGTTTGGAAGAAGTGCATCTATTTCATGGAAAGATCCGTTATATGGCTACCCCTATGCACCTGTTTGAAATACAGCCCAATGTAAAACGTTCATTAGGAAAATCGCTGCACATCAATACTGGGCATTCCATCTTTCTGGGTATAAAATGTTTGGAGTACGACCGTAGGAAAGCCTTTGCGGGTTTAAATTTCTATTTCGACTGGGGCAATTATCAGGTCAACCGGGAGATCTACAAAGTGCTAAACCTTGGAAAATGGCACCTGAATGGAATTCCCATAAAACACCATCAAAATAGATTTTTAAAACGGTCGGATCGCTTAGTGGATGAACTGTTTGACCGAAAAAATTACCTCTTTAACTTAAGTCAGGACATAGAGGGCTATTATCAGCAGCATTTTCTGACCTTGGACGATGAGCCGGATGCGGCTTGTTTTGGGAAAACTAGTTCGCTACCGGAGGAAATTGTAGCGCATTTTGAACAGCAGATGACGGATCACCTCGAGCAGGATCTGGATTGGATTCGTATTGACATGCCGACTTCCATGCCGGTGCAGCTGCTTGATGAACTCCATGTACAAATAAATGCATTTCCCGTTGTCAATAAGCGCTTGGTCGAAGGTAAGCATCGGGTGAAAGCCCTTAAAAACATTGTTGGTATCGAAACCGCACAGCTTGAACAACTACTGACGGTGGAAGAGGTATTGGATCAGGAGGGGGAAAAATATAGTGAAGTGCCTTACAACAGATCTGGTGTACACGCCGAAGCAGGGTTTTACACCGTGCGGCAGGGTGGAGTCGAAAGGCTTGATAATCGCACTGCCAAAGATTTGCTGGATTACCTGTTTGAACTGATACGGGATGAAAAAGCTGCTTTTGCATCTTATAATGCTGATTTCTTGAATGCTATATTGCGTGAGTTGGACAAAAACTTAGCAATGATACAGCAGAAGGGAAAGGCCCTGCATCTCCGGCAGAATGATTTCAAGCAATACATTGTGATGAATCCAAAAAATGATGGCGACCTTCTTTTTACAAAGATGTGGATGACCCAAGCGGAGCTAGCGAACGGCATTGCTGTCGGTACGCCTTTGCAGATCCAGTTGGGTGCGGTAAAAAATTATGAACAGCTTGTGTTTCTTACCACAAGTAGAGGCGGACGTTCGCGTCTCAACCGAAGGGATAGTTTGCAAGCTTTTAAATACAATGTGACCACCGGAGATCGCATCGTTAGTAAGAATGATATTATCAATTTCATTAAACTGGAACTCGGACAGGTGGTTAAACGTATTGAAATTAAGTCTGGAGTAATGATGGATGCCGATCCAAGAAAAGGGTTTCAGAAAACTACTGATATCTACGTGGAGCCTGATGGAAGCTTTGATCTGGAAGACTCCGAGTGGAATGAGTTATTGGAACAGGTGATGAGTAAGCTACAGGTGCGCAGCAGCATGGAGGTGCACTATCGTCTGCTACTGAAGACGCTATAAGTTGTTGTATAGCAAGTAGGCTGGCCCGTCGCGTAGGCTACAATGAAGTAGACTACAGTTATGTCGACTACAGTATATTGACTACAGGTATGAGGTGTGTCCCAATACAGTGTGGTTGTTGCCCTGCTCATCGCTTAAATAGCTATGTTTCACCTCTGGAAGGAGGTCATAGCGCAATTGTCGGTTTAAATGAGCCGGGAAAAGGTTGTCCAGCACCAGATGAATGATATATTCGTCTTTGGCGTTGGGCAGATAGTTCTTTAAAAGTTGGGGATAAGACGGCCCTATTGTGATGTTAAAATAGCTCTCATTGCGCTCAAAGTTCATCGTGGTCAAACTGTCGACTCCGAGCTGGCAATAGCCCAATGTACTGGGTGGAAGCCCGATTTCTTGCCAGTCGATTTTGCGGTCATGTGTTGCACGATGGATTTCAATGGGAATGTTGAGCAGGTTGCGCAACAGTTGTTGGGCATAAGCGATATCGTTTTTGTGGTTGTGGATTTCAGGAATAAAGTGCATCCAGATAACACGTTGGCGGGGGCTCAGGCGGTGTAGTTCGGGAAAATTGGAGAGCAGTAGGTTGCTCATATCCTGATAAGTTGTTTGCATATCAAGACGGCTTTCATATTGATCCAGTTGCGTCCGTAAATAGAACAATTCGTTTTCAAATGGGGCGAAAAACTTACGGGCATTTTGCTCCTGGCGACGCTTGTTTCTAACATCTTGGATCATAACATCTTCGTCAAGAATTTCACTGCCAGCATGTAGGGTATGAAAGAGGCCTTCGGGGAGCATATCATAAAAGCCCTCACGGTTCATATGGATGCGTACAAATTCTTCATTGCTCGTCTCGGAGATATAAGGGTTGACAGATTGAATTTCTGTAGAGAAGGGGCGACGGCTTGAACCATCACAAGTAAAGATAATATGATCTGGATCTACGCCGTGCTGAATAAGATCCGCCGCCTTTTGGCTGGCCTTGATATCTGATGTCATGCTATTGCTGGTGAATAAACCGTCCTTTTTTTTCATAGAAATCATTTTTCCTTGAACATATAAGCCCAATAGATTGTTTTAACCCAGTAGATTGTTTTCACTCTGACCGGGGATTTTAATTATAAATTGTTTATTTAAAGATAGTATATTAGTTTGTGAATACTGCAACAGCTGAAATGGAAGTACAAACAGTTTTTTTGAGGTACATACTTGCGCCTTTATTAGTATTTATTTCGACAATTGTATTGTCGGTCTGGAATAAGAAGAATTCTCTTCTTAGCAATAAGAAGTTAATTATTTCGATCCTTCTAGGAGGACTAGCTCTGGCATTGCCCGGTTTTTTCGGGTTTTTGGGCTTTGGCTATATGCCGTGGGGCTATTTTATGACCATGATGTATGCGTTGGGACTAGGGGTGCTTTGGGTGTATCTGCTGAGTAAATGGGATCTCAACACGTTGGAGAACAAAAAGGTATTTGTGTTTTTCGTCATGTTTGTCATGCTGTTGCTGGCAATATATATATATAAACTGTTTTTCGATTGGATGAGCCCATTCCGATTGGGATGGTGGGCAGCCACCAGTATCTCCATTTTTATGGTTCCTATGTTCTTTTGGTGGACCTACATTGCGCTGTTATCTATCCCTATGGAAATTCATCGGGTATGGGAATACCCACGGTTTCCAGAAGAAATCAGTCTGGATCATTTGGATTTTGATAAGCTATTGGTATTGGAACTGGAACTCTATAAGGATAGCAAAGACGTGGAGCCGTTGCGCGTGAAGGTGAAAGCGCCAGAGAAGATGAACTTCGGACTGTGGTTCCAAAAATTTATTGAAGATTATAATGCCAAATTTCCAAGTGCCCCGGTACGCTACGTGGATGATCAGGGGGAATACCAGCGTTGGATATTTGTTGTGAAAAGGTCTATTTTCAGAAGAAATGTATATATAGACCCAAATGCAGACATTTCAGGCAATCAGATTACAGAAAAAATGACTATTCACGCCAAGCGTGTTTCAGAAACGATAGGATAACATTAAGCTTATGCAAAAACCATTAAATTACGAAGGCATCAATTGGGTGGATGGGATGAAACTCTCCAGTGGTGATTTTGTTCATACGGATCTATATACCCAAGATCTCGTCCGCGACGGCATATCAGTGGGGCTTCATCATGCGAATTTTGGATTGTTGCCGGCCTTTGCGGGGTACGATCGTTCTTTTGATATTTCGCTGCTGAAAAAAAACACGAATTATCTGGAGGTTGAAGTTCGGTTCTGCAATGCGGTCACCAGCGATGGGAGCCGAATCAATATAGCCTATCAGCAAGGTGCGGTAGAGGCAAATTTTAGCGCCTTTATGGATGTATCGAAAATTGCTATCGGAGAGCATTATGTAGTTTTATATGTACATTCATTTAGAAAATCGGCTTTTGGCGAACCTAATCCGGAGGAATCACCCCTTCGTTACCCGTTTGTAAAAAAAGAATATACGATCGACATTGTGACGAAGTCCGCAGTACAGCAACGGCAGGTGAGTGGTTCTTTTCTGCCTATCGGCAAGCTTGTAAACGACGGACAGGAAACTTTATTGGTTTCGCAATACGTTATGCCTTGCGTTTATATCGAAAGCCATCCGCAATTGATGGATTTTCACAACCGCTTTTACCGAGCATTGAATGAGTTTCAGTCAGCCGCATATCGCATCATGGATAAAACGGTGAATAAACCTAAGATCACCGAGCTGGGGCTTAATATCCGCTTTATTACTGAACGTATCTTAGCGTATATGGCAACTTCATTTTTTGAATACCGATCTATCCTTCCGCAAAAGGCACCCATTTATCTTTTAAAATATTTTTCGGATTTTGCGCATGTATTTTTTAATGCTGTACGGCTGATCGAATCTGCTGAACGGGAGGAAATGCTAAAATATTTCTATGAGTGGAAAGATGTGACACCCGGAAATTTTGAGGAACGTTTATCAAACCTTATTGAATTGCGTTACGATCATCTGGAAATTGCAGAAGCGATGGAATGTGTGGCTGATTTTATGCAGGTAATGGTTTCGTTATGGGGTAAATTGGCGACGTTGGAATATATTGGTCAACGACGGGAAAATATAGTCGTTGCTGAGCAAAAGGTTGTGCAGGAGGTGCAGACCAAGCGAACCTGGTCTTTGCTGGATTAGCAGATTTATTGGGTGAGATCAGTTTGCGATTCATTTTTTTTGCTTATGTTAGCAAAAGATGAAGAACGTTTTATTAATCAATGGGGATCTTTTTAAAATAGCGTCTACTGACTTCCTGATGGATGCTTATCGAACAGGTGTAAAGCAGGCGGACGGCATTGTGCATGATCTACGGATCGCAGATCTGCTCTTTAATTACAATATCAGACTTCCTTCGTTGCATTCGACTTCTTTGGAAGCCGACCTGCAGTTTGCTTTGCGTCGTCTCCATTGGGCTAAACATATCGTATTGTTCTGTCCCGTTTACCGTTCGTATATCCCCTCGAAAATCAAAGGCTTCTTTGATCGCCTGTTCTTGCCCTATCAAAGCAGTCTCGATGTTAACCGAATTGATAACAATTTCTATGGTAAATCTGCCCGAATAGTAAGTATATTGGATCAAGATCTCTTTGCTGAATATAACCTTTACAAAAAGACAAACTTTATGAGCGTGAAGAAGGATGTCTTCGAACGCTGTCATATTTCGCCTGTGCGAACATCCGCCATGGGCGAACTGCATCAGCTGAACAACTCATACAGTTCGAAATGGGCAGATAAACTCGCACGGTTTGGCCGGATTGATCTCGTATAAATGTGCTACAATCATCTTTTAAATGTACGACAAATAGCTTTACAACATGGAATCACTCTTTAATGCCTGGAAAACGAGCCGTATGGCATACCTCAAATTTTTTGAGCATTATTCCCTAGAAGAGCTCAATCGCATTCCTGCTGGCTTTGGCAACAACCTGATCTGGAACATCGGTCACATCATTGCCACACAGCATAAATTAATTTATATCGGATCGGATGTAAAAGGGCATATTCCACAAGAAGTTTTTTTGAATTACCAGTCGGGTACAAAACCCACAGTACCGGTATCCCAACAGGAAGCGGATCTGCTTAAAAGTTTGCTTGTTGAACAGATTGAGCCGACTATCCTGGATTTTAACAAAAAAATATTTCTCCATTATAACGCCCGTACCACGGGGACGGGCTTCCATGTCACTTCAATATACGATGCCTTCGAATGGAATAATTTTCATGAAGGGCTCCACCTGGGCTATATGATGAGCATTAAGAAGTTTATCTAACGAAGTCCCAAATTTTAGAAAGCTTTTGCAAGCCAACTTGCATATTGATGTGCCCGTATTCATGATTTAATTTTCATGGTTTTCGTGGATTGTCTTCAAATGGACTAACGGTTAATTTTGTAATAGAGCTGAGTAATGCAGAGAATTTTCTTCGCACATCAGCTTACAACGAACGAAAGTTTTATGAAATATTTAGATATGAAATACAGCACAAAAGCGTTAGTCCTTCCGCTATTGTTTACAACGATAGCCTGTGGTAAATCCCAAGATTCTGGTTCGTATCAGCAGACGTTCAATGAACGCATGAATAGACAGGCCTATCTGGGCAGTACCGAGTCGACCATGTATTTACATGGATACGATCGCTTAGCACCGGTAAAGGGAAAAGGGTCTTTCAGCATCGATAAAATAAAAGGCGATAGCTCCACCTTGGTACTTGTCATGGAACTGTCTGGCCAAGAGGGATTCTCTTTTGCTATTCCAGGGAAGCAAACCGGGCGCTCGTGGCGGTTTACCGCTGAATCGGGCGAGTTATCCGTCGCAGACAACGGAGAAGTCAATGGATCGCTGACCGCCAGTGCTAAGGAGATCACGTGGAAGGGACGACTTTTTGACGACAAGCTGATGCTGGACGTCAAAATTAAATATCTTAAATCCGGTGGCGGTGTACCTGCAGAATCTATCTTAAATACACATTTTGAGCTTCTTAGATCGGGCGGCCGACAGGAGGGCAATGGGCAACAGGGCTGCACCATTGTATGGGAATCACGACCGGTATTCAATGTCTATGAAGGCGGTGTAGACCTGATTTATGTGCCGGTGTGCCACTGATGGTTGCGCTGTCCAAAGACAGCGCGTTGCTTATTAGATAAACTTCATTTCAGTAGCCTTGTGGATCAAGGAAGCCGAATTGCTGACGGAAAATTTTTGTAGCAGATTTCGACGGTGACTTTCGACAGTCAATGGGCTGATAAACATCAATTCGCCAATTTTGGGCGTGGTATAACCTTGCGCCATCCATTTGAGTACCTCGCGCTCTCTTTCTGTAATCTTTGGAACAGAATCTTGCTGATTACCTTTTAATATGAAGTTCATTTCTCGGCTGAGCACCTGTTCACCCTGATGAACGGAATGTATACCTTGAATTAAGTCTTCGGCAGATACATTTTTGAGAAGATAACCCAAGGCGCCCGCCTGCAGCATACGAAGGGCGATGCTGCCTTCATTTAGGTTGCTGATCGCAATAACCTGTGTGTTGGGAAAATCCTTTTTTATGATTGCAGTGGTATCGATACCATTCATGCCGGGCATGTTGATGTCGACCAAAACAATATCGACAGGTTGGGTTTGAAGAAAAGCTAAAGCATCAGCCGAGGAGGTAAATGTGCCCAGTAAAACGATGTCTGCGCTGTTCTTTAAAATAAATTCAAATCCATTCAGTACGAGTGGATGATCGTCTACGATAATGACTGAAATAACCTTATCCATGTATATTAAGTTGAATATGGAATGATGCGCCGTTTCCTACTGCTGCATCAATCTCTAATTGTCCATTTAAGATGTCGACCCGGTTGCGAATGTTGGAAATACCAATCCCTTCCTTGGTCATTGTTGCATGCTGGGGATCAAAACCCTTGCCGTTGTCCTCGACGTTCATGTGGAATTTATCCGCCACCTGACTACATTGTACCCACACCTGCGAAGCTCCGCTATGCTTTATGGCATTGGTCAGTAATTCCTGCAGAATCCGGTACGCCGCGATCAGAAAATCTTGCGGGTAGTGTTCTCGTAGATTTGAAGCCTGAAAATCGACCTGAAGGTCGGGATGTGACATGGCATTGCAAAGATCCCTGAGGGCGACTTCCAGACCCATGTATAGCAAAGACTCTGGCATCATATTGCGCGCTATCCGCCGGAGTTCATCAACGGAATGATCCAGTTGTTCAATGATTACATGGAGATCCGTCGTTTTTGCAGCTTCTTGCTGAGGGTTGGCATTTGCCGCAACCGCCGAAAGTTTTAGTTTGGTGCTCGCCAGTATTCCGCCCAATCCGTCGTGCAGATCCCGTGCGATGCGGCTTCGCTCTCTTTCCTGTCCCTGTAACATCGCATTATAAAGATTCAATTTTTCTTGTTGCTTACGATTTTTAATTTCCTCCTCTAAGAGCATCTCTTTGTGGGTGGCCAACTTTTTCTTGTTGAGGAAGGCGGTGTACCAGGTGAAAGATAAAAAGGATAGAATAAGCATAGCGAAAGCAAGAACACCGACCCACATGCGCGTCTTTTGAAGGGCGAGCTGATGCCCTTGGTTCTCTGTTTTTATGCGCAATAGTTCCTTTTCTTTTTCTGCCGTCTGATATATTTTTTCCAGTTCCATGATTCGCGCATTGCCCTTATCCTGATAAAGGGTATCGGATAGTTTTTTGTGCGCTTCGTACCAGTGGGTAGCTTCTCGCCATCGTCCCAATTTAACGGCAGTGGTCGCGAGGTTATCATACACCATTTGCTTGTTTCTGAGGGACTCTTTGTTTCGTACATAAGGAAGTACGGCCAACAGCTTGTCCAACGCAGCCTGATATTGTCCCGCTTCCTGTAAGGCAGTGAATTGATCAAAAATAATGGATGCCGTCATATCCTTATTTTGCTGTCTTTTAGCAGCAGCAAGACCATGCTCAAAATGGATGTTAGCCTTGGACATGTTCTTTTTTGCTGCCCAATAGCTTCCTGTAACAGTGTGGTAAATGGGTATATAGGATGAATTGGGAATACGGAGGCTTATTTTCTCAGCCTTATCGAGTCGTTTTTTGGCTTCTCTAACATCCTGCCGAAACAACGCATTACGGGCAGCATTGACGTATAATGTCAAAAGCTGTTCATCGGAATCTTTTCTCCCCTGTAGCAGATGAAAAGCCTTCTCATAGTATTGTTCGGCCTTGCCATATGCCTGGAGGTTCATCAGCACCATGGCAACATTCTGGTAATTATTGCCCAGCAGGATATTATCCTGAAGCTGTTCCGCTATCGGTATCACTTTATTGAGCAGCACATGTACATATTCATCCGACTTTCCCTCGCGCTGAAGTAATGCGCCATAACTTCCCCAAAGCCTTGCACGGTGCTTTTGGGCGGAGACATTATTTTTCTGATCGATCTTTTTAAGCTGATCTTCGGCCTGTAAGTAAAGCTGTTTCGCCTGTAAAGGTGCTGAGTCAAAGTAGACTGCAGCGCGGTAGAAATAAGATAACCCCCTATAGTAGCTGGATTTTCGCATGGGCCCTAATACCTGTTCGGCTTCTGCGATATACTTGAGCGCTTGGGTACTATCGTAATCGCACCAAAAAAAGCTCAATTCATACAGAGCTTGGGCCTTGCTCGCCTGATCGTCCACACGCAGCAGTTGTTGATATAGGCTATCGCTATAGTGCTCAAGTTGATTCTTTTGCTGGCCAAGGGCATTGAAGCGGGGCAGTGTACAGAGCACTGCGACAAATAGTAAAATTTTATGCATGCACGCGAAACAGAATATTGATTTCTCAAAATACAAAATAATTCTTATTACCGCCAAATCATCTGTCCATCAGCGCTTTCAATTCTGTCTTTTCCTTTCCAGATGACAGGAAGAACTTCGGAAGCACTATTGGTTTCTAAACCAACATCGTGTTGCTTACCATCATTCGGAATAATTTTCAGGTCCCATAGGTATCCAAGTGTTCCCGTGGACCGATAGTTGGTGCCAATCAATAGGTATTTTCCATCGGGTGAGAATTCTGGCATCGATTCTTTAAAATTGCTTGAAGTGACCTGCTTTAGGTTATTTCCGTCTACATCCATGGTGTAGATATGATTACCAATGTTGAGTGCAAATTGGGTTCCCGCCTGGTTGACCGTCAGCTTGCCCCAGTCCTGATAGTTCATTTCCTTTACCAATGCTCCGGAGTTATAAGGGGGCGCGATCTTTATAATATACTTTCCATGTGTCAAGACAATGTTATTTCCTGGTAGCCATAGCCGGGATTCGTTGAAACCCAGCCGTTCACCATTGATGTCTACAATACGTGCGACAAATTCGCCGTTTCGTTTTAAAATGGTCACCCCGTCCTGAAAGTCGTTTGACGTAACCATGATCAAGCTATTGTCGGGGGATAGGTAGCCTTTGCAGTAGGAGTTTCCAGCAGGACTGTTATAAATAAATTCTTCAACGATGTTTCCACTGTTCATATCACTGATCGTAAACTTCACATCGTATTGGCCGAATGTACTGGCATTTACTGCGGTTAGTTTCCATTTCCCATCGCGCGAAATATCAAAATTATTGAGCTTTGAATCATCTGGTATGAAAGATCCACCGATGCCATCGGGTAAGCTCATCTTCAGCACCCCTTCAGTCGCCCAATCGTAATAAATCGTTCCCTTCAATGCAGCGGGGTAAGTGCTCGATCCGCTACCATTGTCCACACTATCCTTTGAGCAAGAGCTGACAATCAATAAAGTAAATAGCTGTACGGCTATGCAAAATAACTTTTTCATCGTTCTTTTCTTTTAGTATAATCCAAAATTACACGCTTGATGATTTTAAATCAATCCACGAAAACTAGGGTTTTATTTAAAATACACGTCAATTGTTTTGTGCTGGCGCAGCATTATCGATTTTGGAGAAAGCATTTTGTCATACTAAAAATACGAAAACGTTATAGTTAAAGAACGAAAACGTTGTAGTTAAATATTGATAACTTCAAAGTCAGATGTTTTTTCACGCATTGCTAACGGTGGGGAGTATAGCGCCAAGCACGTTTTTGATCGAAATGTCTGTTATTGAGACAAAGTCGCAATTTTTTGATACAATATCGTCCTGTTTTTCTAATTCCTAATCTTCACTTTTACAATTAAGATTCCTTGAATAAAGGGAGCCAATTATAAAATTACTGAATCATCTAAAGTGAGTATTTCTTTATGGGAAACAATTGTAAACTAAAACAAAATCCATTTTATGGTTTTGCCACCAGCAAATGGATATCCTGTTCCTGCCTGTGGTGTCTTTTCGCTTTCACGAGTCCTGCTGCAATATTAAGGGCGAATGTCCCCGTTTTAAAGACCTTGGACGGAGCTATCCAAAATCGTGAGATTACAGGTAAAATAACAGATGATACCGGCCAGCCGCTAGCTGCCGTGACCGTCAACGTGGCTGGTAGCAACGTAAGTACTGCCTCAAAGGCGGATGGAACCTATACCATTACCATACCTGTCGGAAGCAAAAAGTTAGTTTTTACGCGGTTGGGATACAAGAGCCAGGAAATTGACCTAACAGCAACCAAGGTCGTCAATGTGGAGCTGACATCTACCACGGGCGAGCTGGATGAAGTCGTGGTGGTGGGGTATGGTACCATGCGCAAAAAAGACCTGACGGGCTCGGTTACACAAATCCATCCGGATCGCATCGCCAATGAAAACCCCAAAACCGTACAGGATATTCTGCGTGGCTCGGCAGGACTGAATATTGGCTATGACGCTTCGGCAAAAGGGGGCGGTTCCATTGAGGTAAGGGGTAAGCGGTCGGTATACGATAGCAACAGCGGTCACAACAACCCTCTGCTGGTGCTTGATGGGATGATTTTCTATGGTGAACTTTCTGAAATCAATCCGGATGACATTGAGCAGATTGATGTCCTGAAGGATGCTTCCGCTGCAGCTATCTACGGCTCAAAAGCGGCTAGTGGCGTAATTATCATCAGCACAAAAAAAGGGAAGCAGGGCAAACCGACCATCAATATGACGATGAATGCCGGTGCAACACAGTTGAGCGAATACCGCAAAAGATTCAGTCCCGATGCTTACTTGCAGCACCGTGAAGACTGGTATACCAAAAATACCTACGGCATTAACCCCACGACGGGCTTATATGAGGCTTATCAGACGCGGGATGCTAACGGTAACCTCACGGTGCCTTATGGCTTTTATCTCAATCCTGGACAGCTACCGGGCTCGTTGTCGCTCGATGCTTGGCGCGCGCAGTCGACCAATGAAAGTGGCGAGTCTGACCGGAGCATCTGGGGCCGCCGTTTGGGTCTGCAAGGGAATGCCCTGCAGAACTTTCTGGATGGAAAAACGGTCGACTGGGCCGATCATACCTTTCGTACTGGTCTTAATCAGGATTATAATGCTAGCATCAGCGGAGCAAGCGACCGGGTAAACTATTACCTGTCTATGGGCTACCTCAAAAATGAGGGCGCTGTCGTGAGCGATACCTACAAGGCTGTGCGGGCCAATATGAAAATCAATGCAAAGGTGACCAACTGGCTGGAGCTGGGGGCAAACGTAAATTTCCAGGACCGTTCGGACGGAAATATTGATATCGATATGGATCAAATCCTGCGCAACAGCCCGTACGCAGATTACGCTGATGCCAACGGCAATCCGCTGCAATATCCGCTCAGCGAACAGTTCAGCCAGCGGGGGTACAATTATGATTTTCAGAAGAAATACCTTGAGCTGGACAAAGGGTATTCGGTGGTTAACTCCATTTTCAATGCGAAAATTAAACTGCCCTTTAATATTACGTATTCATTTAATGCGTCGCCACGCTTGCAGTATTTCCATGACCGTTACTTTATGTCGGCCGAACTACCCGGATCCAATCCGGCCGATCGAGGTGCAAACCGCGAACAAACCAAACGGTTCGACTGGTCGCTCAATAACACCATCAGCTGGGAACAGACCTTTGCGGATAGGCATCGCCTGATGGTAACTTTGGTGCAGGAAGCAGAAGAACAGCAGTCCTGGAAAGATCGCATTGAGGCACGCAATATCTTACCGTCGGATGCCCTCGGCTTTCACAATACCAAAAATGGCTCGAAAGAAAACAGCAGCTTTGATAGCTACGATACCCATCAGACAGCAGATGCCTTATTGGCCCGTTTATTTTATGCCTACGATGACCGCTATATGCTCACGACGTCTATCCGACGGGATGGTTATTCGGCTTTCGGTACTTCCAACCCCTATGCAACTTTTCCTTCCGTGGCCTTAGCCTGGAACTTTACCAAAGAAAAATTCTTTAAATGGGGCGATGTAATGGATTATGGTAAGTTGCGCGTTTCCTATGGTAAAAATGGAAACAGGCAACTGGCCGATCCGAATCTGGCGTTGGCCAACCTGTATTCGGGTAGTGGCAAAATGCATGGTTACCTCAACTCGGCCGGTGAGCTGGTCCAATACCGCTACCTGATGGTGGATCGGCTGGCCAATCCAAACCTGCAGTGGGAAAAGACCACAGCATGGAATTTTGGTCTGGACTTCGGATTTTTTAAAAATCGCATCTCAGGAACACTGGAGTATTATCTGATGCAAACCCACGACATGATCATGGAGCAGAAGTTGCCCAATTTTACCGGATTTGGAAGTATCACCACCAACTTGGGGCAGGTGGACAACAAAGGAATTGAACTGACCTTAAACACCGTCAACCTGAAGAAAGAAAAACTACAATGGTCTACCAGCTTCAATTTCGCCTATAATAAAAATCAGATCGTACATCTTTATAAAAACTACCAAGATGTGCTGGATGCCAATGGAAATGTGGTCGGCCGTAAGGAAATGGATGAGATTTCGAACAATTGGTTTATCGGACAGCCTATTGGTGCCATCTGGAATTATCACGTGACGGGGATCTGGCAGGCCAATGAAGTGGCAGAGGCTGCTCAATATGGGCAGGCTCCTGGTGATCCGAAAGTAGCCAATGTGTATACCGCAGATGATGTTGTGAACGGCGATGTAACAAAACCTGTATATAATAATAATGACAAGGTTTTTTTAGGGCAGACGGATCCCCGTTTCCGTTGGTCGATGCGCAATGAGTTTATCCTATGGAACGACCTTAGTTTTTCGTTTAATATCTATTCGGCCATGGGACACAAAAGTTTGTCGGGCAATTACCTGAATAACGATGATGATGGCGGCCGTATGGCCTATGGGCTGGCTAATCTGCCCGCAAAGGAATACTGGACGCCGGACAATCCCACCGATCGCTATGGCCGTATCGAGGCCAAGGGACCGATCGGTGCCGAGGGTGCAGCGCGGCTATACGACCGCTCGTTTATCCGGCTCGACAACATCTCGGTAGGCTATACGCTGCCAAGAAATCTGACCTCCAGATACAACCTCAACCGGGTGAAGCTGTATGGTACGGTGCGCAATGTGGCGACCTGGGCAAAGGACTGGGAATACGGCGATCCAGAGACGGAATCCTGGGCCTCAAGGGTATTTACCTTCGGTGTTAATTTATCTTTATAACCTGATTAATTGTGATGTACATGAACGATATACGAAACAAATCCAGATCCGCAGGCAGAGGCATCGCCTTTTTGCTTGCCAGTACGCTAGCGATAAGCAGCTGCTCGAAGGAATTTCTGCAGCCCGATCCGCTGTCAATTTATTTACCAAACGAAACGTTTAATACCGAGTCTGGTTTACTTTCTGCAATGGCTATCTGCGACCGCCATCTAAAGGGGTATTGGGCCACAGATCATAACGAGATGCTGACCCTGGGTACAGAATACATCTTTTCTGAACTGATGGTGGCCAGCAATACCGACAAACGCAGCATGATGGCGGATGTGGCCAATATGCTGACGCCGACCAGTGACAACTCCAGCTTACAGAATCTCGACCGATCCAACAGCCTATGGTATCTGTGGCAGGAAACGTATAAAGGGATCAGTTATGCCAATACCATTATCAAGTACGTGGATCAGGTTCAGACCCTGAGCGAGCAAGATCGGAATGCTTACAAAGGACGGGCTTATTTCCATAGGGCTTTCCGCTATATGGCATTGGTGTTTGAGTACGGAGATGTCCCCTTAGTAACGACAATCATCGATGTGCCCAAACAGAATTACCGAAGTACCAAGCGCGATGCCATTTTGCAGATGATGACCAAGGACATGGAATTTGCCGTCCAATGGGTACCGGATCAGAAAAATATGAGCCTGATCGGTATGATCAACAAAGGGGCCTGCCGTATGTTGCTGGCAAAATGTTATCTGGCCATAGGGGAGTACCAAAAGGCCAAAGAGCAAACCGATATCCTGATTGACCAGTCGGGCTATGCTTTGATGACTGAAAGCTTCGGTACATTTAACGATGGCGGGGAAGCGCAGACCTGGCCTATTACGCGTAATGTGATCTGGGATATGCACCGCCCCGAAAATAAACTGATCGCCAGCAACCGTGAGGTAATCATGGGGATGCCCAACCGTGGTGCCGATGCGGAGTCTTTTGTAAAAATGCTCACCATGCGGATCTTATATCCCTTTGTATTCGACTCGCGGATACAAACGACAGACGGGAAACAGGCTTTGTTGAACATCAAACGTAACAGCGGGGATTACAATGCTAAATATGATTACATGCGGGCCTTTGGTCGCGGTATAGGAACTTTTCGCCCCACTTCTTTCCAGTCCCAGGGGGTATGGGCTGTCAATGGAAAGCAAGATGAGGGCGACCTGCGCCACAGTTCCAAAGTGGGAAACTGGGTGCGCATGGCAGATTACAAGGTCAACAATAAGGCATCCAAAGATTTTGGTAAACCACTTTTACTCAACGATCCAGCTACAGGCAAACTCCTTTGTAGCGATACCATCCGTCGCTGGTACGATGTGCCACATTATAAATTTTTTCTGGACGACCCGGTAAGTGAGGCCAATATCAGCGGTTCAGACGGTTCACGGGGGGCTACCAACGGTAGCATCGCAGACTGGTACCTCTATCGCCTGGCTGAAGCTTATCTCTTGCGCGCCGAAGCAAAATATTATATCAGTCCGTCTGATGGGACAATTAAAGACGACTTAAATGCCATTCGTAAACGGGCAAAATGTACCGAGCTCTATGATGGGGCCGTTACCATTGGAGATATCATGAATGAAAGGGCTCGCGAGCTCTACTGGGAGGAATGGCGTAATGTGGAATTGAAACGGGTATCGCTTTGCCTGGCACGTAGTGGTAAACCGGATGAATGGGGAAATGTATACCATCTGGATAATTTTGATAAGCAAAGTGGTACAGATGCCATCGGGGGTAGCTACTGGTATCAACGCATTGTGCATTATAGCTTATACAACAAAGGCATCATTCATGTCAATGCAACAGGGCTAAGTGATATCAATTATACCATGGATAAGAAGAATATGTATTGGCCAATACCCAATGTAGCTATTACCTCAAATATTAAAGGCCAGTTAAAGCAAAACTATGGCTACGATGGTTATAATCCGGCTACCCCAGTATGGGATCAATGGGAGGATGCTGTTGCGGATGAGTCTAAAGTGGAATAGCCCCCAAGAGGTCCCGAGCCCTTGCGCATGCGCGCAATAAGTTCGGGATTCTTTAATACCATATTTGATAATTTAAAATCAGTTTATAAGTACATAAAACTAATTCATATGATAAAGAAGACCCTTTTGTTTTTATTGATACTTCCAGTTCAACTGTTAATCGCACAGTCGAATCTGGTAAATTTTCCGGCCGAGGCAGACCCAATGGAGGTAGGACATCGCATCGCGCATCGTTTTACTGCGGGCAAACATATGCTACATGCGGGTAAATGGATCAGCTATCCGGAGACCTTTTATTGGACGGGTGCAATTAACTATGCGCGTGTAACAAATGATGCAAAGCTGATGCAGGCAATGAAAGATCGATTTTCCAAACTCGTATCCAGCGAGCCGCAGTTGCTGCCACCGAAAAACCACGTAGACTTAAATATGTTTGGAAGTCTACCTTTGCGTCTTTACCAACTGACCAAGGAGGAAAGTTACCTCAACTTGGGCTTGCCCTACGCGGATACGCAATGGCAGGTACCAGAAAATGCGGGGCAGGAGGCTAAAAACTGGGCGCAGCAAGGATACTCCTGGCAGACCCGGATGTGGATTGACGATATGTACATGATTACCATTGTACAGACGGCTGCATTTAAAGCAACTGGTGAATCAAAATATCTCGACCGCGCGGCTAAAGAGATGGTGCTTTATTTAGATAAATTACAACGCCCCAACGGATTGTTTTACCATGCACCTGATGTTCCTTACTATTGGGGTCGTGGTAATGGCTGGATGGCCGCGGGTATGACCGAATTACTGCGCATGCTTCCGAAAGATCATGCTGACCGGCCCCGTATTTTGAAGGGCTATCTTACCATGATGGAGAGTTTGAAAAAAGAGCAGCGCAAAAGTGGCATGTGGAATCAGCTGATTGATGAAGCCGACTGTTGGGCAGAAACTTCGGGCTCGGCAATGTTTGCTTATGCGATCATAACCGGGGTAAAGCACGGCTGGTTAAATGAAAAGCAATATGGTCCCGTTGCTCGAAGAGCTTGGCTCGCGCTTGCAAAATATGTTGACGGGCAAGGAGCGGTATCGGAAATCTGTGTGGGTACCAATAAAAAGAACGATAAGCAGTATTATTACGATCGTCCTCGACATACAGGCGATTATCATGGACAGGCTGCCTACATGTGGTGTATCAATGCGCTATTGGAAACCAGCGACAATTTGTCGTTATACTAAAGTTTCGGTATTTTTGAACCACACGCTATCCATTGTGGACAGCATGCAGTGTAAGCTGACGGCAACCAAGTTGCCGTCAGCTTTTCTTAATTGCCTGCTTATATACGTATGTCTCAAAAGAAAAATATCATTACGATACAACATCCGGAATCCGTGCATCATACAAACGGCATGATTGGCTCTTGGAACGATTGGCCATTAACGGAAAAAGGGATACAACAAGCGGAAAATATCGCTGCTAATTTAAAGTCGGAGTTTCGGGATACGAAGTTTTCCGTGTATACATCACCGCTTAGCAGAACAACCCAGACCGCTGAGATCATTGGAAAACAGTTTAATGTCGTTCCCCAAGGGGCAACTGCACTAAAAGAACGTTACCTTGGACGAGCGGTGGGGCAATCGGTTCAATGGCTTAAAGACAATATCGAGGCGGAAGAACGATCAATCTACGACAAATGTTTTAGTGATGCAGAATCCAGATTTGACGTCTGGCAAAGGATGATTCCCTTTTATGAAACAGTAATGTCTGGTAACAAAGAGAATATCATCCTTGTTTCGCACGGCGATAGCTTAAGTATCTTCAATGTCATGTGGCTTGGATTGCCGGTGGAAAGCCTTCAAACAATGGATCTATACGGAGTCAGTGGTGGCGTTTCTTTTTTGTACCAAACAGAAATGGGAAAGAGAATCATTAGGCGGATGAGCGACACTTCGTATTATAAAAGCAAAGCAATATGAAGACTCCATCTCCTGAAAACATCAAAGCAGTATTTGATACGTATTATCCCGTCGACATTAAATTTTGGGTTGAATTTGCAAAAGTGGTAGAATGTCGGAGTTTTGCAAAAAACGAAATCGTGAAGGCATACGATAAGACCGAAAAGTTTATCAACATTCTCGTTTCAGGTTCGGTAGGACATTTTGTGCCTTATCAGCATAAAGATATATGTATCAATTTATATTACGAAAACCAGCTATTCAGCGACTACCTCTCTTTCGTATCACAGCGGCCGACTGTCATCAAAACGGAATGCCTCGAAGATACAGAACTTTGGTCGGTAAGCCATCAGAATTTACAGGAGCTTTATGGAAAGTCCGACCGATCGCTCCTTATCGGTAAGGCCATTTCGGATATCATGTTTACGGCTAAACAGTCTGAGCAGATCAATCTGCTTACTTTGCCACCTACCGAAAGATACCTGAAACTGATAAAAGAGCGACCATATATCTTTCAGCGTACACCGCTTAAAATTATCGCCTCCTATCTGGGTATAGCACCGGAGAGCCTGAGCAGAATAAGAAAAAAGATTTCTTAACTTTCGTCAAGTGTTTTTTGTTTTAATGCAGTTATTTTTAGGCATTGCAAAAAAGCTATACAAATAGGATGAAAAGAAAAATCAATTATTGGGCCGTTATTGTTTATTATATTATTGCCATCGCATGCCGCTATTTGACCAACAAAACTGAATTACTACATTCCATCGACAATCCGTATTTAAAATCCATTCTTACAGGAATGGGGCCTGCGCTTGGAGCTGGGCTTGTGTTTGTGGCTTTCAAGATAAAACCTATACTCTCCCTCAAAGGAAACTATAAGAGTCTCCTTTATCCGATTACATTATATTGGGTATTTCCGGTAGCTTTGATCAGCACGGTGTCTTATTTTTCAAAAGGTACTATTCCATATCTGACTGTTTTTACTGTCCTGATCTACGGTCTGCTGGAAGAAATTGGATGGCGGGGCTTTCTCTATCAGGAATTCAAAGCATTGAAGCCTATCTACAACATATTGCTGCTGTCATTACTTTGGTTTTTATGGCATCTCAATTTTGATTTTACGCCGGTTCAGTTCTCGTTTTTCGCCATTTTGGTGTTGGGAAGTTGGGGGATAGGTAAAGTCGCCGATGCAACGGGTTCACTGGTTGCTGTTAGTGCATTTCATTCCCTCAATAATTTCTTTCCCGGTATCAACGCTAAAAGCGGCGCAATTTTGGGTGTACTACTACTTGTTTGGGTGATTGCCTTGGTGCTCCGAAAAAAGATGAAACTGGCGGCATCAGTGTAGAAAGCCAACTGACATGTTTCAGTTGGCTTTGCTCGTCAAAGGATTGGACTGCCCTCTATTTGGAAATCTTGCTAAACTCGAAAGGAATCTGGAGGCTATCGCCTGCGACATTCGCTTTCAATTGCTCACCGTCGCGCCAGTAAGAAATCTTTTTTGGGAAGGGAAGCGAATCATTATTGCATTCGAACAGTCCATCTTTCATCATGGTCATTGTAAATGCGATAAAATCTTTCTCGTCAGGCACTTTAACCCTTAAATTCCAGTTGCCGTCAGATTTCAGCAAGTGCATGGTTTCCTGATGAATGGTGTCCATGTTTTGCAATGTAAATGCAAAGCCTGCATATTCAGAATCGTTCATTTTCTTCCAATATTCAAAGGTCTTTTTATCTTTGGCTTCGTTGGTGCGCTGCCATTCTCCTACGAGCCAATCGAAATTTTCGGACGGCTCCTTTTGACTTCCCACACATTGTATGAAAATTGGAAAAAAGGATAATGATACCCATACCTTGGTTAATTTTAGCATATGATATTCGGTTTTTAAAGGTTTGTCAACTAGTCGATTGTAAAATATGTATGAAACGGTAAGGTGAATTAGCGTATGCCCATATCTCATTAAATTTAATAAAAAATTAGAAGTTTTGAAAGTGATTGATAGTTAGACTGTTAATTTAACTTAATGTTTGTTAAATCTTTGCAGCTTTATGCTAACATGTATAAATAATTCGTTATTTAGGTATAAATGGAAGCATGATGATTTCTGATTTTATAAAAAATAAGCATCTCGCCAATCGAGCGGGATTTGGGATGAGTCTTCAGCAGATTACGGATTTTGAACAGCAATCTCCCACCGCAATATGGAAGCTATATGCGCATGCGTATCCATTCCACCCGATCAGTTTCAGTTCGGAGCAGGGGGAAGTTGATTATACGGCACTATCTCAATTGAATGCTTCTGATAAAAAGCTGGTACAGCAGCTCAACCGCAGGCGTAATATTGAAATCAATCTTAATTTTCTGAAAGCAATGGTGCATGGTGAGGACCAGCTCAGGGAGAAAATGGCTTTTTTTTGGCATGGACATTTTGCCAGCAGGGTCATTAATGCCAATTTTAGTGCGCACATCCTCAATGAAATCAGAAAACATGCCCTAGGAAATTTTCGGGACCTGCTATTTGCGGTTTCTAAAGCCCCAGCCATGCTCAACTTCCTGAATAACCAGCAGAATAAAAAGGGGTATCCGAACGAAAACTTCGCGCGGGAAGTGATGGAGCTCTTCACAATGGGAAGAGGTAATTATACTGAATTGGATGTCAGAGAGGCTGCCCGCGCCTTTACAGGGTGGTCTTACGATAAGGATGGTCAGTTTCTGGAGCGCAGAAAATTTCATGATACCGGCAGTAAAACATTTTTGGGTAAGACGGGAAATTTTGATGGAAACGATATTTTGGATAGTATATTGGAGCAGCCTGCTACAGCCCGGTTTATTAGCCGAAAGCTATACCGTTTTTTGGTCAACGAACAGGTGGATGAGGAAATTGTCTCTTTACTGAGCCGTGATTTCTATCATTCGGGTTATGATATCAAGCAACTGGTCAACAGCCTATTTACGGCAGACTGGTTTTACGATTCCAAGCATATCGGCAACAAAGTAAAGTCGCCAATAGAACTTATTGCTGGTATTATGCGCATTTTACCCATGGAGATCGCGTACCCAGAAAACCTTATTGTCTATCAGAAATTATTGGGGCAGATGCTTTTGTATCCGCCGAACGTGTCGGGTTGGCCTTCAGGAAAAGCCTGGATAGACAGCTCTACCTTGTTGCTCCGCATGCAACTACCGCAGATATGGAGCGGACTGCGCCCGCTCGACCTAGCTGTCAAGAATGACGACGACCTCGACATGGGCATGAAACAGTCAAGGGCACTGGCAAAAGCCTATAAAAATCCAAAAATTTCCATTGACTGGCCCACTGTAGAAGATAGTTTTGGGGAGAGAGACCCTTTTCGTATTTTGTTGCAGCGGCAGATATCCTTTGAAAAAGCATTACGGGATGAATATGACCGTGAAAACAGTCGAATGGCGATTATTGAAGCCATGAGTATTCCCGAATATCAGCTTTGTTAACTGTTAGAAGAACGAATACTATGATCCTTAAACGACGGCAATTTCTCAAAGCGGGGTCACTCGTGTCGGCATCGCTACTGTTGCCTAATTTCTTAAAAGCCCTATCTTCGTCCAGTGCGCTGGAAAGTCGGCATAAGGTACTGGTGATAGTGCAGCTCAGCGGGGGCAACGACGGGCTTAACACGATAATTCCGATCCGTAACGATATTTACTTTCGGGAACGACAGACGATTGCCATCAATGATGCGCTGCGGCTCACGGATGAAGCGGGTATTCATCCAGCTTTGCCATTTTTTAAAACACTTTTTGATCGTGGCGAACTGGCAGTGCTTAACAATGTCGGTTATCCCGATCCAAACAAATCGCATTTTCGTAGCATGGATATCTGGCATAGCGCGAGCCGAAGTGATGAATACTTGGATAGCGGCTGGATAGGACGCTATCTTGATCAGGTCTGTTACGACTGCGACCATCCTACGCAAGCTTTGGAGGTGAACGATATGCTTAGCCTCGCGCTCAAAGGAAGGCAACAAAAAGCGTTTGCGTTTAAAGACCCCAAAAAGCTTTATCAGACAAGTCGTGAAGCGTATTTTAAAAAGCTGTATCAGGAACATCAGCATCAACATGAAGACGAAACAGTTGCTTATCTGTACCAGACACTGGGGGATACCCTCAACAATGCCGATTATATCTTTGAACAGAGCAAAGCTAGTAAAACTGCAGCGACGTACCCAGACTCGGTGCTTGGGAAGGACCTGAAAACGGTGTCTTCGTTGATTAAATCGGATATCAATACGCAGGTTTATTATTTGCAGATCGGTAGTTTTGATACGCATATCAATCAAAATCAACGGCAGGAGAGCCTATTCCGCACGATCAACGATGCAGTAGAAGCTTTTGTAGAGGATTTAAAGAAAAATGGACTTTTCCGGCATGTTATGCTCATGACCTTTTCGGAATTTGGCCGGAGGGTGGCACAGAATGCGAGCAATGGTACCGATCATGGTACAGCCAATCAGCTCTTCTTTCTCTCGGGCGGATTAAAAAAGCAAGGATTACTGAATGATTTGCCGGATCTGACCCAACTGAATGAGGGTGATCTCCAGTATACCGAGGATTTCAGAAAGGTGTATGCTACGTTACTTAAAAGCTGGCTTAATGCCGATTCTGACAAAATATTAGGCTGGAAAAATGGGATTTATGATTTTATATGAAACATACTGTGTATGAGGTATATTATAAAAACCCTGATCTGAATAGCAGACCAGGGCTGTTTTTACAGGTAGTTTGACTTCTATTAAGCTTTGATAAATAAACCTGCAATGTTAAGTACAGCTTCTGCAGATAATGGTTCATCAAAAGATTGTGTAGCCGCATTTGTGGAGATCTTTCCCATGGAACTGGTGAGTGCCGTAATATCAACACCTGCCTGTTTTACATTATCTTCACCAGCGTATACAGCGTCGACCACGGTACCGATACCAGAATCATTTGCACCAGTGATCCAAGGTTTTTGATTTGCAGCAGCGCCCCCGCGTGCACGACGCATCTGACGGATATGCGATGCATGCCTAGCTTCAACCGAATGAATCTGCAGTGCTGCAGTAAGGACAACCCGATTGCCAACTAAGATGCCTGCTTGGCCTTTGTAAGCCCGTACACCTGTATCTTCAAACGCCTGTGCAACCGCCAAAAATGTGTCATAATCGCTAAAGACATTTCCAAAAGTGCCACCGGCTGTAAAATCAAATGTTGGCTTCGATACAGCCTTACTACCCAATACCTGTTTCAAAAAGTTGACATGGGCGACTTCATGATCCCGTATGGTCGTAATAGCGCCAAGTGGTTTACCCGAAGGAATAAGTCCAGATTTAGCAACCCCCATTGTATAATATTCGGCCTCCAAATATTCGAGCGTGAGTGCATAATTAAGGACGCCATTGACATCCGTAGGAGCGGTTGCACCGTACGCTTTTTTGAAAAGTTCACTGACAAAAAAGGGCAGCGCTGCCAAGGTTACTTTTTTACTCATGGAAGCTAGATTTTTAATAGCCTCGCGACGTGGGCTGATACGATCGCTGAACTCAGGATCTACAGCATTTATTTGGTCAAAAACATTTAAAAGATTCATGATAATCCGTATTTAGGTGAATTAATAAGTGGGTAGATCCGATACATCAATTTTAGATTTGATAAAGGGTGCGGCGGCGCTCAGGACGACACTGGGACTTTTAGCAACATCGAGTCCATTGGAATCAACAACTTCCGGGTTGGCGAAGCTGCCATTATCGATCATATCCCTTACCCAAGCGGCATGCCGCGCTTCTACCGAAACAATCTTTCCGGCCAACAGCAGGTAATTAGGGTCTTTGATAAGCCATCCAGCACCATTATATGCGGATACGCCGAGATCTTCAAATGTTTTGGCGGTTGCCAAGACATTTTCCCGACTGCTAAAATTAATACCTGAAAGATTTAATTCAAGGCTGGAGATTGCTTTGGCACCCAGCGCAACTTTAAAAAATTCACGATGTGCAATCTCGTGATCACGGATATCCGTAAAGAAGGCCTTTTCCATATCGGTCATGCCTGAGTAGGGATTATTGACCAATTGAATGTAAAAAGCAGCTTCGAGTTGCTCGAGGGCATAGGCATAATTGAGGATAGCTATATCGCCACTACCAAAATATAGTCCTTTTCCGCCGTTATCCATGTTATCATCATGGTCTTTTTTACAGCTCGACAAACCGAGAATGGCCAGCGATGCTGCACTGGCACCTGCAAACTTTAAAAAATCTCTTCTGCGGAGATCCTTTTTGTCTATTTCACCATTGGGAGTCAATAGCGAATCGTTGTGGGGAGTTGTTATCTTTTCCATAACAAAAGTCTTTTAGTTTATAATATTTTTCTGTACTTATCATCATTTACGACTTTTTGGAAAGCTTGGATTTCTAAATCCTAAATTTTTTTTATTTTTTTCAAAAAAAAACTGATGCAGACTTGCACCAGTTTTTTAAAGAAGCGTTGAAGTGATTCGTTTTACTTCTTGACCAGTAGAGGCAGATATTTTTCATAGCCTTTGGCTTTCATCTCTTCTTTGGGCACAAATTGGAGCGATGCACTATTAATGCAATAACGTAAACCGCCTTTGTCCGCCGGACCATCATCAAAAACATGTCCCAAATGAGCATCTCCGGTTTTGCTGCGTACCTCTGTGCGGCGCATACCGTGGGAGTTATCAGATAATTCTTCGACTAAGTCGGGATTGATCGGTTTGGAAAAGCTGGGCCATCCACAACCTGATTCAAATTTATCTGTCGAAACAAATAGCGGTTCACCGGTGGTAATATCCACGTAAATGCCATCTCTAAACTCATTATTGTATGCGTTGTCAAAGGCCCGTTCAGTGGCCTGATTCTGCGTTACATCATATTGCAGTGGTGTAAGTTCCTTTTTGAGCGTGCTTCTATCTTTTTTATGGTAACTTTTCGGCGCAGTAACATCTTTGGGAGCAGGGTTAGCTTTGCGCGCTAGATCAAACATCTCTGGAACGATATGGCAGTAGCCACCCGGGTTTTTGTCTAGATATTTTTGATGGTACGCCTCCGCATCGTAGTAATTCTGTAAGGGCTCGAGTTCAACAACTATTTTTGCCGGATATTTCTTGTCCAGTTCGGCTAGGCTTTCCTTAATAACTGGAATAACTGCGTTATCGGTATAGTAAATACCGGTACGGTATTGTGTTCCGATATCGTTCCCTTGTTTATTGAGGGACGTGGGATCTATTGTCTTTAAAAACAGATCTACGAGAAGCTTAAGCTCAACTATTTGTGGATCATAGGTGACTTTGACCGTTTCAGCAAAGCCTGTTTTTCCGGTGGAAACCTGCTCATAGCTTGGATTCTTAAAATTACCATTGGCATAGCCTACTTCCGTGCCCGTAACGCCGCGCACCTGTTTGAAAAAATGCTCGGTACCCCAAAAGCATCCGCCGGCAAAATAAATAACCTGATCATGCTTGGCTCTATGGTCCGCCGATTGTTTCTCAATCGGTTTGGATGGATCCGATTTCTGTGAAAACCCAAATTTGCTAAGCATAAATAAGCCTAACCCTAGTAATAGTAATAAAAATGCTTTTTTCATAGCGATTGTCCGTTCTTGTTTTCTAATATACGATGAAAAGACCCGAATTGGTTTTAATCAATTTGAAAATTGAGGATCTTGACTCCGTTATCTTACGATAGGTTTCGCTATGAATTTCCATAAAGTATTAAGGAAAAGTTTTCAAAATGGAATCCTTTTTTACCTACAGAAGACAATCTACTATTTTTTTTGGCGAACAACTACAGTTGAGTAAGATGGTTTACAAACAATTTCGCCAGTTAGTTGTTAAAACTACAATCTATTTCCGAAGTGCAATATCGTTAAGCGCACTAATTCGTAACATAAAATCTTAATTGGTTGTAAGACCGCAGTATAAACAAAACTTAATTCTTGTGAGCTTGTCAAAATCGACGTTTAATAGAGGAATTGTCATTCCAAGTCTGATCTTCATTGTAGGCGTTTGTCTATTGTCGGTGTTTTTTCCGACTTTGGCTGTCCGTATGCTAGATACGGTCAAACAATTTATCTTTGTTAACCTCAATTGGGTTTACGTATGGGCCGTTACGCTCTTTGTTATTTTCCTCCTCTACCTGATGTTTAGTAAATTTGGTAATATCAAGTTGGGAAGTAACGACAGTAAGCCCGAGTATACATTCTTTTCCTGGATATCCATGTTATTTGCTGCCGGTATGGGAATTGGCTTGATGTATTTCAGCGTTGCTGAGCCGATGCAGCATTTTTCAACGGACGCATTTGCTGGACATCACAATATTAATCGGGTTCAAACTGCTCAGCTGTATACATTTTTTCATTGGGGTATTCATGCTTGGGCGATCTATGGCGTTGTGGGACTCTCTTTATCGTATTTCGCTTATCGTTATCGACTACCGCTTTCGCTAAGAAGTTGTTTCTATCCCTTGTTGAAAAACAAGATTAATGGAAAATGGGGTAATGCCGTTGATGTATTTGCCCTCTGCAGTACGTTTTTTGGTATTACGACGACGCTCGGTTTTGGGGTGGTGCAAGTCAATGCAGGCTTGCAAACTTTAGGACTTGTCTCGGGAAATAACTTCGCTTATCAAATCTTGATTGTTGGCGTGTTGACTCTCTTATCCATCTTATCCGCAACTTCAGGGGTGGATAAGGGAGTAAAGCTTTTGAGTAAAATTAATATAATCACCGTTGTCGTCCTGCTATTGTTTGTACTTTTCTTAGGACCAACGGTTTACCTTATTGGAAGTTTTACGGAAGGAATCGGTAATTATGTGAACAATTTCTTTAGTTTGACTTTCGATACGCATGTCTATGACGAAGCTACGCTGCCGTGGTTCTACAATTGGACAATTCTTTACTGGGCCTGGTGGATATCATGGTCGCCTTATGTAGGATTATTCATTGCTAAGATATCCAAAGGGCGGACCATTCGCGAATTTATTGCGGCCGTACTTATTATTCCCACCATATTTAATTTTGTATGGATGTCTGTTTTTGGTAACAGTGCAATGTGGTTTGATCTGCATTTTGCCAAAGGTGCACTGAGTGCCTTGGCTGATAATCCTGATGCCTTGATGTTTAGGTTTTTGGACTACTTACCGTTCTCCGAGATAGTCAGCTACATGGTCATTTTGATTATCATTATCTTTTTTGTGACTTCAGCCGATTCGGGGATCTTTGTGATGAATAGCATTTCTACTAAGAATGCGGAGAAGTCACCGAAATGGCAAATGGTTTTTTGGGGTGCTTTGTTGGCAATCTTAGCACTTATGTTGTTAAATACGGGTGGACTGCAGGCATTGCAAACCATGACACTTATCACAGCTTTGCCTTTTTCGCTGATTATGTTGCTTTTTTGCGTCAGTTTGGTCAAAGCATTGACCATTGATCGAAGTTATTATGAACGTGATTTTTCGGTCAGTACGGTTCCCTGGTCGGGCGAATTTTGGAAAGATCGCCTCCAACAGATTGTCTCATTCAAAAGTCGTGAATCTGTTGAAGAGTTTATGAAGAACACCGTGATGTTAGCGTTTGAGGATTTGCAGGCGGAATTCAAGCATAATCGTATAGAAGCAAATATTCGCGAGTTTGAGCAACCCAAGCGGATACAAATTGAAATCCGGCATGACGTAATCAACAATTTTATCTATGGTGTAAAAAGCCAGGTCAAAGTGGTTTCTGATTATGTGGTTGAAGAAGAGAATCTTCCAGACTTCGACGATAATAAAACGTATTTTCCCAAATCTTATTTTGGGGATGCACGTGAGGGTTATGACGTTCAGTACTTTACGAAAAACGAATTAATCAGCGATGTATTGAAGCACTACGACCGTTTTCTGGAAATTATCTCGGAAGAGAAAAATGAAATTTTTATCAGTAGCAATGCCAATGAAAACCTCCGATGATGTTTAACGAAAGAAATCTTGTCTATTTAAAAAATAGTGGTTTTATAAGGATTTAGGGTGTTTTTAGCTCGCAAGACTACTTGACATTTATAAATATTAAAAAGTAATTAGATTGAAAAAGATACTGTATTTAACATTGTTTTCTCTTCTCATCATATCATGCGATTCGAAGGGAAGGGCAGATTTACAAAATCGTGAAGAACAGCTTGTCAAGAAAGAACACGAATTTGCGCAGAAAGAGTCCGAATACGAAGCATTGTTAGCTATGCGAGATAGTCTGCATGCGGCAGAATCCAAGCAGCTTAAGCCCGACACCATCGTTCAGCGTTGGCCAGATTCGATCGCCGGACAATGGAGCAGTAGATTGGTCTGCCGTTCGTCGAACTGCAACAATTATGTAATTGGTGACCAAAGGAACGAGCAATGGCAATTTGTGGCTGATGCTTCAGGTATTTATGTAAAGACCTATACCAAAAATAAAACGATGCGACTCTTTAAAGGTTCTTTATCGGATAATCGGATTAGCCTGGTCCAAGTACAAGACAGTATGGACGAAAGTAGGGCGAGGGTGCAAATGAACCTTGATCTGATTGGTTCTAAGATCATGCGCGGAACACAGACGGTCGGCACGAAAGGCGATTGCCAAGCAAACTTTTCTATTGAACTTACACCCACTGAAAAATGATCCTAGCCAGTATTCACCACATTACTTTTCCGGTTGAAGACCCTTTACTTAAGTTCTTTATCGAGTTGCTCATTATATTGCTGGTGCCTCTGCTACTCAATAAAATAAAAGTTCCACATCTGCTAGGTTTACTGGTTGCAGGTGCGATCGTCGGGCCCTACGGCTTCAATATGCTCTCTCGAGACAGCAGTGTCGTGGTGACGGGAACGACAGGGCTGCTTTACATAATGTTTCTAGCTGGTCTAGAAATCGATATGGGTGACTTTAAGAAAAATAAATGGAAAAGTATCACGTTCTCAATCTATACTTTTTTGGCGCCCTTTATACTCGGATTTATCGGGGGATATTATGTATTACATTTTTCGCTATCAACGTCGATTCTATTTGCCAGTTTATTCTCGTCGCATACACTGATCGTTTACCCATTGGTCAGTGGCTTGGGCATAACAAAAAATCTTGCCGTCAATATTACCGTTGGAGGGACAATGATTACAGATGTACTTTCGCTTTTGGTATTGGCAGTTATTGTCGGCCTTTCTCAGGGCGATGTGAGCACTGCCTTTTGGATTCGTTTAAGTGTTGCTATGGTTGCTTTTGCGCTGGTTGTTCTGTTAGTGTTCCCGATTATAGCGCGCTGGTTTTTTAAAAATGTATCGGACAAGATCTCGCAATATATATTTGTAGTAGTAATGATCTATCTGGCTTCGATTTTGGCGGAGCTGGCCGGTATTGAATCCATTATTGGTGCTTTTTTTGCTGGACTGGCACTGAATCGCCTGATTCCACTTACTTCCTCTTTGATGAATCGGATCGAATTTGTTGGAAACGCTATATTTATTCCATTCTTTCTGATCAGCGTGGGAATGCTAATTGACTTTTCGGCTTTTTTTAAAAGCTGGGAAACCCTGGGTGTGGCAGCGATCATGCTGGTGGCCTCTATTGGTGGTAAGTATATAGCTGCCCTGCTGACGCAAAAGACCTTCTGCCTTAGCAGGGAAGAGGGGATGCTTATATTTGGGATGAGCTCGGCTTCTGCCGCCGCCACATTGGCTGCGGTTATGGTTGGTTATAATATTATCCTTGGGCAAACGACAGACGGTGAACCTATTCGTTTGCTCAACGAGCATGTGCTGAACGGAAGTATTTTGCTGATTCTAATTTCTTGTACCATTTCATCCTTTGTGTCGATGTCCAGTGCGCAGCGAATTGCGGAGGCAGATCGGGAAGATACCATAGCAGGGGATAAGCTTCCCGATGCTCATATCCTATTGCCGATCAATACGGAACAGATGACTGAAAAGATGGTCAATTTGGGACTGCTGATTCGTACAAAATCAAAAGACGACCAGCTTTTTGCTTTAAATATCATCAGTGAGGATAAAAATGAGTCTTCTGTAAAAAATGCAGAAAGGATTCTTGAATCTGCAGTGAAGCTGGGAGCAGCGGCTGATGTCCAGTTGCAGGCCATTACCCGGCATGACAACGGAGTAGTTGACGGAATAAATAATGTGATCAAAGAAAAATCCATTTCGGATCTTATCATCGGCCTGGATAAAGATAAGGGCTTTTCAACGTCTTTTATGTATAATCTGTACAACGGCTACTTAAAAAATGAGCATGTCAATTTGATGTTGTACCGTGCCGTTCAACCGATTTCAACTGTAAAAGAGTATGTTGTGCTTATCCCGCCATTGGCATACCGGGAATCCGGCTTTTTTGAAGCGCTATCAAAAATATGGAATATTGCCCGCAATTCGAGCGCCCCACTTATATTCTACAGTACAGCTGATATCATCGAAATTCTCCATCGGATTATCAAAAAGTCTGCTGTGGAAGCTTCATTTGTTAACATATCCGACTGGAAAGAAGTGGATCAGGTTATCGGCGGACTAACATCTGATCAGGGGTTAATCGTGCTAATGGCCGACCGTAACCGTTTTTCGTATAGATCGCCTATTCATACCATTACCCAATACCTAAACGAAAATCAGATCGAAAACAATTATCTGCTGATTTATCCCTTTACTGAAAATAACAGTGATGTGTCAGAAAAGCGCGCGATTAGCAATCACCAGGATTTTGCGGAGATCGGTAAACTGATACAACGGGTATTCCGATAAACCATTTAATGATAAATGCCTAGTGGTTTTCATATGAAAACCACTAGGCACTCTTAGTTGGTTATTACAAACTAGATTCAGCACGTTCTTTTTTCGATACAAGCAAACGCAAATCGTCTGCCGCTGGCAATTCAAAGATTTGCAAGTGAAAGTGTTTGATTGCTGCGAGCAGATGGTCAAAAATATCGGCCATCGTATCTTCAAAATATACCCATTGTGTTCCCTTGGTAAACATATATAACTCTAATGGTATGCCATATTCTGTCGGAGCCAGCTGACGTACCAGTAATGTCAATTCTTGGTGGATATTAGGGTTATTTTTTGCGTATGCGAGGACATAAGCCCGAAATAAACCAATATTGGTCATTCTTCGCCCATTAACTGGCGAAGAATTGTCTGTATTCCACGTCTTATTGTACGCGGCAATCTCGCGTTCGCGCTGATCAATATACGGTGATAATATGCGGATATTTTTCAAGGCTGTTATTTCCTCCTCGCTAAGATACCTTACTGATGACATTTTAATATTCAGTGCACGTTTTATACGACGACCGCCAGTCTCCTGCATTCCGCGATAGTTTTTGAATGAATCGCTGAGAAGCGTATAGGTCGGTATAGTGACAATGGTTTTGTCCCAGTTCTGTATTTTGACATTATTAAGATTAATTTGTAGCACATCGCCGTCTACACCATACTTGGGCATTTCAATCCAGTCGCCTACACGTACGGAGTCATTGGCCGACACTTGAATACTGGCTACAAATCCCAAAATTGTGTCTTTGAATACCAACATCAGAATTGCGGACGCTGCGCCCAGCGACACGAGAAAGGACCATGGTGAATTTCCTGTTAGCAGTGAAACAGCCAGTGTCCCGATCACAAAAATTAAAAAGATCTGCACCACCTGTAGGTAACTGTCGATGGGCTTATCTTTAAAACCATTTGAAGTGCGGAAGATATCACGGCAGGTTTTCAATAAGCTATTTACAAGATGATAGATAGTCAGCAAAACCACTAAATCAAGAAATTTGACCAAAGCAACCGTTAACACTGGAAAGCCCAGGAAAATTATTGGTAATAGCTGGCGTGCCAGCAGAACGAGAATAGTGCGACTTAGGCGGACATGTACCTTATTGCTCAAAAGGTAATCATCCCATTTGGTTGAGGTTCGAAGGGCAATTTTATTTAGCGCTGTATGAAATACGCGACGTATGATATAGTCGAGCACGTAGAGGAGTAACGCTGCGGTCAAAAGGAGCCCAGCTGCGGTTGCTATGTGGGCCTGCTGTTCGGGTAAGCCTAATTTTGAGAAGAGATCGAAAATGTACTGATAGATTGAATTTGATGATTGTTCACTGAGATTTAGCATATTTAAATTTTTCATATGAACAGACAAATTTAAGAAAAAATATTAACACGTGTTTTTCTGGGTGTAAATACGCCTTTATTAACTAATTTTTGCTTATTGATTAATTTTTTGCTAATTTTGTAAATTAATAGATAATCCGATAGCAAAAGATCGCTGCTTTTGCATCTTTAAAACCCCCAATAATTTGAATGAGATTAGTGTGATTGGTGGTGGGAGTTGGGCCACGGCCCTGGTTAAAATTTTGACAGAAAATAGCATCCATGTGAACTGGTATATGCGGCGTTCCGAACAGGTACGCTCGATCAATGAAGATGCTGTCAACCCCGACTACCTATCTTTTTTAAAACTTGATAATACAAAAATTTATGCTTCTGATCAGCTGGATATGATCGTGGCGCGTTCGAAAGTAATCCTATTTGTCGTTCCAAGTGCGCACCTGGATCATGTTTGCGAAGCAATCCCCAAAAAGGACATGAGCGGCAAATTTGTGATGACCGCAATAAAAGGAACCGTTGGGCCGGATAATTTGCTTCCCAGTGCTTTCATTGCCAGGTATTTTGAGCTAACCGACTTACAGCAGGCAATTATCGCGGGCCCTTGCCACGCGGAAGAAATTGCTAGAAGCAAAAAAACCTATATAACCTTATGTGGATCAAATAAAAGCGTTATTCAAAAGATTTCGAAAGGATTTGCATCAGCTTATATGCAGGTACACTATAGCGCTGATATGATCGGAGTGGAATACGCGGCCATTTATAAAAATGTGGTTGGTATTGTCTGCGGTATGGCTGAAGGATTGCACTATGGCGACAACTTTATGGCGGTGTTGGTAGCGAATGCAATCGACGAACTTGGATTGTTGCTGCAAGCTGTTGGTCTACCCAATTCTCGGCTAGGCAACTCGACCTATTTGGGTGATTTATTGGTGACGGGATACTCCAAGCATAGCCGCAACCGGAAGTTTGGTCATTATCTCGGTCAGGGATTTTCGGTTTTTGAGGCACGTGGGCTGATGGGAATGGTTGCCGAAGGTTATTATGCGACAAAGGGGATAATGAATACTGTATCAAGTCTCGGACTCAATATGCCCCTGTTGCAGACTGCCTACCGGGTGTTGTATAACCATATGGCAGCAAAAGATGAATTTAAACTTTTAGAAAGGAATATAAGATAATATGATATTAGCAACAGATTTAGATGGAACTTTTTTGGGGGGTAAAATGGAAGATCGCCTCAGATTATATCGATTGATAAAGGCGAGTGCGAATATGCAGCTGGTTTTTGTGACAGGGAGGGGGCTGGAGTCTGTATTGCCTTTGCTGAGCGATCCACTTATTCCGGTGCCAGATTTTATTATAGCTGACGTGGGGGCTACAGTGGTAAACGGCCACAGCCTCGAAGCGATTGAACCATTGCAGAGCGAAATTGAGGAAAAATGGCCGCAGACTTATGCGATCCGTTCAGCGCTGGATGAGATTCCGCAATTGCGTTATCAACATGTACCACAACAGCGGCGCAGCTCTTTTTATTATGAACCTGAGGTAGACCTCAATCTAGTGAAGCAAGTGGCCGACAGGTATGAGTGTGACATGATTACTTCGGCCGATCAGTATCTAGACCTGCTTCCGAGAGGTGTAAACAAAGGTACAACGCTTAAAAAGCTGATTGAATTTTTGGATGTCGAGCCGGACGATGTAATGGTGGCTGGGGATACCCTCAATGATCTGGCCTTGTTTGAGATCGGTTTTCGTGGTGTTGCCGTAGGAAAGTCGGAGGACGGTCTGCTTCAAGCTGTTGATCAAATGGAGACAGCTTACGCCGCCGAGGCCGCCGGAGCGGGGGGTATATTAGAGTATATGAGTAAATATCGCCCTTTCCAGCAACTCATCCGTACTGAACAAAAAATAGCACCTCAAAAAGGCAGGACTAAAAAATCCGATCAGCTGGTGATGGTTTATCATCGATTGCCTTTTGAAAAGGAATCGATCAATGGGAAGACAGTGCGGGTGGCTCCGAAAAGTCCAAACGGAATTATTCCTTCATTATTGGGCTTATTTGAAAAGGGGCGTTCAGGTCTTTGGATCGGTGAGGAAGTTTTGCAGCCGGATGGACAGCCGGTTCCTAATCAGTTGGTAGATGAAAGCAGGTATCCCAACCTGGTGGCATCCACCATATCGCTATTAAAAGAAGACATAGATAAATTCTATCGCGTGTTCTCAAAAGAGGCCTTTTGGCCAACTATTTTTTCCTTTGTGGACCGTGCAAAGTTTAACCACGAAGATTGGGATCACTACTTGATGATTAACAAGCACTTTGCCGAGCGTATAGCAAGAGAAGCCGACGATGCGGCCCTCGTATGGATCCATGAGTATAACCTGTGGATGGTACCATCGTTTTTAAAGGCCGTGCGACCCGATCTGAAAATTGGTTTCTTTCATCATACCGCTTTTCCGGCAGCTGATATTTTTAATATCATTCCTTGGCGCAAAGAAATTATCGGAAGTCTGCTGCTTTGCGATTTTATCAGTTTTCATATCCCACGTTATGTAGAAAATTTTGTGGATGTGATCCGTAGCCATACCCCTTTTAAAGTGATCAAAAAGGTGAATGTTGCCAATCAATTTCTCACTTATAGCTGCGCTCTCGGAGTAGATCAGATGACGAAAGTCATTGAAGTGGACGGCAGACAGATCAGGTTGGGAGCTCAACCGGTCGGCGTAAACAAGGATCATATCGAACAGATTTTGATGGATGACCAGGTGAGGCTGGAGATTAATACGCTCAAAAGAAACAAAGACGAATCAGGAGTAACGCGTATTATATCTATAGAGCGCTTAGATTATGTAAAAGGCCCGTTGGAGAAAATTCAGGCTTTTGGAGAGTTCTTAGCAGAATACCCCGAATTTAGGGGTAAGATTGAACTGGTGAATGTGTGTACACCGCCATCGCAGGGCATGACAATCTACGATGAAATCCGCGATCAGGTAAATCAGGCGGTGGGTGAGATCAATGGGAAATATGCTACGATGAACTGGACTCCGATACAATATTTTTATAGAGCGCTTCCTTTTGAGGAGGTCATCAAGCATTATGCGTTAAGCGATATTGCCTGGATCACACCTTTGCGCGACGGCCTCAACCTTGTGGCAAAGGAATACATTGCCACCCATGGATTACTGGACACTTCAGGAACACTTGTACTTTCTGAATTCGCAGGAGCATCGGTGGAACTGCCCTATGCTATTTTGACAAACCCCTATGACCGCAAGAGCATGAAAGATGCCTTGTTGAAAGCTTTGGTGATGGAACCGGGCGAGGCTCATGTGCGGGCGCGTCGGCTGTATGAGCATATTGAGCATTACGATATCCATTATTGGGGGAAGGATTTTGTAAAGGAACTCGAAAAATCTGTTAGGTATTGATGGGCGCTCGCTTTAGGCAATTGATATCCTATGGATCATATCATGGGTATAGTGATGCCGTTGTCTTATTCGTACGGATTAGGAGGGTCAAATTTGATAAAAATTTGGCCCTTTTCGCTGAAGAATGGCTATATTTGCGGCTATAATAATGGTTGCGAGAATTTTTAAATCGATTACAATAATCCTGCTGCTGCTATGCGTCATCCTAATGAGTTTTAGCAAGATTTTTATTGTGCTAAGCTTTTATGCGAATCGTACCGAAATTGCAAGTACCTATTGTATCAATAAAGGTAAGCCATCCTTACACTGTGATGGTAAATGCTTTCTTATGCGTATGTTGAAAAAGGAAACGCAAAGGGAGAAAGATGTTCACGAATATTTCTCAAAAACGCCGGTTTTTTTCTGTCACCATTATTTTCCGACAATTTTGCCAAAAATCTTTACCCCAAAGTCTGAGCGCTCTGTTGGCAAGGCGCGGTCAACCTTGTTTATTAAGTTTGATTTCTTTCATGAAATACTCAGACCACCCATCTTTTTCATTAGCTTAATTCTACCAGATTATCCCCTTTTTTTGAGATAAAATCTATAATTCTTTATGACGACTTTCGGTTTGTCTGGAATTCGCTATACTGTATTTTAGTTTTAATTCACATTTATTATTGGTCCACTTTAACTTATAATGCTTTTGAAAACGATATATTTAGCGTACGCATTCATGTTTACGCTTTTATTAACCATTTGTAGCAGCACTGCAAGGGCGCAATACAAAGATTCACTATTGCCCAAACAGCTTGACTCTGTTTATATCAACGCACGGTTCAGAGCCAAAGATAAAGCCAGCTTCCAGTCTGCCCGCATGAATATCCCTGACTACGAAAATCCACAGGTAACTGCGAGCGTGGGTAAACGTCTAACTAAAAATAGAAACTACACAACCCAGACGGCGATGCTATCGAATGCGGCGGGTGTAACACCAAGCTGGGCCGGAGTAGCGCCTTACTTTACTGTTCGTGGATTTCGGACGCGGAGCAATTTTAGAAATGGCTTGAATGCTTATTTACAGTATAGTGATGAAAATAGCAATATCCAGCAAATTGATGTGATAAAGGGACCGAGCGGTACTTTGTTTGGAGGAACAAACATGGCTTTTGGCGGACTGATCAATGTACTGACGTATGTACCCGTTGATAGTAGCTTTATGAATTTTTCGCTGGCTACAGGCAACAATGCTTTGCAGCGCATCGGTATCGACCTAAATACGCATTTAGATGCAACCCATAAGTCGCTGTTCAGAATGTTTGGTACCTATACGTCGCGAAAGAGTTTTCAGGATGCAGGAATAAACAAAAGTATTTTTCTCGCTCCGAGTTTTAGTTATCAGTTAAGTCCGGATCTTAAGGTGAGGTTAGAGGCAGAATTCTTGCGAAGAAATACGACAAATAGTCCTTTATTTACGCCAGCAAATCCGCTCGTCGGTGGAAGCTTGATCAATGTTGAGCATTCCAACGGCCTGAATTTGGACTACTTTAAATCTTACACCGACAACACTTTGCTATGGCAAACGTCTTCACTGAATTTTTACGCAAAGATAAGTTACGCTATTTCGCCGGATTGGCAGTCTGAAACAAACTTTGCAAGTACAAACAGTACATCGAGCGGCGATTATCAAACAAATTTATTGGTCAAAAATAATACTGCCGTAGCGAGGAGGGTATTGCACTATGATGAGGAGGGTATGCGTAATTATCAGGTGCAACAAAACTTTATCGGTCATTTTAATATAGGGGGGCTGGAAAATAAATTGCTGGTCGGTCTTGACTACCACCGCTATAGCTATGCTGCAAATTATAAAAATGCCGGTTATGTAGATACGATATTCATGGCCAATCCTTTGGCCGGAGCAAATTCATTGCATGCAGACCTGATCCGTAATCTTATGCTTTCTAAACAGCCCAGCAATTCCGTTGCTCCGCAAAACAGTTATTCGGCTTATATCTCAGATGTTATCCATCCAACCGATGCATTGACATTGATGCTCAGTGCGCGGTATGATAGACTGATCAATTTGGGGACGAAAGATTTGCTGACAGGCACGACTACTGCGGATTATAAACAATCAACCATTACCCCAAAGATAGGGTTCACTTATCAGCTTCTTCCAAAAGTGGCGACATTTTTTGGGAATTATATGAGCGGCTTTCAAAATCTCGCGCCAACGAGTACAAATGGTGTTTTGTATAATTTCAAACCGCAATACGGTAGTCAGCTAGAATCTGGCGTCAAAATAGCGGTTCCTGGTAATGCACTTGACTTGACATTGAGTTATTATGCCATCAACGTACGCAACACGGTGATGACAGATCCTAATGATGCCACTAAGTATACACAGGGGGGGCGACAATATAGCCGCGGTCTGGAGCTTGATATACAGGCAGAACCCTTACCCAATCTCTTTATACATGCAGGTGGCGCGCACAACATAAGCAAAATAACGGTTGCTGACGCCGCGGTAGAGGGTTTGAGACCGGTGAATGCTGGGCCCAAATGGTCTTCCACTTGGTATGTGAGTTATGAACGGCTTGTCGCTAAAGAAAGTAAGTGGAATGTGGGATTCGGGGGTAACTATGTGGGGCGAGATCTAATCATCAACAGCCAAAGTGCGGGGAGTTTTTATACCGATGCCTATATCCTTTGCAATGGTAACATTGGTTATGCATACCGCCAACTTAAATGTAATCTGACTGCCGATAATCTATTTGATACTCGGTATTATTATGGTGGAAGAGGCTTTATCACCCCAGGTAACCTGCGCCAGTGTATCTTGTCGATGTCACTGCACTTTTAACGGCCAAATCTAAAGGCAATGCTGCAATTATTTATAGCATTGATGTTAATTTCTAACCCAGTCAATCACCCAAGCGATTGACTGGGTTAGAAATGAATAGTTTTATGTAGTGCCTTAGCTATCGACGCTTAAAATGATACGTTAAAAATTATAAATAGATTAAATGCTATTAGTTATTCAGCTGTAATTTCCCAATAAACGGGCGGCTGTCAACTGTCATTATCGCTTCTTTAATAGAATAGCATAACTGGTAGTTTTCGCTCAGTATTTTTTTGCTTGATTCTATCTTGTCTTTTTCCACCTTATCAAAAATCCATGTTGGGTTTAATGGATCTGAATTAAATTTGGTTATCAATACGGTAAATCCTTCTTTCTGAGCACTGATTAGCGTGTCTTTTGTTATATCTACTATCTTCATAGTGAGACAATATACAAAAAAAAATATGAAAGTCCTTTTATCCCGAGCAATAAACTATGCCAACACCTTTGTTACAACTTAAGGTAACGATGCCTGATGTAGTTCGCTTTTGGGTTTAAATTGCGTAGATGCCGATGAAGATTTCTGCATGGTTTTGTGAGGTAAATAGGATAGTTTAACATTCTAATAATTTTTATTAATTTAGCATCATATGATAGCATTGATGGAGAATAGCACTATTGATTTTACCATATTTTTATTTAATGAAATAGTAGGTGTATGCGTGAAGTTAATTGTCATGATGAAAAGATTCATCTTTGTGGTAATATTCAGTCTTTTGGCTATCTATTTATCTTCGAGGATGATAAGTGTGTCGGTGTAAGTGAAAATTGTGCAGTGATTATGGGGGCAGCATGTCCTACGGTGTTAGGTATGACCCTTGAAGCTGTTCTGGATCATGTCGCTCCGTCGTTTGGGCTTCGTGGAGATAAAATTGAACAGGCAGTTTCCCAAAGTCTATTTGCCAGATTTGTCGAGCGTCTGACGATTCATCAGCAAGATTATTTTCTCAGTTTATATCGGTATGACGGAAAAATATATCTTGAGATTGAAGACTGTAATCCCCAAGCCGTAAAGACAACCAAATTATACTATTACGCGAAGCATCTGGAAGATCAACGTGAAGGTAAATCTTGCTGGCAGGCACTGACGGAACTGATAAAGGATATCATCCACTTTGATAGGGTGATGATTTATCGTTTTATGGAGGATAATAGCGGTCAGGTGATTGCGGAAAGCAGGAGCGAGGAATTAGAATCGCTGTTAAACTATCGGTATCCGGAGTTTGATATCCCAGCACAGGCTCGGGAACTTTACCGTATCTTCCATGCGCGGCACACGGCTGATGTGGATGAGCGAGCAATTCCAATCCTGGGCAAGGCTGCAGAAAATTTTGATCTGACACGTTGTAGCTTAAGGGCGCTTTCACCCATGCATTTGCAATACCTTAAAAATGCCGGCGTAAAGGCCAGTGCCAGCTTTAGTATCATTGTCGATGATGAACTCTGGGGACTCGTTGCCTGTCAGCATCGGGAGCCTATGCATGTGGATCTCTCGCAGCGCCATTTATGTACATTGCTCACTCAATATGCCGTAAACCGTTACCTTGCAGATTTCCAGAAAGAGCAAGTTCGTATGCATAAAAGCCTGTCTCAGCTGGAGCATAGTTTAAAAAGTGATTTGTTGATTAAACGTGACTTGTATGATGTTTTGGAGAATTATGCAACGCGGATCATGGAGGTCATGAATGGGCAGGGGCTCATCATTAAACGTGATCGTGCGACCATGACTGTCGGTGAGGTGCCTGACAAAAAGATCCTTAAAAAGATCGATGAAGAGATTGGAACTAACGAGTTTTTCGTCACTAATAGATTTAAGTGTACTGGCTTTGGTGACGATGTGGAGGTTTTTCCCGGTGTCTTGCGTATTAGTATTTTGCCTATAACGAATTGGTACTTATATATTTTTAGGAAGGAGCGTTTGGTTGAAGAAGTATGGGCAGGGAAACCAGAAAAAGTGATGCAGATTGACGTAGAAAAAAAGATCGCGTTTCCTTCGCCACGCACTTCGTTTGAAGCCTGGAAGAAGATTACAAAAGGGAAAGCCGAAAAATGGCTTCCGTCAGAACTTGCATTTATTGAAAACATTACGCATATCATTCAGCAGTCGATTGCGCAGCGCGGGGGAGAAATTGACAAACTTAACAAGGAACTGGTGCGCTCTAATAATGCTCTTGATACATTTGGGTACACGTTGACCCACGATCTTAAAAATCCATTGACTACCATTCAGCTAACGGCTCAGATGTTGCTGTATAAAAAGGATGTCTCTCGGGAGTTTCTCGAAAAGTCAATGAAAAATATCTTGGAAGGAACGCAACTCATGAATGATATGATGGACAAAGTTTACCAAATGTCTAAGGTAAACCATGTTGACTTTGTCTTTGAGCCGATCAATCCGCGGTCAAAGATTCTTAATATCGTTGAGAATTGCAAGCAGCAATATCAGGTAACCCATTTGGAATTTAAAATGGGAGAAACATTACCGATTATGGGGGAGAGAACCTTGATATATCAATTGTTTCTGAATCTTATCGGTAATGCAATAAAATATAGCAGTAAGAAGGAAAATCCAAAAGTCACTGTCAATAGCGTTAGAGAGGGTGATACCGTTCGTTATGATGTAAAAGATAATGGAATTGGTATAGATCTGAAGGAGAGTGAAAGAATTTTTGAAATTTTTGGGCGTATGTCAAATACAGAAGGTTATGAAGGTTCGGGCATTGGTCTATCCATTGTGAAGCAAATTGCTAATAAGCTCAATGCAACATTACATGTGGAAAGTGAACTTGGCATCGGTACTACTTTTTCAGTCACCTTCAATGATGTTGCTGTAGCTATATAGTGACGATGGATGAGATGATATTTTGAAAAAACGGAAACAATCGCTATTATGTATGGGTTCATAAGGATAATGAGACTTTTTTAGCATCATTACCTTGATAATTTATACCCATTACATAATTATATATGCTGAGTGCCGACAAGATGAGTGAACTGCAATATGCTTTTAAATTAAATCATACCTATTATTTTGACGATTTCGATCATGATGATGAATTTCTAAATGCTGCTCAAAAACTGATTGAAGATAAATGCTTCATAATCGTTTATGGAGCATTTAACGATGGAGATGAAGAGTACAACAAATTATTATTCTTCAATCAGTATTATTTTCCGGCCTCCGAAATAAAAGGGTATTTGAAAAAAGGCGCTTATTTTGCCTTTCGATCGGATCTTTTTAAAGGCTACAGCCTGCGGAACAGATTAAAGGATCTTGGATTTCTGGAATACTCAATGCAGGAATCATTGGTTTTAAAAGACAACGATCACCATCTTATTGCTAAACTCTTCAACCTATTGGTTGAAGAGACCAAAATGCCACAAAGTGAAATTCATTCGACAATAATCGCGTCCTATCTGAATCTATTGTTATACCATATGCAAAGGCTTTACCAACGCTTCATGGAAGATAAATCGGATGAAATTAATGCATTGCAGTGTCAACTCTTAAAGGAGCTGGATACATTTTTCGACCAGGAGCGACGTTGTATGTTAGCGCCACCGACCGCGACATCATTATCGAAAAAACTAAATTGTACAGCACGATTTCTTAATGACATCTCGCTAAAAGTATCGGGAAAGACAGCACAGTATCATATTGAAAATTTTATAGTTGCCGTTGCCAAGCAGCTATTGGCCGAAACGGATCTTTCTGTTGCGGAAATAGCGGAAAGAATGAAGTTTGAGCATCCGCAGTCGCTAACGCGATTGTTCAAAAGAAAAACACAAATTACCCCGCTCGATTTTCGGATTTCCATTATTTGATTAAACAACGCTATCACCAGCGTCGGACGTGGGTGATAGCAATATTTAATAAATAAAGCAGTTGTTTATCCCATAAATTGACTACCTTGTCGAAATCTCAAAGAAAGATGATATAAAAGGTTTGGTAACCAATTATCTGCCCAGCTTAGGTCTATTTTTTTAATTCTCTCCAAGACCATATTTTTCAATCATTGCGGTGTTTATAAACAATCAAAAAATGAAAAAGAAAATTGTTATTTGTGACGATGACGCGCTCATCCTTAACGTATTGGAGCTGGCTTTAAAAAATGAACGAAGCAATGTCTATCTTGTTTCAAAGAGCAGGGAACTTGTGGCCATGGTTGACGAAGTATACCCTGATATTTTAATATTGGATATTGATATGCCTTGGATAGCTGGTGACGATATTGTACGCGAGCTCAGAAATTCGGAGAAACACGCCGATCTTCCGGTAATCTTGATGTCTGCGAAGTCGCACGGCAAACAGATTGCTTTAGAATGTGGGGCCGACGCCTTTTTGTCCAAACCATTTGAATTGGACGATCTATTCTTATTGGTCGATAAATTGAGTCGACCATCATATCGCTGATATACTATTTGTATTCAATTAAGAAGAGGCTGTCTCAAAATGACAGTCTCTTTTTTTTGCATTATCTAAGGCTTATAATTTGTTTTAATTATTTGATTTTCATATATTTATAGTGTAAACAAAAAGGATATATGTCATCTCAAAGACCTACTTTTAAGCCTTACTATCAGGACCAGATCATGGCCATTCCTCCAACTTTGGACGAACTGGTGGCCAAA
>Ga0308156_1000688_pt1 | contig 57577 bp, 45 predicted proteins | sample PhyAR2_FD_201041 | JGI IMG/M metagenome (GOLD analysis project Ga0308156, IMG submission 201041) | Phyllosphere microbial communities from UC Gill Tract Community Farm, Albany, California, United States - DLSL A.R2 | ecosystem: Host-associated > Plants > Phyllosphere > Unclassified | place: USA... | reverse complement strand
GGATGGCAGGCGATTTTCTATTTTGGCGGTATTGTTCCTTTAATTATTTTCTTTATCACGTTCTTTAAGTTGCCAGAGTCTTTATATTTTTTAAGTGAAAATAGCAAAAATAATCCCAAAATTTTGTTCTGGCTAAAGAAATTTTATCCTGCGTTAACATTCAATTCAGAGATGAAAATCATTAATACTACTGAAGTTCAGGTTAAAAAGTCACCGCTTGAGTTATTTAAAAATAAGCGCGCGTTTTTTACCTATTCCATTTGGATCATCAGTATTTTAAATATGATCAGTCTCTATTTTCTGGCGAACTGGCTACCAACTTTGGCCAAAGAGTCTGGACTCTCATTAAATCAGGCATTGATGATCGGCTCAACTCTACAATTAGGCGGTACGATTGGTAGTGTTGTAATGGGCCTTAAAATCGATAAGACAGGATTTTATAAAGTATTAATTCCTGTTTTTTTGGTTGCAGTGATGAGTGTTGCTTTGATTGGCTATGCTGTTAGCCATATCGTTTTATTATTTATCATTATTTTCATTGCTGGCTTTGCTATTGTTGGCGGGCAACCTGCCATTAATGCGCTGTCTGCCAGTTATTATCCAGTTTCACTTCGTACCACTGGGGTGGGCTGGAGTATTGGAATTGCCCGTTTAGGTTCGGTCATCGGTCCGTTGTTTGGCGGTTATCTCTCTCAATTTCTGGTCATTACTCATTTATTTGTGATTGCTGCAATACCTTCGTTGTTCGTTATTATCATGCTGATGATTCAGGCCAAGTACCGATCATAATGTTACCTACAAGTGAATGAGCGTGAATAGTTGGATGAGTATTTTTTACTATAATTAAGGGTATGAGAGTCTAAAAAACTCTCACATTTAAAACTTGATTGTGCCAAGCTGGTCAATCAAATTACTACAGCTCTAGATATTTTTTCAAATAGTGGCCAGTTAAAGATTTTTCTGCTGAAAGCAAACCCTTAACAGTTCCTGAGAACACTAGTTCACCACCTTTGTCACCCGCCAATGGACCAATATCAATAATCCAGTCTGCTTGACTCATGATGTCTAAGTTATGTTCAATCACAATAACAGTGTTGCCTTTATCAACTAAGTTATTTAATAAACTAATCAATTTTTCAGTATCAGAAGGATGTAGGCCCGTACTCGGCTCATCTAATACAAAAATATTATCTGTTTCATTGATTTGTTTTGTGAGTTTTAACCTTTGACGCTCACCACCCGAAAATGTATTTAAGCGTTGGCCGATTGCAATATAGTCTAGCCCCAAGCTGACCAGAGCGTTAAATTGCTGCTGCAAAGTTTGATCTTCAAAAAATTGACTTGCTTCTGCAACCGTCATTTTTAAAATTTCAGCAATATTTTTACCTTTATAAAGATACTTTAATACTTCAGGCGCATATCCTGAGCCATGACAAACATCACATGTCATTTCAACATCATCTAAAAATGCGAGTTCAATCCTTTCGATACCTGCGCCTTTACATTGAGGGCAGGCACCTTCGCTATTAAAACTAAACAGCTTGGCACTTACTTTATTGGCTTTTGCAAATAGCTGACGAATCGGATCAAGAAGGTCGAGATAAGTCAGTAAATTGGACCGAATGCTGGCAGTAATTGCAGATTGATTAATGACTTTTGTTTCAGGATATTGTTGGGGTAATACTTTACTGATTAATGTGCTTTTTCCTGAACCAGCCACTCCTGTAATCACGGTTAAACAGTTCTTAGGAATATCGACATCAATATTTTTTAAATTGAATAAATGAGCATTTTTAATTGAAATCCATTCTTTGCCTATACGTGGTGTTTTCTTATAGGTATTTGGCCGTCTAAAAAACTCACCTGTTAAACCTGATGAATTTTTTAATTCTTCGAAAGTGCCTTGGTAAATAATTTCACCGCCGTTGGTGCCAGAAAGAGGCCCCATATCAATGACATGATCCGCTGTTCTAATCAGATCAGGATCATGTTCAACCAGTAAAACACTATTTCCTTTATCTCTAATTTTTTGAATAATTTTAATAATATTATCTAAATCTTTTGGGTGAAGGCCAATGCTTGGTTCATCAAAAATATAGAGTAAGTCAACGAGACTATTGCCCAAATGTTTAACCATTTTGATTCGTTGTGATTCACCTCCTGACAACGTATTGCTCACACGGTTAAGGTTTAAATAGCTAAGTCCAACGAGATTTAAATTAGTCAGTTTATTGATGATTTCATGCAAAACGGTTTCAAATTTTTCACTTTTTATCGATTCGATAAACTCTAAAAGCATTGAAACAGATAGGGCCGTACATTCCGCAATATTTTTACCGTTAATCTTACAGGATAAAGATTTTTGATTAAGCCGTTGTCCCTTACATAGGGAGCATTCTTTGGTGGTAATAATTTGCTCAAGTTTATTTCGATAGCGATTTCTTTCCTGCGCTTCGCCTTTTAAAAAATTACGTTCAAAGCGGGTCACTAATCCTTCATATAGTGCCGTTTTTCTCCATTTACTTGTTGGGTTTAAAGGCTTATGCTGAGGAGCATATAAAAATAATTCCCATTCTTTTTCACTATAGTCTTTTAATTTTTTATCTAAATCGAAATAACCTGAATCTGCATATCGTGTCCAACGCCATGCTGTAGGTTGATAAGTCGGGAAGTCTATAGCACCTTCTTCATTCAAGGATTTATCTAAATCCAATATTTTATAAATATCAATTGTTTGCTCTAGCCCAATACCTTCGCATTGCGGGCACATGCCATTGGGGTGATTAAAAGAAAAAACATTGGAATATCCAACAAAAGGTTCACCCATACGTGAAAATAATAAGCGAAGATTGGCGTAAATATCTGTAATTGTTGCTACTGTTGAGCGGATGTTACCCGTTAAAGGCTTTTGATTAATAATGACAGGTACATTTAAATTCTCAATTTTATCAACATCAGCGACTCCAAAATGCTGTAAACGATTACGCACAAAACTGTCTTGAGTTTCGTTGATTTGTCTTTGTGCCTCCGCGCCAATGGTTTCAAAAACTAAAGAAGACTTCCCTGAACCTGAAACTCCGGTAAAGGCGACAATTTGGTGTTTAGGAATTTTTAATGAAATATTTTTAAGATTATTTTGTCTTGCTCCATAAATATTTATTGTTCTTTTAGTCATGTGTAATCACTTGAAGTTAAAGATTTAGGCTAAAGGTAAAACAAAATTTGTGAAAAGGATGTATATGTTTATTAAGTAAATAGTTTAAATATTAAACTTATATGTCTTTTCTTTGCCTAGCCTAAATCTCTGGTGGTGACATGTCGGTATGTACCATATGGGATAATGCAGTAAAGAGATATAGAAATGTTTCGAGTTTAAAATGGACTACAACCCTGTAGTCCATTGATTATTTACCGCACTAAAAAATGCTTAGCTCTATGAATCCTTTTTAGCAGCAATCGCTTTGCGGTCAGTTAGACGGTCATAGAATGCTGCTGCCTTGAAACCTGTTTTAAATACGCACCACTGGAGTGGTTCTGGTAGCGTAGAAGGGGTCTTGTGGTATAAGTTTTTCAGAATAGGATTTTCTACTCCTTTAATTTTCTCGGCAAGAAGTTGTCCCATGAGCGACTGAGTCGCAAGCCCATGTCCCGTACAGCCAGCTGCATAGATAATATTTTGATGTGGCCCAGTTGATCCAACCACAGGCAAAAAGTCATAAGCTACGCTAACATATCCACTCCAACAGTGCTTAATACCAAGACCTTTCAAGGTTGGGTGACGTTCACGTAAGGTCTGTGCGAGTGCCGCATAGGCGTCGTGATCTGGTACGTTCGGAGTTTTTGAACCGTAAACATAATTCAACTTCTTTACTGTCAACACCATTGTGTTGTGTGCAGTCAGTCGATGGCTTTCCATCATGAGGTGGGGTGTAATAATACCTTCTCGTTTAGGCCAGCCGAGTGATTCCAATTGTTTCGGAGTTAATTGTTGGGTTTCAATTGCCGAAACTCGTATCGGAGCAACCTTATCACGCAGCAATCCCAACTGAGGTGTGAAAGCATTTGTGGTTAATACCATAATGGGTGCGCTGGCACTACCGCGAGCGGTTTTGCAAGTAATGATTGGTCCTTCGCTATAAGAGAGCAATGGTGTTTTTTCATAAATCTTAACACCTGCCTGAATAGCTGCACGGCGTAAACCACTCACGTATTTACCGGGGTTTAGTGTGCCGCCGCGTTGTTCGCTACCAAACAGAAAAGCTGGTGGAATCCCGCGAGCACGCATTTCGGCTTGATCTACAAAGCGGGTACGGGATCCTAGCTCCTCACCAACTCTCATACTGCGGCGTAACCATTTTTCCTGCGAAGGATCTATAACAGCACGTATAATGCCGGAAGGGTTGTAATCACAATCGATGCCTAACTCGACCAGACGTTTTTCAACATAGGTCACGCCTTCATCGTAGAAATTGACAAATTGTTTTGCACGTTCAACGCCGAGGCGCTTGGCGAACATCTCGAATTCAATTCCCATACTACCGAGCAGATAGCCGGCATTACGACCGCTGGCACCGAAACCACCGAACTCTTGCTCAAGTACGATGACTTTTGCACCACGAGCCGTGAGTTCAAGAGCCGTCGACAACCCGGCAAAACCAGCACCAACCACAATGACATCTGCGCTGACCGAACCCACCAACTCAGGTTGAAGGTCGCTAGGCTGTTCTATCCAGCCACCTAAAAGACGAAATGGTATAGATTCAAGGTGGCCACTCATCACTTGTTCATTTGAATAATTCATTCGCTATCCTTCTGTATAACTTCTCAGTGCTAGAGCACAGGCTTTAATCTTTTTTAAAAAAAATGCTCTTAGTACGTTTTACTGGCGGGCTGGAATAAAAGATTGAATGGAAACTTTCTGTGAGCGCTCTAGGGCATCATAGGCGTAATACAACTGAATGATGGCATAGCCCCATGTTACGAAAGCCCAAGTCATGAAAATCATATGGGTATCGTCGCCAGGGATCGAGAAAAAGTCATATACGACTGCTACTGCCAAACTCACCACAGCGGTTATTGTGGTGGCCAATGCATGAAAAATCTCTCCGGCACGTGCTAAGCAAATAATGAAATAGAACAGATAAATCACAAGGAAGACCCACATGGTGACGTAAAAATACGGCCGTATTTCTTGAAAAAAATCTGCTAGAAAAATCACAAAAGTGCCGGCAAATGAAAATGCGAAGAGCAGAATTTCTTTAAGGGTAGATGGTTTGTAATTATGGGTGAGTGCCATAAGACCAAGTACAGCAATAATCGGCATACCAAAACTACGCGAGAATGAATCGAGAAACATGGTAATTGAAAAATTAATGTTCGAAGCTGTCAGCATGTAAGAGACAAAATTCGTCGCCGAAAATGCAACAATCCACCACTCTAAACCAAGTAGATAATTCTTTTTCTTAAGAAATTTTGCACCGTAGATCCAGCCAGCAAGCGCTAGAACGATACAAGCGACCAACCCAAAGATATTTATAAGTTCCAAAATGGCAGCATGTGTCATTTCACTGTTCGTTAAGATTTTTGAGGTAGTAGCTTCCGTTTGGCTACCCGCATCAAGGCCAAGAATTTTCATAATATGACTTCCTTGTAATTAATTGACTGTCATGTCAGTAAAATAATATGCTATGATGAATTAGTAAACAATTTTTTATTTATGACAATGATGGAAAACAAAATAGGGCGCCCAAGTAAAGCTCAAGAAAGGTCTTATGAAATTCTTCAAGCTGCTGTTTCAGTTGTGGCGAAAGAAGGGTTAGAAGGAATTACTTTTGCCAAAGTAGCGGAAGCTTCAGGCATGCAACGTACTCTCGTACATCATTATTTTTCGTCACGTTCAGATTTAATGAACGCTTTCATTGAACATTACATTTCAAAAATGGGCACTGAGATTATTCATCGTTTTAGTGGAAAACCATTGAGCGAGCGAATCATCATGATGTTCACGCCCGAAGTGTATCGGACTCAAGATGATTTAATAGTTTGGTTCGAGTTGGTAGCTCAAAGTGCGAGAAATCCATTTATCCAGCAAATGCTCCATACACTTTGGACAAAACACTGGCTTCCGGATTTTGAAAATCAATTGGCACAAGAATATCCAAAAGCGACCCCAGAGGCGATTAGCTCAGCGACCTATGTCATTGTTTGTTTATTTGAAGCTTATTGGGCGTTTAGTATTCAAGGCGTCACTGATCAACAGAGACAAAAGCAAATGGAGCAAACGGTATTAATGATTTTAAATGGGCTAAGCTAAATTTAAATAATTTAATACTCAATAAAAATGTGTATATAGGGGGTGTTAAAGTTCTCTAGAAGTGACTACATCTTCTAAGGAGTGGTTGCGTAGTAAACAACAATAGGTAAGATGAAAGAATAGAAATTTTATAAATATGGTATCTATGAAGAAAAATTCAAAACTTGATCAAGATACACTTTTTATTAAATTACTATTTAAGTCATCTGCCAAAGTGACAGAAGATGAAATCGAGTATTACCGAAAATATCCTGACCAAATTGACCAAGTCACAGCACCTATTAATATCCATAAAATATTCTTATGGACTGGAGCATTATTAGGAATCGTAATTGTAGCAATTGCTAAATTCCTTAAGTTTTCAGGAAGCTTAGATTTTCTGTCAGAAGGTATTTTAGAATTTGTTATTGATATTATTTATGAAAGTGGAATTGCTTTAATTGGTGCAGCAGTGACCGCTTATATGCTCGGTGTTCTGTTGAATAAACAACAAGAAAACGCGGTAAAATGGCGAGAAGAAATTCGTAAACGTATAGAAGAAACTGAACAATAGATAGAAAAAAGCTAAAGTACTGCCACTTTAGCTTTTTTATTTTTAGTTCTTTAAGTTATATAACCCATGATCGATTAAATGTTGACTCAAGATCCGACGAAGTTCTAAGACTGATTCGGGCTTGAGTTGAATTGAATGTCCACCTTTAATGACTTTTTCTGAAATGGCGCCATCCAAATGAGCACTTTTATACGGAACAATACCATCTGTAATGGTGTTCGGATCATCGCTTTTGGTGATATTGCCCATAATAGAGTGGAAAACTAATCCTTCTTTAGGCGTTATGCCTGAGGTGAGTTCCATAAACTCAGATTTATTACTTAAGTCACTAGGACCATTTTGAAGTTTATTATTGATTGTTCTTACAAAGTCTTTAAGGTCATCGTCATAACTCGTCAAAGTATCGGTTAATGTTTTTAAAAATGTTGAGGGTAATCGAATAATTTTTCGTGCTGTTACAGTAAACCAGCGATCGGCATAGCTTGTTCCACGATGAGGAGCAGCAAGAAAAATGACGCGATCAAAGTTTGGAATGGCCTGCATTCTTAAACGTTCACCAATGACTGGATGTTTTCTCATACGTGCTTGTGCATGTTGACTCATCATAGGCAAAGCTTCTTTTGAAATGTCGGCATTACTGACTAACAGTCGGCTAATAATTCCTCCCATGCTGTGACCAATTAAAACGGCATTACTGGCAGCCGGGTCTTGTGGATTAAGAGATGCAAAGGCTTGCTTGAGTAGAGCATAAATTTGAAAGCGACTTTCTAAAATAGGCATATTGGTTGAGTAGAAAACTTGCCAAACTTGATAATGCTCACGTAAGGTTTTATCTCCCATAATTTCATTGGTGACCGCAATCCATGCCTCAGGACTACTGGCAAGTCCGTGCACTAATACAATGACTTTTTTATTGGGATTATAGGGTTCAAGCATATATAAATGCGGCATGTTTAAACGTTGATTACGGTCAATCAGGGTTAAATATGCGGCTGCACCTAGATTATTTTCGGCTAGCCATAAACCATAAGGTGCAGAGAAATTTGCTGCCAGCGAGTATTCTTTACCCGCAACATTAATTTTTTCAATATTGTACGGATCATAGATTTTTATTTTGAAATCTGGACTATTTAATATGTCGCTTTGGGACGCTACCTCATTTTTTGGTTGGGCCACCAGTGTAGACGCAAGGTAGTGGGCTTTATGAATATTTGGATTGATACCATTTGGATAATTGTAAGCTAGAGGATCAAGAATATATGGGTTTTCTTTTTGGTTTGGGTCTTCATTAGAGTGTAAAACCGCAACAAAATCTGAGCCAAAACCATCACGACGGTTAATGCTTCTTAAACCGGAAAAATTCATGTTGTAACTTGAGGTGAATTTCTCAAGTTTTTTGTCTTGTAATTTTTGATAGGCTTCAATATCAATCGTATATGTACTTTTACCAATTTTTATTTCGGAGGGAATTGTTGCAGAAGCTTTTTTTTCACTATAGGCATTCACTAATTGGTTGAGTGCTTGATTATAAAAATCTCGAATTTGTACCTGTCGGTTATCAAAAATACGATCTTGAGGTTCGCGAGACGACTTAAATAAATAAGCATAGCTATAGCGAATACTTTTATCTAAAGCTTGAAGTTCTTGTTCCAAACAGTCGCCCTTGTTTGCTTCTTCATTTTTAGCATTTACATTATTATTTTTTTTGCACTCATAAGATTCTGAAAGAGCCAAAGCTTTTGAAAGGTAGAGTTCACTGGCGGTAGATAATAATTGCTCTCCCTGTATTTGAGGAATCTTCTCTAAATCAGAAATACATGTTTCTGGAGTTTGCATGCAAATTTTTGCATCCATACCAGACATATATAAAACATTTAAACTCGCTTCACTTAATTTTTTTTGGGTAAGAATACTATTACGTTCGTTAGAAATAGTGGTGTGAAGTGTTTGTTTCTTCAAACTTACCAACTGACAGCCACTTGTAATTAAAATGCTAAATAGGCTGAGGATACACAGGGATTGGCGTGGTGGAAATACTAGCATGTTCATAAATAGACCTCGTAAGCAAGGCAGCGCAAAATTCAAATCAACTGAATTAAAGATGCGAAATAACGAATTTCTAATCGTCCTTTTTTAGAAAAAACATGAAATTTAAAGGCTAATGTCGACGCAGATTAGCCTTTAAAAAATTTATGAAGAATGGGTTATTTATTTAACCCTCCACCCAAGGCTTTATAGAGTTCAATTTGATTATTTAATTTGGTTTGTTCAAGAATCAGTAGACCTTGTTGAGCCGCATATGCAGAACGCTGGGCATCCAAAACAGTCAAATAACTATCAATTCCAGCTCTAAAGCGGGCGGTAGAGAGTTTATAAGTGGTATCGGTTGCAGAGACTAAACGGCGCTGGGCATTTAAACGTTCTTCAATATGAGCATGGGCCGCCAAGGCATCGTTGACTTCACGGAAAGAAGCCTGAATCGCTTTTTCGTATTCAGAAAGCGCAATTTTTTGGTCAATTTCTGAAACCTTAATATTGGCTTTACGCGTTCCCCAATCAAAAATAGGCAGGTCTATGCTAGGGCCAATTGACCATGCAAACCCGCCAGATTTAAATAAATCTTTCAGTTCAGTCGATGCATATCCAGCTGAACCCGTAAGTGTAATGGTCGGAAACATACGAGCTTTTGCCGCACCGATGTTGGCACCTGCTGCACGAAGCTGATATTCAGCGACTTTCAGGTCAGGACGGTTTTGTAGTAAATCGCTACTTAAACCAGTCGAGAAATTCTTTTCTTGAGTAATCGTTTTAACCGACTGAGTTGGAAGCAGGTTTGACGGAATCGCTTGTCCAGCCAAAAGATTTAACAAGTTCTGTGCTTGTGAAACTTGAGTTTTGTAGTCTGCGACATCATTACGTGCTGTTTCGACCGAAATTTGGGCTTGGCGTAAAGGTATTTCGCTATCAATCCCGACATTAAAACGCTTTTGATTCAGATTGTACGAATCAAGTTGAGCTTTTAAAGTTTGCTGCGCAAGATTTAAGTTTGCTGTAGCAAAAGAATAATTTAACCACGCTTGTGCAACTTGGCTCACCAAACTAATTTGGGTGGAGTCTTTAGCACTCTGAGTTGCTAGGTAATTATTTAATGCTGCATCTTTAAGACTTTTAACACGTCCCCAAAAATCCAGTTCATACGCCGTTACACCTAACCCTACCTGAAATGTAGAGTAAGGATTATGAGGATCTACAGAAGGGTTAACTTGCCTAATGGCATTTGCTGTCGCACCAATCGTCGGAAGTTGGTCGTATTTGGTAATTTGGTATTGCTGCTGGGCACGCTCAATATTTAACGCTGCTGTACGTAAGTCGCGATTATTACTCAAACTTATTTCAATAACTTCTAATAAACGAGGATCGGAAAAAAAGGCTTTATATCCTTGTTCAGCAATTGAAGGACCTGCATAAGTTTCGGTGAAATTTTGTGGAATATTAGACTTAACAGTGGGTTGAGATGATTGCATGCTTATACATGCAGTTAAAGTAATCGAGAGGGTGGAAATCATAAATCCACGAGATAAAACAGCCGACTTAGACATGCTTTTCTCCAAATAATAAAATAAATTTAGGCATAAGAGGAGCAAGGGAAATAGGTTAATTTCCCTTGCTCTATTTCATTTAAGATTTAACTTTCTGTTTGGAAGAAAATAGTTTTTCGGCTGCACCTAGTACAAAGATGAAGAATACTGGGACAAAGAAAATTGCTAGGATGGTTGCTGAAATCATGCCGCCAAACACACCAGTTCCGAGCGCATGTTGTGTTTCAGAACTAGCTCCTGATGCAATGACTAAAGGCACCACACCACAAGTAAAGGCAAGAGAAGTCATCAGAATAGGGCGTAAGCGGAGTTTGGCTGCGGCAACAGTAGCTTCAACTAAACTCATTCCTTCTTCTTTGAGCATCTTGGCGAATTCAACAATCAAAATCGCATTCTTGGCGGAAAGACCGATAATCGTAATTAGGCCAATTTTGAAAAATACATCATTCATTAGCCCTTTGGTCATAATGGCAATGATCGCTCCAAAAATACCTAATGGCACAACCAGCATAACCGATAGCGGAATTGACCAGCTTTCATAAAGAGCTGCAAGTACAAGAAACACAACTAACATCGACAAACCAAGCAAAAATGCCATTTGTGATTCTGATTGTTTCTCTTGAAGAGAAATACCAGTCCATTCATAGCCAATCCCTTTTGGTAATTTTGCGATGAGTTGTTCCATTTCACGCATTGCATCACCAGATGAAGTATCGAAGTTAGGAATACCCGCAATACTCAAAGATGGACGTCCGTTGTAGCGGTTGTATTGTTGTGGTGCTTTGTTCCATTGAGGTGTCACAACTTCCGATAAAGAAACCAACTGACCACTTGACCCCATTACTTTAAGATTCAAAATATCTTGCAATTTCATACGTGATTTTGCTTCAACTTGCACAATCACTTGCTGCATACGACCTTGGTTTGGAAAGTCATTGATATACATTGAACCCATTGACGTTGAGATGATGTCTGACACGTCGGCAAATTTAACGCCGAGTGCATTTAATTTATCTCGGTCAATTTTTAAAGAAATATTGTCTCCTTGAGGTAAACCCTCATTCCAAACCATATAAAACTTCTTGTTTTTGGCTGCCATTGCCATTAATTGATCTTGGGCAGCAAGTAATGCAGGCATACCTAAGTTCGCCCGATCTTGTAGTCGAAGACTAAAGCCAGAGAACGTGCCTAACTCATCAATGGCTGGAGGTAGAACGGCCATAGATGAACCTTCTTTACTATGAGCCATTGTTTCATTAATTGAGTTAGTCATCTCAGATGCTGATGATTTTCTTTCTTTGAAATCTTTTAGTGTTGTAAAGGCAACGGCAACATTCTGACCTGAACCACCGAAACCCCAACCTAAAATTGACGTATTACTTTTAACATCTGGGTTGTCTTGTATGCTTGCTTCAAACTCTTTCACGACACTTTTAGTTCGTTCAGTAGAAGCATCAGATGGAAGTTGGAAGGTTGTTAAAAACCAACCTTGATCTTCTTCAGGCATAAATGCGGTTGGCCAAAATTTCATTCCGGCAAAAGTCGCAACTGTAATAATGATAAATAGCACCATCATTGGAATGGTATGTTTGATGACCTTAAAGAGAATGATTTCATACTTTTTAGTAAGGTTATCAAAGGTACGGTCAAACCATGCAAAGAACCCTTTTTTCTGATGGTGTTCATCAATTGGCTTAAGAATTGTCGCGCAGAGTGCAGGGGTTAAAATCAATGCCAATAGTGCAGAGAATAGGATTGACACTGACATGGTCAGCGTAAATTGTTTGTAAATAATCCCGACTGAGCCACTTGCAAACGCCATTGGTAAAAATACGGCTGCAAGTACCAAAGTAATACCAATAATTGGACTGGTGATTTCCTTCATTGCTTTAGAAGTCGCTTCTTTAGGTGGTAAGCCTTCAGTCGCCATAATCCGTTCGACATTTTCTACGACGACAATGGCATCGTCGACGATAATACCGATCGCGAGCACCATACCAAACATGGTGAGCACGTTAATCGAGAACCCTGCAAGCAACATCACAGAGAATGTTCCTAGCAATGCAATAGGGGCAACGATTGCTGGAATGAGCGTATAACGGACATTATGAAGAAACAGATACATCACAATGAAAACCAAAACCATGGCTTCAATTAGCGTGTGAATTACCTTTTCAATAGAAATTTTGACAAATGGAGCAGTATCGTAAGGAATACTAAATTGCATGCCTTCGGGTAAATTGACTTTTAACTCTTCAATTTTGGCTCTGACACCTTCAGCCGTTTTTACAGCATTTGCGCCAGGGCTAAGCTGGATTGCTGCCGCCGTTGCCGGTTTACCATTTTCTAAAATAGCGAAGTTATATGCTTGTGAACCAATTTCAACATTAGCTACATCAGAAAGTCTAATGACACTACCGTTGATCTTACTTTTTAAGCTGATATTTCTGAATTGTTCAACGTCATTTAATTGTCCTTGCGCAGACAAAGGAACTGTAATGAGCTGTCCTTTCTCAGCAGGTAAGTCACCTAAACGGCCGGGAGCGATTTCGACATTATTTTCACGAATTGCCGCATTTACGTCACTGATTGAAAGACCATATGAAACTAACTTATTTGGATCTACCCAAATACGCATGGCCTTTTCGGCGCCAAATGATTGGACTTTACCTACGCCTTCAACACGTTTTAGTTCTTCGACGACGTTACGGACTAAATAATCGCTCAGGTCAACTTCAGAATATTGATTGTTAGGTGAATTAATACCCACCAACATCAAGAAACCTGAAGACGAAGCCTCAACTTGTAAACCTTGCTGACGAACAATTTGAGGAAGACGGGCTTCAACGGCTTTAATTTTATTTTGCACATCAACTTGAGCCATATCGACATCTGTACCTGGTTTAAAGGTCGCCGATATTTGAGCCATACCCGAGGTGTCTGTCGTTGCGCTGTAATAAAGTAAATTTTTAACGCCGGATAGCTCTCTTTCAATCAGAGTAACGACACTATCGTTGATCGTTTTTGGGGTTGCACCTGGATAGACAGCACTAATGGTGACTTGTGGCGGCGCAACACTAGGGAAACGTGCTATAGGGAGTTTGGGAATACTGAGTAATCCAAACAAAATAATGAAAATTGCAATTACCCATGCAAATACGGGGCGACGAATGAAAAATTGTGACATCATCATTGAGCTCCTTGAGTAATGGGTGCTTTCCACTTACTTATTTCAAGCTTTTGATTCGGTTGAATACGATCAATTCCTTCAACGATGACTTTGTCACCTACTTTGAGTCCTTTATTCACTAAGTAGAACTGTTCATATTGCTGCCCAAGTTCGATCGGACGGATGTCTGCCAAACCTTTAGCATTAATGACATAAACCTGTGGGTCACCATTGTTATTACGCTGGATTGCTTGAGAAGGCACAAGAAGGGCTTGAGGGACGGATGCTCGGTCAATATTGACACGTACATACATTCCAGGAAGTAGTTTGCGTTCAGGGTTGTTCACAACAATACGAATGGTGACATCACCTGTTTCTGGATCTACATTAATATCTTCAAACAGCATTTTTGCGCTGACGTTGTAGAACTGACCATGGCTATTAGAAATACGAACAGTTTTATCGCTATTAGCAGATAATTCGCCGTTTTGTAATGCCGTTTGTAAGCGCTCGTATTCACCAATAGATTGCTTTACATCAACATACACTTTGTCAATCTGTTGTATGGTCGCCAAAGTATTGGTATCACCTTGGCTGACTAAAGCACCTTCGGTCACAAATGATTGCCCAATACGACCAGAGATTGGCGCGCGTACTGTTGCGTATTGCAAATTAAGGTTTTGTCGTGCCAGTAAAGCTTTCATTTGTGCGACATCAGCTAAAGCTTGGCGATATTCAGCCTGAGCATTACTGACTTCCTGTTTACTAATCGCATTACTTGGTAAAAGTTGTTCATAACGTTCTAATTGAACTTTAAGACGAGCAACTTCAGCTTCAGCTTTATTGAGAGAAGCTTTGTTGCTGTTCACATCAGCCTGAAAAGTTTCAGCGTTAATTTTGTATAAGGCTTGCCCAGCTTTAACTTCACTACCTTGAGTAAATAATACCTTTTCGATAATACCGCCGACTTGCGGACGAATTTCAGCAGTACGGAAGGCTTGAACGCGAGCTGGAAGGTTCTCGCTAAAATTAACGGATTGTGGCTGGAGACTTAATACACTGACTTTTGCGGGTGGGACTTCTGGTTGTTTAGCCTCTTCGGAACTACAACCTTGGATGACTAGCCCAATAGATAAAAATAATGGAAGTAAAAGATGCTTTTGCATACTGTCCAAACCTATGGAGTTTTTGATGTTGTTATTATTTTGGGTAAGTGTGTAATCAAGATCTTTGAAATGTGGAAAAAGTGTGGAGATCAGCACATAAATAAGCGTATTATGACGTTTGTCTGAAATTTTTCGATGATTTATCTATGTTCGAAGCTTCATTTTCTTTTGATTGCCGTGATAAACAAATTCTTGTTGTAGAAGATGAATACGATATTGGGGACATTATTGAACAATATTTAAAACGTGAAGGCATGCGAGTTATTCGGGCAATGAATGGTAAGCAGGCAATCGAAATTCACGCATCACAACCGATTGATTTGATCCTACTTGATATTAAATTACCTGAACTTAATGGTTGGGAAGTACTCAGTAAAATTCGACAAAAAGCACAAACGCCTGTTATTATGCTGACTGCATTAGATCAAGATATTGATAAGGTGATGGCGTTACGAATCGGTGCAGATGATTTTGTAGTCAAGCCTTTTAACCCGAATGAAGTGGTTGCGCGTGTTCAGGCTGTTTTAAGAAGAACCCATCAAAACAAACAGACGGCGAACAAAAATCTGCATTATAAAAATATTGAAATCAATACCGAGATTCATAGTGTCTATATCAATCAGATAGACAGGAAAATCTTACTCAACCTGACGTTAACTGAATATAAAATATTACTCCTCATGATTAATCAGCCGCACAGAGTATTTACTCGAGGTGAGTTAATGAATCAATGCTTGCCCGATAGTGATGCTTTAGAAAGAACGGTTGATAGCCATGTCAGTAAGTTAAGAAAAAAACTAGAAGAGTACGGGCTTGAACACATGCTTATTAATGTCCGCGGTGTCGGATATAGATTAGATCATCCCCAACAATAATAGGATTAGATAGAAGAAATCCAACATGCTACAAGTTGAGAAAAGACAATGAAAAATAAATTAGGGATTAATAAGCAATTTTTTATTGCTTTTAGTATGGTGAATTTAAGTATCACTTTATTGTCTGTATTTGTAGGCTATGTTGTTTATAACTATGCAATTGATCATGGATGGCTTTCATTAAGTTCCTTGCAAGGAGACTTTACAGATTTTCATCTTGTTGATTGGATTTGGCTAGGTATAGTCATTTTATGTGGTTCAATTATTTCTTTAATTATTGGAATGCAGTTAGCAAAAAGATTTATTGTGCCCATTAATTCATTGGCAGATGCCGCGAATAAAATTAGTGAGGGTGATTTATCTGCTCGAGCAAATGATCAAAAAGTTCACTCCACAGAGATTTATACATTAATTTTAAATTTTAATGATATGGCTCAAAAGCTTGAAAGTTCTGTACAAAATGCACAAGTATGGAATGCTGCTATTGCTCATGAATTGAGAACACCCATCACAATTTTACAAGGTAGATTACAAGGCATCGTAGATGGAGTGTTTAAAGCTGAGCCTGAGCTAATTCGAAGTTTGTTGAATCAAGTAGAAGGGCTGTCACATTTAGTAGAAGACTTGAGGACATTAAGTTTATTTGAAAATAAACAGCTTAAGTTAAATATTGAGTCAGTTGACTTTTTGAGATGTGTTGAAAAAGTAATACGAATGTTTGATGAAAAACTTAGACAATCAAATTTTACTATAAATTACGACATTTCTAATGATCTTGTATCTTGCGATGCAAGACGTATGGAGCAAGTTTTAATCGCATTGATTGATAATGCAATTAGATACTCTAATCCTGGAATTTTAAAAATTAAGTCTTCAGTTGAACAAGGGCAATGGATATTAGAAATAGTTGATGAAGGGCCGGGAATTCCCATTGAATATCAAAAAGAATTATTTAATCCTTTTTATAGAGTGGAGCAGTCCAGAAATAAAGCTTTAGGGGGAACAGGGTTAGGTTTGGCAGTTGTGCAAGCCATTGTTTTAGCTCACTCGGGCACCATTCGATATGAAAACCGAAATAGTAGAAGTGTTTTTACAATAGCTCTGCCAATGTTCAATAAATGAAAGACCTAACTAAAACTATATTTGTTTTTGATTAATTTGCTTTTTTTTAGAATATTTATTACTTATTGCATCAATAAACTATTTTTTATATAGTTTAGTCGTAAGGTGATAACAATTGATAAGGAGTGTTGAATGTCTATGCAATTAAGAAGAGTAGATAAAAGTGTTGATTTACAAAAAATTTTTCAAATTTTACAAGAAGATGGAGGTGTCGTTTTTGAAGGGTTTTTAAATCCTGAACAAGTTAAACAAATGAATTTGGATTTTGATCAGCCAATCATTGATACTGGATCAGGATCGAAAAAAGGCGAGGGATATGAGCAAATTCAACAATTCCATGGATATCAAACTACCCGAGTCAATAATTTAGTTACTCATAGTAAAACTTTTAGAGAACAAGTGTTAAATGACGATTTGATACATGCATTAGGTGAATATTTTTTTAGAAAGGAAAGTGGTGATTGGTGGTTAATGGCAACCCAATTAATTCAGATTGGGCCAGGTAATGTTGCGCAAAAACTACATAGAGATTTAGAGAATTTCCCAGCTTTTATTAAAATGGGAAAAAGCGGGCCATGTGTAGCTGCTAATTGTATGATTGCTTTAACAGACTTTACAGAAGAGAATGGGGCGACTCGTATAATTCCTGGTAGTCATGAATGGGATAATTTTGAAATGTCTGAAGAAGAACGGTTTAGACATGAAGATACTATTCCTGCACTTATGAAAGCTGGAGATATGTTAATTTGGGATGGTAAAGTAGTTCATTCTGGCGGAGAAAATAAAACTGATTCTGAATATAGAAGAGGGATAGCACTGCCATTAACGCCTGCCTATTTTACTCCAGAAGAAACATATGCATTTTCAATTGATTTAGAAATTGTCAGAACATTACCTGCACGTGTTCAAAAGATGATAGGTTTTAGATCTGTATTTCCATCTAGTGGTAGTGGACTTTGGCAACATAATTTTGAAAAATTAGAAGATTATTTAGGCTTAAATTAAAAATTTGTTTTATTGTGAATGAAGTAGTTTATATCTTTTAGACTTGAGCTATAAACTACTGTGACTATCTAAATATCTTATTTAAGTATTTGATGAAAATTTATAGAGTAATTGAGTAGAGATGAAGGCTAGATCTGTTGAATTTATAGAAGCTTTTACTGATAAATCAGAACTGAGCCTAAAAGCATTTAGATCATCTTCCCATCTGTGACTTCCCAATAATAGATCTAATTCGAGACTACCAGCCTTATTAAAGTTGGTTAGACATTGAATTGTAGAAAGTATCTCAGAGTTATTCAGATATTCAACGGGTATTCTTTCAATATAACTCATAAATTTTTGAGTATTATTCGGTGTATTTTTTAAGTTAATATCTTTTATATAAGTCACTGAATTACAGTTATTTTTAATGGATCTTATTAAATCTAATTGTACTTTATATAAAATTAAATTTTTCTCTAAAATCATATCAATATCTAACAAATGATTTACATCATTATATTTAAAATATTTATTCTTCTTTATATATTCAACCTGATTTTTATCCCAAAAATTACGAATTAACAAGAATCCTTCATTTTGGAGGTGTAAGTGTAAATTTTTAGGAAATAAAGTTACAGGAAATTCTGTAACATGTTTAAGTATAAATTCCATTCCTTGACCTATAAAATTCTTTGCTAATTTTAAATAGTATCCATTCTTATAATTTTAATATGAGTAATACATTAAAAAATAAGTTTGGACTTTCCTATGTTTAGCAGATACCCCAACAAGTACCTGATGTTAAAAAATAACGAGATATTTAAAGCTTAATTTTGCACTGCTTTGGCTTTTGGAGTTGATCACCATAGCAATAAGCGAGGTATTAAGTAATTTTTCGTCTAGAATACTTTTCAATTCTAAGACAAAAATGACTTAAAGTTCCGTTGAGACGCTAAGAGAGTATAAGTTCTAAACTATAATAATTATAGTTTAGTTATTAAATACACATAATTTTTATTAAAAATAGAATTATATTTCAAATGCTTATTGTTGTAATCTTTTCTTCACTTGTGTGTTAAGTTGTATTTGTTTTTTGTTTATTGGGGGTGATAATATAAAATAATCTGAATAATTCTTTTCTAAGAATTACACAGTAATAGATTAAAAAGTTGAGTAAATTTACTGAAAAGGTCTATAAAAATATTAGTTTGGACAAAATATTAATCTAAAGTAGACTCTCATCAGTAGGTTATGAAAGTTATATGTGGTGATCTGTAGTGAATAATATTCGTGTAAAACGTACTCGTGCGCCTCAGCAAAGGCAAATAGAAAGAACCAATCAAATTTTGGATTGTATGGAAGCTTTGCTCAAAGAAAAAGAAATAAATGATATTAATCTCGTGGAAATTTCTGACTTAACAGGTATTGCATTACCTTCAATTTACTACCATTTTCCAAATAAAAATAGCATATTGGTTGCTCTTACAGAAAGAGTTCATGAAAACTGGAGACAAAATATTCGTTCACAAATTAGCCCTAATATTGAATCATGGCAAGAGTTAATTTGTCAGTTTATATCTATTGGTGCAAATCATCTTAGAGAAAACTCATATGTGCCTAAATTAATCTTAAATAATAATTCACCAATGGAAACTAGAGAGGTTGATTCAAATCAATGCGCTGCTTTAGCAATGGCTATAATGGATAGTTTAGATAATTACTTTGAAGGGATTAACAAAGCTCGTTATACAGAAAAAATGATTATTGCTGTCTATATCTTAGATGGAATTTGGAAAAATGCTTTTTTTCAGTATGGCTCGTTACCAGATGAGATTGTAAAAGAATCCCAAAGAGCATTAATTTCTTATCTAAGAAGTTATTTCCCAGAAGACTTCGAACCCAAAAAAATCTAGAGGCTTAAAAATTAAGCCTCTATGAATTCTTAATCGTTAAGAGTTCATAGAGTGTTTTTTAACTTTTTTCTTCAATATTTTACAGCTATAAAATTTCATATTTTTCATATATATAATAAAGTATAGACTTAAAAAAACTAAGAATTTTTGAGAATAGGGATATTTAATAATAGCGAAGTTAGCTTAATCGCTTAAAAAATAGTCGCAAAAACAATTCAAACGATAATTTGATTACTAAAATATTTTATTTAAAAATGCAATTTAATTATTGTTTATCAATGTCTTATATGTTTTTTTATATTTGTCTAATTAACTTATGTTTCAAAAATTTTTTCAATTGGTCAATTACTAATTTACGGTATCAGAAATTTACAACATTCTTGTTAAACTATATTAATTATGGTTTATTTTTGATTAAAATAGTTATATTATTAAAAAATAGCAATTAAGCTATAATAATTATAGTTTATTGTATGTTTGATAGATCCTACAAAGATACTAAGCAGCAATATTTTATAAGTACGCTTTCGCAATTTTAAACTTAAAGCAAAAAATGCTTTAAACATTAAATAGTTAACGAAAAGGATGTCATATGTCATTAACGAAGCTAAGTAAAGACACTGAAATCAATGAGATTGTTTCTATTATCATGAGAGATGGTGGAGTAATTATTGAAAATTTTTTAAATGAAGAGCTTACCCAAGAAATTTATCAAGAATTATCTAAACAATTAGATAGTATCCCTGATGGTGAGGATGAATATTTTGCAGGTACTAAAACACGAAGAATGAGTCGATTATTCTCTCGTTTACCACAAATGCAATTGGTTGCAATGAATCCAGTCTTCTTTGAAACTGCAAAAGCTATCCTGCAAAAGCCTTTACATTTTTGGAGTGGTGAAAATAGAGTAGAACTTATCCCAGATGTTCAAATTGGAATGACTCAAGCTATTCAAATTTGGCCAGGTCAAAAGGCTCAACCCCTGCATCGTGATGATTCCGTATGGATGTGGCGACATCCGATATATGGCCGTGAAGCACGTGTGCAAATTATGTTTGCTATTACGGATTTCACTGAAGAAAATGGTGCTACAAAAGTAATTCCTCAGAGTCATTTATGGGATGACCAAAGAGGGCCTCAAATAGATGAAGCAGTTTCTGCAGAAATGAAAGCGGGAGATGCCTTAATCTGGATTGGATCAACCTATCATGGTGGTGGGGCAAATGTCAGCAATGAACCTCGGATTGGTTTAACGATGTCTTATGATTTAGCTTTTTTAAGACAAGAGGAAAACCACTATCTTTCTATGTCACCTGAATCAATGAGTAATTTTTCAGATGAATTAAAAGGTTTATTAGGCTGGAATATGAGTAGTACGTTTGTAGGATTTGTGGAGCATGAAGGCAGGATGATGAATCCTCTTGATTTACTAAATACTCAAAGAAATTAGAAAGAAAAGATAAAATATTTACTTAAATATTTTTAACCCAATAAAGTATAACTATTATATTTTATTGGGTTTTTTAATATATTCTCAATCTTAAATTTTATTTCCATTTTGAGAGTAAACTAGCTGGTTGATGTTATTAAAATATAGAATAGAAAAGGGGGAATAAGTGTAGGTAGAATTTTGTATAAAATATTTTCTATAAAAAAAGCAATTCAACCCTATTATTGAATTGCATAATTTTTAATTTAATTAAAATTATTTTTAACAGCTGAGTTTAGATGTTTATCTAAAAAGTTAATTTGATCATTAAGTAACTTTTCTTGCCATGGGTTGGCGTAAAAATCAAAGTGATCAATTGGATACTCAATTAATTCGGTAGGACCTTTCATTAAGTTTGCAGTTTTTCTGGCAGCATCGGGTGGAGCAATTTGATCATTGACTCCTACTTGTACTAAAGCAGGACATTTTATACTTTTAGCAAAAGAGATAGGTCGGTTTCTAGTTACTTCTAAGGCTGCTCGAGCACAGACTTCATTACGCCACGTCGGGCCAGCCATTGATTTATAATTTTCTTCTGCACCAGGCGTACTAATCATTGCAGCCGTCCCAGGTTGCCCAACAATTGGAATAGTATGCGGATCTTGTAGCATAATTGCTCTAAATTGGTCTTTCAAACCATGAGCTATAGCAGTTGTTAATTGTTTGAAACCGCCATATTGGAAAACTTGAAAAAGAGCTGCTAAACCATCTGTTGCTGGATTCATAGAAATAACAGCTGAAACTTTTTGATCTTGCGCTGCAACAGTAATAACATGACCACCAGAATAAGATGTACCCCAAAGTACTATTCGATTTCGATCTACATAAGGCAGATTCCGTACAGTTCTAATTGCAGCTCGGTAGTCTTCACGTTGAGCTTTATAGGAAACATTTTGTCTTGGATAGCCGCCAGATTCTCCAAAACCACGATAATCAAAAATAAATGTATCAAAACCAGCTTTATTTAAGGGTTCTGCAAAATTTAATAAACCTGTATCTTTAGTACCACCAAAACCATTCGCCATGACAATGCATGGTCTACCTTTTGAGTTAATATACTTATCGGTACTTGCAGGAATATACCATGCTGAACATGTAATTCCCTTACTCGTAAATTTGATATTTTCCATAATATTTTTCCCTTTTTTTATTCAGTCTCTTATTAATCTATATTTAAATAAGAGACTGAAATTTTTATCATATGATTAAGCTTGTGCTTTCGCTTCTTCTGATGATGGGTTGTTAACTATAGTCAACTTTTTCTTTGGTGTGATCTGACTAAATTGTAATTCCTTATCAAATACAGGTCCCTTATCAAGTCTTTCAAGATCAAACTCGTAATCCTGAAATAAAGTCCATGGGCCTTCCGCACCTGCCTTTGGAAATTGTGCAATACTTCTTTGAATGTACCCGGAATTCAAATCGACAAATGGTACACGTTTCATATCTTTATTACTGATGACTGGTGTAAAAATTCCATATTGATTCTTCTCCATGTAGTCTAAAAGTCTACAGAAGTGTCTCCAGATAAGATCAATTTTTAACGTCCAAGCGATGTTGGTATAGCCAAATGCAAATGCAAAATTAGGTACATCTGACAACATCATTGATTTAAATATTGTAGTGTCTGGATAGTTTATTGCTTTACCATCTACAGCTAATTGAATACGGCTAAATGGCACAGCATTTAAACCCGTAGCTGTAATAATAATATCGGCATCTAATACTTTCCCAGATTTTAGTAAGATACCTTCTTTGGTAAATTTATTGATATGATCAGTTACAACTGATGCTTTTCCAGAAGAAATTGCTTTAAACATATCTCCATCGGGTACTACACATAGACGTTCGTCCCACGGATTGTACTTTGGCGAAAAATGAGTAGATACATCAAAGCCTTTAGGTAGTTTTCTTCGTACATCTGCAATTAATAAGCGGCGCATAGCACCTGGGAATTGACGGCTTAATTTATAAACTGCTCTACTTAATTTAATATTTTTACCTCTAATTAAATCAAAAGCTAGTTTTGGTGAAAAAAGTTTATTTAAAGTATTAGCGATAGGATCTACGCTAGGAAGAGCCATTAAGTAGCTCGGAGATCTTTGAAGCATAGTGATATGTTTAACTTTTTCAGCCATAGCTGGAATTAATGTCACTGCAGTAGCGCCGCTACCAATAACAATTACTTTTTTATTCGTATAATCTAGATTTTCAGGCCAATGTTGAGGATGGATGATTTGACCTTGAAAGTCTTCAGTTCCTTTAAAATCTGGAGTGTAGCCAGCGTTGTAATCATAATAACCTGTGCCCAGAACTAGGAATCTGGAATGCAAAGTGGTGATATTTTTTTGATTTTTCTGTTTAACTTTGATTGTCCAAATACCTTCATCCGATGAAAATTCTGCACTTGTTACAGAATGCCCAAGACAAAGATGCGGTTCAATATCATTCTCTGAAACTGTTTCTTTCAGATAATCGCATATCATTTTTGCACTACCAAAAGTTCTTTCACTGGTCCATGGCTTAAAGCCAAAAGCAAAGCACTGCATATCTGAATCTGATCGGATACCAGGGTAGCGGAACAAACTCCACGTCCCGCCAATTTCATCACGTCCTTCTAATATTTTAAATGTTGAGTTTGGTCTATATTTCTTTAAATGATAAGCAGCACTAATACCTGCGATCCCTGCACCAATAATTAAAACATCAGTAATAGCAGTTTGATCTGATGAACTCATATCTTCTTCCTCTTTACATAATTTCAGTAAATTGAGCATCAGTTAGATTTCTAAGATGATGATTTTTAATCCTCATTCTTCCTTGACCCTGATGAACAAAAGCCTAATTCCTATATGTCTATTCAGGTTTATAAGCCTGCTCTGGTAAAGGAAAAGAGGCATTCTTTTATTATTAGTTTATCAATTACACTGTGTCAATGACTTGTGGTAATTATTGAACTCTCCAGTTTAATTTTGTAGTTTTTTGAAATAAGTTGTTGATAAATATTAATTTAAAAAAATAAATTATTTTTATTTTTTTATTTTTTTATTTTTTTATTTTTTTATTTTTTTATTTTTTTAAGTTTTTGATTTTATTTGATTAATTTAATTATTGATATGCGCTTATTTTTTATCATATTTATTGAAAAAGATATAAAAAGTAATTGAATCTTATAGTTTATTAGAAACTTTTAGTAACATTAATTGATATTTATTATTGGTTAATTATCAATTTTTACAAAATTATTGCTTTTTTAATTTTGTTAAGTCATATTTGTTATGGATTAATTGTGTCACACAAAAGGAAGTTGTAAATGGTTATACAAGTCGAAAAAATCATGGCTGAACATGAATTACATCAGCGTGCAGAACATGAAGAGCAATATTCTTATGGAAGTGCATTTTGTAATGGACAATACGTACCAATACAAGAAGCATCTGTCCCCTTAATGGATGCGGGTTTTTTACATGCGGATGCCGCATATGATGTAGTTACTGTTTCTAGAGGTGCTTTTTTCCGTTTAGATGATCATTTAGATCGCATGGAAGCATCATGTCAAAAATTCTTTCTTGAAAATCCGTATAGTCGCGAAGAAGTTAGAGAAATTCTTACAAACCTCGTTAAATTAACAGGTTTAAAAGATGCTTATGTTTGGTGGGCCGTAACAAGAGGGCCTTTAAGCAGTGCGAGTAGAAAAAATCCTGTATTGCAACAAAATGCTATGTTCGCTTTTGTATCACCATACTTCTTCCAAGCAGATGATGAGCGCCGAACAAATGGTTTAGAAATATTAATTAGTAAACACTACAATCGTATTTCTGAAAAAGCCGTAGATCCAACAGCTAAAAATTTCCATTGGATGGATATGAAACTTGGTCTTTACGAGGCTCGTAGTCAAGACAAAGATTGGGTTGTTTTGACGGATGGTAATGGTTATTTAACGGAAGCTGCTGGTGCTAATATTTTTGCTGTAAAAAATAATGAAATTTATACGCCAGATTCAGGGTGTTTAGAAGGTATTACCCGAAGAACTGTTATTGAATTGGCTAATGAATTGGGAGTAAAAACACATATAACAAAAGTGAAAGAAGAAGAACTTCTAGAAGCTGATGAAGCATTCACTTCAAGCTCAGCTGGTGGTGTCATGCCAATTCAAACAGTTGATGAAGTGGTTTTACCAATTGCACCTACTAATGAAAATTCTTTAGCTGCTAAATTACATGATTTATATTGGACAAAACGTTGGGATGGTTGGTTAGCGACGAAGATCAACTATGACTCTTAAAGTTTTGTGATATAAAAATAGTTAAGCCTATTTTGTCAAATAGGCTTAACTTGTTTATAACTAAAATATCTGAAACTTATTAAAATAATACTTTTAATTGTATATAACTGATTATAAAAGATAATTTAAAAATATGTTTATTTATCAACTAAAATAATTTAAGTCTTGTCGAAATTTTTATTAATACCTACAATGGCTCAGTGCTCATTTGAACTAGGATAGTATGACAACCGCTCCTCGCCGCCGTAGACCAAAACATGATCCAAAAGAATCTGAGCGAGAAATATTAGAAGCTGCTGAACAGTTTTTAAGTGAACATCATTTTCGTGATCTTAATGTTGATGAAGTTATGCGATGCACGGGTTTAAAACGCCCAGCTTTTTATGTCCATTTTCGTGATAAAAATGATCTTACTTTGCGTCTTGTCCAAAATATTAGTAAAGAATTATTTAAGATTTCAGATCGATGGTTAGAGGGAAATAATCCCCAAGAAGATTTACATAGAGCCTTAGTCGATTCTGTAAAAGTCTATGTGGAGCATGGCCGTTTGTTAAGAGCTTTTGTCGAAGCTGCAAGTGGTGATGAACGTGTTGAGAGCGTTTATCGTAGTTTAATACAGGAATTTATCAACGCTGCTGCACAGCATATAAAAGCAGAGCAACGAGTTGGAAAAATTAGAAAAGATGTAGAAGTAGAAGAAACAGCAAAAGCTTTAATTTGGCTTGAAGAAAGATATCTTTCAGAAGCTTTTGGACACACTACACAAGTTCAACCAGAAGTTGTAATTCGGGTATTAGAAAATATTTGGATTTCAACATTATATGGTGCGAATTAGCAAGAGTGGGTAATAGAATGAGTTTTTTCTATTTTTAGTCAGCTTTAAAATTATATTCCATCTTCATTGATTAAAAATATAGTTAAATCAGGCTATAATTTTTCATTGTATTGACACAATGTCATTGACACTGTGTTGTTAATTTTGTAGTGTATAATTTGTTCATTTTTATTATTCAAATTAATTGAGATGGATAAGTAAGTTATTAATTAACTTATGATTTATAAAGAATTATAACTCAAGGATTAATGATGGAAAAATCTGTAAGCAAGGGGTGTGCTGAGTTAGGATCACACTTAGGAATAGTTAAAAATACGATTGTAAATAACCGAATGAAATATTTCTTAGGCAGAAAATTTCAGTTGAAATCTGGCTCCATTATATTTAGTACAATCGGTATCTTTTTTAGTAGTTATAGCCATGCTTCAGCACTTGAACAGTCGGGCCAATCGATATTACCTTTTTTAGAAGCCGGTAATTATGCAGAAGCAAATGCTTTCGCTATTGATCCTTCTGTTTCTGGTGTAGTCCATGATCGTCCAGATCTTGTTCGACCTAATCAAAGTCGTAATACAGGAGATATTGGGCAAGATAATCAATTCTATACAGCCGCATTAAAGTTACAACTCACAGACCAATTCAGTTTTGGTTTACTTTACGATCAGCCTTTTGCTGCAAAAACAGAATATCCAGTTCTCCCTAATAATAGTTATTCTGATGAGACCAGTCGTGAAGGTACATCTGTAAATGTAAAAAGCCAAAATCTAAGTTTTATTTTGGGCTATTCACCTATTAAAAACTTTCAAGTTTATGGTGGACCTGTTTATCAAAGTGTAGAAGGTGATGTTTCTTTTAGAGGAATGGCCTATACCGAAGCTTTTAATGGATATAATGCTAAATTTAAAGAACAGGGAAAGCTAGGTTGGCTAGTGGGGGGAAGTTATCAAATTCCGGAAATTGCGCTTAAAGCAGCTGTAACTTACCGTTCAAAAATCAAATATGATTTTCAAGTTGATGAAAATATCTTTGGTGAGCCATTACAATACACTGCACCTGCTAAAACAAAAGTCGAGACGCCTCAATCAGTAAATATAGATTTTCAAACAGGTATTGCTGAAAAGACGCTTGCTTATATGAACCTTAGATGGGTGAATTGGAAAAAATTTAATATTCGTCCAGCGCAATACGATGCCCTTACAGCACTCTATATGGATACATTAACAGGAGGTGTCTATAAACAAGGTATTGATTTGGATTCTTATCAAAAAGATCAATATAGTGTAACGCTTGGGTTGGGACAACAGTTAACAGACCGTTGGAGTATTGCATCTGATATTGGTTGGGATTCTGGATCTGGTCATCCTGCTTCAACACTTGGACCAGTGAACGGTTTTTGGTCTTTTGGGCTTGGTGCTCAATTTAATCCAGCGCCTAATTATTTTATTGCGGCTGGCGTAAAATATTTCTGGTTAGGGGATACTAAAGCTGAAGGTGGTGGTTACTTCTTACCAATTGAAGGTATTAAAGAGTTTTCGGAGCAGGCTGAGTTTAAAGATAATCACGCAATTGCATATGCAATAAAATTTGGATATCGCTTTTAGATTATTTAGGGTAACTATTTTTTGACATTTTTGAACTGTAAGGCAGACTAAATTATCTTTCTGCCTTAGTTTATTTTAATATAAATTTTTTAAAATATTAATTAAATCAATGGAATGATGTATGTAAGGTTCTAATGAAATATATGACCTATATATATCTCATTAATATTACTAGGGATAAAGTAATGGGAAATGAAACTGCGATATTAACGAATAAGATTGCTCATATTTTATTAAGCTTAAGTAGTTCTAAAAATGGTATGCGTTTAAAAGATTTAGTACTTGAGACAGGTATTGCACATGCTTCTACACATCGTATATTGAATGATTTAATTAAAATTGGATTTGTTCAGCAGCTAGAGAATAAGATATACCAACTTGGTCCTGAAATATTCACTTTAGGACTAAGTGCACCTGTTCCTATATTAGACCTAAATACTTTAGAGGAATTTGCGCAAGAGTTGGCAGATGACTGTGGCGATTTGGTTTGTATTGGATTAAAGCAATTTAATGGAGTCCGCTATGTCACTGTTTGTCAAGGTGAAAATCCTATTTTTCCTTACACTATACATAAAGGTGATTTGAAGGCCTTTACGGCGACTTATTCAGGTATTGCACTTTTAGCTTATTTAAAAGAAGAAGAGCAAAGATACTGGATTCAAAAACCAAAATTAGATGCTCCTATAGAATGGATTTCAGAAAATCATTTACATTTAAGGAAATCTATACCTGATTTTATAGATAAAATGAAAAAGGATAAATATATATACGCTCAAAACTTAGTCTACCCAAACATCAGTGGAATTACGACGATTATCCCATCCCAAAATGGAGGAGTGCCATATATGACGCTTTCTATTTCAGCTAGTACAGAACGACTTCAACCAGAAGATGCAAAGAAGTTGATACCAAAAATAATGAGTACTGCAAATAAAATGTCAAAATTAATTTATTAATTTTAATTGAAATATTTATATAATCGATCCTATGATTTTTAAATAAATAGCCTATTTAAAAGAATTATAATAATTAACCACTTGTTTTTATAGACTAAATTTTTCTCAACACACATAGCAAATAAAAATAGTATATTTCATAATTTTAAATATATTAATTAAGCTGATAAGACTATTTGGATTAAATAAATTTTATTTAATTTCTACTTTTTTTTGCAAGGAATATGATATTTATTTTTTAAATTTAATTATTCAATAAAATATATTAAATTAATTTTTTGTTTGTTTTTTTAGTTGTCCATAGGGTGGACTTTAAATAAATTTCAATTATAGATATTAATGTTAGAGTTCTAGTGATGACTTATTTGTTTTATTATATTTTTAAATAATATTTATATTTTAGGTTGTCCATAATAATCAAAATCTTAAATGGAGTTATAAGATGAAAATTAGAGCAGCTGTTGTTAAATCAGTTAATGAGCCATATGAAATAGAAACTCTTGAACTCGCTGAGCCATTAGATGATGAGGTACAAGTCAAAATTGTTGCTTCCGGGATTTGTCATTCTGATGATGCTGTTCGATTAGGTCATGCTGCCTATGAATTTCCAGGTGTATTAGGGCATGAAGGTGCTGGTATTGTCGAGAAAGTAGGAAAGAATATTAAAAATTTTAAGGTCGGTGATCATGTTGTTTTAGCTTATGCATACTGTAAGCAGTGTAATCATTGCATGCATGGATTGCCTGCAGCATGTACAGATTGGATGACTTTAAATTGGGGGAAACATCGTGATGACGGTTCAGCCCCATTTAAAAAAGAAGATGGTACAGAGGTCAATAATTTCTTTTTCCAATCATCTTTTGCGACTCATACAAATGTTAAAGAAACTAACTTAATTGCAGTTCCTAAAGAAGCAGATCTTCGCCTCCTTGGTCCTTTAGGATGCGGTTTGTTAACAGGTTCAGGCACCGTTCTTAATGGCTTGAAGCCAACAACTGGTTCTTCAATTGCGATTTTTGGTACTGGTGCGGTAGGTTTAGCAGCAATGATGACAGCTAAAATTATGGGTTGCTCAACAATTATTGCGGTTGATATCCATGATTCGCGACTGAGTCTAGCTGAAGAGTTAGGGGCGACTCATGTAATTAATAGCAAGTCTGTAGATGCCGTAGAAAAAATTAAAGAAATTACCAAAGGGGTCGGTGTTAACTACTCAATCGATACCACAGGAATATCTGAAGTTATGAAAGCGTCTATTGATGCATTAGCAATTAAAGGGGTAGCTGCTCCAGTTGCTGTGACAAACAAGGACCTTACCGTGAATACACTAGCAGATCTTGTTGTATATAGTCGAAAGATTATTGGTGTCGTCATGGGTGAAGGGATTCCACAAATTAGTATTCCCCAATTATTAGAATTTCATGCCCAAGGAAAATTTCCTTATGAAAAATTAATAAAATTCTATAATTTTGATGATATTAATACAGCATCTTCTGACTCATTAAGTGGGAAAACAATTAAACCTGTTTTAATTGTTGATCGAAGTTATGCAGCATAGTTTAAATGAAGGTTAAGTAAAACGAATTATAGTTCTTAACATGAAATTATTTATAGCTGGAATTATATCTTAGTTAAAATTTATATTCATAAACTATATATTAAATCTAATAATTTTTAAGGAAAGAATAGCCCTTAAAATAGGAGGAATTATGCGTAAATATACAGGATTTTACATTGATGGTAACTGGTTGGATGAACAAGGTACATCTAACATTGAAGTAATTAACCCATCTACTGGTGAAGTTGCTGGTATTATTTCTGATGGTAATGAAAAACAAGTTAATAATGCCGTAGAAGCTGCAAAACGTGCCTTTGTCAGTTTTTCACAAACTTCAGTCAATGAGCGGCTTGAACTTCTAAAAGCAATTACGAATGAATATAAACAACGTGAAGCTGAAATATCGGCTGCAATTAGTGAAGAAATGGGTGCCCCTGATTGGCTTGCTAGTCAATATCAGGCAGCGATGGGATTAGCCCATTTAAATACTACGATTGAAGCACTATCAAAGTTTCCGTTTGAAGAGCAAAAAGGCACTACTCGTATATTAAGAGAGCCTATAGGAGTGTGTGGGTTTATTACTCCATGGAATTGGCCTATCAATCAAGTGGTTGTAAAGGTTTTGCCAGCTTTGGCTACTGGCTGCACTATGGTATTAAAGCCAGCTGCTCAAACTCCATTTTCTGCATGGCTCCTAACCGAGATTTTTGATAAAGCTGGTGTACCTGCAGGCGTCTTTAATCTAGTAAATGGGCATGGTGGTAAAGTTGGGTCAGCTTTATCACGTCATCCAGATATAGACATGATTAGCTTTACAGGATCTACTGGTGCAGGAATTTCTGTGGCTGTAGATGCTGCTCCTACGGTGAAACGTGTTCATCAAGAATTAGGCGGAAAATCAGCGAATATTATATTAGATGATGCTGATATCGTTCAGGCTGTAGATAATGGTGTCAAAGCAATTATGATGAATACAGGCCAGACCTGTACTGCTCCAACCAGAATGCTTATTCATGAATCAAAATATGAAGCAGCTGTGGAACAGGCTCGTAAAACGGCAGAAAGTATTACTGTGGGCGCTCCATCTAGTAATTCTTATATGGGGCCACTTTCATCTAAAAAACAATTTGATACCGTTCAAAAATATATTCAAATTGGTATTGATGAAGGTGCAGAAATTATTGCCGGTGGTCTAGGTTCACCTGAAGGATTAGAAAAAGGTTATTTTGCTAAACCGACTATTTTTGCGAATGTAACTAATTCTATGAGAATTGCTCGGGAAGAGATCTTTGGGCCAGTACTTGTGATGATTCGTTATTCTAATGAGGAGGAGGCGATCGCAATTGCCAATGACTCTCCTTTTGGTTTAGCAGGTTATGTGCAAAGTAGTTCCATAGAACGTGCTCGAAAAGTTGCATCGAAAATTCGGGCGGGACAAATCTATTTAAATTATGCCCCGTTAGATTTTGAAGCTCCCTTTGGTGGTTATAAACAATCTGGAAATGGCCGAGAATGGGGAGAACAAGCACTGTATGAGTTTGTTGAGATAAAATCAGTAGTCGGTTTTGGATAATAAAATAAAAAACAGGGCTTAAAGCCCTGTTTTTAAAAAGGTATTTTTTTGAAAGAGATATTTATTATAAACACCTATAAAAATTTAAATCTTTCGTAATAAACATTCCTGAACAGTACTACAGACGAGTTTATTGTTCTGCCATACTTTACCGTAGTTCAAGCTTCTTGCCTGTGAACTAATGTTTGTACTTAAATCATAAAGAGACCATTCATCAACTCTAAAGTCATGATGAAAAAAAATAATATGATCTAAACTTGTAACTTTGATCTTATCATCAAAGTAACTAATCCCATGATTTAAAAGAGAAATGGAGAGTAGGTTGTAATCTGAATAATAGGCCATAATAGCTTGATGTAAAATAACAGAGTCTATTTTTAATGTTAATTTGTCATAAGTTCGAAAATATTCAGCATAAGAAGAGGACTTGCTTTCTGCTTTATAACCTAAAAATTGAGTTGGTTTAATTTCTAATTGAAAAGGGCGTATAAATATTGATTTATAATTGTCTGGCACTTGTTCAATCACTTGTAACTTATGGTGCTGCTCTGGTTTTAAGGAATCTGGGGTAGGATAAACCGGAGAGGGAACTTGGAACTCAGGACCTTGTTCAAAATATGCAAAAGAGATTAGTGCGATAAAAATTAACTGTCCATTTTGTAAAGCTTTTACTTCTCTGCGACTAAAACTTGAACCATCTTGCAGGTGAGACACTTGATAAAGAATAGGGATATCAGTTCCACCAGCTTGTATAAAATATGCATGTAATGAGTGCGCTGGACGATCTGTTGTTTTTGCTGCAGCGACTAAGGATTGAGCTAAAAGTTGTCCACCAAATAAATGTGAGCCAAAGACTTGTGTACAATTTCCTTGAAATATTAAAGAATCGATTTCTCTTAGCTCAAGTAAATAAAGGAGATCCTGAGTAAGGATGTTCATTATTTATATCCTTTAATAAAAGAGACAGATTTGTTTAAATATGTCTCTATAAATGATCAACCTAATCTTATCTCAACTCTTTACGTAAAATCTTACCTACATTTGATTTAGGTAGTTCATTTAAAAATTCAATATATTTAGGTTGTTTATACGCTGTTAATTTATCTGAAATAAATGTGAGAATATCATTTTCAGTCAAATCATTTTCTTTTTTTACAATGAATAGCTTTGGGACTTCTCCACTTTTTTCATCGATGACGCCAATCGCTGCTGCTTCTAGAACTTTAGGGTGTCTACTAACAACTTCTTCTATTTCATTAGGATAAACATTAAAGCCAGATACTAAAATCATATCTTTTTTGCGATCCACAATTTTTGTGAAACCATCTGAATCCATTACACCTATATCACCAGTACGGAAAAAACCGTTTTTTGTCATAACATTCGCCGTTTCTTCTGGACGATTCCAGTATCCCTTCATCACTTGGGGACCTTTAACCGCAATTTCTCCCTCTTGGTTCAATGGAACCTTATGTCCATTATCGTCAAGAATAGCCACCTCAGTAGATGGTAAAGGTATACCTATTTTTCCATTAAATTCTTTAAGAGCCGGTGGATTAATCGTGACAACTGGTGATGTTTCAGATAAACCGTAACCTTCTAGCAGAGGCTTATTTGTTAGTTCATACCAAGCTTTTGCCGTTGATGGTAATGTAGCCATACCACCGCTAGTCGATAATTTTAAATAACTAAAATCTACTAATTTGATATTTTCATGGTTAATTAAAGCATTGGTTAAAGTGTTTACAGAAGGAAATAATACAGGAGGGTATTTAACCATTTCCTCTATCAGGCTTGCAGTATCTCTTGGATTTAAAATTAATACACAAGCAAAGCCTACATACTGAGAAATCATGGAAAGTTGAAAAGCAAAAATATGATAAAGAGGTAACGCACAAATCATATTTTGATGATCTTGACTGCCTGTGAGTAAAACTGGGCCATAAACTGCATCATTTTGTAATAAGTTAGCAACCAAATTTCGATGTGTTAATTCGGCCCCTTTAGACACACCTGTTGTACCACCTGTGTATTGTAAAACCGCTGTATCATCCAAATTTATTTTTGGTTTCATATAACAACATGACGGGTATCTTAATCCTCTATTAAAAGAATTTAATTTGTCTTGAGTATAATCTGTGAATGGGTGAGTTAAAGAATCTTCTAAATTTACTATAAATAAATGTTTTACAAATGTCTTTGAGGCGATCTGCTGAAAAATACCTTTTAAATTTTCTAATAAAATAATAGCCTCAGCACCTGAGTCTTTAAGTTGATGCTCGAGTTCTCTTGGGGTGTAGAGTGGGTTTACATTTACTAGAATTAGTCCTGCCCGCAAAATACCCATAACTGAGATCGGATATTGTAAAACATTCGGTAGCATCACCGCGACACGTGTACCTTTTTTTAGTCCTAGAGAATGGAAATAGGCCGCGAATCGTAAAGATAAACTATCTACTTGCTGATAGCTTAATTTTTCATTTCTAAAAATATAAGCCGTTTTGTCTGAAAATTTTTGAACATTCCTTTCAAAAATCTCAATCATTGAAGTGCTTACTGGTGGCAAGGTAATTTCATTAGGAATGCCTAATTCATCATATGTCTTTTGCCATGTTTTATTCACTATTTTAATTCCTATCTTCCTTGTATTACAAAGAGAGTAAGGTTTTTTAATCAATGAATAAAATGAATTAAATAAATATTAAATCATGCATAAGACTAATTTTATTTAGTCATTCTTAAACTGGTTTTGGAGATTATCCATAATCTCTATTAATTGTGCTTTACACCACACGATTTCTTGTTCTTTTGATTTTTCCTCATCCCAATAAAGATTCATTTCATACCCTTCAATTTTTGCTGGAATCGAATAGATATTTACATCAGGATAATTTTTTTTATGATACAACGCCTGCGTGTGGGAAATCGTAAGTAAGTACTCTGTTTGAGCCAACATACTAATAGCGGTTTGATACTGTTGACAACGAAGTTTAATTTCTCTCTTAAACCCATGTTTAGATAAAATAAAATCTTCAAATACTCTGCCTGTTGGTCGAGCAGATACCGTAATGTGTTTTGCATTTAAATAGCTTTCTATGCTTATACCCGATTGTAAAATAGGGTGTTCTTTATGGCACATAATAACTAATTTATCTTTTAAACATGTTTGCTGAGCAATTCCTTCCTCTACTAAGTGATTAACGTCTATCGAGAAGTCAATCCTTCCTGACACTAACTCTTGACGTAAATTTTTTCTATCAATACGTACGCTATTTATAATTAAATCTTTATTGAATTTTGAAAAATGTTGAGTAATTAAAGGAAGTAGTATGGGTTCAAATTCATCAATCATTGCAATTGTTAATTTTTTTAAGTCTCTTTCCGGTTGAAAATCTAAAGTACTTTTTATTGCTTCGTTCATTAAAGATAGTGATTGTTCAATATTAGGCCATATGCGTTTAGCTAATATAGACGGCATTACGCCGTGTCCATCTCTAATAAATAATGGATCATTAAAATGTTCGCGAAGACGTGCAAGCGCATGACTTACCGCAGGTTGGCTTAAGAACAATTGTTCACTAGCACGTGTTAAGTTTTTTTCTTTATAAATAGTAGCAAAAACTCGAAATAAATTGAGATCGACTCTCGCAAGTGATGCTACCTTTTTATTATCTTCGTGCATGATTTACTATTAAATTAATTCATTTTATTCATTATACGATTTTAAGTACGCTTGGCAAATACTAAAACAGAGTTATTGATAATGGATTTTGAACTTAGCGCTAAAGGTAAGGCGTATTTAGAAAAAACTAAACAATTCATGGATACAGAGATTATTCCAATAGAAGAAAAATTTTGGAAAGAAGTACACCAAACGTGTGATCCAGAAGATTGGACTACGTGGAAATGGCCAACAGCTTTAGAAATTCTAAAAGCTAAAGCAAAATCAGCAGGATTGTGGAATATGTTCCTGCCTGATGAAAAGCTTGGAGCTGGATTAAGTATTCAAGAGTATGCTCATATTGCTGAATATACTGGACGTAGTTTTTTAGCACCTATGGTATTTAACTGTAATGCCCCGGATACCGGAAATATGGAGCTTTTGTGGAAGTACGGAAGTGAAGCACAAAAGAATCAATGGTTAATGCCATTATTAAATGGTGAAATTCGTTCCGTATTTTGTATGACTGAGCCTGATGTGGCCTCAAGTGATGCAACCAATATGCAAGCCACAGCAATAGTCGATGGAAATGAAATTGTTTTAAATGGCCGTAAATGGTGGTCATCAGGTTTAGGAGATCCTAATACGAAACTCCTAATCTTTATGGCACATACACCAGACTCATCAAAAAGCCATCATGAGCAACATTCTATGGTTCTTGTTCCTGTTAACACACCAGGAGTAAAAATTGAAAGAATGTTACCGATTTTTGGCGATATTGATGCGCCGCATGGTCATGGAGAAGTTTGTTTTAATAACGTGCGCGTACCTATTGAAAATTTTATTGGTGGCCCAGGCGAAGGTTTTGCAATTGCTCAAGGCAGATTAGGTCCAGGTCGAATTCATCATTGTATGCGATGTGTAGGAGCTGCAGAGCGTGCATTGGAGTTAATGATTGACAGAGGAATGACTCGTATTGCTTTTGGTCAGCCCATCTTAGAATTAGGAGGGAATAAAGAAAAAATCGCAGATGCTCGAATTGCTATTGAACAAGCACGTCTAATGACACTTTATGCTGCTTGGAAAATGGATACGATTGGGAATACTGCTGCAATGACAGAGATTTCGGCGATTAAAATAATCGCACCGAATATGATGCAACAAGTCATAGATATGGCAATTCAAATGCATGGAGCGATGGGAGTTTCAAATGACACGCCTTTAGCACGCTTTATGGGAATTGCTCGTTCATTAAGACTCGCCGATGGTCCTGATGAAGTACATAAGAGAGTAATTACAAGAATTGAGCTCAAAAAGCGAGGTTACGGACGTAATTACCAGCCATTAAAAGGAAAGATTGCTTAATGAGTACTATAGATGTAGGTGGAGCTGTTCGCCGAGGTGAAGAGTTAGATATTGATAAAGTAGATCAGTGGTTGAAGAAACAAGACATTGTTTTAAAAGGTATACCACAAATTACTCAGTATTCAGGTGGGGCATCTAATTGGACGTATCGAATACAGTATGAAAATCGAGATCTGATTTTACGGCGTCCACCTGCAGGAACCAAAGCTAAGTCTGCTCATGATATGCAACGTGAATATAACGTTCAAAAAGCGCTTAAGCCACTCTATCCATTGGTACCAGATATGGTGGCACTTTGCACTGATGCAAATATTATTGGTTGCGATTTTTATGTTATGGATCGAATTGAGGGCGTAATTACAAGAGCAAATCTTCCTGAAAATTTAGACTTAACACCTGACCAAATGCATCAACTATGTATTAATGCAATAGATGCTCTAATCGCACTTCATAATGTGCCCTATAAAGGCTCTGATTTAGAAACAATCGGTAAAGGTGATGGATATTGTCGTAGACAAGTAGAGGGTTGGATACGACGTTTTGAGCAAGCAAAAACACCAGATGTTGCTAGTTTTAAGGGTATACAAGCTTGGTTGTTAGAACATATACCAGATGATGTGAAAACCTGTGTTATTCATAATGACTGGCGTCTTGATAACGTGATTCTAGATCCCAAATCGCCTACAACACTCATTGGTGTATTAGACTGGGAAATGGCAACTTTAGGTGATCCCTTAATGGATTTAGGTTGTGCGCTAGCCTATTGGATACAAGATGATGATAGCGTTTTGTTAAGAACTTTGAGACGACAGCCTACTCATTTGTTTGGAATGCTCACTCGTCAGGAAGTGGTTAAATATTATTTACAAAAGACAGGGTTACAAACGGATAACTGGAATTTTTACGAAGTTTTCGGTTTATTTCGTTTAGCCGTAATCTGCCAGCAAATTTATTATCGTTATTACTATAAAGAAACACAAAACACTGATTTTAAAGAGTTTGGTTGTTTTGTTGAAGCTCTATTTGTTCGTTGTATGCAATTGACTTGGCAATCGAAATAAAAGAAGGAGATTATCGTGGCTTTAATTACCTTTGTTAGGCATGGGCAAGCTTCATGGGGCACAAATAATTATGATCAACTATCGATAAAAGGAACTGAACAGGCTAGGGTTCTGGGTAAAGTCTTTGATGATCAGGCTAAATCTTTCGATATTGCATGGCGTGGAGAAATGGTTAGGCACTATGAAACCGCACAACATTGTTTAAGCGAGATGCATTCTTCTCTGGTCGCTATACCGCATACAGGACTAAATGAATTTGATCATGAACAAATTTTATTGAATTTAGATAAGAAAAAATATGCGGATAAATCTGAGATTATTCAGTTTATTGCAAATTCATCTCATCCAACAAAGACAATGGGAGAGATGTTTGCTGAAGCTGTTTATCGTTGGCAGAGTGGAGAGTATGACACCGATTACACTGAAACATGGAAGCAATTTCAGAATAGATGTGTAGGCGCTTTTACAGATATTGTAAATAGTTCAAAAGGGAAAAATGTCGTCGTTTTTAGTTCTGGTGGAGTGATCTCCGTGATTATTCAATCTTTACTGGGTTTAAGTGATCGCGCGACATTTAGATTGAATTGGTCACTAGTGAATTGTGGTATTACTCAAATTCTTAGCGATACTAAACGTCATAGTATTTTAAGTATGAATGAACATCAGCACTTTCGTGAACATGGTATAAGTTTATTAACTTGGCACTAACTTATTGAAGTGGAAAAATAAGTTTACTAAAGCAATAAAAAATCATTATTAGGATAGATGAAATACAAAGGAACTAGGAGTATAAAAGTATGGCAACAAATCTTTTTGATTTAACTGGAAAAATAGCTTTAGTTACAGGAGCTAGCCGTGGTATTGGTGAAGAAATTGCTAAATTATTAGCAGAACAAGGCGCTTATGTCATCGTTTCAAGCCGAAAAATTGAAGACTGTAAGGTTGTGGCAGAAGAAATTATTGCAGCCGGAGGTAATGCAGAGTCATTTGCTTGTCATGTTGGGAAAATGGAAGATATATCATCAATTTTTGAACATATTCGTAGTCAGCACGGCCGATTAGATATTCTTATAAATAATGCTGCAGCAAATCCATATTTTGGTCATGTTCTCGATACGGATTTAGCGGCTTATAACAAAACTGTAGAAGTGAATATTCGTGGTTACTTCTTTATGTCTATTGAAGCCGGTAAATTAATGAAATCACAAGGGAGCGGTGTCATTGTAAATACGGCCTCAGTAAATGGATTACAGCCAGGCGATAAACAAGGTATTTACTCAATTACTAAAGCTGCTGTCATTAATATGACAAAAACTTTCGCAAAAGAATGTGGGCCATTGGGTATAAGAGTAAATGCATTGGTTCCAGGTTTTACTAAAACTAAGTTTGCAAGTGCTTTATTCGATGATCCAGAATTATATGAAAAATTAATGAAAGGTATTCCTTTACGACGCCACGCTGAACCGAGAGAAATGGCTGGAACGGTACTATATTTAGTTTCCGATGCAGCGAGCTATACAAATGGCGAGTGTATTGTTGTAGATGGTGGATACACGATTTAAAAACTTATAGTAATTGCATATTTATGAATTACATAAATTATTGATTATTTGTGATTACTCTTTTGGCTGAGAAATGCCAAAAATATTCAGTTGGTTGTCTCCACTGGATCCAGTGGAGACAACACCACTGAATATGCCTGAGCAATGGTTTTAAGGATTTTAGATATATAAGCAATTATTTTTAGAATAAAAAGTGACTTCTAATTCAAGCCCATTCTAAATTAGGTAGTGATAGATTATTCGATAAAACTATTCTTATTTCAATTTGTAGACTAAGTAAATAAGTTTCGTTATCTAACGAGGCAATGTATTTGCTTTGCCTAAAATTTATAAAACTTCCTTATAAGCTTAGCGCCACTTTAATAAGTTGGAATATCTTTAGTACCTTAATTCCATTGCAATATTTCTATTTATTTCTCTTTTACAAGGAAAATTTATGATTGATGCAGTAATTGTTTCAACAGCTCGTACACCTATTGGGAAAGCATATAGAGGTGCTTTTAATGCTACGCACTCCCCAACGATGTTAGGACATGCTATTAAACATGCCGTTGAACGCGCTGGCATTGAACCCGATCGTATTGAAGATGCTGTTATTGGCTCGGTTTTAAATGCGGGTACGGCAGGAAATAACATCGCTCGAAATGGTTTATTTGCTGCTGGATTACCAGCGGTGATTGGTGCTCAAACAATTGATCGACAATGTGCATCCGGTTTAATGGCGATTGCTACCGCAGCGAAACAAATTATGTATGACGGTATGCAAACCGTTATTGCTGGGGGGCAGGAAAATATTTCTGCTGTACAAAGCCGATATATGGAATGGGTGAAAGCTGAAATGGACCCAAATGTTTTAGCCCATCAGCCTACAGCTTATATGCCAATGTTAGAAACCGCAGAGTTTGTTTCAAAAAAATATGGCATTTCTCGAGAAGTTCAAGATCAGTATGCCTTAGAGTCACAATTGCGTACAGCTCGCGCACAAGTAGCTAGAATATTTGATAATGAAATTGTTCCAATCACAACTCAGATGATGATAACGGATAAAACTACCGGGATATCTTCATTTAAAGAAGTAACGTTAAGTCAGGATGAAGGTAATCGTCCAAGTACTACGATAGAGTCATTAAATAGTTTATCTCCAGTCATTGAAGGAGGAGTAATTACTGCTGGAAATGCGAGCCAACTGTCTGATGGTGCAAGTGCTTGTGTGGTAATGAATGGAAAATTAGTAGAGCAGTTAGGGATTGAACCTTTAGGTATTTATCGTGGAATGACTGTTGTTGGAAATGCGCCTGAAGAAATGGGTATTGGTCCTATTTATGCGATTCCTAAACTACTTAAACAACATGGTCTTTCAATAGATGATATTGGATTGTGGGAACTCAATGAGGCTTTTGCTTGCCAAGTACTATATTGCCGTGATCATCTAGGCATTGATCCAAATAAATACAATGTAAATGGAGGGAGTATTTCAATTGGCCATCCATATGGCATGACAGGATCAAGATTAGTGGGGCATGCTTTACTTGAAGGTAAACGACGTGGTGTGAAGTTTGTAGTGGTTTCAATGTGTATTGGTGGAGGGATGGGCGCTGCTGGCTTATTTGAAGTCGTATAAAGTCAAAAATTACTGAATTACTGTTTGTATCGAAATAGAATAAGGTGCAAACAGTATTTTTATAACAAATTAAATTATTATGAATAAAAAAGAGAACTTTTCCTATCTAAGAAAAGTTCTCTATCTATTTAACTAAAAAGTCTTTTTTATACCAAATACTACAGTGGATGAACATTTATCTCCATATGCCATGATCTGTGTGCATTCTGAATTCGTTAAATCAGTATCAGCATAAGCGAGTGTGTAACTAATATCATTATATTTTTTTCCTAACTCTACCTTGCGTGTACTGTAATTATGACGGATATCACCATCCTCATTTCTTAATTGTATACCTACATCATTATAGCCATAACGCATATCAAGCCAGACGTCATTAGTGAAATTATATTTATAACCTATATAACGATATTGAGCATTTGAGTTTTTACCCCAGTCATAAAAGTAATTAAAAAAAGCCCCATAAGCATTAGCACTGATAAACCATTCAGTTACGTTGCCGTCAGCCCAATTGGGATAAATAGTTTGACCTAACGAAGAGTAAACATACACTTTCTCATTAAAGGCATGAAAATAGCCTGCCGTATAAGCTATTTCATATTTTGCTGGTACAACCACTACATCATAATTAGAAATTTGTGCAGAAATATCCCACCCTGATTTATGAACGAGAGATACCAACCCTTGTACTACAGGTTTACCATCACTCAGATCAAAACCAGAACGGCGATATTCTGACATAGCCGTAGCAGTGAAATTTAGATTGAAGTCCTTATTAATTTCAACTGCTTGAACCAGTGGTGAAGTTGCTGTAAAGCTTAAAAAAACAATTATAAGTTTTTTATTGAACATGATTTTTTCCTTAAATATCATGAAATTAAGTTGAGTTTCCCTAGCTTGCGATTAAAAATCGCAAGATTATTTAAACTATGTGTTTGATTGAGAAGATTATTTGCTTATTCTTTACTGTTGACTATTTCAAGAGAGCGGTTAGTGGTGAGGGGGCCGTATAACATCACTGGAATGGCGAATAGAATATACAATGCTGCGGCAGTGAACATTACTCCTTGTATCCCACCATTGGTAAATAACCAGGCACCAAAAATTCCAGAGACTGCACCTCCAAAGCGACCAATGGAGATAATAATTCCACTTCCTAATGCTCGTAATTTTGTAGGCAATGATTCAGGAATATAAGTGTAATAGCCACTTACAATGATGCCCGTGACTATGCAGGCAATACCGCCAGCAACGATTAATTCCCACATCGTATTTGATATCCCTAATACAATAAGAGGAATAGTTGTTAATGCTGACATGGCTAAAATTAAGGACTTGCGCTCAAATCGATCAAGTATATACATGGTTATAAATGGAGTTACGCAGTAGATCACGTTCCATATAAAGAAAATATAGTAAGCTTTTTCTTCGGAATAATTTAAACCATAGACGAAAGAATAAACTGCCCAATTGCCAAATAAGTAATATGCTAATGTGGAGCCGAAGTATCCAATACCCATTACAATAATAGTAAGAACAACGGTTTTATTTGTGAAAAGATCGGAAAGTTTTGCTTCTTTATAATTTTCTACAGATGAAATATTCGGTGTTTCTAATATTTTATTTTTTAAAATCGCTTGTCTCTCAAATTGGCTAATAAGGGTTTCTGCTTGTTGATATTTTTTTCTGGCAATGTACCAACGCACAGATTCAGGGATATAAAAACGCATAAAAGGAGCAATGATAAATCCAATACTGCCTACATAAAAAAGATGACGCCAAGCATTATCACCACTGTTGGGTAAATAGAACAGTGCTAGAGCGGAAGCGGCTACAGCTGAAAATGCGAAACCAATTGTGACCACAGACATAAAGCGACCACGAGTATTACTAGGAAACATTTCAGACACATATACGAGCAAAACAGAAGTTGCTGCCTGTACGCCGACTCCAGTGATTGTTCTTGAAAACAGCATTATTTCATAGTTAGGTGAAAGGGCTGTCAAAAGTGAGCCGAATGAGTAGAGAAGAGTAGCCCATACCATGATGGAGCGCCGTCCAAATCTGTCAGATAATCTTCCCCCAATTAAGGCTCCAATAATCATACCAACGAAAAACATACTTCCGATAAGACCAATTTGTTCTGTACTATAATTTGTATGCGCCTTAATCGTTGGAGAAGCGTATGCAAAAATTGCATTATCGTAATATTCCAGCATTAAATTTATTGCCAGCAATAATGCCCAAAAATAATGCATCCCCATAACCGGTAAACGATCTAAGCGAGCAAGAAGTTGGGCACCACTACCATTATTATTTATTGGGCCTGAATTACTCATATTAAAAACTCCATTTACTATTACGTAATTTAATCCATTGTTTTAGCTTTTTTTATCAACAATTAAGTATAAATACCTGTCCTTACTTCTATTAAGGAGGTTTATTTAGGCTTATTTGTATGAAAGTGAATATCTACAGCTTTTAGGAGTTAAATTCATTTATCTCCACAGCCAATCACTGCTACTACACGTATTTCAATTTTGAATTCGGGCCGAGCTAGTTGAGATACGCCGATACTTGTCCAAGCAGGATAATTTTCTGGCAAATACTCGTCTTTTACTGACATAAATTCAGCAATTTCTCCTCTTTGATCTGTATGGAATGTAATGATTTCCACGATGTCACTCATTTTTGCACCAGCAGCATTGAGCACTTCTTTTATGTTCTCAAAGGCCTGACGGGCTTGTTTTTCCATAGATGGTTCTAGAACACCAGTTTCAAGATTTTCACCTACACATCCCGAGACCCAAATCATATTGCCTACACGTACAGCAGCTGAAAAATGAAATGGATCGTAGTGTTTCTCTTTGCGTGAACGGGGGTTAATTAATTGTTTTTGCATTTTTATTCCATTTTGAAGATTTTGTTTATTAAGCAATTTTCTGAAAAATTGGTGATCTAAATAGATCTCCTTCATTCAGTTTTTCCATTTCTTCTCTAAAAAGAAATCCGTTACGTGCATGGCTTGGATTTGAAGTAGGTAAACAACGAAACGTAGCATCATCACCAAAGAAACGTAAAACTAATGTATGTCTAGTTGGACACTGTTCGTCGACAGGAGCTCCGCCATGTAATGCTCTTGGATGAAGAATCACAACATCTCTTGGTTTTAAATCCCATGATAAAACGTCGTAAGCATTTGGATCTTTTGATAGTTCTTCATCAATATGTGGTAAGCGAGGGTAAGTTCCATCACCCCATAATGGCTCTGTTGGATCGTCTGGATTGCTGAAACTTGAACCATCATATTGGATACCATTATGAGATCCACGAATAATTTCTAACGAATTTTTCTTGGGTAATGATTGAAACGTAATCCAAGCATTACCCCAATGTTTGCCAGCCCATGGAAGGTTAGCTGTGTCTTGATGCCAAGGTCCTCGACCACTGTTACCATTTTCTTTTGCAAAAATTTCTTCAGCGAAATACCAAACATTTTCAGATCCCCAAAGTTCTTGAAAAATCTTACCGAAAGGCAAGGTTTTTACTAAATTATCTAACTTATCTTTAGATAATGGATTTGCATTATCTATATGGGTTTGAAGTTTGGTACCATCTAAAGCACGAAAATTGCTTGGACCCGGATGAGCCATATTCCATTTAAATATTTCATAGCAGTCTGAAATTTGCTTTTCAGTAAGGCAATTTTCAAAAAGAAAAGCTCCATCATTACTAAAAGCTTCTATCTGACTTTTGGTAGGCTTAATTTCCATATCATATTCCTTTGAATTTATAATAACTAAAATAATTAATTTCCAAATTGTGTGAGGTTTTTTGGAAAATCATTATTAAATATATAGAGTTATGGGGAGTTATCATCATGTTAAACCCATATCTTTATAATTTTTATTTATCCCAAATTATGACTATCTTTTGAGCTTAACTAATTTTTTATAATGAATAAAATGAATTAAACAAATGATTAACTATGCATCATAGTTATTTTTATTCTTATTTTTTTGGCTATATTTTCTTTCCAAAATCTATTGTTTCGTATGATGAAATAATTTTTTAAATACCCAAGCACTTTAGGATCCAATTAGGAATATTGATTCCAAAATTGAAATGTAGGGAATAGTTAATATGCCAATGTATAAAGCACCACTTCGTGACATTAATTTTGTATTAAGCGATTTACTCAATTTTGAATCACTCTATGCACAATATCCTCAGTCAAAAGAAAAAATGACCTCTGAAATAGTAGGTCCATATTTAGAAGTAGCAGCTGAATTTTGTGAAAAAGAATTGCATCCTTTAAACCAAATAGGGGATCAGCAAGGATGTAATCTTCAAGATGGAGTAGTTACTACACCCGATGGTTTTAAGGAAGCCTACAAAAAATATATAGAATTAGGTTTTCCTTCTTTAACAGGTAAGGAAGCATTTGGAGGACAAGAATTCCCAGGATTATTATGGATCGCTATTTCAGAAATTTTGACATCGACTAACTGGGCTTGGGGAATGTATTCAGGCTTATCGCATGGAGCAATGTATACCATTGAGAATCATGGAACTGATGACCAAAAAACAAAATTTTTAACTCCTTTAGTCTCTGGAGTGTGGACTGGAACCATGTGCCTTACTGAGTCACATGCAGGTTCAGATTTAGGCCAAATCCGAACTAAAGCTGTCCCGAATAGCGATGGCAGTTATGCTATTACAGGGGAAAAAATATTCATTTCAGCGGGTGAACATGATTTATCTGAAAATATTATTCATATTGTTTTAGCTCGTTTACCGAATGCTCCAAGTGGTACTAAGGGTATATCGTTATTTATTGTGCCAAAATTTAATCTTGATGTTGATGGAAATATTGATAGCCGTAATGGGGTAATCTGTAGTTCTTTGGAACATAAAATGGGTATCCATGGAAATGCTACATGTGTATTAAATTTTGAAAATGCTAAAGGTTTTCTAATTGGCCCTGAAAATCGTGGCTTGAATTGTATGTTTACTTTTATGAATTCAGCACGAGTTTTTACGGCGGTGCAAGGGTTAGCTGCATCTGAAGCTTCCTATCAAGGTGCATTGGCATATGCAAGAGAACGGTTGGCTATGCGTTCAATATCCGGTCCTAAATTTCCGGATTTACCTGCCGATCCAATTATTGAACATCCTGCTGTACGAAACATGCTTTTAACACAAAAAGTTTTTACCGAGGGTTCTCGTGCATTAGCTTATTATCTGTCGACTTATGTAGATATTGCTGAATTAGCTACAAATGAGTCTGAAAAAAAAGTAGCTGAAGATAAATTGGCATTACTGACTCCTATTGCAAAAGCATTTATAACGGAGTTAGGAGTAGAGGTAACTAAACATGGAATGCAGATTTATGGTGGGCATGGCTATATTTCTGAACATGGAATGGAACAAATTGCTAGAGATGTTCGCATTTCAACATTATATGAAGGAACTACCGAAATTCAGGCAATTGATTTATTAATTCGTAAAGTGATTGGTTCAAAAGGAAACTTATTATTTTTATTAACTAAAGAAATTCAGTCTTTTACAAAAGAACATCGCGGTAGCGATCTTACAGAGAATATGCTATCAAAGCTTGATCTACTCGTTAAAGAATGGCTTGATTTATCTACTTATATTCAGAGTAAGGTTCCAGAAAATCTGGATGAAGTTGGAGGAGTCGCCGTAGATTATCTATATTATTCTGGTTACGTTGTTTTTGCTTATTTATGGGCAAAGATGGCGATTGTAGCTCAAAATAAAATTGACCAAGGAACCCAAGATGAGTTTTATTCTGCAAAAGTTTCTACGGCGCAATTCTATTTTGATAGAATTTTACCGAGAACTTTAACTCACTCAGCGTTGATTAAATCAAATACAGAATCATTATTTAAATTAAATCCTCAATCATTCAAATTTGATTAAATTATTTTCATACGAAGCTGTTGATAGATACTATCGACAGCTTTTTGTGAACTCACTAAAAAATAAATCCTCAAATTTTTAAACTTAAAAAATTGATCTATCAAAATTTAACTTTTTGACAAAACACTTATTAAAGCTCTGGAATAAAAATCATTTCAAATATGAAATTAATTTCATATTTGAAATGATTTTTGTTTTTTAAATGCTTGAATTTTAATATAAAAATAGTGGCATGCAATTTGCTCCAATGCATATAGTTACAAGGAGTGAATAATGAATGCTAACCATATACTGCAATTAAGCGGCCTGTTGCAGGAAAATTTGGGGTTAATTCCTCATGAGATTCAGTTAAAAAAAATGAGTGGTGGGGCTATTCAAGAAAATTGGCTCGTTCAAACTCAAGATTTTGCTTTAGTTCTGCGAAAAAATGCTGAGTCGAGCGTAGAAGCCAGTTCAGATCGGGAACAAGAGTATTTACTTTTAGATCGTCTATACCATTTTGGAATTAAAGTGCCACAGCCGCTTTATTTTGAAAAATCACCTAACTTTTTAAATAGTGATTTCTTCATTATGAAAAAAATTGATGGTGTAACAGAAGGCCATAAATTAGTTCGAATTGCTGAAGAAGAAAAACGAAAAAAAATTACTCAAGAAATTGGTAAACAACTTGCTTTAATACATGCCATTCAATCAGATGAAATATTAGAAAAATTACTTCCTAAACCGAATAAAGATCAATATCTAGAGAAAAAACTTGAAAGTTTTATAGAGCAGCTAGATAGCTTAAAAAGACATCGTCCAATTCTTGAGTATGCCATTCAATGGATGTTCAACAATATTCCAAAAGTTGATGATCTGGTGTTAGTCCATGGTGATTACCGTATAGGCAACATCATGATTAATGATGATCAGATTTCTGGAATTTTAGATTGGGAGTTTACCCAGTGGGGCGACCGTAGAGAAGATATAGGTTGGTTTACTTCTAAATGCTGGCGTTTTGGTCAAGATGAAAATATAGCAGGGGGAATAGGTTCATATAAGGACTTTGCCAAAGCCTATGCGGAAATTTCCGATATTTATATTCCTGAATTTGAAATGAAGTTCTGGCATGTGCTGTCTCATGTTCGATGGGCAATTATTGCCATGCAACAGTCTGACCGAAACAATGAAATGACTACTCCATCACTTGAACTAGCCCTAACGGAATTTTTAGTTCCCCGCCTTGAAAAGAATATCTTGGAAATATTGGGAGAAAAAGAATGAAAGAGCAAAAAATGATTGACCTGATCAAAGCGAGTCAAGCTGTGATCAAGAATGAGCTTTTACCGCAATCGGGCAGTCAGAAATATAACTTATTAATGCTGATGCGAAGCTTTGAAATTTTGCAGGCTTATATTTTGCAAAAGGAAACTTGTTCATTACATAGCTCAGGAATTTTGCAAGATTATTTTTCTTTCCCAATCAAAGATGTTGATGAGGCTATTCAATTGTTTATTGCCGATATACGTGAGGGTAAACAATCTGAGCATACATTTGAAATATTAAAAGCTCTTAATTCTGAAGAGCTAAAAACTACTGAATCCAGGGTGGCTCATCATGGATAAGCATCAGCTACGTATTTATTTGGTTCGACATGGGCATGTTTCATATTTTGATGCAGATAATAATCCAATTAATCCTAAATTTGCCCAGTTATCTCAACTTGGAATAGAACAAATCCAAGGTTTAGCGCATCAATTACGCGATATTAATTTTGAAAAAATTTATTCGTCTACCATGCCTCGTTCAATACAAACCGCAGAGATTTTGAATAGCTATCAAAACGAGCCTAAAGACATTATGTCATTTGATGATATTCGAGAAATAAGAGCAGGACGTTTAAGAGAAATTTCTTCTGATCGTGCTGAACTGGAAATCAAAAAGGCCTATCAATTCTATAAAAACAATCTTGAATTGTTTGTACAAGGTGAAAGCTGGTCTCTCTTTATTAATCGTGTATTGGCATGGTTTGAAAAGATAATTTTAACGGCGAACAAAGACCAGAATATTCTGATTTCTTCGCACGATATTGTGAACAGAATACTCATTAATTGGGTATATGGGCATGACTGCAAAGATGTCTATTCGCAGGAGCAGGATTATGGCTGTTTAAATATTCTTGATTTAAAGATTGAAAATCAAATTGTCATAAGTAAACGAATCAAACTCCAGAACTTCACTGCATATAATCTGATTAAAAATGAGCTATTTAATAGCGCTATGGATGATGTGTATGAAACTTATATCGCGACCCAAGGTTTTAAATTAAAGGAGCTCAGCTCATGATTACGCTATCTAATGAATTATTAGAATTACAAAAGAAAGTAAGAGAATTTATCCAACAAGAGGTGATCCCATTAGAAAATGATCCTCGTCAAGATAGCCATGGGCCTAGTGAAGCTTTGCGCCAAGAATTAGTGAGTCGTGCACGCCGTTGGGGACTACTTACCCCTCATGCAAGTCAGGAAATGGGCGGACTTGGGTGGTCGCACTTGCAAAAGGCTGTGGCTTTCGAAGAAGCGGGTTATTCTGCTTTAGGTCCTATTGCTTTAAATATTCATGCGCCTGATGAAGGAAATATTCATTTATTAGATGCTGTTGCAAATGATGCGCAAAAAGAAAGATGGTTAAGAAAACTGGTAGCTGGAGAAATTAGATCTTGCTTTGCTATGACGGAACCTGCACCGGGTGCTGGCTCAGATCCATCTATGCTTCAAACAACCGCAATTGCTGATGGCGATGATTATATTATTAATGGGCGTAAATGGTTAATTACAGGAGCAGAAGGAGCAAGTGTCGCTATTATTATGGCAAAGATGGAAGATGGCTCCGCTTCTATGTTTTTAACAGATACAGATGTTGAAGGCTTTATATTAGAAAAAAATATGAATGCTATGGACTCATGTTTCTCGGGAGGACATGGCATTTTACGCTTTGAGAACTTACGAATACCTAAAGAAAATGTCTTGGGTGAAATTGGTAAAGGCTTTAAATATGCTCAAGTTCGCCTAGCCCCAGCTCGTTTAACCCATTGCATGAGATGGTTAGGACAAGCCAAGAGAGCACATGATATCGCTACTCAATATGCACGTGAGCGTCAATCTTTTGGTAAGAGATTAGGAGACCACCAAGGCGTTGGTTTTATGCTTGCTGACAATGAAATGGATATTTTAACGACTCGATTAGCCGTTCATTATTGCGCGCAAGTTTTAGATTTGGGTGAGAAAGGAAATTACGAGTCCAGTTTAGTTAAAGTGATCAGCTCTGAAGGTATATGGCGTGTGGTAGATCGGTCAGTTCAGATTTTAGGTGGACAGGCCATGACGGATGAATCAGTAGTCTGCAAGATTTTTAAAGATGCACGCGGTTTCAGAATCTATGATGGAGCAAATGAAGTTCATCGCATGAGCATTGCTAAAAAGCTATTAGGGAAACAGGCATAATAAAGGGAGGTATAAAAGAATGAATATTTTTGACGTAAAAGATAAATATATTTTAATTACGGGTGCTTCAAGTGGTTTGGGTCATCATATGGCTGAATTGTTTGCTAAGGAAGGCGCTCATATTGTCATTTGTGCCAGACGGCTAGAACGATTGAAAGAGTTAGAGAGCTATATCAAAAATGAGTTTGGAGTAAAAGTTCATACTTTTTCATTAGATATAAATGACCGTTTAGCTGTAAAAGATATGCTTAATAATCTAGAAGCAGAAGGAATCACAATAGATGTGTTAATTAATAATGCTGGTGTGAGTGATACCAAGCGTTTCTTAGATTATAACGATGAAGACTGGGATAAGATTGTAGATACTAACCTCAAAGCCCCTTGGCAATGTACACAAGAAGTTGTGCAGCATATGATTAAGGTTGGACAACAAGGATCAATCATCAACATTACGTCAATTTTATCTCAGTCTACAAACCTTGGTGTTAGCCCGTACTGTGCGTCAAAAGCTGGATTACGCCATTTAACAGAAGTAATGGCAGTAGAGTTAGCTAGGTTTGGTATAAATGTAAATGCCATCGCTCCAGGTTATATGATTACTGAAATTAATGAAGAATATTTAACGAGTGAGGCAGGGCAACAGCTTTTAAAAAAGATTCCTACAAGGAAGTTTATAGAATTTGATGATTTAAATGGGCCTTTACTATTACTTGCTTCGCAAGCTGGTCAAGGCATCACAGGCATCGAAATTAAAGTCGACGGCGGTCATAGTTCTGCCCCTATATAAAACGTTTTTTAATGGAGTAAAAAATGCTAAACCGAAAACCAATTAATATTTTGGTCACCTATATTAAAAAACCTAATATTAATGGTTTTCGTTCTTTGGTTGAGCAAGCTATAAAAGAAGTAGATTCTGATGAAATTGATTTGGTTGAATGCCATATTTCTGATGTGCAAGATGTTGCTCAAACCTTAGTTGAAAATGGCTGTCAGATTCTTCTTTGTACGGGAGCCACAGCAAGTTTTCTACAAAAGAAATTAAACATTGATATACAGGTTATTCGTACAGGAACTTTTGATGTTATTCAGGCCATATCAAATTTAAAACAATATAAGCGCATTGCTTTGGTTGGGAATACGTCTACTGTCGATCTTGAAAACTATTCGGATATTTTTGCTTTAGATATACAACAATTTAACTATGACTCATATTTAGATGCCAAGAAAACCATTCATTTAATTAAGAAGCAAGGTTTTGACGCCATTATTGGTTCACCTGTTGCAGTAGAGCTGGCACTGAATGAAAATCTAGTCGGGCATTTAGCCATTAGTGTACCGTCTTTAAAAGACTTGCTGCAAAATGCTTTGCGTACCCTTGAAAAGATCCGTAGGGAGCAGTGCTCGACTTTACGTTTGACCGAGATCTTTAATCATTTAAATGAAGGCATTTGTTTTATCACAAAACAAAAAAAGATTTCTTTAATTAATAATTCCATGAGTGCTTTACTCGAAAAAGATCCTTCAGATGTTTTGAATAAACCAGCATTAGAGATTTTTGAAGGGCTCAACTTTGATATCGATCAAGAAAATAGTCATCAACTCGTTCAATTTAAAAATCTAAAGCTTGCTGTATATATTTCCAAGCTAAAAAATGACTATATAGATGGCTATATCTTAAGAGTGCAGGAGTTAAATGCCTTAGAGCAATCTAATAGCCAATTTAGAAAGGTTTCGTCTAAAAACTTTAATACCAGATATACCTTTGACCAGATTTTGACTCAAAATTCCAATTTCCAGCAGATTATCAAGTTATCAAAAGCATATGCAAAAACCGATAGTACGATTCTTATTACGGGTGAGAGTGGTACGGGCAAAGAAGTGCTGGCACAAAGTATTCATAATCATAGCCGTCGTTATAAAGCGCCGTTTGTCGCAATCAACTGTGCTTCTTTTCCGGAAAGTTTATTAGAAAGTGAGCTTTTTGGTTATGAAGAAGGAGCTTTTACAGGAGCGAAAAAAAATGGGCGTATTGGTTTAATTGAAGCGGCGCATACTGGCACACTTTTTTTAGATGAAATTGGAGATATGCCATTACATCTCCAAACGAGATTTTTAAGAGTATTGCAAGAGAGACAGATTAATCGTTTAGGTTCAGTGGTAAGTCATCATTTAGATATACGTGTAATTGCTGCAACTCACGCGAACTTAGAAGAGCTAGTACAAAATGGTACGTTTAGAGCAGATCTTTACTATCGTTTAAACATTTTAAGAGTGTATACGCCGTCTTTAAAAGAACGAAAAGAAGATGTCTTGTATTTAGCGAATCTGTTTTTAGAAAAATATAAAAAAACGCTGGATGATTTACCGAATATTTTACAGAAGACTTTCTATCATTATTCTTGGCCGGGTAATATCCGCGAACTTGAAAACATTGTTGAACGAATTAATGTGTTATTGGAGCTTGATCAGGAAATTTTAACTCCAGAATTTTTAAAGCAACAATTACCAGAGCTATTTCAGCCGCCAATGAATCAAACTGCACAACCTTTATTAAAAGAAGTAAAGGTAAATCAGGAATTGAGTCTAATTGAACAAATACTTGCCGAAGTAGATGGCGATTTAGACCTTGCTGCACAAAAACTTGGAATTAGCCGGACTACATTGTGGCGTAGAATGAAGTTAATAAATAATTAATTTCAAAATTGAAATTTTTTCAAAAAAGAAAAATAATAATTTAAATTAAGTTTTTGAAAATAATAATAAAAATATTTGGCACCATAGTTGCATTGACTCATATAAGCATCTGAATCAGTTGCTAAATTGTGTGAGGAAATAAGAATGACGAATGGATTAATGATGCATTGTAATTTAAATATTACTTCAATAATGCAGCATGCTTTGACAGTTTATGCAGATCAAGAAATTGTATCCTTAAAGGCAGATGGGGTCACTAAGCATCGATATACATATAAAGATGCTTTCGGGCGAGTTGCTCAGTTTGCCAATGTATTAGATCGATTAGGTGTAAGTCCTGATGCTAAAGTCGGAACAATGGCGTGGAACTCATATCAGCACTTTGAATTACATTATGCCATCCCATGTACGGGAAGAATTTATCATACAATTAATCCTAAATTGGCAGCTGAACAATTAATTCAAATTATCAATTCTGCTCAAGATGAAGTAATTATTATTGAGCCTGATTGTTTAGCATTGCTTGATTCTATTTATGAAAATATAAAGCCAGTCATAAAGCATTTTATCGTGCTAGGCGATCCTAATAGAGATCTACAAGCAAAATTTGATTTTATGTTTTATGAAGAGATCATTGCTTCAGAACAGCCTGAATATGATTGGCCAGATATTCCGGAACAACGTGCAAGTGGACTTTGCTATACATCCGGTACAACAGGTGATCCCAAGGGTGTTCTTTATTCACATCGTAGTACGGTATTACATGCGTTAATACTCAGCATGCCAAATGCGATTGGGTTAACGCATGACAGCTGTATTATGCCATTGGTGCCTCTTTATCATATTAGCGCATGGGGAATGCCATTTAACGCCGTTTTATCGGGGGCAAAAATTGTTTGGCCTCACTCATTTGCCGGTCAGACTGAGAAAATTTTCAATTTGATCCAATCAGAGCACGTCGATATTTCTATGGCTGTTCCTACCATCTGGAATTCTTTTAAAAATTATCTTGAAGATCACCATATTTCATCAGTCAGTTTAAAACGTGCGATTTCTGGTGGATCTGCTGCACCATATTCGTTAATTGAGTCTTTGAGCCAATATGGCGTTGCTGTTGAAAATGCTTGGGGAATGACTGAAACCAGTTCAATGGGAACTTGTAATAGATTAGATCAAATCAAAAACAATATTGAAACTCAATCGATTAAGTGCGGTAAACCTATCTTTGGCCTTCAAATGAGATTACGTGATGAGAACCATCAATTACTTCCTCACGATGGTGTTCATGAAGGCATTTTAGAAGTAAGAGGACATACGATTGCTGAGCAATATATCAATCAGCCTAAAACCTTAGATGAAAATAATACATGGTTTGATACAGGAGATATCGCATGCATAGATGAATATGGGTATATGCATATTACAGACCGTGCCAAAGATATGATTAAGTCAGGAGGAGAGTGGGTAAGTAGTGTTGAAGTCGAAAATGCAGCAATGGGGTATGAAAAAGTTGCTGAAGCCGCTGTTATTGCTGCCAATCATCCAAAATGGGGTGAACGCCCGCTCTTAATACTGGTGCCAAAATCTCCCCAACAAATTATTGAACATGAGGAAATTGTAGTTTTCCTATCCTCTAAATTACATAAATGGGCCATTCCTTCGGCAACGATATTAGTAGAAGAAATACCTCATACACCGACTGGAAAAATCAGTAAAAAGATATTGAGAGAACGGTATCACGACTATTTCATCAATAGTGCTTTTGCTGAATGTAAATAATGATCTACATAAAAAAGGATTTTTTATATGAACTACTCTCAGGAAGCAAACATCGTCTTAGATACTAAATTTAAAAAGATGGTGAAACAAAGAAACCGATTCGCTGTTTTTTTAAGTTTAATCGTACTTAGCATTTATTTTATTTTTATGGGAACAGCCACATTTCGACCTGAGTTGCTTGCAATGCCATTAGAAGCAAGCAAGGTCACAGTTGGTTTGCCTATCGCTGCAATTGTTATTGTATCAAGCTGGCTAATAACCGGCTTATATATCTTCATTACAAATCAATATTTTGACAAACAAAAAGAAAAATTAAGAAAGGAATACCGTTATGAATAAATATATAGCTTTTGCCATGCTCGCTTTACTTAGCACGGGTGCTTGGGCGGCTCCAAGTGAGCCAAGAAACTGGACTGCAATCATCATGTTTGCATGCGTAGTTGGTATTTCATTGCTTATTACCTTTAAAGCTGCCAAGAAAACTGTATCAAAAGAAGATTTTTATACAGCTGGCAATGCAATTTCTGCTAAACAAAATGGTCTGGCAATTGCTGGAGACTACATGTCAGCATCAACCTTACTTGGTATTTCAAGTATGGTTTTCTTCAAAGGTTATGATGGCTTTATCTATGTGACTGGCTTTTTTGTTTGCTGGCCCATTTTAACTTTCTTGATGGCTGAGAGACTGAGAAACCTTGGAAAATATACTTTTGCCGATATTGTCTCGTACAGACTAGATCCGCAAAGAACGCGTATTTTAGCAACTTGTGGCTCGCTCATCGTGGTGTGTTGCTACTTAATTTTGCAAATGGTGGGAGCAGGCCAGCTTATTAAATTACTGTTTGGATTAGATTATAAAATTGCTGTCATTCTTGTTGGCTGTTTAATGCTGGTATATGTCATTTTTGGAGGAATGCTTGCTACAACGTGGATACAGATTGTTAAAGCAATTCTTTTACTCTTTGGTGGAACAGTTTTAGTATTTCTGGCATTTAAAGCATTTGGTTTCAGTCTAAATAATATGGCTACGGCAGCCGTTAATGCACATAAACTTGGACAAAAAGTCTTAGAACCAGGACCAATGCTATCAAACCCAATTAATACGTTATCTATGTCTATCGGTTTAATTTTTGGTTTAGCAGGTTTACCACATATTCTTATGCGCTTTTTTACAGTACCAAATGCTGCTGAAGCACGCCGTTCAGTATTTTACGCTTCTGGCTATATTGGATATTTCTTTATTGTAGTCTGTATTTTAGGTTTGGCTTCAATCGCTATAGTAGGCACTAATCCACACTATTTTGTAGATGGACAATTAGGTGGTGACCTCATTGGCGGCAGTAACATGGTTGCGATGCATCTAGCAAAGGCGCTTGGTGGAAATTTATTACTTGGCTTTTTATCTGCTGTAGCATTTGCAACAATTTTGGCGGTTGTTGCTGGTTTGGCATTGGCTGGAGCTTCAGCAATTTCTCATGATTTATTTCAAAAAGTCATTAAGAAAGGCAAAGCAACTGAAAAACAAGAAATGATTGTATCTCGTCTTTCTGTCGTAGTTTTAGGTGTGATCGCAATAGCATGTGGAATCTTATTTGAAAAAATGAATATTGCTTTCTTAATGGGTCTCACGTTCGGTATTGCTGCTTCAGCTAACTTTCCTGTACTTATTCTTTCTATGTATTGGAAAGATTTGACCACTCGAGGAGCTATATATGGTGGTTTTACCGGGATTATTTCTGCAATTATTTTCGTAGTTTTATCTCCGACAGTTTGGGTTGGTGTATTAGGGCATGAAAAAGCCATATTTCCATTTGATAATCCTGCATTATTTTCAATGCCATTAGCATTTTTGGTCAGTATATTCTTTTCATTAACCGATAAAAGCGCTAGAGCTGTGCTGGATAGACAAGGATTTGAATTACAGGTTGTACGTTCTGAGCTAGGAGCGCAGCAAAGTACAGTAGATAAAGTTCCTTTACATTAAACAGAAAAGCCCACGAAAGTGGGTTTTTTATGGCAACTCATAAAGATAGTGAGTAGCATAGCTCACTAGGGTAAATTAAGAATTAATGACAATTTTAGTGAAAGCTTCCTAGAGAATTATTCTGGCTAAGATTAGAAATAGGGTTAACCCAATTTAAATGGTTAAGTGTCACAGCTTGGTAAGTTGCTTGAAAAACAGATACAGTTGTGAGTAAGCTCAGAATTCAGTGCAGTAAAGAATAAAACAGCGTAGCAGCAACATAGAGAGTGAAGCCTTATATATGGTAGGTTTCCAAATATCTTATTTAACATAAAATGAAGTTATGCGACTTCAGAATGACAGGGGAACTAATTTTGTCCGACATTAAATCTTATATTTATATTGATAATTCTAACGTATTTATTGAAGCCCAACGTGTTGCAGCCATT
>Ga0308156_1000686_pt1 | contig 57730 bp, 45 predicted proteins | sample PhyAR2_FD_201041 | JGI IMG/M metagenome (GOLD analysis project Ga0308156, IMG submission 201041) | Phyllosphere microbial communities from UC Gill Tract Community Farm, Albany, California, United States - DLSL A.R2 | ecosystem: Host-associated > Plants > Phyllosphere > Unclassified | place: USA... | reverse complement strand
CCCGTCCGACGCGCCCTCGGCCAGGTCCGAGGCTGCGAAAGTCCTCCACCCCGCTCGGCTCCCTCCACCCTCCTCCACGCATGCGCCGTTCCGCGGATCGGCGGGGATCGGCGGCCGAGCGTGCCGCCGTGGACCGCCCCAGTACGGGGGGACACCGGCAGATCGGGGAGGTCGGAACGCCCTGAGGGGAGGGAAGTGGAGTAAAGTGGGGACCACGACGGACCGGTGGAGCGGAGGGGAGGCCCCGACGTGCTGCTCGGTACCCATGCCCCGAAGCTCGACGAGAAGGGTCGCGTGATCCTCCCCGCCAAGTTCCGGGACGAACTGTCCGGGGGGCTCGTCATGACCCGTGGACAGGAGCGCTGCGTCGTCGTCTTCAGCGCGGACACGTTCGAGCAACTGCACGAGCGGATCCGCACCGCACCGATGACGTCGAAGCGCACCCGGGACTACATGCGCCTGTTCCTCTCCGGAGCGAGCGCGGAGACCCCCGACAAGCAGAACCGCGTGACGATCCCGCAGAACCTCCGCGAGTACGCGGGGCTCGAGCGGGACCTCACGGTCATCGGCAGCGGTGACCGTGCCGAGATCTGGTCGACCCCCGCGTGGGAGGCCTACTACGCAGAGGTCGAAGAAGGCTTCGCCGACAACGACGAGGAGGTGATCCCGGGGATCTTCTGATCCGCGGATCGGGACTCCCAGCCGTGGTGCCCTGACACACCTTCCCCGGTGTCAGGTCGCATGGATGGGGATCCGGATGCGTGGCCCAGGAGGTCGAGGGGCTGCACATGGCCGAAGACCAGCCGACGTTCCCGCACACCCCGGTGATGCTCCAGCGCATCGTCGACCTGTTCGTCCCCGCCCTCGAGGGCCCGGGCAAGGTCGTCGTCGACGCCACGCTCGGGATGGGCGGGCACTCCGAGGCGCTGCTCGAGCGCTTCCCCGAGCTCACCCTCATCGGACTCGACCGCGACACCGACGCGCTCGGCATCGCGGGGGAGCGCCTCGCCCGGTTCGGCGACCGGGTCCGGCTCGTCCACACCGTGTACGACGACATCGTCGACGCGGTCGAGGGCGAGGGCTTCCGCCGGGTCGACGGCGTGCTGTTCGACCTGGGGGTCAGCTCCCTGCAGCTCGACCGGGCCGAGCGCGGCTTCGCCTACAGCCAGGACGCGCCGCTCGACATGCGGATGGACCGGACCGAGGGGCAGACCGCCGCCGACGTCCTCGCCACCTACGACGAGGGCGAGCTCCGTCGGATCTTCCAGCGGTACGGCGAGGAGAAGCTCGCCGGCCGCTACGCCCGTGCCATCGTCGCGCGGCGGGCCGAGCGACCGTTCACGATGTCGGGCGACCTCGTGCAGGTCCTGCACGACGCGACCCCGGTCGCGATCCAGCGCCAGGGACACCCCGCCAAGCGGGTGTTCCAGGCGCTCCGCATCGAGGTGAACGCCGAGCTCGCCGTGCTCGAGCGGGCGATCCCCGCCGCGCTCGACGTCATCGGCGTCGGTGGACGCATCGTCGTCGAGTCGTACCAGTCGCTCGAGGACCGACTGGTCAAGCGGGCACTCGTCGAGCGGACGACGTCGAGCGCTCCCGCCGGACTCCCGGTCGAGCTGCCCGAGCACGCTCCGACCTGGTCCCTGGTCGTCAAGGGCGCGGAACTGGCCGACGAGGCCGAACGCGCCGCCAACCCCCGAGCAATCCCCGTGCGCCTGCGCGCGGCCGAGCGGATCCGGAAGTGACATGAGCACGAACCTCGCACTCGTCGACCCCGTCGTCGACCCGTCGCGTGCCCCGCGCCCGCCGCGCCGCGACCGCCCCGAACTCGTCGAGGTCACGCCCTCGCGAGCGCAGCGCCGAGCCCGCCCGAAGGTCGGCTACGCGATCGCGGCGGTCGCCTCCCTCGGGATCCTGCTGCTCGCGCAGCTCGGCATCAGCATGGTGCTCAGCCAGGGCGCCTACACGCTCGACTCCCTCGGCGCCGAGCAGACGAAGCTCTCGCGGACGCAGCAGGCGCTGTCCGAGGAGCTCCGCGTGCTCGACTCCCCGCAGAACCTCGCCCGCAACGCGCAGTCGCTCGGGATGATCGCGAACTCGACGCCGGTCTACCTCGATCCCCGGACCGGTCGGGTCTACGGCACGCCGACGCCGGCCGCGCCGGACGAGTCCACCGCGAGCGGCGACAACCAGGTGCCGAACGCGCTGCTCGACCCGGTGCCGCTCGCCGAGCAGCAGCAGGCGGCGGGCGAGCAGGCGTCGGCCCAGGCGCCGGCCGCGGCGACGTCGGAGCGACCGGCGCAGTCGGGCACCACCGACCGCTCGACGGCGACCGACGCTGGGAACGGCGCAGGCGCCAGCGCGTCGACCGGGGCATCCTCGACCGCCGACGTAGAGTCCGACGCGAACCCGCTCCAGGCCCCCACCACCCGCTGACCCGCGAGCCGGGACACCCCTGACGCACCACCCGGGAAGGACCGCACCGCGTGACGAAGACGATCCGCAGCCCACGACTCCGCTACAGCGTGGTGATCATCGCCGTGATCGCCCTCGTCGCGGTCTTCGTGATCCGGCTGGTCGACATCCAGGTCGTGCAGGCAGCGGACCTCAACGACGCGTCGAAGGCGAAGCGCAGCATCCCGGTCACCATCTACGGAGCACGCGGGGCGATCGTCGACCGCAACGGTGCCGAGCTCGCCGACAGCGTCAACCGCTACAACATCACCACGGCACCCCGGCTCGTGAAGGGGTTCACCGGCAAGCTCGGTGGCGACCGACTCAAGAAGGTGTCCGTCGACGACGCGCTGCAGGCACTCGCGAAGGCCTCCGGCGGCGACGTCGCGTCGATGCAGCGAGCGATCGCCGCCGACCCCGACTCCCAGTTCGCCTACCTGGTCAAGGGCCTCGACGTGCGGCACTACGAGGCCGTCGCCGCCCTCGGCATCCCGTGGGTCTACAAGGACCAGCAGACCGCCCGGGTGTACCCGATGGGCGCGACGGGCGGTGCACTGACCGGCTTCATGGGGACCGACGGCGCCCAGGCCGGGCTCGAGTACTCGTACGACTCCTGCCTCGCCGGCAAGAACGGCTCGGAGACGTACGAGCGGGGCGAGGACGGTGTCCAGCTCCCCGGCAGCACCCGCACGACGGAGCAGGCCGAGGACGGCGGCACCCTCGAGACCACGATCGACAGCGACCTGCAGTACATGGCGCAGCAGACCATCGCGTCCGCGAGCAGGTCGCTGCAGGCCGAGTCCGCGACCGCGACGGTCGTCGACGTCAAGACCGGCGAGCTCCTCGCGGTCGCCGACACCCCGACCGTCGACCCGAACGACGTCGACGCGACCAAGGACAAGGGTGCGTTCGGCTCCCGTGCCCTGACGGCGACGTACGAGCCGGGTTCGACGATCAAGGCCGCCATCGCCGCGGCCCTCATCGACCAGGGCAGGTCGAGCCCGACGGACCGGGCGGTCGTGCCGTACTCGCGGTCCTTCCCGTGGGGCGGCAAGATCAGCGACTCCGAGTTCCACCAGACCGAGAACCTGACGCTCACGGGCATCCTGCAGAACTCGTCGAACGTCGGCATCACCGAGCTCGGCGAGCGGCTCACCGAGCAGCAGCGGTTCGACTACATGAAGAAGTTCGGGCTGTTCGAGCCGGAGTCGGCCATCGAGTACCCGGGCCAGCCGGGCATGGAGTACGGCGCCAGCCCCGAGTGGGACCAGCAGACCGGCATCAACTCGATGTTCGGTCAGGGCATCTCGACGACCGCGATCCAGGTCGCGAGCGTGTTCCAGACCCTGGCGAACGGCGGCGTCCGCATCCCGCTGCACATGGTGAAGGGCTGCACGACCCCCGAGGGGAAGACGATCGACGCGCCCGACGTGCACGGCTCGCGCGTCGTGTCCACCGCGGCCGCCGACCAGACCGTCAAGATGCTCCAGAGCGTCGTCACCGGCGGCACGCTCGTCGGCATGAAGCCGATCTCGGGCTACAACATCGCCGCGAAGACCGGTACCGCCGAGGTGGCCGAGGGCTCGAAGGGCTACGGCGGTCAGCGCATCATCTCGGTGGCCGGAATGGCACCCGCCGAGGACCCCCAGTATGTTGTCACGGTGACGTTCACGAAGCCGCAGACGAGCAAGTTCTCGAGCGGAGCGGCTCCGGCGTTCCGAACCCTCATGTCCCAGGTGCTCGAGAAGTACCGAGTAGCCCCCTCCACGGCCGCGGCGCAGCTCTACCCGTCCACGTGGTGAGGAAGAAGGAACACTTGTCCGCACGGATCCCCCCGGTCCTCCGACCCGAACACCCGACCCCGAGGAGCGTGGCCGAACTCGCGAACGCGTTCGGCATGCACGTGGTCGGCGCAGTCGACGCCGTCGAGACGACGGGCGTCACGCTGAGCGCTGCCGAGGTGCAGCCGGGTGACCTGTTCGTCGGCGTGCACGGCGCGAACCGTCACGGCGCGCAGTTCGCCGCCGAGGCCGCCGAGCGCGGCGCCGTCGCGGTGCTGACCGACGCCGACGGCGCGGCCCTCGCCGAACCGTCCGGTCTGCCGGTCCTGGTCGTCGAGGACCCGCGCGCAGCGCTCGGCGACGTCTCGGCCTGGGTCTACCGCACCCACCCGGACGAGGCCACCGACCTGCCGCAGCTCTTCGCCACCACCGGCACGAACGGCAAGACCAGCACGTCCTACATCCTCGAGGGCATCCTCAAGCAGCTCGGGCTGGTGACGGGCCTCAGCTCGACCGCGGAGCGCCACATCGGCACGCTGAGCGTCACGAGCCGCCTCACCACGCCGGAGGCGAGCGAGATGCACGCGCTCCTCGCCCGCATGCGCGAGTCCGAGGTCCGCGCGGTCGCCGTCGAGGTCAGCGCGCAGGCCCTCAGCCGCCACCGCGTCGACGGCATCGTCTTCGACGTCGCCGGGTTCACCAACCTGTCGCACGACCACCTCGACGACTACGCCGACATGGAGGAGTACTACCAGGCGAAGCTCCCGCTGTTCCAGCCCGAGCACAGCCGTCGCGGCGTCGTCTCGCTGGACACCGACTGGGGCCACCGCGTCGTGCAGGACTCCCGCATCCCGGTGACGACCATCACGGTGCACCCGGACGTCGAGGCGGCGTGGCACGTGGACATCGTGTCGGCGCACGCCGCCTACACCGAGTTCCGCCTGACCGGTCCGGAGGGCCGCGAGCTCACCACCCGTGTGCCCCTGATCGGCTGGCACATGGCGGCGAACGCCGCACTGGCCGTCGTCATGCTCGTCGAGGGCGGCTTCGAGCTCGGCGCGATCGCGCACGCGCTCGGGTCGAACCACCGCCGCTACGCCGACGAGTCCGACGAGCACCCGGTCAGCGCCATCGAGTGCTACCTGCCCGGCCGCACCGAGCGTGTCTCGGGCGACCGCGGGCCGAGCGTCTACGTCGACTTCGGCCACAGCGCCGACGCGTTCGAGAACACGCTCGCCGCCGTCCGCCAGTTCACGACCGGTCGCGTCCTCATGCTCTTCGGCGCGGACGGCGACCGCGACACGACCAAGCGCGGCGACATGGCCCGCGTGGCGGCCGCCGGCAGTGACATCCTCGTCGTCACCGACCACCACCCCCGCTTCGAGGACGCCGCGTCGATCCGGAAGACCCTGGTCGACGCCGCGCGCGAGGCGTACCCGGACCACGAGACCTACGAGGTCAGCCCGCCCGAGGACGCCATCCGCAAGGCCGTGAGCCTGCTCGGCGAGGGCGACTCGATCCTCTGGGCCGGCCCCGGACACCAGGACTACCGCGACATCGCCGGTGTCCGCACGCCGTACTCGGCCCGCGACGAGGCCCGTCGGGCGCTCCGCGAGGCCGGCTGGGAGCCGAACTCCGGTCCGGCGGAGGAGATCCGATGATCGCCCTGACCCTCGCCGAGATCGCCACCGCGATCGGCGGCGAGCTCGTCAGCGGTGCCCCGGACCGCGTCGTCGACGGCAGCGTCGAGACCGACTCGCGCCTGGTCGGCGCCGGCAGCGTGTTCTTCGCGCTCCTCGGCGAGGAGACCGACGGCCACCGCTTCGTGCCGGACGCCGCGTCGTCCGGAGCCGCCCTCGTCGTCACCGAGCGCGCCGTCGAGCTGCCCGAGGGCACCGACACCGCGCAGGTCGTCGTGGCCGACGGGTACGCGGCCCTGGCCGCGCTGGCACACGAGGTCGTCTCGCGTGTCCGGGCGTCGAGCGCCGACCGCGTCGACGAGCAGGGACGCCCGGCACCGCTGCGCGTGGTCGGGATCACCGGCTCGAACGGCAAGACGAGCACCAAGAACATGCTCCGGACGATCCTCGAGCGGCACGGTGCGACCGTCGCCCCCCAGGGATCGTTCAACAACCACGTCGGCGCACCCGTGTCGATGCTCCGGATCACCCACGACACCCGGTTCCTCGTCGTCGAGATGGGCGCGAGCGGCGTCGGCCACATCGCCAAGCTCGTCGCGATCGCCGAGCCGGACGTCGGTGTCGTCCTCAAGGTCGGACTCGCCCACGCCGGCGAGTTCGGCGGCATCGAGGCGACGCAGCGGGCCAAGTCCGAGATGGTGACCGACCTGCCCGCCACCGCGACGGCGCTGCTCAACGTCGACGACGACCGTGTCGCGTCGATGCGGGCGCTCACCGACGCGCGCGTGCTCGGCTTCGGTACCTCGGCCGGCGCGGACTACCGCATCGCCGACGTCGAGACAGACCGCAGCGGCACCCGCTTCACGCTCACCGCGCCCGGCGTGCCCGAGGAGGCGGCCGACGAGCACCCGGCAGGCACGTCGACCGTCCCCGAGACCGTCGACGTCCGCCTCGCCATCCTCGGCGAACACCACGCGATGAACGCGTCCGCCGCGCTCACCGTCGCCCACCTGTGGGGCGTCCCGCTCGCCGCCGGCGCCGAGGCGCTCGCGTCGATGACGCGCGCCGAGCGCTGGCGCATGGAGCTCCTCCAGGGCGGACCCGAGGGCGTCACCGTCATCAACGACGCCTACAACGCCTCGCCCGACTCGATGGCCGCCGCGCTGCGGACCCTCGCGCAGGTCGTCCGCCCGGGGGAGCGCTCCGTCGCCGTCCTCGGCGAGATGGCCGAGCTCGGCGAGTTCTCGGTCGAGGAGCACGACACCATCGGTCGGCTCGTCGTCCGCTTGAACATCGGTCAGCTCGTGGTCGTGGGACCCGGCGCTGCTCCCATCCACCAGGCCGCCACCCTCGAGGGATCGTGGGACGGCGAGTCCGTGTACATCGAGGACGTCGACGCAGCCGTCCGTGCCCTGCAGGAGATGGTCCGCCCCGGCGACGTCGTCCTCGTCAAGTCCTCGAAGTCCGCCGAACTGCGATTCCTCGGCGACCGCCTCGGAGGTGTCACCGAATGATCGCGCTCCTCGTCGCCGGCGCCGTGTCGCTGGTGTTCACACTGCTGCTCACGCCGCTGTTCATCAGGCTCTTCCACCGTCTCGGGTGGGGCCAGTTCATCCGTGACGACGGCCCGCAGTCGCACCACACGAAGCGCGGCACCGCCACGATGGGCGGCATCGTCCTCATCATCGGCGCGGTGCTCGGCTACTTCGTGGGGCACCTGGTCGGCCGTGACTCGGTCACGCTGTCCGGTCTGCTCGTGCTCTTCCTCATGGTCGGGCTCGGCTTCGTCGGCTTCATCGACGACTTCCTCAAGGTGCGCCGGCAGCGGAGCCTCGGGCTCGGCGGCTGGGCGAAGGTCCTCGGGCAGGTCATCGTGGGTGTCGTCTTCGCCACGATCGCGCTCGTCGTGCCGACCGGCAACGGCAAGCCGCCGGCGTCCACGATGATCTCCGCGATCCGCGACGTGCCGTGGCTCGACTTCATGGTGCTCGGCACGCTGATCGGCACCGTGCTCTACCTGGCGTGGATCGTCCTGCTCACGGTGTCGACCTCGAACGGCGTGAACGTCGCGGACGGGCTCGACGGACTCGCGACGGGATCGAGCATCCTGGCGATCGGCTCGTACGTCATCATCGGCTTCTGGCAGTCGAACCAGATCTGCGGCGGTGCCCGGCTCGACGAGAGCACCGCGCACGCCTGCTACAGCACGACCGACCCGCTCGACCTCGCGGTCGTGGCGGCGGCGGTCTGCGGTGGCCTCATCGGCTTCCTCTGGTACAACACCTCGCCCGCGCAGATCTTCCTCGGCGACACCGGGTCGCTCGGCCTCGGCGGCGCCCTGGCCGGCTTGGCGATCCTCAGCCGCACCGAGCTGCTCCTGATCCTCATCGGCGGCCTGTTCTTCATCGTCACCGGCTCCGTCATCCTGCAGCGCGCCTACTTCAAGATCACGCACGGCAAGCGCATCTTCCGGATGAGTCCGCTGCACCACCACTTCGAGCTGAAGGGGTGGGCCGAGGTGACCGTCGTCGTCCGGTTCTGGATCATCGCGGGGCTCTGCGTCGCGGCCGGTGTCGGGCTCTTCTACCTGGAATGGATCGCACGAGTTGGTTGACGCCCGCCTGGAAGGTCTCGACAGCTGGTACGCCGAGGGGTGGAAGGGACTGCGGGTCGCCGTGCTCGGCCTCGGGTCGACGGGCTTCGCCGTCGCCGACACGCTGGTCGAGCTCGGCAGCGAGGTCGTGGTCTACTCGCCGGACGGTGCGGGCGACTCGATCGAGCTGCTCGACGTGATCGGTGCGCGGTTCGAGCGCACCCCGCTCGACGCCGTCCCCGCCGCGCTCGAGGAGCAGGCACCGGACCTCGTCGTCGTGTCACCGGGGCTCCCGCCGCACAACCCGACCGTGCAGTGGGCGAGCGCGAACAGCACCGTGTGGGGCGACATCGAGCTCGCCTGGCGCGTGCGCGACAAGGTCGTGCGCGGCCCGATCGCCGCACCGTGGGTCACCATCACGGGGACGAACGGCAAGACCACCACCACGCAGCTCGCGACCGCCATGTTCGCGGCCGCGGGGCTCCGTGCCGTCGCGTGCGGGAACATCGGCGTGCCGGTGCTCGACGTCGTGCGCGACCCGGAGGGCTTCGACGTCCTGGTCGTCGAGCTGTCGAGCCACCAGCTGCACTACATGCCCACCACGGGTGACGGCGCGGTCGTGCCGCTCGCGAGCGCGTGCCTCAACATCGCCGACGACCACCTCGAGTGGCACGGCTCCGCCGAGGCGTACCGCGCCGCGAAGGCGAAGGTCTACGAGCGCTCCGTGACGGCGTGCGTCTACAACACGTCGGACGACGCCACCCGCCGGATGGTCGAGCAGGCCGACGTGGTCGACGGCTGCCGTGCCGTCGGGTTCACGCCCGGAGTGCCGGCCCCGGGCGACGTCGGCATCGTCGACGACGTCCTCTGCGACCGCGCCTTCACCGAGGACCGCCGCAACAGCGCGCTCGAGCTCGCCACCCTCGCGGACCTCGAGCAGGCCGGGCTCGCCAGCCCGCACATGACCATGAACGTCCTGGCGGCAGCCGCGCTCGCCCGCGCAGCCTCCGTCGAGCCCGCGCAGATCCGCACCGCGGTGCAGGGCTTCCGTGCCGACCACCACCGCACCGAGCACGTGGCCACGGCTGACGGCATCACCTGGGTCGACGACTCGAAGGCCACGAACCCGCACGCGGCGACCGCGTCGCTGGCGTCCTTCGCGACGGTCGTCTGGATCGTCGGCGGCCAGTTCAAGGGCGTCGACGTCGACGGGCTCGTCGAGCAGTTCGGTCCGGACGCCCGAGCGGTCGTGGTCATCGGGACCGACCGCACCCCCGTGCTCGAGGCATTCGCGCGACACGCGCCCGGGGTGCCGGTCCTGCAGGTCGAGGCGACGGACACTGATGAGGTCATGCCCGAGGCGGTCCGGCATGCCGCCTCGGTCGCGCGACCGGGCGACACGGTCCTCCTCGCCCCGGCCGCTGCGTCGTTCGACCAGTTCGGTTCCTACGCCGACCGGGGGCGTCGATTCGCGGCGGCGGTCCGAGAGCACCTGGGAGGCACAGCCGATGGCGACCACCGATCTCCCGAGCGGCCGTAGCGGCAGCCGGACGACGACGGGCTCCACGCGCGCCGACGTACCGCGTCGGACGCGCGGCGCCGTCGTCGCGGTCAAGAACCTCTTCGTCGCCGAGTCCAGCACCTTCTACACGATCCTCGGCGTCACGCTGTTCCTCGTCGTCTTCGGCGTCGTGATGGTGCTGTCGTCGTCGAGCGTCGAGCAGTACGCCAAGACCCACGACTTCTTCGGCGCCGCGACCCGGCAGGGGCTGTACGCCGTGGTCGGCGTCCCGCTCATGCTCGTCGCGAGCCGTGTGCCCGCCCGGATGTGGCGCAAGTGGGCGATGCGGCTGCTCGGCGCGGCGCTCGTCCTGCAGCTCCTCGTCTACACACCGCTCGGCATCGAGGTGCAGGGCAACCGGAACTGGATCGGCATCGGGTCGTTCAGCGCCCAGCCGTCCGAGGTGGTCAAGCTCGGCCTCGCGCTCGGCCTCGGCGCGATCATGTACGTCAAGCGGGACAAGCTCGACGACTGGAAGGAGATCTTCATCCCGGTGGGGATCGCCTCGGTCGTGGCACTCGGGCTCGTCGTCCTCGGTGGCGACCAGGGCACCGCGATGATCATGGTGCTGCTCGTGCTCGGCGCGATGTACATCGGCGGGGCGCGTGCCCGGCACCTGCTGGTCGGCGTCGTGGCGATGCTCGTCGTGCTGCCGTTCGTCACGATGGCCTCGGCGTCGCGCAAGGTCCGCATCGACGCGTGGCTCTCCGGCTGCACCGACTCGAACCAGTACCAGGACCTCTGCTGGCAGCCCGTGCACGGCATGTGGGCGCTGGCGTCCGGCGGCTTGTTCGGCGTCGGGCTCGGCAACTCGAAGGCCAAGTGGTCGTGGTTGCCCGAGGCCGACAACGACTACATCTTCGCCATCATCGGTGAGGAGCTCGGGCTCATCGGCGCCGTCGTCGTGCTGGCGCTGTTCATCGTGCTCGCGGTCAGCATGATCAAGGTCATCCGCCAGTCGCGGGACCCCTTCGTCCGCACCGTGACCGGCGGCATCATCGCCTGGATCATCGGACAGGCCCTCGTCAACATCGCCGTGGTGCTCGGCCTGCTGCCCGTGCTCGGCGTGCCGTTGCCGCTCATCTCTGCCGGAGGTTCGGCGCTCATCATGACCCTCGTGGCCATCGGTGTCGTGCTCTCCTTCGCCCGCGACCTGCCGGGGCGGGGATCGGTCGGTGGGCCACGTGACGACCTCGCACCACAGAACGGAAGGCTCCGGTGAGCACGTACCTCTTCGCCGGCGGAGGCACCGCCGGCCACGTCAACCCGCTGCTCGCGGTCGCCGACCGGCTCACCGAACGCGATCCGGACGCCCGGGTGCTCGTGCTCGGGACCGCCGAGGGACTCGAGTCCCGGCTCGTCCCGATGCGCGGCTACGAGCTGCTCACGATCCCGCGCCTGCCGTTCCCGCGCCGGTTCGACGCCCGCGCGCTGCGGTTCCCCGGTGGGTTCCTCGGGGCGGTCCGCCGCACGGAGCAGTTCATCCGCGAGCACGACGTCGAGGTGGTCCTCGGGGTCGGTGGGTACGCCGCTGCGCCGGCGTACATCGCCGCGAAGCGCACGGGCACGCCGATCGTCGTGCACGAGCAGAACGCCAAGCCCGGGCTGGCGAACCGACTGGCGGCGTTCCTGACGCGCCACGTCGGGGTCACCTTCTCGAACACCCGACTGCGCCACGGCCGGGTCGTCGGCATGCCGCTCCGCCGCGAGATCGAGACGCTCGACCGGCGCGCCTCCCGTGCCGAGGGGCTCGCCGAGTTCGGCCTCGACCCGGACCGTCCGGTCCTGCTCGTCACGGGCGGGTCGTCCGGCGCGCGGAGCATCAACACCACGGTCAACCGCTCCGCGACGGCGATCGTGGACGCCGGCTGGCAGGTCCTGCACGTGGTCGGCGGCAAGTCGGACATCGGTCCGAGCGACCTCGACGGCTACCACGTGCTGCCGTACTGCGACCGCATGGACCTGGCCTACGCCGCGTCGGACTTCGTCGTCTCGCGCTCCGGAGCGGGCATGGTCTGCGAGCTGACCGCCGTCGGAATGCCGAGCGTGCTCGTGCCGTACCCGGTGGGCAACGGCGAGCAGCGGCACAACGCCGCGGACGTCGTCGGCGCCGGGGGAGCGGTGCTGGTCGACGACGCCGCGTTCACCGAGGACTGGGTGTCGTTCCAGCTGCTCGGGATCCTGCGGGACCGGGCACGCATCGCCGACATGGCCGTGCGGGCGGGGAGCGTGGGACACCGGGACGGCGCCGACCGCATGACCGCGCTCGTCCAGGGCGCGGCGGCACGGACGCGTGGCACCGGCACACCCGGCACCGGCACACCCGGCACCGGCACGCCCGGCACCGGCGCGCCCGGCACTGACAGGAAGAGCGGGACGACCGGCACCGGCGCACCCGACACCAGCGCGACCGGCACGGCGAGCAGCACGAGCACCAGCAGCACGGAGGAACGATGACCATCAAGCCGGACCTGACCCAGCCGATCCCGGACGACCTCGGCACGGTCCACTTCGTCGGCATCGGCGGCTCCGGCATGAGCGGCATCGCCCGCATGTTCCTGGCCGCCGGACACCGCGTCACCGGGAGCGACTCCCGCGAGACCGCGACCACCGGCACGATGCGCGAGCTCGGTGCCGACGTGCACATCGGGCACGACGCCGCCAACGTCGGTGACGCGGACACGATCGTCGTCACGAGCGCGCTCTGGCCGGACAACCCCGAGCTCCTCGAGGCGCAGCGTCGTGGCCTGCCGGTCCTGCACCGGTCGCAGGCCCTCGCCGCCCTCATCGCGCAGCACCGCCTGGTGGCGGTCGCCGGGGCGCACGGCAAGACCACCTCGACGGGCATGATCGTCACCGCGATGGTCGAGCTCGGCCTCGACCCGAGCTTCGTGAACGGCGGGGTCATCCAGTCCCTCGGCACGAGCTCGGCGCCGGGCGGCAGCGACCTGTTCGTCGTCGAGGCGGACGAGTCGGACGGCTCGTTCCTGCTCTACGACGTGGCCGTCGCGCTCATCACGAACGTCGACGCCGACCACCTCGACCACTACGGCAGCGAGGACGCCTTCATCGACGCCTTCGTCGAGTTCGCCGCGAAGGCGAGCGAGCGCATCGTCGTCTCGAGCGACGACGTCGGCGCGCAGCGGGTCACCGCCGGTGTCCGTGCCCGCGAGGGTGCACCGGGGGTCGTCACCTTCGGCGAGGCCGCCGACGCCGACGTCCGGATCGAGCGCATCGTCGAGGCCGCGAGCGTCGAGGTGGACCTCCGCGCCGCGGGCGAGACGCACCACATGACCCTGCGCGTGCCCGGCCGCCACAACGCGGTGAACGCGGTGGGTGCCTTCGCGGTGCTCACCGGTCTGGGCATCGCGCCGGCCGACGCGATCCACGGCATCGAGGCCTTCGGCGGGACCGAGCGCCGCTTCGAGCTGCACGGCGTCGAGCGCGGCGTGTCGGTGTACGACGACTACGCGCACCACCCGACCGAGGTCGCGGCCGCCCTGCGGGCCGCGCGCAACGTCGTCGGCGACGGCCGGATCATCGCGATCCACCAGCCGCACCTGTACTCGCGCACCCGCCTCATGGCGGGCGACTTCGCGAAGGTCTACGAGGAGCTCGCCGACCACACGGTCGTGCTCGACGTCTACGGTGCGCGCGAGGACCCGGAGCCCGGCGTCACCGGCGCCCTCGTGCAGGAGCGGTTCGCGGACCAGTCCCGCGTCGAGTACCTGCCCGACTGGGACGACGCCGCCGCACGGGCCGCCGAGGTCGCGCGCGAGGGCGACATCGTCATGACGCTGAGCTGTGGCGACGTCTACCGGATCATCCCGCAGGTCCTCGGTGCCCTGCGGCACGACGGGACACCCTCCCGGTGAAGCGGCCCGAGGGGTTCGACGAGCGTCCCGGGCGACCGGACGCCCCGGCCGAGGACGCCACGGCGCCCCGGCAGCGCCGTGCCCCGCGGCTGCCCCGTCGCGCTCCCCGCGGTGCGTCGACGGACGGCCGGGAGGCGCAGCCCACCCCCGACACGTCGGCTCCGGTCGACGACACGGTCGCCCCGACCGCCGCACCGCGCCCCGCAACGGACACCGCACCCCGTGGAGACGGGGCGCCACGTCCGCAGGGGGGTGCGAGCCAGCGCGAGCGTGCGGGCGCCCTGGCCGGCGCCGCCGGGCGCCGCCTCGGAGCCGGGTGGTCCACGGTGGCGGAGCGCCTCCGCGAGTACACGCCCGACGAGGACCACGCAGCCGAGGACCACGCCACCGAGGACCGCGACGGCACCCGGACGGCGCCGCACCCCGGTGCGGACACCGCACCCCGCGGTGACGGGGCGCGACGCCCGGACGGGGGTGCGACCGGGCACGAGGCGACCGGCTCCGCGACCGTGACGGACGTGATCGACGCGCACCGCGCCTCCCGGCCGGAGCACGACGAGCACGCGACCCCGATCGGTGCCGGCGTGCGCGCCGCGGAGACCGCCCGCGAGGCGCGCGTGGCGAAGCGTCGCCGACGCCTGCTCGAGCGTGCCGAGGTGCGGCGGTTCACCCGCCGGGCCCGGCACCGTCGCGCGGCGTGGACCACCGTGGCGGCGGTCGTCGTCGTGTTCGGGGTGTCGATCCTCGTCGCGGTCTACTCGCCGCTCATGGCCCTGCAGCGGATCGAGGTGCGCGGCACCGACCGGGTCGACGAGACCGCGCTCCGCCAGGCGCTCTCCGACCAGGTCGGCACCCCGCTCGCGCGGCTCGACTTCGACGCCGTGAAGCGGGACATCGCGGGCTTCCCCCTCATCGAGAGCTACGTGACCGAGGAGGTGCCGCCGCACACCCTCGTGGTGACCGTCACCGAGCGGACGCCGGTCGTCGCGGTGCAGTCGGGGTCGTCCTTCGACCTCGTCGACCCCGCGGGCATCGTCGTGCAGTCGTCCCCGAAGCGTCCGGACGGGGTCCCCGTCGCGGACGTCGCCCGCGCCAAGCTCGGTTCGCCGGTGTTCCGGACGATGACCGAGGTCGTGCTCTCCCTGCCGGCGACGGTCCGGGAGCAGGTCACGGACGTGCGGGCGAGCACCGCGGACGACGTCACGCTGACGCTCGCCGACGGGTCGAGCGTGGTGTGGGGGAGTCCGGACGCCTCGGCCGCGAAGGCCGCGCTCCTGACGGCGCTCGTGCAGGACCACGCGAAGCGGGCTCCGGACACGAAGGTCGAGTTCGACGTCTCGGCGCCGGACAACGGGATCGTCCGGGCGAAGAAGTGATTCTCGCCCACCCGATCGACGACACGCGGCGTGGCGGGGCGACAGCGTACGGAGCGCACCCGTAGCGTCGGGGGAGCACCACATCTACCAGCATTGCCCCTGAACTTCAAGTAGAGGTTGAGGGTTCAACCGGAGGCCCGACTGACGTGACCACGAACCACAACTACCTCGCCGTCATCAAGGTCGTCGGGGTCGGCGGCGGCGGCGTGAACGCCGTGAACCGCATGATCGAGCTGGGCCTCCGTGGGGTCGAGTTCATCGCGATCAACACCGACGCCCAGGCACTGCTGCTCAGCGACGCCGACGTCAAGCTCGACGTGGGCCGCGAGATCACCCGCGGCCTCGGCGCCGGCGCGGACCCCGAGGTCGGCCGTCGTGCCGCCGAGGACCACGCCGAGGAGATCGAGGAGGCCCTCGCGGGTGCCGACATGGTCTTCGTCACCGCGGGCGAGGGCGGCGGCACCGGCACCGGTGGCGCTCCCGTCGTCGCACGCATCGCGAAGTCGATCGGTGCGCTCACCATCGGCGTCGTCACGAAGCCGTTCAGCTTCGAGGGCAAGCGCCGGCAGTCGCAGGCCGAGAACGGTGTCGCCGGGCTCAAGGACGAGGTCGACACGCTCATCGTCGTGCCGAACGACCGTCTGCTCGAGATCAGCGACCGCGGCATCTCGATGGTCGAGGCCTTCGCGACCGCCGACCAGGTCCTGCTCGCCGGCGTCCAGGGCATCACCGACCTCATCACCACCCCGGGCCTCATCAACCTCGACTTCGCCGACGTCAAGTCGGTCATGCAGGGTGCGGGTTCCGCGCTCATGGGCATCGGGTCGTCGCGCGGAGCGGACCGTGCGATCAAGGCGGCCGAGCTCGCCGTGGCGTCGCCGCTGCTCGAGGCCTCGATCGACGGTGCGCACGGCGTGCTGCTCTCGATCCAGGGCGGGTCGAACCTCGGCATCTTCGAGATCAACGACGCAGCCCGCCTGGTGCAGGAGGCCGTCCACCCGGAGGCCAACATCATCTTCGGCGCCGTCATCGACGACACCCTCGGCGACGAGGTCCGCGTGACCGTCATCGCCGCGGGCTTCGACGGCGGCGAGCCGAGCTCGCAGCAGAAGCAGCACCGCTCCAGCTGGGTCGACCCCGAGGGCGGCTCCGGTTCGTCGTCCGCCCCGGCCGGCACCGGTGCGATCGAGGACACCGCGACGAGCGCACCGTCCTGGTCGTCGCACGAGCACGAGGCCCCGGTGCGTCGCGCCGCGGACCCGGCGTTCGACGACGACGACGAGCTCGACGTCCCCGACTTCCTGAAGTAACCGGCTCCTTGGCTGCAGACACGCGCCCCCGGTCCGCCACGTCACCCGACGACGGACCGGAGGCGCGTCTCGCGTCCGTCCGGTCCGACATCGCGGACGCGGCGCGGGCCGCGGGGCGCTCGGCCGACGAGGTGACGCTCGTCGTGGTGACGAAGTACCACCCGACGTCCCTCGTCCGCGAGCTCGCCTCCCTCGGTGTCACGAACGTGGGGGAGAACCGGCACCAGGAGGCGCAGGCCAAGGCGGCCGAGCTCGCCGAGCTCGGCCTGACCTGGCACTTCGTCGGGCAGCTGCAGTCGAAGAAGGCACGGCAGGTCCGGCGGTACGCCGACGTGGTGCAGTCGCTCGACCGCGAGTCGGTCGTCGACGCGTTCGCCCCCACCGAGAGCGAGCCGGACCCCCGCATCGTGGACGGGTTCGTGCAGGTGAACCTGACCGACGACCCCGGTCGTGGCGGGGTCCAACCGGACGACGTCGAGGCGATGGTCGAGCGGGTCCTCGGGACCGGCACGATCCGGCTCCGCGGCGTCATGGCGGTCGCACCGCTCGACGAGGAGCCCCGTCGCGCGTTCGCCCGGCTGCGGGAGATCTCCGCGCGGGTCGTGTCCCTGGCGCCCGACGCGACCGACGTCTCCGCCGGGATGAGCGGCGACTTCGCGGAAGCGATCGCCGAGGGCGCGACACACCTCCGGATCGGGACCGCAATCACGGGAAACCGACCGGACGCGCCCTAGCCTCGTCCCAGGGCACCCACGAGCACGAACCCCGGAGGAACCATGGCCAACCCGCTGAAGAAGACGATGGTCTACCTCGGTCTCGCCGACGAGGAACTGTACGAGGACGAGCAGGAGCAGGCTCCCGCGCAGACGCGCCAGACCGCCGCACCCGCTCCCGTGGCCACGCCGGCCGCGACGCCGGCGCCGGAGGCCCCCGCGGCCGCCGCCCAGGCGACCCCGGCGGCGACGCCCGCCGAGCCCAAGACGCACACCCACCAGCGCGGCGCCCAGGTCACCCCGCTCCGCCGCGCGCACACGACCGCACAGAAGGCGACCCCGGTCCAGGAAATGAACGAGATCCTCACCGTCCACCCGCGCGAGTACAAGGACGCCCAGTCCATCGCCGAGAGCTTCCGCGACGGCATCCCCGTCATCATCAACCTCTCGCAGATGACCGAGTCGGACGCCCGTCGCATGATCGACTTCGCCTCGGGGCTGTCGCTCGGCCTCTTCGGCAAGATCGAGCGCGTCACCAACAAGGTGTTCCTGCTCTCGCCGGCCCACGTCGCGGTGAGCGGTGAGCCTGCTGAGGTAGAGTCCGACATCGAGGCGTCCTTCTTCGCCCAGTCCTGAGCCGCACGCCGGTTCACCCCGCCCCGTGCGACCGTCCTGACGGCGGGCGCACCCGAGCCGAGCGAGCCCCATCGTGTCACTGGTCTTCGGGATCCTCTCCTTCGTCCTCCTGCTCTACTTCTTCGTGATGTGGGGCCGGTTCGCCTTCGACATCGTCCAGTCGTACAACCGCGGCTACCGCCCTCGCGGCGCGATGCTCGTGGTCGCCGACCTGGTCTACACCCTGACCGACCCGCCGATCCGGTTCGTCCGGCGGCTCCTGCCGCCGCTGCGGCTCGGGCCGGTGGCGCTCGACTTCGGGTGGACGATCGTCATGCTCGTGGTGATCATCCTGCGGGTGATCGTCGGGGGCCTCGCCCGCGGGTTCTGATCCGTCCGAGCCGCGACACGCGCCACGCCCAGGCGAAGGTCACGGTTCCCGCCCGGCCCCGGTGTACGGTGGTCGGGATCGATGTCCGCCCCGGCGGACGTCCGCACCGCTCGGCGTGACTGGTACATTCGGTCGCGACGCAAGTGGTTCCACACGTTCAGCAGTTCTATTGAGGTGACGGCAATGGCTTTGACGCCGGAAGACGTAGTCAACAAGCGGTTCCAGCCGACGAAGTTCCGCGAGGGCTACGACCAGGACGAGGTCGATGACTTCCTGGACGAGGTCGTCGTCGAGCTCCGTCGCCTGACGGCCGAGAACGACGAGCTCCGCCAGCGCCTGCAGGCCGCCGAGTCGGCGCCGAAGCCGGCCGCGACCGAGCAGGCCGCCGACGAGCAGCCCACTGAGGAGCACGAGGAGCAGTCCGCTCCGACGCCGGAGCCCGAGCCGGCACCCGTCGTCGCCGCTCCGGCGCCGGTCGCCGCTGCCACTCCCGTCTCGACGGTCCCGGCCGACGAGGACACCGAGGGCACCACGAACCTCCTCACGCTCGCTCGCCGTCTCCACGAGGAGCACGTCCGCGAGGGCATCGAGAAGCGCGACGCACTCATCGCCGAGGGCACCGCACAGGCCGCGCGCCTCGTGAACGAGGCCGAGGCGAAGCAGCGCCAGATCATCGCCGACACCGAGAACACGAACCGCCAGCGTGTCGCGGTGCTCGAGCAGGAGCAGCGCCAGCTCGAGGGCAAGATCGACGAGCTCCGCACCTTCGAGCGCGACTACCGTGCGCAGCTCAAGAGCTACATCCAGGGGCAGCTCGACGAGCTCGGCGGCTCGGGCTCCGAGCAGTCCGGTCTCACCCCCGCGCCGGCATCGGCGCAGGGCTTCGGCAACTGACGTTGTCGCGACCAGCTTCACCGGCGAAGGTCAGTGTCCGCGCTATCGCGGCACTGGCCTTCGCCGCTGTCGTCGTGGTGGCACTCGACCAGGGCGTCAAGGCACTCGTGGTCGCGAACCTGCCCTACGGTCAGGTGGTGCCCGTCCTCGGTGACGCACTCCAGTTCCTCTACGTCCGGAACCCCGGGGCGGCGTTCTCGTTCGCGGTGAACATGACCTGGGTGTTCTCGATCGTCTCGACGGCCGTCGTCGTCGGCATCATCGTGTACGCCCGTCGGATCCGCTCGATGTGGTGGGCGATCGTGCTCGGCATGCTGCTCGGCGGTGCGCTCGGCAACCTGCTCGACCGGCTCTTCCGCGAGCCCGGGTTCGGCCGCGGTCACGTGGTCGACTTCATCTCGACGCCGTGGATGATGCCCGCGATCTACAACGTCGCGGACGCCTTCATCTGCGTCAGCATGGTGGTCTTCGTCCTGCTGGTGGTCCTCGGGCTGAACCTCGACGGCACCCGGGCCCTGTCGGCCAAGCAGCAGCGGGCGGCCGACGCTGCCGCATCGCAGGCCGACGACGGCGCCACCGTCCCGTCGACGCAGGCCGGCGTGACGGACGCCGGTCGCGCCTCCCGTCCGGAGCCGGACCCCCGCGCGCCGCGCGACGGCCGCGACGTCCTCGGACACGACGCGACGTGAGCGAACAGCGTTCCCTGCCCGTGCCCGACGGGCTCGCCGGCGAGCGTGTCGACGCCGCGATCGCCAAGCTCCTCGGCTTCTCCCGCTCGTTCGCGGCCGACGTGGTCGCGGCGGGCGGCGTCCGCGTCGACGGTGTCGAGGTCGGCAAGTCCGACCGGCTGCACGCCGACTCGTGGCTCGAGGTCGAGTGGTCCCCGAAGGAGCCACCGCGCATCGTGCCGGTCGAGGTCCCCGGGATGCACGTCGTGCACGACGACGAGGACATCGTCGTCGTCGACAAGCCGATCGGCGTCGCCGCGCACCCGTCGCCCGGGTGGGACGGCCCGACCGTCCCCGGTGGCCTCGCCGCGGCCGGCTTCACCATCGCGACGTCCGGTGCCGCCGAGCGGGCGGGCATCGTGCACCGGCTCGACGTCGGCACGTCGGGCCTGATGGTCGTCGCGAAGACCGAGCTGGCGTACACGCACCTCAAGCGCGCGTTCAAGGAGCGGACGGTCGAGAAGGTCTACCACGCGCTCGCGCAGGGACACCCCGACCCGACCTCCGGCACGATCGACGCGCCCATCGGACGGCACCCCTCGAGTGACTGGAAGTTCGCGGTCACGGCCGACGGCAAGCCGAGCGTCACGCACTACGCCACGCTCGAGGCGTTCCGGTCGGCGACGCTGCTCGAGGTGCACCTGGAGACGGGACGCACCCACCAGATCCGCGTGCACATGGCGGCGACGAAGCACCCGCTCGTCGGCGACACGATGTACGGGGCCGACCCGGTGCTCGCGAACGAGCTCGGGTTGACGCGGCAGTGGCTGGACGCGGTGCGGCTCGGGTTCGAGCACCCGCGGACCGGCGAGTGGGTCGAGTTCGCGGCGGCGTACCCGGACGACCTGCAGCAGGCGCTCGAGCGCATCCGCGCGGCGTCCGCGTAGCGGGGGCGGCGGCCCCGCTCGCCGAGCGGGCCGTTCCTGTCACGCTCGGCGGCCCTGACCGACGGCTTCTGCCCGCCGGGCGTGGTGCGCGCGGCATGTCGTGCCCGCTCGCGCGTCGGGCGTGCCCCGGCGCCGGACGGGAGGCGCGTGGCGGCGCCGCAGAGCGCCTCCCGTCCGCCCGACGGTCGGCCCGGCGGCGGGGCCGTCGAGCAGCGGGCCTCTGCTGTCACACTCGGCGGTCTGCGCCGACGCATCCCGCCCGCTGCGCGGGACGCCCACGGCGTGTCCTGCGCGCTCGCGCAGGAGACCCCGCGGACACGCCCACGGCGTGTCCTGCGCGCTCGCGCAGGAGACCCCGCGGACACGCCCGTCGACGTCGGTCCCGCCGGTTAGGCTTGTCCCGCCCCGCAGCAGTCCCCGTCGAACCGGAGGTCCCGTGTCGGAATCCGACTCCTTCGTCCACCTGCACGTGCACAGCGAGTACTCGATGCTCGACGGTGCGGCGCGGCTGAGCGACCTCGTCGCCGAGACGGCGGCGCAGGGCATGCCCGCCGTCGCGGTCACCGACCACGGCAACATGTTCGGCGCGTTCGAGTTCTGGAAGGCCGCGAAGGCCGGTGGCGTGAAGCCGATCATCGGGACCGAGGCGTACATCACGCCCCGCACGCACCGGACGGACAAGACGCGCGTGCGCTGGGGCGACGGTGGCGGCGACGACGTGTCGGGTTCCGGCGCGTACACGCACATGACGATGTTCGCCGAGAACACCACGGGCATGCACAACCTCTTCCGGCTGTCGAGCCGGGCGTCCATCGAGGGTTACTACTTCAAGCCGCGCATGGACATCGAGCTCCTCGACCAGTACCACGAGGGCATCATCGCGACGACGGGCTGCCCGTCGGGAGAGATCCAGACGCGCCTGCGCCTCGGGCAGTACGACGAGGCGCTCAAGGCGGCCGCCGACTACCGCGACATCTTCGGCAAGGACAACTACTTCGCCGAGATCATGGACCACGGGCTCGAGATCGAGCGCCGCGTGATCGAGGACGTCGTGCGCATCTCGAAGGACCTCGGCATCCCGCTCGTCGGCACGAACGACCTGCACTACACGCACTCGCACGACGCCAAGTCGCACGCGGCCCTGCTGTGCGTGCAGTCCGGTTCGACGCTGAACGACCCGAACCGCTTCAAGTTCGACGCCGACGAGTTCTACCTGAAGACCCCGCAGCAGATGCGGCACGTCTTCCGCGACCACCCCGAGGCCTGCGACAACACGCTGCTCATCGCGGAGCGGTGCAACGTGGAGTTCGACACCGCGGCGAACTACATGCCGAAGTTCCCGGTGCCCGAGGGTGAGACCGAGCACTCCTGGTTCGAGAAGGAGGTCGCGGCAGGCCTGCAGTACCGGTACCCGGGCGGTATCTCGAAGGAGGTCCAGGACCGCGCCGACTACGAGGTCGGGATCATCAACCAGATGGGCTTCCCGGGGTACTTCCTCGTGGTCGCCGACTTCATCAACTGGTCGAAGAACAACGGCATCCGCGTCGGTCCGGGCCGTGGTTCCGGTGCCGGTTCGATGGTGGCGTACGCGATGCGCATCACCGACCTCGACCCGATCCGCCATGGCTTGATCTTCGAGCGCTTCCTCAACCCGGACCGCGTCTCGATGCCCGACTTCGACGTCGACTTCGACGACCGGCGCCGCGGTGAGGCGATCAAGTACGTCACCGAGAAGTACGGGTCGGAGCGCGTCGCCCAGATCGTCACGTACGGCACGATCAAGGCGAAGCAGGCGCTCAAGGACTCGTCGCGCGTGCTCGGCTTCCCGTTCGGCATGGGCGAGAAGCTCACGAAGGCGATGCCGCCACCCGTGATGGGCAAGGACATCCCGCTCACCGGGATCTTCGACAAGGACCACCCCCGCTTCAAGGAGGCCGTCGACGTCCGGACCGTCGTCGAGACCGACCCCGAAGCGAAGACCGTGTTCGACACGGCGCTCGGGCTCGAGGGCCTGAAGCGCCAGTGGGGCGTGCACGCCGCCGGTGTGATCATGTCGAGCGAGCCGCTCATCGACATCATCCCGGTGATGAAGCGCGAGCAGGACGGCCAGATCGTCACGCAGTTCGACTACCCGGCAGCGGAGTCGCTCGGCCTGATCAAGATGGACTTCCTGGGCCTCCGGAACCTGACGATCATCAGTGACGCCCTCGACAACATCAAGACGAACCGGGGGATCGACCTCGACCTCGAGAACATGGGACTCGAGGACGACGCCGCCTACCAGCTGCTGCAGCGCGGTGACACGCTCGGGGTGTTCCAGCTCGACGGCGGACCGATGCGCGGTCTGCTCCGCCTGATGAAGCCGGACAACTTCGAGGACATCTCCGCGCTCATCGCCCTGTACCGTCCGGGGCCGATGGGTGCGAACTCGCACACGAACTACGCGCTCCGCAAGAACGGCGAGCAGCCGATCACCCCGATCCACCCGGAGCTCGCGGAGCCGCTCCAGGACATCATCGGCACGACCTACGGCCTGATCATCTACCAGGAGCAGGTCATGGCCATCGCGCAGAAGGTCGCCGGGTTCTCGCTCGGTCAGGCCGACATCCTCCGCCGCGCGATGGGCAAGAAGAAGAAGTCCGAGCTGGACAAGCAGTACGCCGGCTTCGAGAAGGGCATGCAGGACAACGGCTACTCCGCCGCTGCGATCAAGACCCTCTGGGACATCCTGCTGCCGTTCTCCGACTACGCGTTCAACAAGGCGCACTCGGCCGCGTACGGGGTGGTGTCGTTCTGGACGGCGTACCTCAAGGCGCACTACCCGGCCGAGTACATGGCGGCACTGCTCACCAGCGTCGGCGATGCCCGCGACAAGCTCGCGCTGTACCTCAACGAGTGTCGGCGCATGGGCATCCGGGTGATGCCGCCGGACGTCAACGAGTCCATCGGCTTCTTCGCGGCCGTCGGCGACGACATCCGCTTCGGTATGGGTGCCATCCGCAACGTCGGCTTCAACGTCGTCGACGACATCGTCAAGGCGCGCACCGAGAAGGGCGCGTTCGACTCGTTCCACGACTTCCTGCGCAAGATCCCGATCTCGTCGGCGAACAAGCGGACGGTGGAGTCGCTCATCAAGGCGGGCGCCTTCGACGAGTTCGGCGACTCCCGGCGTGCCCTGGTGGAGATCCACGAGGGCGCCGTCGAAGGTGCGGTCAAGGTCAAGCGTGACGAGGCGCACGGCAACGTCGGCTTCGACTTCGACTCGCTGTTCGCCGAGGCGGCCGAGGAGCAGCCGACGGCGGCACCGGTGTCGCAGGTCCCGCAGCGCCCCGAGTGGGCCAAGCGCGACAAGCTCGCCTTCGAGCGCGACATGCTCGGGCTGTACGTCTCCGACCACCCGCTCGCGGGACTCGAGATCGAGCTCGCGAAGCACCAGTCGATCACCATCGCGGACGTCATCGCCGCGGACGACGGCATCGAGGGTGAGACCGTCACGGTCGCCGGCCTCCTGACGAGCGTGCAGCACCGGGTCGCGAAGTCGAGCGGCAACCCGTACGGCATCGTGCAGATCGAGGACTTCGGCGGCGAGATCGGGGTCATGTTCCTCGGCAAGACCTACCAGGAGTTCGGCCCGTCGCTCGTGGCCGACTCGATCGTGGTGCTCCGCGGTCGCGTGAACGTGCGCGACGACGGCAAGGCCCTGCACGCCGTGAGCATGTTCCAGCCGAACGTCGGCGACGCGATGGGCTCGGGGCCGCTGACGCTGTCCCTGCCGGAGCGGCAGGCGACGACCTCGACGGTGACCGAGCTCGCCGCGGTGCTCGGGCGCCACCAGGGGGAGACCGAGGTGCGCCTCAAGCTGCTCAAGGACGACGTCGCGCGGACGTTCGAGCTGCCGTTCCCGGTGAACCTGACGCCCGACCTGTTCGGCGAGCTGAAGAGCCTGCTCGGCCCGCGCTGCCTGGTCTGACGAGGGACCGCCGTGGACCGCGTCCGCCCCGGGGCCGCCGAGCTGCGCGCCTTCGGGGTGGACGGCTTCCGTCCCGAGGCCCTGCCCGGCGGCAGAGGGCTGACGTGGCGGGCGGGACCGGTCGTCCTGCGTCCGCACGACGGCCCGGTCACGGACTGGCGGTCGGCGGTGCTGGCGGACCTGCCCGGGTCGACGACGTTCCGGGTGCCCCGTCCGGTCGCAGCGGCTGACGGCGGGTGGCGCGCCGGCCCGTGGGAGGCGTGGGAGGTCGTCGCGGGCAGCGCGGACGGACACCGGGTCGCCGACGTGCTCGACGCCGGCCGGGCCTTCCAGCACGCGCTGCGTGACGTCCCACGACCGGCGTTCCTCGACGCGCTGAAGGACCCGTGGAGCGTCGCCGACCGCGTCGCCTGGGACGAGGTCGCCCCACCGGCCGACCCCGTGCTCGATCGCCTGGTCGCCGCGTTCCGACCCGTGGACGCGCCGTCGCAGCTCGTGCACGGGGACCTGCTCGGCAACGTGCTGTTCGCGCCCGTCGCCCCGCCCGCGGTGATCGACTGGCCGCCGTACTGGCGGCCGGCCGGCTACGGGCTCGCGATCGCCGCTGCCGACGCCGTCTGCTGGCACGATGTGCCGGTGGCCGATGCCCTGTCGCTGGACTCCGGGGACGCGGTGTGGCGACAGCTGCTCCTCCGCGCGCTCGTCTTCCGCATCACGACGTCCGTGCTGCTCGGCGGGTGGGACGCGGACGAGGCGGCACGGCACGTCCCGCTGGTGCGCGCGGTGATCGACGAGGGCTGACGGACGGGAGGCGCGGGGCGGCGCCGTCACGCGCCTCCCGTCCGCCGGTGGGACCGGTCGGTCAGTGCGCGACCGTCAGCACGCCGTCCTGCTCCACGATCGTGCCGGACCGCGGGGTCCAGACGGCGAAGCCGTCGACGTCGTGCCGAGCGAGGTCGCTCCCGTGGTCGCCGAGGAACCGCTCGACCTCGTCACTCGGCGGGAAGCGACCGTCGTCGCCGACGACGAGTGCGACGAAGGGGCCGTCGTCCGGCTCCATCGAGCCGCGGCCGGCGAAGTACGGGTCGGTGAGGGTCGGCGTCGCGGCGGCGAACAGGACGCCGCCGCGAGCGTGACCGTGCTCGCGCAGCCAGCCGTCGACGACTGCGATGCCGTGCGGCCGGGTCTGCGCGATCGACCCGCTCTGCACCACGGCCGGGACCGCGAGGGCGACGACGACCGCTGCGGCCGCCAGCACGGCTGTCGGCCGCGGGAGGACGGTCACCAGCCGGCCGAGTCCGATCGCCGCCAGTGCGACGAGGAGCGGCATCCAGGCGGCGTAGTAGTTCGCGAGCGCGATGTGGGCGACGAGCGTGTAGAAGACGACCAGACAGCCGAGCGCGGTACCGAGGTACGCCACGAGGCGTCCGGGGCGGAGCACCAGGGCTGCCGCGACCCCCACGAGCAGGACGACGGTGGTGACGGCACCGACACCGGTCCAGAGGAACCATCCGTTCGCCCACCACGGCGCGAAGGTGTGCACGGTGCCGGCGATGGACAGCGGGTGGCCGTGCTCGTTCTGCCCGTCCTGGAACCGCACCATGTACGTGATCGCCGAGCGGATGCCCATCGGTGCGTAGAGGGCGAACGCTGCCAGGACGAAGGCGATCGCCCAGACGAGACCGCCGGTCAGGATGCGGCGGGGCTGCCGGAAGAGCAGGGGCAGCAGCACGAACGCGGGCAGCAGGACGACGGTGGACACCTTCGTCGTGACCGACAGGGCGAACAGCACACCGGAGAGTGCGGCGAACCATCCCTTGTCGGTGCGGATCCACGCCCAGGCGACCGCCAGGGCGAGGACGGCGAAGCAGATCATCACGGGGTCGAGCAGGGCGTACCGGTCGACCCGCGTGCCGAGGAAGTCACGCGGGGTGAGGAGCCAGGTCCCCGCGGCGAGGAGACCCGTCCAGTGACCGCACTCGTGTCGGAGCCACCGGTACAGCGCCACCCCGACCGCGAGCACGAGCACCGCGACCGCGATCCGCGGGCCGAGGACGCCCTGGCCGAGGAGGACCTGTGCGACGCCGAACAGGTACTTGCCGGTCGGTGGGTGCTCGCGGTTGGCCGAGAAGTCCCCGTGGACGTACGACCACCCGGCGCGCACGTAGATCGACTCGTCCCCGTGGACGTTGTGGCCGAGGAGGTCCCAGGTGCACTGGTACAGCGCCCAGAGTGCCACGAGGACGAGCGCGACGAGTCGGACCGTCCGGGTGTCGAACCGGCCGAGCATCCCGTCGGACGAGCGGGTCACGCCCCGCCGCGACCGGTGATGGCACGGATGCGTGCCACGATGCGCGGGTTGCGGGCGCCGAAGGTGAGCGCGGTCAGCCGTCGGATCGACACGGTCGTGCGGTGCACGAGCAGGCCGGTCGCCTCGGCGATGTCGGACACCGACAGCCACCGCGCACGGAGCGCACTCGGGTCGATCTCGTTCCGCGCGGCCTCCTGCACGAGGCCGACGAGGTGGGCGCCGTCCCGCCAGGCGGTGCTGCGGTTCTCGAAGCGCCGCAGGATGCGGTCGATCGCGGACGCCCGGTGGTTGGCGACCGCGTGCGACCAGCGGGCGTCGTGCGACACCGGGTCGACGAGGATCCAGCGCGGGGCGTTGGCGTTCAACGCGGAGAGCTGCGGGAAGGTGGTCAGGGCGCCGAGCGCGACCGCGACGTCGAAGACCTGGCGCGGACGCCCGCCGACCGCGATCGTCGCGCCGGGCAGCGCCTGGCGCACCGACCGGAGCTGCGACCGTGCCACGACGATCGTGACGACCACGTCCTCCGGAGCGGCGGCGAGGACGGCCCGCGCGCGGGTCACGACCTCGTCCGTGACCTCGTCGGGCAGGTGCACGGCGACCCGCACCACGTCGTCGTCGGGCAGGAAGGTGTCGGCGAAGACGTCGACGGCGTCGCGGTAGCGGGCCAGGAAGAGCGCCACGGCACCGGCGTAGAAGGGGTACCGCTCGAGCAGGATGCGTTCGTGCTCGAGGCGCAGCGAGGGGCCTCGGTCACCGCTGAAGCTCGTCGACCCCGCGTGGAGCACGAGGGCCCGGTTCGCGAGCACCGAGGTGTAGCCCTGGTCGTTGATCCGGAGGCAGAAGTCGTTCTCCTCGCCGTAGCCCGGTGAGAACACCGGGTCGAACAGCCCGAAGCGGTCGACCATCTCGCGGCGGATGAGGAAGCAGAAGCCCATGGCGACCGGTGAGACCGTGTACCGGGGGAGCAGGTACTTGGTCCGGCCGTGGAGCTCGCGGGTCCGGCGCGGAGCCAGCGTGGCCCGCGGGTTGCGGCGGGCGTACGGGAACGAGGCGATCGTCGCGTTGTCGCTCCGCGCGCAGACGACGCCGATGGTGTCGTCGGACGCGAGCACCGCGGTCATCTCGTCGAGGAAGCCGGGCATGGGGATGGTGTCGCTGTTGAGCAGCAGCACGTCGTTGCCCGTGGTGTCGAGTTCGAGCACCGCTCGGTTGCAGTTGCCGACGAACCCGAGGTTGGCGGGGTTCCTCGTGTACTCGAAGCCCGGGTGGTCTCCGACGAGCTCGAGCACCCGCTGTTCGATCCGGTCGACGTTCGGTCCGACGTCGTTGGCCAGGAGCACCCGGTCCACCGTGAAGTCGATCGTGCCGCGGAGTGCATCGATGCAGCGCTCGAGACCCGGCAGGTCGTCGTAGATCGGGACGACGACGGTGACAGGCCGGCGGTCCTCGCTCACCGTCGGACCAGCTTCCGGACGACCACGCCCGGGCGGGCGAGGAGACGGCCGACCAGGCCGCTGCGGCTGCGGACGCGGTTCGCGAGGAGCCCGACCGCCGCGCGCGCACTCGTCGCACCGAGGGAGGCGTAGGCGCCGGGCAGTTCGAACCAGTAGCGGGCGACCTGGGGGAGTCGGTAGCCCTCCGTACCGACCAGCGCGACCAGGCGCTCGATGGCGGCCGCGTTGTCGTGACCGGACCCCGTGACGGCGGCGAGGCGCTCCGGGCCGGCTGCACCGTGCCTCCCGGCCAGCTCCGCGTCGGTCGCGTAGGCGGCCAGTGCATCGGTGAGGGCCGTGGTGTCGTCCGCGTCGACGAGGGTGCCGGTGACGCCGGGCTCGACCAGCTCGGCGCTGCCGCCCTGACGCGTGGCGACGACCGCGCGGCCGAGGGCCATGTACTCGGCCGTCGTGCGCCCGAAGGCCTCGATCGTCGAGGGGGTGACGCAGACGTCGGCGGCCTCGACGAACGGGGCCGGGGTGTGCTGCTCGCCGGCGAAGACGACGTGGTCGGCGACACCGAGCGCGCGGGCGCGGTCGGTCAGGCGGACGTCCTCGCCCGGGTGCTTCCAGCTGCCGACGAAGCAGACGCTCGCGGTGGTGCCGCGGCGGCGGAGCTCACCGATCGCGTCGATGACGCGGTGCTGGCCCTTCGACTCCTCGACCCGGCCGACCACCGTGATCCGGAGGCCGGGTCCGGGCTGCGGGAACGGCGCGACGGCGGGGCGCTCGTCGCGGGTCGCCAGGAGACGGTCGACGTCGACCGTCGGGTAGACGACCGAGAGCTTCTCGTCGGGGATGTACTGCGCCAGGTGGGTGCGCATCGCCTCGGAGTTCGTGACGACCGCTCCGGCCATCAGGCCGATGTCGCCGAGGACGCCCGCGCGACCGGTCTGGAACTGCAGGCCGTGGTCGAGGTCGCCGTACTCGCGGACGAACCAGGCCTGGGGGATGCCCAGGACGGCTGCGGCGAACGACGCCCACGGGGCGACGAGCGTGTTCGTCACCACCAGGTCGGGGCGCTGGCGCTCGTAGAGCCGGATGATCGCCGTGACGGCGGCGTAGTCGACGGTCGCGAACGCGGCTCGCTCGGCAGCCGGTGCGGGCTGGGGGCTCGGCAGCGCCCAGCCGCGGAAGCGGAAGGCGTCGTGGTGCCAGCCACGTTCGTCGAGGGCTTCGATGAACTTGCCGCGCGGCGCCTTCGTGACGAACGTCGGGGTGAACGCGGGATCGGCCGCCTGCCAGTCCTCCACGAGGCGGAGGAGGGACCGCTCCGCGCCACCGAGGTTCACCGGCGCTGTGGAGTGGTTGGCGAAGCTGACGAGCACCGTGCAAGCTTACTCAGGAATGGCCGAGGGTTCGTCATCGTTGGAGGACGTCCGTTCGCCGCCGATCCGTGGTGGGAGCGACGCCCCCGAGAGCGGTATGCCCGTCCCCTGGAGGGGTGTGCGAGGATGGACCGTCCCGAATCCGATCAGGAGCGCTTCCGTGCGCCCCGGAGGAGCCAGCACTCGAAGCATGTCGTACCTGAACGATCTCGTCACTTCGCGCGAGCTGCTGGCGAACCTCACTGCACGCGAGGTGAAGGGCAAGTACCGCCGCACCGTCTTCGGTCAGCTGTGGTCCCTCATCAACCCGCTCGCGACGATGCTGATCTACACGATCGTGTACTCGTTCATCTTCCGGGCGAGGCTCGAGGTCGGCGACCCCAGTGGGTTGAACATCTACCCGCTCTGGCTGATGTGCGCGCTCCTGCCGTGGATCTTCACGCGGAACGTCATCAACTCGGGCATGACCTCGATCGTGGCCAACGGCTCGCTCATCAAGAAGGTCTACTTCCCGCGGATGACCCTGCCGCTCGCCGCGGTCGGCTCGTTCGGCTTCACCTGGCTCGTCGAGATGGGCGTGCTGCTCATCGCCCTGGCGATCGCCGGCTCGAACTTCTGGCCCTTCCTGCCGCTCATCGTGCTGACGATGGTCCTCCTGGCGATGTTCGCCGCAGGAGTCGGCCTGATCCTCTCGATCATCAACGTCCACTTCCGCGACATGCAGCACCTCGTCGGCATCGCGCTGCAGATGTGGATGTACCTGTCGCCGATCATCTACCCGCTGTCCCTCGTCGAGGACGCGGCGAACAAGGCCGGGCACCCCTGGATCGTGACCGTCTACAAGCTGAACCCCATCGAGCGGTTCTCCGAGGTCTTCCGGAACCTCATGTACGACAACCGCCTCCCCGACTGGACCGACCTGGGCGCCTGCGCCCTCGCCGGGTGCGTCTCCCTCGCGCTCGGGTACGTCGTGTTCTCCCGCAACGAGAAGAAGCTGGCCGAACTGCTGTGACCGATGCCGCCGTTACCGTCGAACACGTCTCGAAGCGATTCCGCATGTACAAGGAGCGGAACGACTCGCTGAAGAGCATGGTCATGCGCGGGAAGAAGTCCGTGCACGAGGACTTCTGGGCGCTCAAGGACGTCTCGTTCGAGGTGCCGCAGGGCACCACCTTCGGCCTCATCGGCAAGAACGGGTCCGGCAAGTCGACGCTGCTCAAGTGCCTCGCGAAGATCCTCTGGCCGGAGGAGGGGTCCATCTCCGCGCGCGGCAAGCAGGCGTCGCTGCTCGAGGTCGGGTCGGGCTTCCACCCCGAGCTGTCCGGGCGCGAGAACGTCTTCCTGAACGGCTCGATCCTCGGGATGAGCCGGAAGGAGATCACGAGGAAGTTCGACGACATCATCTCGTTCTCCGGCGTCGGCCACTTCATCGATCAGCCCGTGAAGAACTACTCGTCGGGCATGTACGTGCGCCTCGGATTCTCGGTCGCCGTCGCGGTGACGCCGGACGTGCTCGTCGTCGACGAGGTCCTGGCGGTCGGTGACGCCACCTTCCAGAAGCGGTGCCGGACGAAGTTCAAGGAGATGAAGGAAGAGGGCCGGACGGTCATCCTCGTCTCCCACTCGATGGCCACGGTGAAGGACATGTGCGACGAGGTGGCGTGGCTCAACGAGGGTGAGCTGAAGATGATCGGCAAGACGAACGACGTCGTCAAGGCCTACAACGAGACCGTCTGAGCGGCTGCTCGGACCACGAGGGGAACGACGTGTCAGAAGTGACGTCCGCGACGGTGCCGGCGCCCGGGTCGACCCGCTTCACGGTGGGGGCGGTGTTCGCGGTCCACAACGTGGCGCGCTACCTGCCGGACCTGCTCGCCTCGCTCGAACGACAGACCTACCCGCTGGGTCAGGTCCAGCTGGTGTTCGTGGACGACGGGTCGACGGACGGCAGCCTGGAGATCCTGCAGCGCTGGGCGGCGGGCCGTGAGCACCACGTCACCGTCGTGGGTCAGACGAACGCGTGGGTCGCAGCGGCGAGGAACGCGGGGATCGCGCACGTCGAGGCGGAGTGGGTCACCTTCGCCGACCCCGACGATGTCTTCGACGACCGGTACTTCGAAGAGGTCGTCAAGTTCGTCGGACTGCACGGCGCACCGCGCGTCGGGATGCTCGTGACGCACCAGTTGCGACTCAACGAACGGCTCGAACTCGTCGACACGCACCCGCTCCGTCTCAAGTTCGCGAAGGGGTCGCGCATCATCGACCTCGAGCAGGAGCCGGTGATCCAGATGGCCGTGAACTCGGCCTTCTTCCGGACGAGTGCCGTCGAGGAGCACGGCGTGCGGTTCGACGGGAGGATCAGACCCGTCTTCGAGGACGCGCACTTCATCGGGTCGTACCTGCTCGAGACCGGCCTGACCGACATCGGCGTCCTCGCGTCGGCGAAGTACCACTACCGCGTCCGCGGGGACGGCACCTCGCTCATGGAGTCGCACTACGACCACCCGGGGAAGTACACCGACGTGCTCCGCTACGGTCACCTCGATCTGCTGACACGAGCCAGCGCACGGGGGGCCGTCCCGCGATGGCTGGAGAGCACGCTGCTCTACGACGTGTTCTGGTACTTCAAGAACGAGCGTGCACTGAACTCTGCCTCCGCGCTCGCGCCGGCACACACCTTCGACGAGTTCCACGGTCTGATCGGACAGATCCGCGCCCTGCTCTCCGACGACGCGATCACCTCCTTCGACGCCATGGGGGTCGAGTACGCCGTGCGGAAGGCGCTCCTCATCGGGTACTCCGGGCAGGAGGAACGACCGCGGTACGCGAAGCTCGAGGCGGTCGACGAGACGCGTCAGCACGTCAAGTTCACCTACTGGTTCACCGGTGACCTCCCGGACGAGCGGATCGTCGTGGACGGACGAGCGGTGGACCCCGTCTACGCGAAGACCCAGGACCTCGTCTTCTACGGACGGCCCGTGCTCCGGCAGCGCCACGTGTGGGTCGAGCGTGGGCGCACCACCCGGCTGCGGCTCGACGGCGAGACCGTACCCTTCAGCCGCGGTGAGCGGTACGAGCCCGACGAGGCGCTGACCATCCGCCAGCTCCGCCCGCAGATCCTGGGGCAGCGGAAGAAGCTGACGGGCCGGTGGGCGGACGTGTCCACGCCCGCTCTGCAGCACGTCAAGCGTCAGGCTCGTGACGTCGTCGAGAAGGTCCGGAGCGGCAGGTACGCGCGTCAGCTCGAGGATGCAGCGCTCGGCGTGAGCGTCCGCACGAGGAGGACGCGGGAGAAGTACCAGGATGCCTGGGTCTTCATGGACCGCGACACCGATGCGAACGACAACGCGGAACACCTCTACCGATGGGTCCGCGCCAACCGTCCCGACATCAATGCTTGGTTCGTGCTCGCGCGCGGGTCGAAGGACTGGGACCGACTGGCCGCGGAGGGCTTCCGACTCGTCGCGCACCGCAGCGCTGCGTGGCGCAAGCTGCTCCTGCACGCGAAGCACCTCGCGTCGTCGCACATCGACGTGTACGTCGTGAACCCGCTGCCGCGCTGGCGCTACGGCGAGCCACGGTTCACCTTCACGTGGCTGCAGCACGGCGTCACGAACTACGACATCTCCCGGTGGGTCAACAGCAAACCCGCGGAGCTGGTCGTCACGGTCACGCCGCAGGAGAAGGCCTCGATCGCAGGGGACGGGCCGTACACGTTCACGGAGCGCGAGGTCGTCCTGACGGGCTTCCCCCGCCACGACGAACTCCTCCGGAAGCGTCTCGCCGTCGCAGAAGCCGAGCGGGACCTCGTGCTCATCATGCCGACGTGGCGGAAGAAGCTCGCCGGTGTTCAGGTGGCGGGCAGCAACGAGCGGTTGAAGAACCCGCTGTTCCCGCAGAGTGAGTACGCGCTCGAGTTCACCGCGCTGATCCGTTCCGAGCGCCTCCGTGACGCGGCCGCCCGCGGCGGCAAGCGCGTCGTCTTCATGCCGCACCCGAACATGCGACCGTACCTGTCCGACTTCGACGTCCCGGACTGGGTCGAGGTGTGGGACTTCGGTCAGGTGAACGTGCAGGACGTGTTCGCCCGTGCCGCGACCGTCGTGACCGACTACTCGTCGCTCGGCTTCGAGGCAGCCTTCATCGACGTGCCCCTCGTCTACTTCCAGTTCGACGCGGCGTCCTTCTTCGACGGATCGCACGTCGGGCGTCGTGGGTACTTCGACTACGAGCGGGACGGCTTCGGGCCGGTGGCGACGACGGTGGCCGGGGTCGAGGCGTCCGTCGAGGAGATCAGCGAGCGGCAGTTCGTCTCGTCGGACGAGTACCGACAGCGGACCGCAGCGGCGTTCGTCACCCGTGACCAGGACAACTGTCGACGAGTGGTCGACGCGATGCTCGCGCTGGACGGCGGTCCGCGTCTCGTCGAACCGGTCGCTGCGGTCGGGGTGGCGGCGAAGCGCTGAGCGGTCGTCCGGGTGGCCGGACGGTCTGCGTCAGCGGATCGCCGGCACGTGGAGCCGCGACTCGATCATGTTGTGGTCCGACGGGATCACGGACGTCCCCGGGTTCCAGTTGTTGACGAACTCGTCGCTCCCGCGGAGCCCCTGGGTCAGGATGTAATCGATCCGCTGGCCGTCCTTGTTCGGGTCGTCCGCTTGCTGCGAGGGCACCTTGTTGTTGTTGTAGGTGGGCTTCGCGGTCCCGTACCGGTGCTGTGACGCGGAGGCGTCGTAAAAGCCCGCTCGGACGAGCGTGGGCTGCGCGCCGTCGACGGCATCCTCCGGGTAGCGGCTGTCGTTCAGGTCGCCGCCGAGGAGCACGGGGAGACGCTTCCCGGCGGCATTCAGCGTGTTGATGCGGTTGAGCGAGGCCAGGAGCTGTGCTGAGTTCTCACCGAGCAGCGTCTTGCGCGGTTGGGTGTACGAACCTGACGGGATGCCGTAGTGCGCGGCAACGACGTAGAAGGTGGTCCCGCTGCCGTCTCGGGCCTGGAGCTTCGCCCACGGGGTGTTCGTGTCCGGTGCGGAGGACGCCGGGTACACCTCGTAGTCCTTCACGCCAGTCAGCACCCCGTGCGCGAGGAGGGTGTACCTCGCCGGGTTGTACAGGATGCGGTTGCCCTGGTGCGACCGGCTGACCGTCATCGGCGCCGAGTCGGCGAGCTGCAGGTTCGGCAGGCGCCGGTCGAGGTCGAGGTACGCCTGCGTCGAGCCGGAGCCGTTCGACGGACCGCTCGCCTCGAGGACGGTGAGGACGTCAGGGTCCTTCGCGTTGATCGTGCTGGCGATGGCCGGGGCACGCGTCGACCAACCGGGAACGCCGTCGGCCTCGCAGCCCGAGCACAGCACGTTGTAGCTCGCGAAGTGGACGGGCAGGTCGGTGGCGACGGGCGCGGCCGGACGCGGCCAGGCGCCCACCTGCGCCGACTTCCGGACGTACGTCGGGTCGAAGTACGTGTTGCGCGCCATCGCCCGGACGTAGATCGGGTTCCCGTAGGCGACCGACGTCAGGTCGTCCTCCGAACCGGGCACCGACCAGGTGCGGGTCGCAGGGTCGAACGCCGAGGACCACGGAGTGGAGTGCGGCGCCCATCTGTCGGGCGTCCGGTTCTCGTTGGGACCAGCCGACCAGCGGACCAGGTAGTCGCTGGCGTCGGTGACCTCGGGGATGCTCACCGTCACACCGCCGGCAGCGGGCTTCGCGGTGATCGTCCCGAACGTGCCGACGGCGTTCGGCTGCAGCCGGGTGCGGAAGGTGCTCGACCAGCTGCCGGCGGTCGCGCCGTTCTTCGCGGCGACCGCCACGTAGTACTCCTGCGCGGGCTGCACGCCGGTCATCCACGCGCCGACGACGCCGGAGTCGCGGTAGGTCGGGCTGCCCAGGTCGGAGCGGGTCGACCACTTCAGGACGTAGCTCGTGGCGCCGGGCACGGCGTTCCACGTGACCTTCACGCTCCTGCCGGCCCAGTCCTGTGCGGCCTTGGCGACACCGGTGGCCTGCGCAGGACGCGTGACCGCATCCGCGATCGTCGGTGATGCGAGCACCGTGGCTGCGAGCGCGAGCGCCGCGACGGACAGCGTGAGACGACGTGGGACGAGACGCATGAGTTCCCCCTGATCCTGGTGCAGACAGGGTAGTACACCCCGGTCGCCGGGTCCGATGCCGCACACGTGCCCCGGTGGATTACAGTTCCTGGGTGCCGACAACGCGAACGACGACGCTGCGTGCCGACATCCAGGGGCTCCGAGCACTTGCGATCGGTCTCGTCGTCATCTACCACCTCTGGCCGAACCGTCTCCCCGGCGGCTACATCGGAGTCGACGTCTTCTTCGTCATCTCCGGGTTCCTCATCACCGGGCACCTCGTGAAGACGATCGGCGACCGGCCCCACCCACGGTTGCTCGTCGGCTTCTACGCACGGCGCATCCGTCGGCTCGCGCCGGCAGCCGTCGTGGTCCTGGCGTTCGTCCTCGTGGTGTCGTTGCTGGTGCTCCCCGCGACGAGCTGGGCACCCACCGCGTGGAGCGTGCTCGCGTCGACGTTCTTCGTCGAGAACTGGCACCTGGCATCGCAGTCCGTGAGCTACCTGGAGACCGCTTCGCAGCCGAGTCCGCTGCAGCACTTCTGGTCGCTCTCCGTCGAGGAGCAGTTCTACATCGTCTGGCCGCTCCTCCTGCTCGGCGTCGCGACGTTCGCCGGCAAGCGCGCGCGGACCGCCATGGTCGTCGCGATCGTGGTCATCGGGGTGCTCAGCCTCGGGTGGGGACTCCTGCACACGTCCCTCGACCGGGACGTCGCGTTCTTCGACACCAGTGCGCGAGCATGGCAGTTCGCGGCAGGCGGCCTCGTCTCGTTCCTCCCGCGTCCGGGACGGCTGCTGCGCACGGCGCTCCCATGGGTGGGGTTCGGCGCCGTCGCCGTGGCGACGCTGGCGTACTCGGACTCCACGCCGTTCCCGGGCATCGCTGCGGTGCTGCCGACCGTCGGAGCGGCGGCGATCATCGCGGGGCGCTCCGACGAGGCGTCGAACTGGTCCTGGGCCTACGTGTCGAGGTTCGGACCGGTCCGGTGGCTGGGGGACGTGTCGTACTCCGCCTACCTCTGGCACTGGCCGCTCATCGTCCTCGTCCCACAGGTGATCGGACGCGAGCTCGACCTGCGGTCGAAGCTCGTGATCCTCGCCGCCACGGCCGTGCTCGCCTGGCTGTCGTACTCGTTCGTCGAGAACCCCGTCCGGAAGAGCACCGCCTTGTCGGCTCGACGCCGCAGGAGCTTCCTCGCAGGGGGTGTCGCTGCGGCGGTGCTGGCAGCAGGAGCCTTCGGTTCCGTCGGGGCCGCCAGTGCGGCGACCGCCGCCGCGAACGCCGCCATCATCGCGAAGGTCTCGAACGGCGACAGCTGCTACGCGGCGGCCGCGATCGAGGACCGGGACTGCGGCCAGGTGTTCGGCACGATCGACGAGGCCCAGTTGCCTGCGCCGCTGGCCGACAAACCGGTCGCGTGGCAGGACGAGTGCATCGACGACGTCACGGAGAACACCGACAAGCTCTGTGAGCTCGGCGACCCGAACGGCTCGCGCACCGTGCTCCTCTGGGGCGACTCGCACGCCGGTGCGTGGTCGTCGGCCTTCGACATCGCCGGCAAGATCGAGCACTGGCGGGTCATCGTCGCAGCGCGGAACAAGTGCCCCTCGTCGCTCGTCGCGCCGTCGGCGACGGCGTTCGGCGAGCAGCTGCCGGCCGATCAGCAGTCGTGGTGCGGGGCACGGAACAAGTGGGTGCTCGACCAGGTCGTCCCGCGCGCTGACCAGGTCGTGCTCGCGAACCTCTGGGCGAACTACGTGTTCCCCGGCACCGAGGCCGAGCAGAGCACGGGCTACGAACGCGTCGTGGCCGGAGCGGAGGACCGTGGACGCGAGGTGACCGTCGTGCAGCACGTGCCCCTGACCGGCCCGACCCTCGAGAAGAAGGTCTGGGGTCCGAACTGCCTCGCCGAGAAGCCGGCAGCGGAGTGCTCCAACCCGGTGGCTGCCGCCTACCCGGTCGGCACCAGCGCGGTGTTCTCGCAGCTCGTCGCCGACGGGTACGGCCGCAAGGTCCGGTACCTCCCCGTGTCCCAGGAGTTCTGCGACGACCAGCGCTGCTACTCGGCGATCGGCGGGGTGTCCGTCTACTTCGACGGATCGCACCTCTCGCACGCCTACAGCAGTTCCCTCGGACCGTGGCTCGGGGGAGCCCTGGGACGGACGGAAGCGCTCAGTGCTTCGGACTTCCGGGCGCCAGGATCCTGAACGTGACCGGACCAGACCCCGTCCGCCTCTCGGTCGTGATCCCGACGAGGAACGCCGCACCGTGGATCGAGGAGACGCTCGAGAGCGTCCTGCAGCAACGAGTCGACGCGATGGAGGTCCTGGTCCTCGACAACGGGTCCTCGGACGCCACGGGGTCGATCGTCGACGCGGCCGGTCGTCGGGACGGACGGGTCCGCCGGATCGCGAGTCGTGCCACCTCGGCCGGCGATGCCAGGAACGAGGGTGTCGACGTCGCCGTGGGCGAGTACCTCGCCTTCGCCGACTCGGACGACCTCGTCCCGGACGGCGCGTACGAGGCGCTGCTCGGAGCGCTCGACGAGAGCGGTTCGGACATGGCCGTCGGGGACCACCTCAAGTTCTCCTCGGTCGCGACGTGGAGTCCGACCGAGCGCTGGTACCCGTTCGATCGACGGCACCTCGGCGCTCGTCCGACGGAGCACGCCGGCCTGCTCGCCGGCCGGGCGTGCTGGAACCGCGTCTTCCGTCGATCCTTCTGGGACCGCGCCGGCCTCCGCTTCCCGTCCCTCGCCAGTCTCGAGGACATGCTGCCGATGACCCGGGCCCTCGTGGAGGCGCGGACGATCGACGTCGTGCCGGACTGCGTCTACCTGTACCGCGAGCGCGACGACGCGTCGTCGCTCTCCCGACGTGCCGATGCCGCGACGACGCGCCGGTACCTGGAGCAGGAGCAGGCGTGCGCCGAGCTGGTCCGAGGGGACGACGCGCTCCGCGCGGAACACGAGCTCGTCGTCCTGGACGCCGACGGGTGGGTGCACCTGTCGAGGTTCCTCTCGACGGCGCCCGACGCCGACGAGACGGCGCTGGTCGACGACGCGCTCGGACCACTGCTCGGCATGCTCGACCTGCACCGACTGGCCGAGGTGGGGCCTCCGCGCCGCATGCTGTGGGCGCTGCTGGTCGCCGGTGAGTGGCCCGCGGCTGCCCGCTTCGTGGCCGGCACGGATCCGGACGATCGTGGAGGGCGAGCCACCGCATGGCTGCAGGCCGTCGACGTGCTCCGCGCTGTCGGTGACCCGCACGGGCTGCTCGCCGGGCTGGTGTCCGAGGGACTCCTCCCGGCGCTGGTGAACGGCGCCGACGCAGTCGACCGGAGCGAGCTGCAACGCCTCCTCGTCGGTGCGGACACCCTTCCCGTGACCGCGGCGACCTCCGAGCTGGTCAGCGCGATGCAGACCGCCGTGGTCAGTGGTTCGGCGGACGTCGTCGCGGACGTCTCGGCGCTCCGACACGTCGTCCCCCTGGTGGTCGACCGGGTGGACGGCTCGACAGCGGGCGTGGTGGTCGAGGGTCCGCTCGCCGCGGAGCTGCCGCTGCCGCTGACCCTCGAGCTGCGACTCGGTGCGGCGGAGCGCTCGGTGACGGCAGCCGTCACCAGTGGACGCTGGAGGGCGGACGTCTCGGGCGACGATCTCGATCCCGGCCGCTGGTCGGTCGCTGCCCGTCTCGGCGACCTGCCGCAGTCCTTCCCCGTGGTGACGGCTCGCATGCCCTTGCCGCCGCTCGACGACGGGTACCCGGTCCAACCGCTCGCGGACCGGAAGGACGGCTGGCGCTTCCTGCTCGACCGCAGGACCACGGCTCGGAAGGGCCTGGCCGGCGTCCTCGGACGGGTGCGCGGCCGACTCCGCTGAGGCGACCGGACGGCGCTCGTGGGCGAGCCGGACGCGTTCCCGGAGGTCAGGCTCCCGCGACGACGCCGTCCAGCACGTCCGCGTAGCGCCGCGACAGCGCGAACGGCGCCCACCGTCGACTGAACGCCTCCGCTGCGTCGTGTGCGCCGTCGCCCGGCCGTTCCACCAGCACGCGAGCGATCGATCCGGCCGCGTCCTCCGCGTCGAACCAGCGCACCCAGCCCTCGCCCCCGAACTCCGCTCGCAGGTGCGGTTCGTCCGGGAGCACCGACGGCACACCGAACGACGCGGCGAGGTGCAGGCTCCCCGAGTTCAGCACCCGCCGGTACGGGAAGACCGCGACGTCCGCTGCCCGGAACCACCGCTGCACGTCGACGTCCTCGACGTGGTCGTCCGACCGGACGACCCGGACGTCGTCGCCGAGCAGGCGGTCGACGGCTCCGCGGTCCTGCGGTGCGGTCCGCCCGGCCAGCAGCAGGACGGGGCGGACCGCCTCGGGGACCTGTCGGACGGCGTCCACGAGCACGTCGAGGCCCTTGTAGGGCCGGACCTGTCCGAACGCCAGCACCGTCCGGTCGGAGCGCTCGAGACCGAGCGAGGCCCGTGCATCGGCCGGGGTCACGGTTGCCGGGTAGACGCCCTGGTAGCTCGGGTGCGGGACGTGCACGACGCGTGCCGGTCCGAGCTCGTAGTACGGCGCGACCGCGTCCGCCGTCGCCCGGTTCATGACGTGCAGGGCGTCCGCCGTGGCGGCGAGGTACCGGTCGAGTTCGAGTTCGAGGTCGAGGTGTCGGGCATCGTGGGGGAGCACGTTGTGCAGGGTCCAGACGAGCCGGGCACCGCGACCGCGCGCGCCGTCGATCGCCGTGCGGAACCGGTCGAACCGCGCCCGGGCCGCGTGGACGTCGTCCTCGGGGCGTTGGGCGACGGGCGAGGTCCAGTGCACGTGGACGACGTCCCCGCGTCCGAGGTGCCCGAGTCGGCCCTCGAACTGCTCGAGACGGAGGGTCTCGACGACGTTCCACCCGCGCGCCCGCGGCGCCAGCAGCATCAGGTTCAGGTACGGGTTGTCCCGGTAGGCCGGGAACACCACGAGGGAGCGATCGGGCACCGCCCGATCCTACGGTGCGCGGTCAGTCGAGCGTGGCGACGATGTACTCGGCCTCGTGGAGGACCGAGCAGAACGCCAGCCCCTCGTGGTCGAGTGCATCGCGCTTCCGGATGACTGCACCGCACACCACGCACTTGGTCGTGAAGGTCGACCGCATGGCATCGGAGAGGAGCGACATGACCTCATCGTCCCCTCGCTGGGTGAACAGCAGGCCTCACGAGCCTCGGCATCCGGTGAACGTTGCCGAAGCATCACCCCCAGAGACGACGGACCCTCGCGTCAGAAGGCCCGCAGCACCCCGTCGACACCGTCCGACGCCGCCACGACGACCGCGAAGTCCCCGTCGACGACGTGCTGGCCCGCGGCGAGCCACACCACGTTCCGTGCACCGGGCTGCGGCACCCACGGCCCCACGGCACCGGCGCCCGATGGACCGGCGCCCGACGGACCGGCGGCCGACGACGGGGCGCCGGCGCCCCCGCCCACGAACACCGTCACGTCGTCCAGCCCGCTCGACCCCCGGTACCACGAGGTCGGCGGGTCGACCTGCACCAGGTGCCCGGCGCCCTCCAGCGCGGTGATCAGCGCGGCCACGTCCGACGAACGCGTCCCGTCGTGCTTCACGGCCACGCGGAAGGCCGTGGCGCCCTCGCCCCGGACGACGACCGGCCGCGAGGACCGCACCGCCACCGCGTGCCCCTTCGGCATCCCCGGTACGACGCCGGCGTACCGCAGCCCGGCCGCGTCGTAGCGGTCGACGGCGTCGGCTGCCGGGTAGCGCCCGCGCCACCGTTCGTCGAACACGCGACGGTTGTCGATCCGGGCGTCGTCACGGCCGGGGGAGCGGCTCTCGTGGTGCACGACCACCGACGACGGCACGACGACGAACGTCGAACCCGCCGGGGACGACTCGAGCGCACGGAGGCACAGGTCGACGTCCTCGAGCCCGTTCGCGTAGACAGGGTCGAACCCGTGCCACCGGATGAGGTCCGCGGCGCGGAACGCGGCCGCCGCTGCGGTGATCGCCGAGAACCGCCGCGCCCAGGGCGCGTCCAACGCCCGCGTGGCGTCGTGGCGGGGGTGGTCGGCCAGGAAGTGCCACGGCAGCGTCTTGTCGCCGCCGAAGACGGTGCCGGCGGCCTGCACGACGCCGTCCGGGTACACCAGCAGGGGCTGCGCGCCGAGGACGGCCGGGTCGTCCAGCGCGGACCGCAGCGGTCGGAGCCAGCCGGTGGTCACCTCGGTGTCGTTGTTGAGCATCACGACGGTGCCGCCCGAGGACCGGGCGAGCCCGAGGTCGCTGCCGAGCGCGAAGTTCCGGTTCCGGTCCTCGCGCTGCAGCACGACGCGCGGCTCGTCCCCGAACCAGGCGTCCAGGATCGCGGAGACGGACCGCGGCGAGCCGTTGTCGACGAGCACGACCTCGACGTGGTCGCCGTCGTGGTCCGCGGCGCCGAGCACGGTGTCGACGGCGCGGCGGGTCATGGTCCAGTCGCGGTACACCGGCACCACGACGGAGGTGAGGGCGCCGTCGCGCGTCGGGGCCCCGGCTGCCAGCGCGTCCCAGTCGATGCGGTGGGCGGCGAGCGCGACCTCCTGCCACGACGCCGGCTGCGCCGAGGACACCCGGCGGCCGTCGCGGACGTTGTCGTAGTCGACGCCGATCACGGGCACGTACCGCGGCACGCCGAAGCGCTCCCCGATGCGGAGCAGCCACTCCCAGTCGATCCAGCGGCGGAGCGTCTCGTCGAAGGGACCGACGGCAGCGGCGACGTCACGGCGGACGACCAGCGCGTTGAGGTCGATGAAGTTGCCGGCGTACAGGTCCTCGAGCGTGCCGTCCTCGCCCCGGTAGGTCTCCGCCGGTGCGGTCGCGTCGTCGGCGTTGTTCGCACCGACCATCCGCAGGGCCGTGTGCACGGCGGTGCCGTCGTCCTCGAGCAGCACGGCGAGCGCCGCGGTGAGGTGCTCGGGCCGCCAGGTGTTGTCGGCGTCGAGGAACGCCACGTAGTCGCCCCGGACCGCGGCGAGTCCGGTGTTGCGGGCCGCGCCGGCGCCGCCGTTCGGCCGTTCCACCAGTCGGATGCGCTGGTCGTCGCCCGCGGCACGGCGGACCGCGTCCGCGGTGTCGTCACCGGACCCGTCGTCCACCACGATGAGTTCCCACGCGGTGTGCTGCTGGGCGCGGACGGAGGCGACGGCCGCACCGACGACGTCGGGTCGGCGGTGGACCGGCAGGACGACCGACACGAGCGGCTGCTCGGCATCGCGTCGCGCCGCACCGCGCGCGTACGGTGCGAGCGCGTCGGCCGGGTCGGGGCCGTCCCAGGCGGACCGGTAGCGTCGCCGGGTGCGGTGCTGCGCGGCGGCGAAGGCACGGGCCCGCGACAGGGCCGCGTCACGTGCGGCGCCCCACGTCGGTGCGGGACCGCGTCGGCCGGGAGGCACGGGGAGCGCAGTCGCGTCCGTCGCGTCCCGCAGGAAGGCGCGGAGCGCGTCCAGGGTCGACGCGGGGCGCCGGTCCGTCGGCACCGTGGCAGCGTGCACACCGGCGTCGAAGAGCGGCCCGGTCTGGAAGAGCTCGGGACCCTCCTGGTGCAGGGCGTCGTACCAGGACATCGCCGGGACCGGCTGGTGCTCGCGCATCCACTCGTGCTCGATCAGGGGGTTGAGCGACAGGCCGCGCTGGCCGTCGTTGTGGACGTAGAACGCGATCGCCTCGTCGTCGGTGGAGAACGTCCGCCCGGTCTGCGCCTCGAGGTACTCGCGGTCGAGGACCCCGAACTCGCCGATGCGTCGCGCCCACCGGTCGAGCCGGTCGGTGACGGTGAGCGGCTTCTCCGGCCCGCGCAGGCTGCGGGCCAGACGACGGGCGACCCGGCCGATGCCGGTGCGCTCGGCCATCAGCGGCGTCCCGGCAGGCGCGAGGCCACCTTGGCGATGGCCTGTCCGGTCCGGAAGGACCGGCTCCCGCGCAGGTCGTCGAGCTCACGACGCAGGCGCGTCACCTCGTCGGCGGACGCGGACGCGCCGACCTCGGCCGCGGCGAGGTCGAGGGGCAGGACGGCGGCCCACCGGCGTTCGAGGAACGCCGAGGTGTCCTCGAGCGGCGCGAGCATGCGCTGCTCGACACCCTCGCGGGCACGCTCGAGTTCGTCCGGCGGCACGACGTCCGCGAAGGGACGGACGAGCCCGGCGACCCGGTCGGACCCCGCGCGGAACCGCGACGACGACCAGGGCACGGTGGCGTGCTCGGTCCGCACGACCACCCAGTGGGCGGCGCGGCGGTTCGCCGTCACGAGCTCTGCCGGTGTGGGGTCGACGAGCACCTGGACGGTGACGAGGTCGTCGGGGGACGGGTCCTCGGTGGTGACCGTCCACGTGTCGGGAGCCGACGCGCCGGCGGGGAGCCGCGCCTCCAGGGCGAAGCCGTCCCCGAACGCCGCGTCGAGCGCGCGGACCAGCGTGCCCGCGTCGGCGACGTGGCGCAGGTCCACCGCCAGTCGCGCCGCCGGACCGGCGGGGACCAGGACGTCGGCGAACCGCTCCGTGGCGGTGGTGCCGTGCCGCTGGTAGGCGGCGACGGCATCCGGCAGGAACGGGTAGCGGCGTTCCAGCTCGCGCTGGTGCGCTGCGCGGAGCGCGTTCCGGTTCCCGGCGAAGCTCTTGCCGCCGGCGTGCAGGACGAGCGCCCGGTTCGCGATCCTGGCGAGCCACCCGTGCGCGGCGATGCGGAGGCAGTAGTCGTTCTCCTCGCCGTACCCGGGGGCGAAGGCGTCGTCGAACAGGCCGTGCTCGGTGACGAGCTCGCGGCGCGTGAGGAAGCAGAAGCCCATCGCGACGGGGAGCACCTGGGACACGGGCAGCAGCGGCGCGACCGCCGCGTGCACCGCGCGGGTGCGCTCCTCGGTCCGGGCGGCACCGCGGTTCGTCAGGCGGTACGGGATGCTCGCGATCGTCGCGTTGTCGCTCCGGGCGGTCACGACGCCGGTGCGGTCCTCCTCGAGCACCGCGAGCATGGCGTCGAGGAAGCCCGCGGTGGGCACGGCGTCGCTGTTGAGGAGCAGCACCGCCTCGCCGTCCACACCCGTGTCGAGCTCGGTCACGGCTCGGTTGCAGGTGCCGACGAACCCGAGGTTGTGGTCGTTGCGCTCGTACCGGAAGCCCGGGCGGCCCGCGATCCGCTCGCGCAGGGCCCGCTCGATCGTGTCGGCGTCGGGACCGCAGTCGTTCAGCAGCAGCACGCGGTGCCGGTCGGTGTCGAGGTGCTCGACGAGACCGTCCACGCAGCGGAGCAGCGAGTCGAGGTCACCGTAGACGGGGACGACGACCAGGGTGGACCGCCCCCCGTGCTGGTCGGTGGTGGTGGCGTCGGTCATCGGGTCGGCTCCTCGAGCTCGGTGGCCAGGGCGTCGACGGCAGCGTCGAGCGGACCGCCCAGTGCGCCGTCGGACAGGGGCACGTAGCCGGTGGGGCCCTCGGCGGCAGCACGACGGACGGCATCGGCGACCGCGAGACCCAACGACCGGGGGTCGTCCGGCACGGCCGTGAGGTTCGGGTGCAGGTGTGCGCGGGTCCCGCGGAACTCGTTCGTCACCACACGGGCGCCCGAGATCGCGCCGTCGAACGGCGGGTGGCTCGGGTGCGGGCTGTGCTGCAGCGACAGGACCACGTTCGTCGACGCGATGAAGCGGAAGTAGTCGTCCCACGGCATCGTGCCGTGCGACACGAGCTTCACGTCGCCGCGCCCGCCGTCGAGTTCGACGTCGCCGTGCTGCTCACCGGCGGAGTGGAACTCCACGCGGATGCCGTCCTGCTCGAGTTCCTGCACCGCGACCCGGAGCGCCGCGACACCGACGCGGAACAGGTTGCGGTGCTTGCTCGGCCGCCCGTAGAAGAGGACGCGGACGACGTCCTCGCGCTGCCGGGCACCAGCCACCCGCTCGAGCAGCTCCAGGTCGAGGTGCGGGGCGAACGAGCGCTCCGCCGGCACGTCCAGCCCCTCGACCTCGCCCAGGTAGCGGCGCAGCGGTTCCGAGTTCACGAGGATCCGGAACCCGGCCCGGTACGTCGACGCGGCGACGGCGTACTCGGTCGACCACGGGCTGAAGCCGGGTTCGTAGTCCTGCACGAGGTAGACCACGCGGTCACGGGGGACGACACCGGCGGTGGCCGCGACGTCCAGCGGGTGCGCGGTCTTCCAGTGGGTGGCGACCCACACGTCGTCGCGGCCGAACGGTGTGTCGAGCAGGTCCTCGCGCCGGACGACACGGACGCCCGGTCGGCCGTCCACACGCGAGTCCGGGAACCGGTCGGCCACCAGGGCCTCGGCGGCGGCGACGCTGTTGCCCGGCGTCGTCCAGCGCACCATGACCACCCGCACCCGGCGGCCGGTGCGCTCGCCGAGGGCCAGTGCGACGGCGAGGGCCGTCTGCACGCCGGCGAACGCGGCGCCCTCGCGGAGCTCGTCGACCACCAGGACGACCTCGGGTTCGCGGTCCACGGTGCGGATGCCGGCGAGGGCCAGGCTCGTCTCGACCAGCCCCTCGTATGGCCGGGCGCTCCTCGGGGCGCGCTCGCGCTCCCGGCGGGCGACGCCGACGTCGACCCGGGACACCGTGCGGCCGAGCCGTTCGCGGACGTCGTTGCGGTAGTGGCCGTCGCGGGCGTACCGCTCGTTCACACGGACGAGGTCCGCGGCGATGCGCCGTGCCTTCTCGAAGTTCATCGGCGCTCACGTTACCGGGGCGCTCGGCACCGATCGCTAGGCTGGGCGGCCTGATGATGCAGCGAATCGACCTCCGCGGCGGCCTGCCCGCCCGTGCCGACCTCCTCCGCCTGATGCCGCGCGCCGTCGGTGACGTCTCCCACGCCGTCGACGCCGCCCGCGAGCTCGTGGACGCGGTCCGGCACCACGGCGCGTCCGCGCTGCGCGAGCAGGCCGAACGCTTCGACGGGGGAGCCCCCGAGGACGTCCGGGTGCCCGCGGCCGAGATCGCCGCCGCCGTGGCCGGACTCGCACCCGAGCTCCGCACCGCCCTCGACGAGGCCATCCGCCGCGTCCGGGCCGCGAGTGCCGCGCAGGTGCCCGCCGGTTCGGTCACCACGCTGGCCGACGGCGCCGAGGTCCACCAGCGCTGGCAGCCGATGCGTCGGGTCGGTCTCTACGTGCCCGGCGGCAAGGCCGTCTACCCGTCGAGCGTCGTGATGAACGTCGTCCCCGCGCAGGTCGCCGGCGTCGGCTCGATCGCACTCGTGTCGCCGCCGCAGCGCGCCCACGGCGGTCGCGTGCACCCGACGATCCTCGCCGCAGCGGGGCTCCTCGGGATCGACGAGGTCTACGCGATGGGCGGTGCCGGCGCCGTCGGCGCGCTCGCGTACGGGGTTGCCGAGATCGGTCTCGAGCCCGTCGACCTGGTGACCGGACCGGGCAACAACTTCGTCGCCGCCGCGAAGCGCTTGGTGCGCGGCGTGGTCGGCATCGACTCCGAGGCCGGGGCGACCGAGATCCTCGTGATCGCCGACGACACCGCCGACCCCGGCTACGTCGCCGCCGACCTGGTCAGCCAGGCCGAGCACGACGAGCAGGCGGGCAGCGTGCTGGTGACCACCTCGGCCGCGTTCGCCGACGCGGTGGAGGCGGCGATCCCGGAACGGGTGGCGGCGCTCGGGACGGCTGCGCGCCTCCAGACCGCGCTCGCCGGACCGCAGTCGGCCGTCGTGCTGGTGGACTCGCTCACCGACGCCGCGACCGTCAGCAACGCGTACGGGCCGGAACACCTGGAGATCCAGACCGCGGACGACGACGCCGTGCTCGCCGACATCGACGCCGCGGGCGCGGTGTTCGTCGGCCCGAGCACGCCGGTGAGCCTGGGGGACTACCTCGCCGGCTCGAACCACGTCCTGCCGACCGGCGGTCAGGCACGCTTCGGCTCCGGGCTGTCCGCGTCGACGTTCCTGCGTCCGCAGCAGGTGATCCGGTACACGCCGCAGGCGCTGGCCGAGGTCGCGCCGCACATCGTGGCGCTCGCGACCGAGGAGCAGCTGCCCGGACACGGTGCGGCCGTGACCGAGCGGACCGGGCGGGACTGATCGTCCACCGGCTCGTCGCCACGCCCCTGGGGCGGGCGTCGAGCCGATAGCCTTGGGACCGACATGTTCTGCCCCTTCTGCCGCCACCCGGACTCCCGCGTCGTCGACTCCCGCACGAGCGACGACGGCACCTCGATCCGTCGACGCCGCCAGTGCCCGAACTGCGGGCGCCGCTTCTCGACGACCGAGACCGCCTCGCTCAACGTCGTCAAGCGCAACGGCGTCACCGAGCCCTTCAGCCGCGACAAGATCGTCTCCGGCGTCCGCAAGGCGTGCCAGGGCCGCCCCGTGACGGACGGCGACCTGGCCGTCCTGGCGCAGCGCGTCGAGGAGACGGTCCGGGCCTCGGGGTCCAGCCAGATCGATGCCAACGACATCGGACTCGCCATCCTCGTGCCGCTCCGGGAGCTCGACGAGGTCGCGTTCCTCCGGTTCGCGAGCGTCTACCAGGCCTTCGACACGCTCGAGGACTTCGAGGAGGCGATCGGCCAGCTGCGACTCGACCACCACGCGGCGACGCAGCGCGGCAGCGCGGCGGGCAGCACCGCATGAGCGGGCTCGCCGAACAGGCCGTGCGCAACGGGTACGCCGTGGTCTTCCGGTCGGTGTTCGCGAAGATGGACCCGGAGCGGGCGCACCACATCGCCTTCGCGGTGATCCGCGCGCTGCCCGCGGTGCCGTTCCTCGGCGGGGTCGTCGAGCGGTACTCGCGGCCCTCCGCCGCCGACGGCATCACGACCATGGGGATCCACTTCCCGTCGCGCTTCGGCCTGGCCGCCGGGTTCGACAAGGACGCCAGGGGCATCGCCGGGCTCGGCCTGCTCGGCTTCGGGCACGTCGAGGTCGGCACGATCACCGCGAAGCCCCAGCCCGGCAACGACAAGCCCCGGCTCTTCCGGCTCGTCGCGGACCGGGCGCTCGTCAACCGGATGGGCTTCAACAACCACGGTGCCGCCCGTGCCGCCCGACGGCTCGAGCGCGCCCGCCGCAACCCGGGCCGGCCCGTCATCGGCGTCAACATCGGCAAGAGCCGGGTCGTCGCCGTCGAGGACGCCGTCGACGACTACCTCCAGTCCACCCGGCTGCTCGCGCCGTTCGCCGACTACCTCGCCGTGAACGTCAGCTCCCCGAACACCCCCGGGCTCCGCGGGCTGCAGGAGCTCGACCAGCTCCGCCCGCTGCTCTCCGCCGTCCGTGACGCCGCGGGACGGACCCCGGTGCTCGTCAAGATCGCGCCCGACCTGACGGACGAGCAGATCGACGCGATCGCCGGGCTCGCGGTCGACCTCGGTCTCGCGGGCGTCATCGCGAACAACACCACGATCGCCCGGACCGGGCTCGTCACCCCGGCCGCCGAGGTCGAGGCGATGGGCGCAGGTGGCCTCTCCGGAGCGCCGGTCGCCGCCCGGTCGCTCGAGGTCCTGCGCCGGGTGCGTGCCGCGGTGCCGTCCGACTTCTGCGTCATCGCGGTCGGCGGCGTCACGAGCGAGCAGGACGTGCAGGACCGCATCGAGGCGGGCGCGACGCTCGTGCAGGGCTACACGGCGTTCCTCTACGAGGGGCCGACCTGGGCGACGCGGATCAACCGGATGCGCCGGCGGCGGCTGCGGCGCGAGGAGCGCGCGGCGCGCTGAGGCGCGGGCGTCGGCGTCGGGGCGCGCCGACGGCGGTGCCGCGTGCGCCCGGGTCCGCCGTCCTCGTCCGCGAGCGTGCACGACCTGCCGCAGCGGTGTGCCGGGGAAGGCTTCGAGCGTGCACGCTGTGCCGCCGCTGTGTGCCGAGGGAGGCCGCGAGCGTGCACGCTGTGCCGCCGCTGTGTGCCGAGGGAGGCCGCGAGCGTGCACGACTCGCCGCTCAGTTCCGCCGTGCGGGCGAGACAGGGCGACTCCGACCGCTGAGCGTGACGGATCGTGCCCACTCGTCGGCAGCCCGGGGCCACGCCGCCTGCTGCCGGTGGCCTTCGGGAACGACAGAGCGCCGCCCGGCTCGGCCGGACGGCGCTCGACGCGGGAGACCCGCGCGCGTCAGAGGGTCGGGTACTCACCCCGGCGCACCTGCGGCTTCGGCAGGCGCAGGAAGCGCAGCTGCCACGCCCGCGTCAGGATGTAGAGGAACGTCCCGCGCTGCATCTCGCCGAAGCGTGCGGTGAGCTTCTTGCGCATCGACAGCCACAGCACGACGCAGTCGAGCACGAAGAGTGCCACGAACGCCCACACGAGCAGGAGCGAGTACGACGCCAGCACGGTCTGCGCGGCGGCGAACCCGACGATGAGGAAGAGCACGAGCACGGGCATCATGACCTCGCCCACGTTCCACCGGGCGTCGATCCAGTCGCGGAGGAACTTGCGCTGCTCGCCCCGGTCCTTGGCGGGCAGGTAGCGCTCCTCGCCGTTGGCCATCCCGACACGGGCCTTCTCGCGCTCCGAGTTGAGCCGTGCGCGAGCGGCCTTCTTGTCCTGCGGGCTGTTGCCGACGAGCGGCCGGCGGTTGGCGGCCTCGCGCTCGCGACGGGACGGCGTGGGACGACCCTTGCCCGACGCGAGGAGTTCTTCCTCCGGCGGGTTGACGGTCGTGTTGGTCTTGGGGGCTGCCTTCGCCACGGTGCGTTCCTGACTGCGGTTGCGTGCTGGATCTCCTCTAGATTACGGGACATGACCGACACCGACCAGCACAGCTCCGCGACCGACCCCGCGCTCCTCGACGCCCTGCGCGAACACGTCCAGGGCGGCCTGCCGACCACGATCGCGGACCTGTCCGCGCTGGTGCGGCTGCCGTCGGTCTCGTGGTCGGCCTTCGACCCGGCGAACGTACGGGCGAGTGCCGAGGCGGTCGCCGACCTCGCGCGCTCGACCGGGGTCTTCGCCGACGACGCGGTCCGCATCGTCCGGTCCGCCGTCGAGGGCGACACCCCCACCGACGCGGACGGGGTCGCCGACGAGACGGCCGGGGTCGAGCTGGGCCAGCCCGCCGTCCTCGCCGTCCGGCCGGCACGGAACGGCAAGCCCACGGTCGTGCTCTACGCCCACCACGACGTCCAGCCGCAGGGCGACGACGCGCTGTGGGAGACGCCGCCGTTCGAACCGACGCTGCGCGGCGACCGGCTCTACGGTCGCGGGGCGTCGGACGACAAGGCCGGCGTGATGACGCACATCGCGTCGCTCCGTGCCCTGCGCGCCCAGTTCGGCGAGGACCTCGACCTCGGTGTCGTGCTCTTCGTCGAGGGCGAGGAGGAGTTCGGCTCCCGCTCGTTCCGCACCTTCCTGCGCGAGCAGGAGGAGCACCTCGCCGCCGACGTCATCGTCGTCGCGGACAGTGACAACTGGTCGGTCGACGTCCCCTCGATCACGGTCTCGCTCCGCGGCAACGTCACGTTCAAGCTGACCCTGACCACGCTCGAGCACGCGAGCCACAGCGGCATGTTCGGCGGCGCCGCCCCGGACGCGATGATGCCGATGGTGCGCCTGCTCGCCTCGCTCCACGACGACGCCGGCTCCGTCGCCGTCCAGGGCCTGACCGCGTACGAGGCGGACGTGCCGGAGCGCAGCGACGACGAGCTCGCCGCCGATGCCGCCCTCGTCGCGGGGGTCCGTCCCGTCGGCACCGGCCCCGTCCTGTCGCGGATGTGGTTCCAGCCGTCGATCACGGTCACCGGCATGGACGTCCCGAGCGTCGCGAACGCCTCGAACACGCTCCTGCCGACCGTCGCCGCACGCGTGTCCGTCCGGATCGCCCCCGGGCAGTCGGCGACCGACGCCTACGCGGCCGTCGAGCGGCACCTCCGCGAGCACGTGCCGTTCGGTGCCGCGCTCGAGATCACCGAGGTGGACACCGGCGACGGCTTCCTCGTCGACACCGCCGGCTGGGCCGTCCAGGAGGCCCGCACCGCCATGCACGAGGGCTGGGGTGCGCCGGCGGTCGAGCAGGGGATCGGCGGCTCGATCCCGTTCGTCTCCGACCTCGCCGCGAAGTTCCCCGACGCGCAGATCCTGGTGACCGGCGTCGAGGACCCCGACACCCGCGCGCACAGCCCGAACGAGTCGCAGCACCTGGGTGTGCTGCACCGCGCGATCGCCTCCGAGACGATCCTGCTGGCCCGTCTGGCGACGCGCGCCTGACGCGCGTCCCGCGGTCGCGTCCGACCGGGGGAGTGCCGGACGGGAGGTCCGTGGCGACGCCGCCACGGGCCTCCCGTCCGTCCGCGGTCGGCTCCTGTGGACGGTTGCGCCGCCCTGTCGGCTCGCGTGCTTACAATCGACCACAGGCGCGGTGACCGACACCGGCCGGAGGGAGACGCGATGAGCGACACCATCATCGACAACGCACCGGCGACGGACGCACGCGCGCACGGCGTCGGGCTCAGCGACACGGCAGCGGCGAAGGTCGCGAGCCTCCTCGAGCAGGAGGGCCGCGACGACCTCCGCCTGCGCCTCGCCGTCCAGCCCGGCGGCTGCTCAGGTCTGATCTACCAGCTCTACTTCGACGAGCGCCTGCTCGACGGTGACGCGACGGTGGAGTTCGGCAGCGGGGTCGAGGTCGTCGTCGACAAGATGAGCGTCCCGTACCTCGACGGTGCGACCGTCGACTTCGAGGACACGATCCAGAAGCAGGGCTTCACCATCGACAACCCGAACGCGCAGGGCAGCTGCGCCTGCGGCGACAGCTTCCACTGAGCCCTCCCGCGGTGCCCGCCGGGCGGCTGTCCGCGGACCGTACCGACACGCGAGCGGGGAGTGACCGATCTGGTCGCTCCCCGCTCGTCGTCCGTGGCGGTGTCCGCGCCCCACGGGACCGGGGGAAAACCCCGCGCGGAACGGGCTGCGGAGGCCGCGGATCGTGTCGCGTGTGCGCGAGCTGTCGTCGGCTGCGAGTAAGCTAGGAGTGTTCCAACCAAGCTGGGAGCGAGCATCGAGCGGCCTCCGCGTCGCCCGCTCCCGTGCCATGTACTCCGAGAGGTAACAGTGCGTTCGAATCGCCGTATACGTTGGGCGGCCGTCCCGGTGGCCGTCGGTCTGGTCATCGCACTGGCTGGCTGCACGCAGCAGCAGATTAACGGGTGGCTCCCGGGCACCGAGGAGACCAAGGACGTCACGAACCACACGAGCCGCATCGTCGGCCTGTGGACCACCAGCTGGATCGTGCTCCTCGCCGTCGGCCTCATCGTCTGGGGCCTGATCATCTGGGCCGCCATCGTGTACCGCCGCCGGAAGGGCCAGACCGGCCTGCCGGTGCAGATGCGCTACAACATGCCGCTCGAGATCTTCTACACGATCGTGCCGCTCATCCTCGTGCTGGGCTTCTTCGCCTTCACCGCGAAGGACCAGTCCGCGATCGAGAAGCCGTTCGACGACCCCGACGCCACGGTGCACGTCTACGGCAAGCGCTGGGCGTGGGACTTCAACTACATCGACAAGGACAACCCGCAGGACAGCGTCTACTACCAGGGCATCCAGGCCCAGGAAGAAGAGAACGGTTCCGGCGCGATCGACGAGTCGCAGCTGCCGACGCTCTACCTGCCGGTCGGCAAGAAGGTCGAGATCGAGCTCTCCTCGCGCGACGTCGACCACTCCTTCTGGGTCATCGACTTCCTCTACAAGAAGGACATGCTCCCGGGCAAGACGAACTACGAGTACTTCATCCCGCAGAAGGAGGGCACGTACCAGGGCAAGTGTGCCGAGCTCTGCGGTGAGTACCACTCCCTGATGCTCTTCCAGGTCAAGGTCGTGTCCGACTCCGAGTACCAGCAGTACCTCGACACCCTGCGCGAGCAGGGCAAGGTCGGACTGCTCGGCAACGAGTACGACACCAACACGAACGAACCGAACAACCAGGCGCCGGTCGAGGCGTCGAGCGAGAACAAGTAGGGGCTCGTCAGATGACAACGTCACTCGTCGGCCAGCCGACCAGGCCCTCGACGCCGGACTTCCAGGCGTCGAAGGTCGGGCGGAAGGGCAACATCATCGTCCGGTGGATCACCTCCACGGACCACAAGACCATCGGGTACATGTACCTGATCGCGTCCTTCATCTTCTTCCTGCTCGCCGGCATCATGGCGCTGGTCATCCGTGCCCAGCTCTTCGAGCCCGGCCTGCAGGTGGTCGCGACGAAGGAGCAGTACAACCAGCTCTTCACGATGCACGGCACGATCATGCTGCTGATGTTCGCGACGCCGCTCTTCTCGGGCTTCGCGAACGCGATCATGCCGCTGCAGATCGGTGCGCCGGACGTCGCCTTCCCGCGACTCAACGGGTTCGCCTTCTGGCTCTACCTGTTCGGTTCGCTCATCGCGGTCGGTGGCTTCCTCACCCCGCAGGGGGCCGCGTCGTTCGGGTGGTTCGCCTACGCGCCACTGAGTGACACGACGTTCACACCGGGTCTCGGTGGGACGCTCTGGGTCTTCGGCCTCGGCATGACGGGCTTCTCGACGATCCTCGGCGCGGTGAACTTCATCACGACGATCATCACGATGCGTGCCCCGGGCATGACCATGTTCCGCATGTCGATCTTCACGTGGAACACCCTCGTGACGTCGCTGCTCGTCCTCATGGCCTTCCCGGTCCTCGCCGCCGCGCTGTTCGGCCTCGGCCTCGACCGCGTGTTCGACGCGCAGATCTACAACCCGGCCAACGGCGGTGCACTGCTCTGGCAGCACCTCTTCTGGTTCTTCGGCCACCCCGAGGTCTACATCATCGCGCTGCCGTTCTTCGGCATCGTGTCCGAGGTCTTCCCGGTCTTCAGCCGCAAGCCGATCTTCGGATACAAGACGCTCGTGTACGCGACCATCTCCATCGCGGCCCTGTCGGTCACGGTGTGGGCGCACCACATGTACGTCACCGGTGGCGTCCTGCTCCCGTGGTTCTCCCTCATGACGATGCTCATCGCGGTCCCGACCGGCGTGAAGATCTTCAACTGGGTGGGCACGATGTGGCGCGGTTCGGTCACCTTCGAGACCCCGCTGCTCTGGGCCGTCGGCTTCCTCATCACGTTCACCTTCGGTGGGCTCACCGGCGTGATCCTGGCGTCGCCGCCGCTCGACTTCCACGTGTCCGACTCGTACTTCGTCGTCGCGCACTTCCACTACGTGGTCTTCGGCACCGTCGTGTTCGCGATGTTCTCCGGCTTCTACTTCTGGTGGCCGAAGTGGACCGGTCGCATGCTCAACGAGCGCCTGGGCAAGATCCACTTCTGGCTCCTGTTCATCGGCTTCCACACGACGTTCCTCATCCAGCACTGGCTGGGCGTCATCGGCATGCCGCGTCGGTACGCGACGTACCTGCCGAACGACGGCTTCACCTGGATGAACCAGCTGTCGACGATCGGCTCGATGATCCTCGCGATCTCGTTCCTGCCGTTCATCTTCAACGTCTACGTGACCGCCCGGAACGCACCGAAGGTCGCCGTGAACGACCCGTGGGGCTACGGCCGCTCGCTCGAGTGGGCGACCAGCTGCCCGCCGCCCCGCCACAACTTCACGTCGATCCCGCGGATCCGTTCCGAGTCCCCGGCGTTCGACCTGAACCACCCGGAGGCCGGTGTGCCGATCGGTGTGGGTCCGGCGAAGGATGCTCCGGACGCTCCGACCTACGACGCCGCGAAGGGCGAGGTGAAGTAAGGCGATGCGCGCCAACACCAACCTGTTCTGGATCCTCTTCGGATTCTTCATCCTCGCGGACGCCGCGTACACGATCTGGGCCCTCATCTACTACGGGCGGCCCGAGTGGGTCGGTACCGTGGCGATCGGCCTCACCGGGATCATGTCCGCGTTCATCGCGTTCTACCTCGGCAAGGTCATGTCCTCGCAGGGCGGCGTGCTGCCCGAGGACCGTCCGGACGCCAACATCGAGGACGGCGACGCCGAGCTCGGGCACTTCAGCCCGTGGTCGTGGTGGCCGATCCTCCTGGCGGCCTCCACCGCCGTCTGCTTCCTCGGTCTCGCGGCCGGCCTGTGGATCGTCCCGATCGGGCTCGCGCTCGTGACGGTGACCCTCGTGGGCTGGGTCTACGAGTACTACCGCGGGAACTTCGGGCACTGACCCACTGCACCTGACACCTCGGGCGGCACCGATCCGGTGCCGCCCGAAGTGCGTCCGGGGCCCGTGCCCCACCCGGACCCGTCCCGCGGCCCGGAAGCGGGTACCCAGGACGGACCGGGAATCAACCGGCCCGCACGCGGCTTGACCCGTGCGGACCCCCGTAACCACAGCGAAAGGACTCACCTCCGGTGACCGACAAGCGCACCCTCATCATCTTCGGCGCGACGGGCGACCTCGCCTCCCGCCTCCTGCTCCCGGGGCTCGGCACGTTCCTGCAGAGCGGTCGAGCGGTCCCCGTCCAGCTGATCGGTACGGGCCGCAGCGCCCGCAGCGAGGAGCAGTGGAAGGACGTCGTGACGAAGTCCTTCGCGTCGCAGGACGTGACGGGCCCGGAGGTGGACGCGACGGTCGAGTCGACGAAGTTCATCCAGGGCGACCCGACCGACCCGTCGCACCTGAAGGCACTGCTCGACGCGGCCGAGGCCGAGCCGATCCTCTACTTCGCGCTCCCGCCCCAGATCGCCTCCGACATCTGCGAGGCCCTGCAGGAGGTCGAGCTCCCCGAGGGCACGACCCTGGCCTTCGAGAAGCCGTTCGGCACGGACGTCGCCAGCGCCGAGGCCCTCAACAAGACGGTCCTCGAGCTCGTCCCCGAGGACCGCGTCCACCGCACCGACCACTTCCTCGGTCGTACGACGGTGCTCAACATCATCGGTCTGCGCTTCGCGAACCGGTTGTTCGAGCCCATCTGGAACGCGGAGAACATCGAGAAGGTCGACATCTTCTACGACGAGACCCTCGGTCTCGAGAACCGCGCCCAGTACTACGACGAGGCCGGCGCGATGGTCGACATGATCCAGTCGCACCTGCTGCAGATCCTCGGCATCGTGACGATGGACGCCCCGTCCGACATCGACTCCGTCGAGTTCCGGTCGTCCCTCGCCCGCGTGCTCCGCTCGACCGAGCTCAAGGGCGGCGACCCGAAGATCGCCTCGCGTCGCGCCGTCTACACGGCCGGCACCATCGACGGCAAGGAGCTGCCGTCGTACCAGGACGAGGACGGCGTCGACAAGTCGCGGGAGACCGAGACGCTCGCCGAGATCTCCGTCGAGGTCGACACCGCCCGCTGGAAGGGCGTCCCCTTCACCCTGCGCTCCGGCAAGGCGCTCGGCGCCAGCCGCAAGGAGGTGCTCATCACCTTCAAGCCCGTGACGCGGCTGCCCTCCGGCCTGTCCGGTCGCCCGAAGGCGGACACCCTCCGCATCGTGCTCAACCCGGACGAGATCGAGCTGTCGGTGTCGGCGAACGGTGGCGGCAACCCCTTCGAGATGGGGCAGGTCACGCTGTCCTCGACCTTCGACGACGGCGAGCTCACCCCCTACGGCGAGGTGCTCAACGGCATCTTCCACGACGACCCGCTGCTCTCGATCCGCGGCGACGTCGCGGAGCGCTGCTGGGAGATCGTCGAGCCGGTCGTGAACGCCTGGAAGTCGGGCGAGGTGCCGCTCGAGGAGTACCGCGCGGGCTCGCGTGGTCCGGCGGACTGGGAGTCGTCGTCCTGACGGACGTCACCACCTGACGGACGGGAGGCGCGGTGCCAGCTGGCACCGC
>Ga0308156_1000683_pt1 | contig 57816 bp, 38 predicted proteins | sample PhyAR2_FD_201041 | JGI IMG/M metagenome (GOLD analysis project Ga0308156, IMG submission 201041) | Phyllosphere microbial communities from UC Gill Tract Community Farm, Albany, California, United States - DLSL A.R2 | ecosystem: Host-associated > Plants > Phyllosphere > Unclassified | place: USA... | reverse complement strand
AAGGCTTTGTTGTAGCCATCGCTTTGATGCCTGGTGGATTTTATAGGTATCTATGCTTCTCAGCCTCGAATAGGATGGGGTTTTGCGAATTTGTCTATAGTCGTTCATTTGTGCCTGACATATTATACCGTACTCAACCGGGCTGCCAAAAAGAGAAAAGTCGGTCCATAATGTTGCACCATGAAATCTGATGCCTTCAAATTCAACCATTTTATCTTCAAGAACGATTATATTTGAATGAAGAGATGCCTTTATGATTTGATCAAGGGTTTTAGGATAGGCACCCTTGTAATATTCATGATTCCCCAATATATAGATTACGGGCTTATCCCTGATGTTATTTTTTACCCAATCAATACCCTTTGTACCTAAGTTTGTATCGCCAGCCAGGATCACCAAATCAGCATTGCCAAAATCAATATCAGAAATTCCAAATTCCTGATGCAAGTCGCTGATGATCTTTATCCTCATTTAATATTTGTGTAAGTGCCAATATAATTATTTATAAAAGAAAATTACATCGTGTTTAACTCAACTGATTCATATCAATGAGTCTTGACCAGACAGGTTCGTGAGATTTCGGAACAGTTTTGATTAGTTCTAGAAAGGCTGTTGCCGTTTAATCTTATATTTTCCCGGGCTTAGCTTAAAAGTGATGGTATTCGTTTTCTTTGTTAATCCTGCCGTTTCTAATTCTTTTGTTTCGATAAGTTTTTTATTGACGAATACCGGTGAACCTGAAGGCAGACGTATGATTGCTGTTGTACCCAAAGGAACAGTTAGCTGTAGCTTAAACTCATCCGCATTATTTTCGAATGAGGTCTTGATCATTCCTTTTACGGTTGGAACATTGAGGGTTCCTGTGCGAAGATTTGCAGGGTCAGGCTCGACCAGAAACGTTTTGTATCCAGCTTCAAGTGGTCTGATTCCAAACAGGTACGCTGAAATAACAATTTGGGCACCACCACTCCAGGCATGATTGGTGGTGCCGCCACCAAATCCATTTTCACCGATACCCCAACCTTCGAATAGGGTAGTATAATATTGATTATTAACCATTTCAGCAAATCGCAGTTTCGTCCGCTCCATCGCATACTTACCTTTGCCCATCTTAAAAAGGGCTTCCATCACATATTTTTCCATGTAAGGGCTTGCATGCATCTGCAAATGCAAGGTTTCAGAAATCCGCTCGTATCTTGATGAGTCAGCAATTCCCGAAATCACGGCTAAGGCCTGCGCCCTGTCATCGGTTCGTTTATGGTATGAAGGATGACGATAGGCATGTCCGTCCCAACATTTATTATATCCGCTTTTTACGTGGCTCATTACCTGGCGATACATTGCAGCATCATTATTGTAGCCGAGCAGATCAGCCATTCTGGACGCGCCATCTAAAGCAAGATAATGCCAACCCGCCATAATAAGCCTTACATCAATGTTATCACCCCAGTCGCCCCAAAGCCAGTCTCCCTTCCGCAATGTAGTAAGGCCAGTATCATCAGTTTTCCACAAAGACAGGTATTTTTTTACCGCAGGGTAAACATTTTCAATGGTTTTACGGTCACCCGTATTCATATAGTAATTCCAGAAGCCATAATAGCCAATGCTGGTCAGCATCTGATCGGGAAGTTCCTGATTAAAATTACCGGGAATAGGCGCAATAAGTTCTCCTGTGGGGCGCTGCCAGCCTGCCAGTTCATTTATTGCTTTCCGCATTAGTGCGTGTGCAGAAGTAGAGTAGGTATAGAAACTTTCGCCCATCAACAGTACGGCATCTCCCCACCATTGTGCCCGTTCCCGGTCAGGACAATCGAAATAGTTATCGCGCATGTTAACATATAATGTACGCTGCGCCTTTTTCCAAAATCGGTTATAGAAATCATCGCTACTGGCAAACGTGCCTTCAGGTGCTGTATTATAACTCGTTTCACGATATTTAACAGCTTTTATTTTAATGGCTTTTGGCACAATAAGTATTATTTTTTCTCCATTCAGCCATCCGTAAGATTCGTACTCCTGATAACCTTTTTTAGTAATATATTCTGCCCGCAGGTTGTCGGTTCCTCCAGCGTTGCTATGGTCGGTATTTATTTTGATCAGCTGGCCACCCATATCGTCCGTTAGTGAAATAATGGGGGTAAGCTGCATATTATATGGAAGCTGTGCAATGATCGTATCGGTAATATTGCCTTTAAAGCGATAAAATTTTGCGGTCTTTATCCCAAAGTTTTTCCACTGGGGGATAGGGCGTTCCACCAGTTTGTTCCAGGGTGCGTCACCTGGTTTTCCGATAATCACTGCATTTCCAAAATCTTTAAGCCCAGTTAACGGAGCGATTTGCCAACCGGTGATATCTGCTCTGGCATCAAAACGAATATTTGATTCCGGCAACCGGTAGTTGGGAAACGGAGCTTCTGTATTGCCATAAGCCGGATGGATACGGCAAAACCAACTGCTGTCGCTATGGAGTACGGTATCTTCAGCATTCATATTAAAATAAAGACCAGCGACACCACTACCTACGTGCGAAAAACCATTTTTACCAAAATACCAAAGTAGTATGGCAACCTTATTTGCACCCCTTTTTAAATATGGGGCAAGATCAATCTTATCTGCATAGGTATCTTTGGGATTAGGACCGCGTTTTAGTCCTCCTTCAAATATGACAAGTTTACCATTTATCCAAAGCCAGTATTTTGTATCTGCCGCAATGGTAGCTAATGCTTGCTCCGGCTTTTTGTTGAGCATGATGTCCCGACGATAGGCTATCCAGCAATTAGCTTTAGCTGGTTTTGTTAGGGCAGGAGAAATCAAATAACCGTCTGTCGATTTATCCTGCGCAAAAGATGATTGTGTAACAACAAAAACGAATACACAAATTGAGATATAAGAAAAAAGTATTTTTAGTTTGAAGTTCGACATACTTAACTTAAGATGATGCTTTTCCATGTTAATGACGGTAGCTGTTTTTGGCAGACTCTAATTTGCGAACATTAAGTTAACTGCGTTAACTGATCTACCTGTTGCTAAAATCGATCATATTTTTAACATTCAATTCCTTTATTTTACCCGTTAACCGACCATATTTAGCTAAAATATGATTTCGACTTCAGGGCATATCAGGTTTATATTTATCCGAATTAGATTTTGGGAACTTATTAAAGTTGTCCGCATGAATAATAAGACTAGAACAAAGCACTTTTCGATGCCTTATTAAAATGTTCCGAAGAGATGGGAGCTTAATTAATTTCCGGAATAGCAGAAGGAATTATTCTGCCGGACTACACGATTTATACATTTCATTAATGTACTTCGTTTTAGCCGTATTTATTCTAAACAGCATTGATTTACGCCTGCATTTAATGATCTTGAATGTCAACCAATTTTAGCATCACATAAATTATGGTTCTGATTTGGCCAAACAAAGCATTTAATCCCATAAGGCGATTACTGCCAGTAGTTGTAATTATCTTCATAGATTTCCCGGCTAAATCCTTTTCAACCCACATTTAATAAATGACGGTTGCTTTCAACTTTGCATTCTAAATCGAGTTATCGCTTAGGTCGTTAAAATAAATTATTGGTATTTGAAATCCTGAACGAATTATTTACGTGAAATACTCTGTTTTGATTTTTAGAAAAAAACAAAGGCCAGTCCCGGATCACGCAAAGACATGAACTATTATTTTTCGGGAATTGCGCTTTAAAAAATTTTTTTAATAGAAAAGGCGCAATCTCTTGCGCCTTTTGTGATCCCGCTGGGATTTGCACCTAGTGCAAAAATCAACGTTTAAATAGTATTTGAGGTTGTTTTGTAATTCTACTCATTGAATTACTCACTATTTTTTTAATACGTTTTAGCTGCAATTGCTATTATCAAAAATACGGATTATCTCTTATAAAAACAAAATCTATATCTTAGATAATTGCCCTATCGTTATCCCTTTTAAGTAGATTCCTACAAATATTTTGAACCGCCAAATTGGAGTTGATGATACTCATAATGCTTCAAATAATCTCTTGCCTAAATTTGAGGGAACTACATTTCATAAGCATTATTGGTGATCATGCAGAGGATTTTAAAAAGCTATTAAAAGTGTTTCCAATCGCTAATCTTTTAAATTTGAAGTAATGAATCAAATACTCTACAGACTCTTATCATAAACTTTGAAAATTATCTTACTTAAAATTTGAATATGGTCATTTTTAATTTTACTAAGCTCATCTGTCAATGGAATATAATGTTCTTTAAATAAACGTAATTTACCTATAGCGAGGGCATGTAAAAATTCCAATAGTGCTTCCCCTTGATACTCATCAATATGCTTCGAAAAAGTCTTTAAAAGCATCAACATGTCTTCAGAATTCTTCCGGCTAAATGAATAATTTAGTTCATCATTTTTTGCTGCTCGAAGAATTGCTGCTTGAATAATACCATCATTGAAACGATTGAAAATAAATGGATCAAGTAAATTTTTTACAAAATTAGTTTGATAGAGCCCATCAACTTTATTATTTCTCATATTGTTTAAAACACAAGAAATAGTAAAATAGACATCCGATTGAGACACATTTCCAAAATAATCATTGCTATTAAAGAAAGCTGAATTTTTTCGGATTTTTAACTCATTTCCTGAAATGTCTGGATAGAATATTTTTTGTGAGCCTCCTTTGAATGCTTTACTTGAAAAGTTGGTTATTGTTGTTATCCTCTCGTTTACAAAACGAGATGCTGTATCCATGCCTTCTTGAATTTCTCTTAAATGATCCAGCTCAATTTCCCATGGTGTTTCTAAATTAGAATTATCACAATTAATAGTTTCTATTTCGACAAATGAACTATTTTCGGCTCCATATAACCCATGTTTAATATTACTTTTAAGCTCTTTATGCTTATCAGAATCGTTAATCCTATTGATTCCAACAAAGTAGATAAGTCGGATATTATTGTAGTTTCTGAAATATCTGCTTAAATAAAGCAAGTTTTTTCCATTTGTTATACAAGAAGCCACAATCAAAATGGAACCAGACTCTTCTTTACTAATTTTTTTATCAGCTAGTTCCGATTGATTTATTACTTCAATAGAATTCTTGGAAAAGCATACTATCTTTTCTAAGATATACTTTGCTAATAACTCTGATCCCTTATCGTTTAAATAAATTATATACTTTAATGATGCCGGAACGTATTGATTAACAAATGCATCTATCTTACTTTTATGATTTTCATATTGCTTCTTTTCAATATTTTTGATGATGTTTTCGTAATCAATATACAAATTGTACTTTTTCCTGTTAATAGTATCTTCACTAAAAGACACTTTTAAAGAAGTACCTGTTTCATCGTTATATTTAAACACCTCCACGAAATCTTTTAATGACTTTGATATATATTTACTTGCTACAATATTCCTAGTGTTTATAATAGGTTCGTCCAAACTGAAGGAATCACCAACAATCTTAATTGCAGTCGATTGATTTTCACAAAAGGAACACTTTTCGCCTGCTTTGAATTGTTTATAAATGTCTAATCCGTATCTAAATTTTTCATTTCGCTCTAAATTACAAAGTACTCTTTCAAGTGAAAGATTTGAGGGTTTTTCTATCGGGAGGTAGTAAAGAACGCAAACATTTTTTGAATCTATTTCTGGATGATTTCCTTTTAAATAATGAACTAAGCCACCTGATGTCGATGCAGATATTAAAAAAATCGAATCTTTATAGAATTTGGTGTTTTTACTATATATACCATCGTACGATTTAAAAGACTCAATATTAACATCTTCTCTGTTCTCATATCTTTTCAAATATTGGCCCATAGAATACCCAATTACATTTATCGATAATGTATCACAATAAATATTTCGAATTTCGGCGTGTTTAAATAAATGCAGAAGATTTAATCCAATAAAATCAATTTCACTTTTTTGAACTAATACATTTGCCGTCCTTAAAAATTTGGTTGAATGCTTTCCTGATGGAAAAACATAATGATGGGAAATACCATTACTTTCTACTAGTCCCCCATTTGATATAAAAATGTTTGATAATCCTTGATTTATAATCTCCTTGAAATTTTCTTTCAAAAAGTTATCCTTCTTTGAAAAGATAAATTCTGATTTATTATAACCAACATAAAAAATGCTCTCAATAAGTGAATTTTCTTCTGCTTTCGGAATACTTTTAAATATCTTATCAAGATTATCATTCAAAAGTGAATCTGGTGCAGAAACAGTAGAACAATGAAGGAAGACAAGGGCGTTCGTTTGATGGAAGTATCGGAAATGCTCTGTTAATTCATTTTTTAAAGCACCAAAATCAAATTCGATTGTTGGGTTAAAGATTATTGTAGCACTCTTATATTTTTTATCTTCAATATTTGAGTTGTAGATGTAGAATTTTCCCATTATCTATTGCTTTTGAATGGATACAGAATACTGATATAAGAACCTTGTGATTTAATGATATTATCCGTTCTGAAATGATCATTATTCCAATCTTCAAGCTTTATATCCTTTAGGTTTTCTACGTCAATAGGTTTGTAATTGTCTTTTATTAAATCCCTGTAAACACAATACTTATCAGTTGAAATTTTCACAAAACCTTTTGCATTTAATATGTTTAAAATACGGTCTAATCCTATACCTTTCTTCGATTTGAGGTTAGAGGTGGAAGAAGTTTGATTTTTTACAAGACATTTTTTGATAACCTCTAAATCAGTTAAGTCTTCTTTTTGAATAAATTTATCGATAAATCCCACCCCAGAATCAAATACAAGAATTTCTAAATAATAAATTTGATTTTGATCATTTATACAGTTTTCTAAAATAAATGGGTGTTGAAAAAAAGATTGAATAGGTGTTTCCTCAAACTCTTCCAATATTTTATTGCTATTATTTATATGAAATCGAAAATAAACTCCCCGTATACTCTCTGGGATCTCAATTAAATTTTGGTCAGTCTTGCCCCATTCGTAAGTATTTTTTGTTAACTCATAAACTACTGCGCTAATATCATCAACAAGGTCCTCAAACTCGAATTTATTGTTTTTATTAAAGGTCAAAACATATTCATTGAAAATTTTCCTGATACTATATTTAATTTGATCCTCATCATCATTGAAGCCATTAGGATTTTCAAGTAATCTGATTAAACCTTTATTTTTTGAAAGATGATCCGTATTAGTCAAAATATACTTATTGCCCTTTATCCTAGCTAGTGAATTCATTTTTATGAAAAATTCATTTTGCCTTTCTCTCAAGATATCTTTAATGTCTACATTATTTTTATTTATAAAACTTGATGTGTTCCATAGTAATGAAATTATAGGATAAGCATATTCTTGATCATAAAAACTGCTTAGATTTTCATTATCTACATCTAGCATTAATATCTGGATTTTTGATTTACTGTTTAACGTTATAATAAACTTCAACAAATCTCCCAATAATCCAAAGGTATATTTGTTTAATGATCCTGGAATCTTAAGATGTATATTATTCCCTTTCTGATTATTTATATATTTTCTATATAAATCCTCCATTTTGCTAGGAGTGATATTTTTAGGTATTGATATTTCAGTCATTGATTGTCTATTAAATGATAGTTAATCTCATATTCTATTTTTGTGCATTAAAACCTCTATTAATTAGCTCTTTAACAACACCAAACATCATTGCAGAGAAATCCTGTTTGAATTCCTTGTTATCGGAATAAAGCTTATAAAGATCAAAGTTGGTCGTTATGTGTTTTAGCAATTCTTCGCCTACAACTTTGTCACTAGTTATTCTTGCATTCTGATCATCTGAAAACTTAATCGATGTGATTAGATCTATGTTTTTTGCAACATCATTGGCAATATTTTCTGCCATTTGACGCACTTTGTCCGCATCTTCAAATTGAGTTCCATAACGATCATTGAAAGATTGTAAAATGTTTGAAAGCCTATCAATATCAGATTCAGAACTTCCTCCTCGCATATCTGTTGGAATAGGCTTTAAATCTTCGCCTTGCTCCATTACAATATTGGTCGTTGCTTCCAATTGCAAACGATAACTGTCCATGTCTATATTATCCAAAATCCCTTGTGCTAAATCAATTGACATTTCGCCACCTAATTTGTTTTGCAAGTGGTTTAAGTAAATGTAAAGCCTTTCCAAATATGGATTTTCAAAGTTTACAATTTGGGAAAGGAAAATATATAAACGAACGTACGTTTTAACTTTTGCCCTAAAATCTGCCTGTTTTTCTTCTACTAAATCGTTCCTAAAAATGGCAGTAGAATTGTCGAGCATGGCATGCAATTGATCAACAGGAACATTTTCTAATATCTTATCTGAAAATTCAACTACTTGTTCCTTGGTATAAACTTGAAAATTATCCAAAGCATCTTGTAGGTCGAACAATTTATTCGGGTCGGTTGATTCGCCTAAAATGGTGCTTTCAAAATAGGGTTTAAATGCCTTTTCAATATCTTCGGCTGTGTTTGCAAAGTCCAAAACAAACGTATTCTTCTTTAGTGGATGGCTTCTATTTAGTCGTGATAGGGTTTGGACTGCATTTACACCACCCAATTTTTTATCTACATACATGGTATGCAAAAGCGGTTGGTCAAAACCTGTTTGGAATTTATTTGCCACCAATAAAAAACGATATTCATTTTTCTCAAATTCGGCAGGAATTGAGTTACTTGGAAATCCATTTAGTATAGCTTCTGTTTGTCCATCTATTTCTCCAGAAAATGCAACAATAGCCTTGTAAGGACTATTTATTTTCTGCAAATAATCGTCAAAGGATTTTTTATATTTGACAGCATTAGCTCTGCTACTGGTTACTAACATAGCTTTTGCAAAACCGTCCATTCGCTTTTTCTTTACTACATTTTCTATAAAATGGCTAATCATTAGAATAGCTTTTTTCTTGATTGCGTGTTCGTGGCTTTCTACATATGCCTTTAATTTCTTTTGGGCGTTTAATTTATCGTATTCGGGGTCGTCTTCAATTTTTTTGAGTAAAGCGTAATAGCTTTGGTAAGTTGTGTAATTCTGCAAAACATCCATTATAAAACCTTCTTCAATGGCTTGTTTCATTGAATATAAATGAAATGCTCTAAATTTGGTTTTATCACCTTCTGTAAATGGAGCACCAAACAATTCTAACGTTTTGTTTTTTGGTGTAGCGGTAAAAGCAAAGTAACTGGCATTTGGCAATAACTTTCTCGACTTAATTAAATCGGTTATTAAGTCTTCGCCTGTTAAGATGTCGTTATCTTCAGTTTCTATTTCATCATCTTCATTGGGTTTTGCCAATGCCTCGTTTAGTTTTCTTGCCATTTGTCCACTCAAACTGCTGTGAGCTTCGTCAATGATAATAGCAAAGTTTGTACCTGGTAATTCACCAATTTCTTCAACGATGTGAGGGAATTTTTGAATGGTGGTAATGATGATCTTTTTGCCTTCTTCTAATGCCTCTTTAAGTTGCTTGCTTCCTTCAGTAATGGCCTCAACCACACCGTTTACTTGCTGAAATTGTTTGATGTTATTACGGATTTGAGCATCCAAAACTCTTCTGTCGGTTACCACAACAACTGTGTCAAAAATATTATCCACACCCGATTTGTCATGTAAACCTACTAACTGATGCGCCAACCAGGAAATTGAATTTGATTTACCCGAACCTGCCGAATGTTGAATTAAATATTTTTGTCCTGAACCTTTTTCTTGCGCATCAGTTAATAGATTGCGCACTGCAAGCAATTGATGATAACGGGGGAAAATCAATTTCTTTTCTTTTCTCGTTTTTACTTTGCCTTTTTCATCCAAATATTCCTTCTCTTCCGTTATCAATTGGCAGAAGTTCTGAACAATGTCGGTAAGATTGGATTTCGTTAAAATTTCTTTCCACAAATAATCGGTTTTAATGCCGTTATTTGGTGGATTTCCGGCTCCGTTATCGTGGCCTTTATTGAAAGGTAAAAAATAAGATTTCTCCTTTTTGAGTTGTGTACACATCCAAACCTCTTCGGTGTCCACCGCAAAGTTTACCATTAATCGCCCCAAGTGAAACAACTCCTCATTGGGGTCTCTGTCTTCTTTGTATTGCTTTATGGCGTGTTGTATATTTTGTTTGGTGAGTTCATTTTTCAATTCAAATGATATCACTGGAATACCATTTATAAACACCATCAGATCCAACGACTTTCTATTTTTTGGTGAAAAATAAATCTGGCGCATGACAGAGAACCGATTAGCTTGATATAAAGTATTCGCAGAAGCATTGTAGCCCGAAACTGGTTTGTCGTAAAACAAGCGTAGTTTAGTATCTGTAAAGCCATCCGTAATGCCCTTTCGAAGCACTTCTATAATGCCTTTGGCTTGTATTTGGTCATTTAAGCGTTTTATTATTTTTTGCTCATAAAGGTTTTTATGAAAGGTTTTAAGTTTGGCAACAGCTTTGGGTTGGGTTGCTTCCAAAAATTGGAAAAACAAATCTTTATCTAAACACGAAACATTATCATACACTTTGTTTTCACGCAACAAATAATTATTCTCCTCGACCAAATATTGAGCAATATGGGCTTCTAAGCCTTTTTCGGTAGTATCTGTATGTTTACTCATTCTGCTTCTTGTTTCGTATATTCTTCTCCCACAATACTCAGTTCTTCCTCCAATTCTTCATGATTTTTATCATCAAAATTCTCGGGAATAGTATATTCCCGCACATCTATTTTTCCCATCACGGCTTCTGCTATCAATGCTGTTCGGTATTCTTTTACCAAAGCGATTTCTTTTTCTATTGTGGATATGGTTTTATTGATGATAGCGGTTTCTTTTTCGATATATATTACTATCTCCATTTGCTCATCAATTGATGGAATAAGTACGGGTAGTTTTTTTAACAACTCCTGACTTAATGATGCCCTTGTAACTAGGTTCATTTCTTTTACAAAAAATCTCCTATGGAGGCTACTTCTGAAAAAATATTTTGAAAATCCATCAAATAAAATATTTTCATAAGGTCTGAAACGAATTATAAAACCCGAAAAAGTCGCATCTTCAATAGTGCGCAAGCAAGTAGAAGTGAATCCAATTTCTTCTATGGTTTCGGAAGTTCTTGTAAAAAACACATCTCCTTTTTTAACCGAATAATTTATTCTGTCGCTCTCTGATGAATTTGCTAATCCAGTTCCTGTTTTCGGTAGTTCAAAATTTTTATAAACATCTCCATAACTAATAAAAGGATAACCTGTTCCAAAATATTCTGCACCAGCACTAATACCATTTTGAAATTTACCAAGATATTTCAACTTCCTTACTTCCCAATGTTCGGGAATATCTCCCAACGATTCAATGCCGCTTGGTTTCACTTTAGTATTTGGGTTTAAGCCTTTGGTTACCGCATCATTGATAATCCCTGCTTTTTGTTCGTTAAGCAGTTTTATCAATTGCTTTTTTTTTCTGATGAAGCGGTCAATTTTGGTAGTTTTGTAATCCAAGAAATTGGCGATAGCGGTTTGTTCGGAGAAATTAGGAAACGGTAATTTTAATGAACGTAAATCATCTCTTGATATTTTTAATCTTAATGTATTATATTTTCCTTCACCTCTATCTATAGCAATTAGACCTTTCCCAAGACTATATAAAAAACTTTGTACTATTCTACACCTAAATAAGTACTCATAGAATTTGGTTGAATTAGAATGTTTCAAGCCACCACTATAAGTATAGTAGATTGGGCTTACACAGCCGAAATAGTTTGAAACGCCAACTGCTCCCACAATCATGTTCATACTATTAAATACTAAATCACCTTTGTGAGCTAACTTATATTGGGTATAATCATCTTTAAAACGATCTAAATTTGTAGTTTTTTCAGCATATAAAGTAACTCCCTTATCAATCGAAAGTGATAGTATTTCTTTACTCTTGATAGGGCTATTTTTTTCGTTTCGTTCTGTTAAAATATTTTTAAAGGATTCAACCTCCCAATGTTCTGGAATATCGCCCAGCCACACAATGCCTGATCGCTTGTATTTATCGTACGGTTTTACTTCTTTCATTATGAAATAATCTCTTTTAGTAAACCATCCGTTTCTTGTTCTAGCAATAAAATATCAGCAGCAATTTCTTTTAAACTACGTAAGCCTTCATATTGATAAAAATACTTATTAAAAGCGATTTCGTAACCTACTTTCATTTTGGTTTTATCGTACCACGCATCGGCCGCAAAAGGTAATACTTCTTTTTTGAAATAATCGGCAATGCTATCTTTCATTGGTACATTTTCGATATCTTTCAAATTGCTGTTGCTTTTTGGTTTGCCCTTGTTATCTGTTATTATTTTACCGTTCTCGTCTTTTTCGGGTTGATGTACTGTGATTTGGTAAAAGCCAAAATCTTCATTATCAAATATTTTGCTGTACTCGTTTTCTTCAAAATCAAAATACATTTTTTGTATGGCTTCGATATGTGGCGTTTTCAATTCGTTGCGTTTGCTCCCCAAGCTTTTACGCATCTTTTGAAAAAATAGAGCCGAAGAAGCATTAATGAGTTGCACTTTCCCTTTTCGCTTATCTTCCTTTACATTGCTGATAAACCAAACGTAGGTAGCAATACCAGTGTTATAGAAAATATCGTTTGGCAATTGTACAATACATTCCAACAAATCATTTTCAATAATATATTGACGAATACCACTTTCGCCACTTCCTGCATCACCAGTAAACAACGCTGAGCCGTTGTGAACAGAAGCTATTCTGCTTCCACCATCCGCAGGGTCTTTCATTTTAGAAAGCATGTGTAACATAAACATCAATTGTCCGTCGTTGCTTCTGCTGGTCAAACAAGTCACTTCTGGTTCACCTTTAAAGTTTTTAATGGGAAGATTGAAGCGTTTATCAACAATGCTTATTTTCTTTTCGGTACCAACATTTAAGTTTTCTATATCTTGCTTCCAGGTCGTTCCATACGGTGGATTGGTGAGCATGAAATTAAATTTCAAATCTGCTTCAAAACCATATTCACTAAGCGTTGAGCCAAACTTTATTTTGTCAGGGTCTTCGCCTTTTAGCAACATATCGGATTTACAAACAGCATACATTTCGCCTGTGTTTTCTTGTCCGTATAAATGAAACGTTGCTTTAGATTTTATTTCTCCTTCGGGGTTCGTAGCAAATATTTTGGATTGTGTAAGCATTGCTCCCGAACCAGCACAAGGATCATAAACCAAAAAAGTTCCTTTTTGAATTTTGTCTTTAATAGGCAGATAAACCAAATGTGTCATCAATTCAATGATTTCTCTTGGCGTAAAATGTCGCCCTGCGGCTGCATTTGTTTTTTCGTTGAATCTACGTATTAAGTCCTCGAACATATAACCCATTGCCATCGGTGATATTTTCTCAGGGCTTAGTTCTACTTTTGGGTTACAAAATTTTTCAATTAATGAGAATGTAATTCCAGTACTTTCAAAAGTTTCTAATTGGTTTCTGAATTTAAACTTGATTATGATGTCTTGCACATTTTCAGAGAAGCCATTGAGGTAATCTAAGAAGTTGGGGTCAATGTTTTTAGGATCCGCCAACAGTTTTTTCATAGTAAACTGGGAGGTATTATAAAACGCCAAACCCGTTCCGTGCTGTTTACTTGTAAGTAATCCTGATAAATTATCAATTTTATCTTTAAACGCTTCATGTGTTTTCAGCACCTTATCTTTAGTTGATTCAAGTGCTAAATCCAAACGTCTCAAAACCGTCATTGGAAGTATTACGTCCTGGTACTGATTTTCAAGAAATTTATTAATCAATACATCGTCTGCAACTGTCCAGATAAAGTTGATGATGGGTTGAAGGGTCTGTGTATTTAAATTCATTATCTTATATTATGCTTCTTTTTGTCTGTTTTCTATTCGTTCTTTGAAGTTGCAAAAATACTCACACCTTTTAAATTCAATAGGGTATGCCAAATAATTTGCTTATCTTAAAGTCTTATGTTCTAGTTTTGGGGATCTATAAAAATCTTAGAAATTCACATTAAATCTTTTAAGAAGCTACGTAGTTCCTAAATAAATGCAAAGAATATTTACGGTAATCCGCAAAAGCTATTATAAAATACCAAACTTAACGAATTAAACCGTTTATTGGTTGTTAAAAGTCACGGTAAGGATCATAGTATTGATCTATCACCTATGATATTCGATATATTTTATTAAATAAACTAAATAGACGCAATTCTTGTATTAGATTCATAATTTTGAAAACCTCTAAATATCTTCTCAAGATTAACAATAATAATATGCAGAATTTAGCTTCTTTTTTAACTCGTTTACAGACTTTTAATCTCATTATCGTTACCAAAAGGGAACTAAAAAATCCTATAAAAGAAGACGAGGAGAGACAGGCTTACAGCCTTGCACACGAAACCCACTATTATGATTCTTTTACCTATAAAAGTGAGATCAGGGTATTAAAAGACATGGCCTTAATTGACCTGCTGTCCCTTAACCACAATAGTTTAAAAAGAGAATTTGAACAGCTCAAAAAATTAAAGGAAAGGTTTAAACTCATATGGACAAATTTCCATCAACATTACGGTGAGCTTAGAGCGGAATATCCCAGCAACTTCATATTTTCGATCCAACTAGATTATTTGTTTATCGTTAACAACCTGCAATCAGACTACAAGGATATTTATATAGGTGACGAGTTTGTGGAAAGCCTGCACGATACTTTAAAGATCAGGGATAAGTTCCTAAGCGAGTTGGCCAGCGAAATTGATGAAATTCTAAATCCCCGTGAAACGTTCGAAGAATGGATGGCCAAACAGAAAAGCCAGCAACAAACTGAAGATGTCACGCCTGAGCAGCCCACAAAAATCCCATATAATCCCGATGCGGGTCGGCCAAAATTCAATCATCAGTATATAGATGACTTTTTGCAACTCATAAGGACTTATTTTTCAGAGGAACATTTCAACCAACTTGCCGCACTGATAAAATTGGACGAACAACCTGCAAGCCAGTTGATCTTCAATGGAAACAGTAATAAACTTGCCGATGCTTTTAAGCAGCTCTATGAAGCTAATCTGATTGTGGGATGCAATAAAGCGGAACTTGAAAAATGGATTCTAAAACACTTCTTATATAGCAATGGAGATAAAGTAAACGAATACTCGGAGGGCTGGCTAAGTGCAATTATATCTTCCGATACCAAGGTCTGCAAATCACCAATTTTAGAGGTAAGGATGAAAGACAAAGTTCCTTTTCTGGTTCCAACAGTCCGAAACAAAAAAAACAGTAAATATTAGTAGGGAAATGGTCAGGATACGGTTTAACGTGTTGTAACCCTACAAAACAAGCTGCTAACATTGCGGTATCAAAACAAAAGATACCGCTTATGAAGTACACATTTGAAGAACTACCGCAGGCCATTAGTACACTGCACGAAAAGGTAGACCGTATTAAAGACCTGTTGCTGGAAAACAGGTCGCAAAATTCCCAACGTCCCCGAGACGATTTATTGACCATTGGGCAGGCTGCCGAATTTCTAAGCCTGTCTGTACCCACGCTTTACACCAAAGTGAGCCGGAAGGAAATCCCCGTGAACAAGCGGGGCAAAAGACTTTATTTCTCCACAGTGGAACTATCCGACTGGGTAAGATCGGGAAGGAAGAAAACCACGGAAGAAATACAGCAAGGAACAATCCATTCCCCTACGGACAGCACGATACCACCAACATAGCTATATATCCCTATAGCCGTGTAAATACATTGCTAAGTACATATGTATGCATATAACAACATAGCTATATATCCTACTTAACGACGATTTATGTATAGCAAAAACCACGAAAAAACATGTTAATTCGAGACAGCCTAAAAGCCTGTGGGGCTTTCAGGGTTGCTGTTATTGGCGGTAGAAAGGCGGTTCAGGCAGTCAGTCCCCTTTTCGGGGGCTGAGCAAGCGGAAGTTGGGCAGAGCCCTACTTGCTTGCCCTTACGCTATCGCTACAGGGGTTTCAAGTAGCCTCCGGGGCTACTTTGAGGCTTTGCAAGCCTTTTAGGAACCATAAACGGTATACTTTCAGGTATACCAATTAGCTAAACTAGCAGATAAGCAGTTAGCCAGCTAATCAGCTATATGATTAGCCAGCTTATCAGCAAATTAAAATATTAAAGAGGAGCGCAATTTATGAAAATGGACATCATCACAATGGAAGACCTACGCCAGTTCAAAACAGAACTGTTGCAGGAAATGAAGGGCATTATCGGACAAGGGACGGAAAACCAGCAAAACGGCGAATGGTTAAGGAGCGCACAGGTGCGCAAAATGCTGAACATATCGCCAGGTACTTTACAGAACCTGCGTATCAACGGAACATTACCGTTCCGCAAGGTTGGAGGTACGATGTATTACAGCAAGATACAAATAGAAAAAATATTGAAAGGAGAATAACATGAAGAACTATCTGAATATACAACACCATACCCTTAGCGGATATTTTGAACGGGTGGCAATGGAAAGCCAATTTTATGCGACCCACATCAGCTTGCTGATGGCACTATTCTACTACAGCGATAGCGATGCACCCGAAAAAACCTTTCAGGTCAGCAGGCCAAAGCTGATGCGGTTCTCCCGTATCAGATCTATCGCCACCTACCATAAGAACATCAAAGACCTTGTAGAATTTGGCTATATAGAATATAATCCCTCATGGCACCCGCAAAGAGGTACCCAAATAAGGTTTATTATCGAAATACCAAACCTTCCTTAAACATTCGGGATATGGAGGATATCAATACAAAATCGGTGCGCTACCCTGTAGCCACCGATATCAAACTGGAAAAGATCGCCCTCAAGCTGGGCAGGACAAAAAAGACGACCGTCATACAAATGGTAGAGTATTTCTACCGGAGCAAGAAAGACCCCCTAGACCTGAATGACGAACTGCTGAAAAAGGAGCTGGTCAACGGAAACAACCGGATTATTGGCTTTTTTAAGACGCAGGAAAAAGATTTCCTGTTGCCCATCTTCAGCGATTCGGGTACGCTGATTACCATTACAAAGCAACATACGATGTATTTAAAGGAAGTTGGCAAGTATTTGGTGCAGGATCTTGAAAACATGAAAAAGCTTGCAGAGGGTATGACTGCACTTCAACGTGGTATTGCCAGAATACAGACCCATCTGGAAGACAAAGCGTTGCTGAAATTACGATTTAGCAAGATACTCGAATATTACATCACACAAAGAGAATCGCTGGGCTGGACTACGGCCAACGTTAAAAAAGAGGAACTGCAAGCCCATGCAAGGCAATCACTGGAAAATCTATAGCTTATGTTCATCAACATCACTACATCAGAAACGGGAGACAATAAGGGCAGCAGCGGTGCGCTGGTCAATTACCTTGAAAAAGAGAACCAGATGCAGATCGAAAAAGGCAAAGGTCTGGAACTGGAAAATTGGTTTAACGGTACTGGTAAAGAAATCCGCAGGCAGGAAGTCAGGATGAACATAGACGGCAACATTGCCAAACTTGGACGCAGCGACAGTAAATTTTTTCTAATCAACATCAGTCCGAGCCAAAAAGAACTGGCGTTCCTTTACGAGAAATACGGAAAGGAAGGTACAAAGGAAAAACTAAAGGAGTTTGCGATAAAGGTAATGGATGAGTATGCCAAAAACTTCAAAAGACCAGGCATTAACAGCCATAAAGATTTGCTCTGGTACGGCAAGCACGAAAACTTCCGCTATTACAAACACACAGATAATGAAGTAAAGGACGGAACAAAGAAAACAGGTGAGCGTACAGAAGGAAAGCAGGATCACATTCAGATCATCGTCAGCCGGAAGGATATCACGAACAGGATTAAGCTTAGTCCACAAAATACATCAAAGGGTAAAAATAAAGAGCATTCAGCCAAACTTGGCGAGTTTAACCGGACAGCTTTCAAGCAGTCGGGGGAAAGCGTGTTTGATGCTTTGTTTGATTTTAACAGGGGGCTGACAGATACACTTGCCTATGCCAACACGATGCAAAATGGGACGGTCGCACAGAAAAAACAGATGAATCTATTGGAAAATATCCCTAACCTACAGGCTGGCCAGATCATCATTAACGATTTGGGGAAAAGCGTTGCTGAAGGAGTGTTTGAAAGTGTAGGGAAAATGATCGGCACAGCTGGAAAGCTAGGTGCTGATTTGTTGAATATTCTCATGGAACCTGTTTACGTTGCGCCCCAAGCAGATCCAATGGAACCGAAAAAGCGTAAGAAAAAGAAGAAAAATATAGAACAGTCCAGAGGACTATCTCTTTAATTTCAAAATACGGTTTCCCGTAAGTATTACTTGTATGCTGTCATTAATTTAGCATGGAAATAAAAATAGAATATTTGTATGAAAACATATCTTATAGGTTATGATTTAAACAAATCGGGTCAAGATTATAAAGACCTGATTGATGCGATAAAAAACTTATCGTCGACATGGTGGCATTGCCTTGATTCTACTTGGATTATTAAATCAACAAGTACAGCCAGTATTATACGTGATACTCTAATATCCCACATTGATAGTAACGACGAACTACTTGTGGTGCTATTGAGTGGAGAGGGTGCATGGACAGGATTTACTGATGAATGCTCGAAATGGCTGAAAAGCAACTTATAGTTACTAGCTGTATTAAAATGGAGAAGCCTCTGCAATTGCTACAGAGGCTTTTATTTTTTATGATTAAAGGTGTTAATCAGAGAGGCATTATTTTTCGTTATTCACTCCCTTAACTAGCTCTACCTTTTCACGTTCGCTTTGAAGCAAACGTTCATAAAGTTCTACAATTTTATCCAATGGATTAAATGAACATTGATAATTTAAAGATGCCGAATTATCGTGATAAGTATTGCCAATTATATTAAATATGGCCTCTTCACTAAAGTTTTTGATAGCCTCCACGCTTAGACCTAAAACTTTAGCAATTTTTTCCAAAGTCGACTCTTCTACTTCTTCGCTTTGCTCAATTTTAGAAATGGTCTGCTGGCTTACGCCAAGTTCAATAGCAAGAAAATCTTGTTTTATACCACGTATTTCCCTGATACGGCTGATCTTTCTGCCGATATGCACTTTGTTAGATTTTGTAGGCGTTTCCATAAAGCAAATATAATAAATTCTTAAGATAGTAATGAACCAATGTATTGTAGTAAGATACCAGTTTTATTGGTAGGTTACGGAATTGCCGTACCGCATTTTTGATCTCAGAAATCAAAAATGTCACGATTATGGAAACACAATTCTCGCAATCTGGTCAGTTCCAGAAGGAAAACTTTTCCGGCTTTATCAAAGAGCTGGTTCAAAAATTCAAACCCGAGCAAATCTATAGCTTTGGTAAAAACATCGATTTTAAAGTCAATAACGGGTGCTTCATAGAGAATCATACTACAGATAACTATCATTATTTTTTGTTAATGGTGACCGAAAGCGTTACCAGAATTGAACACGAAGTACAAGACTTTGCCAATAATAAATGTCCTTTCTGCAAGATTACTATATTGGCTCATGGGCAAGAAACCATTGCAGCGGCAATAAAGGCCAATAACAGGTTCTTTATTACCATTTACAACGAGGGTAAAATTCTCTATAGTCGGGATGGTATGGTACAACCTTTCCAAGCTACAAGTTTGATACCTACACAGGGAGCAGTAAAAGCGCAAAAGCATTACAACCACCGCTTTCCATTGGCAACGGGTTTTTTAGCAAGTGCAAAAGAATGCCTGACGAACCAACATTACAACCTAAGTGCATTTATGGCGCATCAGGTAGTAGAACAATGCTGTATTGTTTTGATCAGGGTTAATCTGGCTTATCGTTCTGATATACACAACCTAAATAGACAGCTTCGGTTGTGCGATAGCTTTTCTCCGGCACCATCAAAGCTATTTTTATCGGGTAGTGAAGAGGATAAACGGCTCTTTGATATTATGGTGAAAAGCTATTCTGCTGCACGTTACAAGGATGACTTTAAGGTCGAACAAGCCGATGCGGAGCAAATATTTACCCGTGTTTCCACCTTTCTAAAGCTTACCGAAATTATGTGCGGGGACAAGATAAAATCCCTTGCACAAGTGGCGGAATCCTACATACAATTAAAAAAAGAAAGAGAGGTGGATTATGCCGGATAAAATTATTCCATCAATGAACTTCTTTCGTTTGCCTTTTACGCCAAATACAAGAATACTTACAGAAAATACATTGAACCAATATTCTGAGATCAGAAAACCCAAAAGGGGGTATTTTCCGATTAAAATCAGAAAGATATCTTTCAGCAATGAACTGCTTGTAATAGGTGTAATTCTGGACAAAGAGCCTGAAGAACTTGTTTACATTAAGGTTACCGCCTCTGAGCTATTAATAAGTTGCAGCGTTGATACCCATGAAAACTATTTGAGCCGATACGCTTATTTTTCGCTTAACCAACTGATGTACTATCATACTGAATACGATTTCGAGGACTATTATTGGCCGGGATTCTTTGATCAGGAAACAGGGGTATCTAAGTATCTGATGATCCATAAGTCAAAGGACAGTTTACATGTATCATCAAAAGTGAGGTATAAAGGCTTATATAAACCTGGAAAACAACTTCCTAATATATCTGCAAATATAATTGAGCTACGAAAAGCAGTTCCCTCAATTCAGGAACAGCCACCGAGTCAGACCCACATCGTATTGAGTTTCTGCTTGGCAGACACTAACAATGAAAGATACAGAACTAACCATTACCCTTTTCTAATTCCTTGTATAGGTATATTGAACAAAGGCAAAACGGGAGTTAGGAGCTTTAAAACATACGTACTTAATGAAATGCACCTTTCGGAAATTGATCTTACGGACGAACAGCAAAGCCTCATTGAGATTTGCTTCGACATGAAAAAGATAGCCTTAGTTGCTAACCCGGAATATAAAGAAGACGCTCATAGTCTAGCTGAAAAACGGAAACAGAACCAATATAATTTCAATCAGCTTTTTGAGCTATGGCAAAAGGCGCTCCCTTTACTTTCAGGAAGGCTGTATACACACTACAGTTATACGTATGGAATGCGTAATGTAAAGAGCAAACCGATAAGATCGTATATGACGCCATGCGAATTTAATAATGAAACACCAGAAATCTGCTTTCTATGGAAAGATAAGGGCGATTATTATAAACTGGAGCTTCGATTAATGCTTCTAGGAAAAATACATCCGCTACAATATTACTTCAATACCGCTTTCTTTGCTATGCTGAGCTACAGCCCGAGAAAATATGTGCTATTGAACTCTGTTGTAGATAGCGAACTGCTTACTTATTTTCAGCAAAGCCAATTTCAGCTCTTAGTACTAAAGAAACACTATGACGGTGATTTTAAAGATTTTGTAGATCAACTAAGGATGGGATATAGGTTTATTAATAAATGAAAAGGTTATGGAAGAAATTTTAAAGGCTTTAAATTATCAACCTGTCGATATCTCCAATGAGGATCTTGATAATCCTGTGCCATCAATTACTTATTTTTTCGTGAACCATCCGATTCACGAAAGCCGAACTAAGCTTTGGGAGCTATACGAGGGATGGATTCATTTCGCTGCTGAATCGCCAGATGGGGAGGAACTGACAGATATGCTGTTTTTTTATAATCAATTGGTGGAAATGCTGAACCTGTGTTATGTATTCTCGCAAAAAGTTGAACGGGATAAATAAAATTACAAATACAATGATAAATTTTCGGAAATTGCGAAACGATTTGTTCTACGAATGGAACAAGAGGACGCAGAAAAAATTGGCAAAAAAAATCAACGAACATTACGAATAAAATTCCGTGTGTAATCATCTTAAATCAATGATATATAAAACGACTAATGTAACATCCAAAAATGGAATAAACTATGTAAGAAGCATTGTGGAGGCAACCTCATGTCTATTTCACAAAATTGAACAAGAAAACGATTTAGGAATTGACTGTATAATAGAGTTTACTAAAGATGAAAAACCGATGCATAAAAGTATCGCTGGACAAATAAAATCCGGTGAATCATATTACGATTCAAAAAATAATCAATGCAAAATCCCTGTCGATTCTCATTATGAATATTGGACGAAATATCCTTTGCCTGTTTATGGATTCGTATTTGTTCCACAGCTAGGAGAAGCATATTTCGTTAATATCAAGAGTTACTTAGAAAATAATAAGGAAGATAAAACCATAAAATTCGATTGTACGAGAAGCAATACCATTAATTTAAAAAGTTTTAAAGAAATATTTATTCCAGGTATTTTAGGCGATACTCCAATAATTAGCTTTGAGGAAGCTATTTCATTTTTTGAGTCTACAAAGCCTCGAGAATCGTATCTTGGAGCAAAAGTCTTATTTAATAGATATAAAAACAATCGTATAACCTGGGATAAACTTATAGCTTACTTAGAGGTTACTGAGACTGAAAATTTCAATCTGAACGTTATTTATTTTATTTCACATATTCCTTGGCATCCGGACATCTTCCATTATGGTGAACAACAAAACGAACAAGTAAGAAGTTATGCCAAAGAAAAAATTAAAAACTTAAGTAAAGAAACAGTTTTGAAGCTTTTAAGATTTATTGATTTAGATGAAGGAATTGTGAGAGGTAGCATAGGACAATCAATAGAAGCAATCTTATCAAATGTAAATATGATTGAAACTAAACTGACGGAAATAGTTGAAAACGAATGTATTGAATTAGAGACGAAAGAAGTTTCGGGTGCAATTCTAGCTTATTATCAAGGAGTTAAAAGCATAAGAACTCTTGAAAAATTAGTTCCTGAATCAGAAATTGCGAGTGGAATCATCGCTTTTTTAGATGAATACAAATCTTACAATTTTTACCAGTAGCCATAAGTTGAATTAACGAGGGTTATGAGATGACTGCCTGAAAAAGTCAACTGGTTCTATAGTCCTCCTTATTTTTTGCTTATTCCAGCCCGTATTTTTTTAACGTATGCCACATCTACTTCTGCAACCTCGGCAGCCTGTTCATCTGTAAGCCCCAGTTTAACAATAAGGTTTTCAACCACTGCATGGCTTTTCTTTTCTTCACCCTTGCGGTAAAGGAAATCGTTTTCTTCCTTAAAAAATTTGGTTACTGTTTCCATAGCTTTTTCAAATTGTTGTTCAACATTGCTGCGTAACTGTACAAAGATACGCAATTGTTTAAAATATCTGCTTTCCGCAAAATCGCCTTTTGTAATCGACTGTATACCGTCAATAATAGACTTAACCGCTTGGTAACTATCTTCTTTACCAAAGTTAGCTAATATTCCTAACATCTTAACCTCCGGATTGTTGGATCTGAGGAATAATTTGTAGCTGGCTTCTGAGATGCGGATCAGCGTAAAATCAAATTTAAGATGTTCAGTTTCTAATGAAGTCGGCATTATAGGATTGGTATCTTTTAAAAACACTACGTATTGTTTTATAGGTAACTGGTACCTGCGCATCAGCATGATGTTATATTCTGCCATGCGGTAGACCATTTCCTTTTCATCTTCTACCTGAAATTCGACCTGCAACACATAGGTGTTTCCATCAGTATCGGTTACTTTTTTCAGTGCATCCGGTTTCCTTTCTTTCGTATGCTGTACATCATCAGGCAGTTCTTCGCTCAGGAGAATATCCAGACCAAGTACATCCCTGATAATTACCGGAAGGGTAACTTCAAGGTTTTCCTTAATGATCTTATCATATTGGCTTGCTTGTTTCCTGTTGTAATTTTGATTTGGCATTGTTAAAATTAATTAATTTCAATGGTACTGTACACATAAATTTATCCCCACGCTCGGTGCGGCCTGCGAAACCCCGTCGCTCAAATACCCGCCCGCTGTTCTCGCTTTTAGCCATTACGGAGTGGTGGCTGTCGGTTTCCTGCGACTTCGGAGATGCTATTGCAGCTTTGAACGGCATTCCTTTGCATTCATACATTGTGACGAATGCACACCCGAACCGAAGTTTTGGGTGTGCATTATCTATGCTATACAACAGCAAACATTTCTCTTAATGGTGCCATATCGCTGGCAACTTTTTCATCCAGCATTTTTGCATAAAGTTGGGTGGTGCGTATATTAGTATGACCCATCATTTTTGATACGCTTTCAATAGGTACGCCGTTCAGCAGGGTAACTGTAGTGGCAAAAGTGCGCTTGGCAATCCTGTTGCCCAATGTTTTGACGATGCCCGACAGGGCGGCAATCTCTACCAGATATTCGTTCATTTTTTGATTGCTGGAAATCGGCAGCGCCCTGTTCTGATTGACACAGAAAGGGTGATCTTTATACCTTTCCAGAATATCAGCGGCTATTGGGATAAGCGGTACTGCTACAGGCGTACCAGTTTTTTTACGATAGCTGAACAGCCACTTTTCCCCGTCAATCCCTATACGTATGTCGGTTTGTTTGAGTTTTTGCACATCGGCATAGGACAACCCTGTATAACAGCTAAACAGGAAGAAGTCCCGAACTTGCGTAAGTCTTGCGGTACTGTATTTTTTGCCCGCAATGTTTTGGAGTTCATCCGCAGTAAGGTACTCCCTTTGTACGAGTTTTGATTTCAGCTTATAACCAAAGAAGGGATCAGTGATGATCCATTTGTTTCTAAGACATATACGGACAATCTTTCCCAGATTTTTAAGGTGCTTACTGGCGGTATTGGTATCATTATCCTTTGAGGTATGCAGATAGAAATCAAAACCGTCAATAAACTCATGGTCTATATGGCGGATGTTGAGGTCACTTGTTTGATATTTGAATAAAATATATTCTTTAACGTGCTTTTCAAGCACCTTAAACCGTCTCAAAGTGCCTTCCGCATAATCTTCCTTTTCTACAAGTGCGGCCATGTTTGTGTTGTGGATTTTAATGGCCTCCATAATGGTGTGTGTTTTTTCGGCTTTGCCTAAGAACTTGCATTTAACGCTTTCAGCGGATATCTCTGCGTCTTCTACACATAAAGCGGTATGGGCAGCAGTAACGCCCGCTTTCATTTTGTCGAGATAGGAATTTAAGGTTTTGGCATCTTCTTTTGTGCCGATCATGTGGCCAGCTTTGGTGTTCCACAGTTCCGGTTCACATTTTCTACTGGCGGACATTTCTACAGGTTTTCCGTCAACGGTAATCCTTAGATAAACAGGAACAGCACCTTTAAGATAGTTTTTTGGTTTCTTCAGGTAGAAGAGCAGACTGAAATTAGTTTTCATAATCGACTGATTTAAAGTTAACAAAGTTAGCCTTGCAGTCTAATCGTATCAAGTCGTTCGATGATTGAACTTTCTGTAAGTCAATAACTTAGGTTGTTTTTAGTGAGTATGCCACTTTGTAAAACTACTCACCGAATCACTCACTTTTTTTATGCGATTTATTGCATATTTTGGTGTTTCCGGTAAACGAAAAAAGCTTGCAATCCTTTGATTTGCAAGCTTTTACGTAGTTTTGATACTATCTTCTGTGATCCCGCTGGGATTCGAACCCAGGACCACTACATTAAAAGTGTAATGCTCTACCAGCTGAGCTACGGAATCGTTCCTTTTGTTTAAGGAGGTGCAAATATAGAGATTAATCCTTTCTTTGCAAATGTTTTTATAAAATGTTTTTCGATGTTTAGCGTTTAATTTACTTTAGCCATTTGTAATCCCTTGATTTTAAAATGGGTAACACCTGATTTTTTTTAATATTTTTTTAAAAAAAACTAATGATGATGGGGCGGTAGCTGTTAAAATCTGATACTTCTTATTTGGATGTTTTGGGTATAAAGTTCAAAAATGATTGAAACTGGGCTTTGTGTTTGTTTTTATCGAGCTTAAAGTAGAAAGCACCCCGCCTTGAACTCGATTTATCTTTCTCATTTTGTTTAATAAGCAAACCACTGGCCGTTATTTTGCGGATAAAGTTGCGGTTATCAATGGGCGCATCGTAAACCTGTTCATATAGCGCCTGCAATTGTGGTATGGTAAAACGTTTCGGTAATAACTCAAACAAAACAGGGTGGAGGGCAGCCTGGTATCGGATTTTATCCATCGCTGCTTTAACCATCACGTTATGGTCAAAAATCAGTTCAGGTACTTCTTTAACCTTAAACCATTCAGCATGGTACTGGTCGTTAATCTGTTTGCTGTATTTATTAATATCAATCAATGCAAAATACACCACTGATACCGTACGTTCAATCGGATCACGGTCAGGGCTACCGTAAGCGTGCAATTGCTCTAAATATACATCATGTAGTCCGGTAAGTTCTAAAAGGATCCGTTTCGCAGCACCATCAAGGTTTTCATCCTCGCCAATAAAACCGCCCATTAAACTCCATTGATCTTTTATTGGCTCAATAGCCCTTTTTATAACCAAAAGTTTAAGATGTTCGCCGTCGTAACCAAAAATAATGCAGTCAACAGCAACCAGTACAGGTTTCTGATTTAAGTATTTTCCCATTTTTAAAAAAGCAGATTTAATTTAGCATCGTTGTAATCGGTAATATAGCCCAAAATATTTGGATAACCATCAAATTCTTCAACTGCGTGTGTAGTTGTTAACACCAGGCATTGCATACCTGCGTTCAGCGCTGATTCTACACCTTTTGGTGCATCTTCAAACACCAGGCAATCGACGGATGGAATGCCTAGTGCGGCTGCAGCCTTTAAAAAGGTTTCCGGATCAGGTTTACTCATCTGTACATCATCTGCACTTACAATCGCATCCAGGTAATGGCGAATGTTTAAACCATCTACCACAAAATCAATGTTGAATGGAATAGCTGCCGAGCCAATGGCCATCGGTATTTTTGCAGCCTTCGCCCGATCCAGAAAATTGTTTAAGCCGGGAAGTAAAGCTAAATTCGGTAGATAACCTTCCTGATAGCGCTTTTCTTTTTCTACCGAAAGCCGTTCTATTTCTTGCTGGCTAAATTTATCCTTACCAAAAACGCGTTCCAGTACTTCGTGGTTTTTGCCGTACATTTCTTTTTTTACGCTTGCATAATCAAGGTCTGAACCTAAATCTTCGGTCATTATACTGTACCAGGCCTTGGTATGGTACTCCATATCGTTAATCATGGTTCCGTTTAAATCAAACAGAAAAGCTTTTGGCCTGAAATTCAAATCGCGCATATGCTTGCTAAATTATATGATTTTTTTTGATGTAAGGAATGATCATCAATATTAATAGAAATAATATGATAATCGTTAACCTGACGTTAATTATTTTTTACTACTTTAGCCCTAACCAAAAATAAATCTGTATGCAAGCATCAGGAATTTTGCTATGTAAAAATCACGATCGCTTCATCAACTTAAAAAAAGTAAACTGATGAAAAAACCATTTCTTAAAGCATTACCATTGGCTACCTTATGTTTAGCCCTTGCTTTTAGCGCATGTAACCCCACAACTGATAAAGGTACAGCAAGAAGCACACCGCAAGATTCGTTAAAATACAACACCACTATTGATGGTAAAGCGGTTAAGCTTTATACGTTAAAAAATAAGCAGGGCGCTTCGGTGTCTATTAGCAATTATGGCGGAAGAGTAGTTTCGTTGCTGGTACCAAATAAAAACAACAAACTAACCGATGTAGTACTGGGCTATGATAGTATTGGTGCCTACCGTAAAAAAGGGGAGCCTTTTTTTGGTGCACTGATTGGCCGTTACGGAAACCGCATTGCTAAGGGTAAATTTACTTTAGAGGGCAAGGAATATCAATTACAGCTTAACGATGGCGTAAATACCTTGCACGGTGGTACTGATGGTTTCTTTGGTAAAGTTTGGGATGCTAAACAATTAGATAGTACGAAGCTGGAATTAACTTATGTTTCTAAAGATGGGGAAGCCGGTTATCCGGGCAAACTGGATGTTAAGGTAATTTATACTTTGACTGAAGACAATTCACTTCAGATTGATTATGAAGCAACTACTGATAAAACAACTATCGTTAACTTAACCAACCATGCTTATTTTAATCTTAATGGTGAAGGAGATAGTACCATTTTGGATCACGAACTGATGATTGATGCCAATGCTTATACACCCGTTGATTCGACCTTGATCCCAACCGGAAAATTACAGCCGGTGGCGGGTACTGCTTTCGATTTTAACAAAGCAAAATTAGTTGGCAAGCAGATTGGCGATAATGATGAGCAGTTAAAATTTGGCAAAGGTTATGACCATAACTTTGCTTTAACCCACCATGATGGTAAAACACCGGTTGCGGTGGTAAAAAGCAATAAAACAGGTATTGTGCTATCAGTGATAACCACAGAACCTGGCTTACAGTTCTACAGTGGCAATTTCTTAACCGGAGCGGATAAAGATGGTAAAGGCGCCAAATCATACCCACACCGTTCGGCTTTCTGCCTGGAAACACAACATTTTCCTGATGCGCCAAACCATCCGAACTTTGCTTCAACCGTTCTTAAACCAGGTGAAACGTATAAAACAAGTACAACTTATAAGTTCTCGAAATAGGCTAACTGTTTAATTGGCTAACGGTAAGTTTTATTCAGACCTCTCAGGTTTTAAAAATCTGAGAGGTCTTTTTTTTGATCTTCTATTCTATCTGATTGATGCGACACCCGCCAGCAGAATAATACAGTAGGAGATTGCCAGTCAAGCTGATAATGACATTTTTATACTTCCAATAACCTTTCCGGAAATTGGGAAATTTTTTCTATGGTAAGTTGCTGCATAATCTGGTACAAATGGGTTTTAAACATATTGATGGTATGGTCTCCACCGTCGTTACCCAATGCCCCAACGCCATACATAAACGGACGGCCCATAAAGTTAAATTCAGAACCTACGGCATGTGCCCTGGCCAAATCAACACCTGAACGGATTCCTCCATCCATCATGACTTTCAGTTTTGACTTGTAGGCATCATTTGCCGCAAGTTTAATTAAAGAGTTAATCGATGATTCACCCGCATCAATCTGTCGGCCGCCGTGGTTTGAAACGATGACTCCATCAACGCCTATCTGGATAGCAGCCTGCATATCTTCGTCGGTAGCTATGCCCTTTAACACCAATGGACCTTTCCAGATTTCGCGGATTGCCGACACCTTTTCAATGTCAACTTTTCCGGTAAAGGTTCGGTTCATAAACTGTCCCAGCTGAGACATGTCCATACCTTTTTCCATATAAGGTTTTAAGGTAGCAAAAGAGGGAATTCCATGTTGCAGCGTTTTAATTCCCCATAACGGCCTGGCGAAGGCCTGTAAAATATTGCTGACCGACATTTTTGGTGGTATGGAAAGGCCGCTTTTAATTTCCTTATATCTTAATCCGAAAGCAGGAACATCTACCAGCACAACCAAAACCGGACATTCAACTGCTTTTAACCGTGATAGAATGTCATCCCGTAACTTATTTTCGGTGGGATGGTAAAGCTGAAACCAGGCTTTTCCTTCTGAAACTTCAGCAATGCGTTCGATGCTGCTGGTAGATACCGTACTCAGTGTGTAGGGAATATTGTGTCTGGCTGCCGCCCTCGCTAAGATTTCGGGTGCATTAGGCCACATTAAACCTTGTAAACCGATGGGAGAGATGCCAAAAGGTGCACTGTATTTACGCCCAAAAAGCTCAACCGACATGTCAATTTCCCCACCAACACGCAAATAATTTGGTTTAAGGTAAATATTATCGAAGTCGCTCTCGTTTCTTGATAAATTAAGTCCCTCATTACAACCACCTTCCAGGTAATCAAAAGCAAATTTAGGGATTCTTGATTTTGCTCTTTTTCTTAAATCGGCTACAGAAGGGAATTGAGGATTATAGGGGAATGTAATCTTTTTACTCATAATTAAATATTGTGTTGGTCAGATGGTGTTTAAAAAACGAAAACTAATGTTTTGTATGATGTTTTCCATCCTGCACTATCTGCTATTTTGTATTGATCGTTTTGGGTTGGAATTTGTTTGCGCTCGCTTCCAAACGAGTGAATAAATAGCAAAACGATTATATCGTTATAAACGATAAAATATTCAACGCTCGTTGGAAACGAGCGTTGGCGCATAAACTTTAAATACCATAAAATTCCTTTGCATTATCAGAGAAAATCATTTGTCTTTCTGCTGCAGTAAATTTTTCAGTGTAGTTATTTACCAGATTGAACCAATCCTGATATGGCCTGCTGATCAGCACGACCGGCCAATCGCTGCCATACATTACACGTTCAGGACCAAATGCTTCAAATATGACATCAAAACACTTAAATAACTCATTTTCCTTCCAGTTTAGCCAATCAGCTTCAGCCAGGAGGCCTGATACCTTACATCGCACATTTGGATTGTTGGCCAAGGTTTTAATATTTTCAGTCCACTCTTTTAAAGTCTGGTTTTTTACATCCGGTTTACCACAATGATCCAATACAAATGGCTGGTCGGGAATTTGATCAACCATTTGTATAATTGCATCCAATTGATTGTGATAACACAATAAGTCGTATGTATAATTGTATTTTTTTAGCTGCTTAACACCAGCAATAAAAGCAGGATTCAGGATAAAATCACGGTTTTCGGCCTGTAATACATGTCGCCAGCCTTTAATGAGCTGATGGTTTTGCCAGTGGCTTAAGCGTTCGTCAAGATCAGGATCAAGCAGGTCAACCCAACCCACAATACCTTTTACAATTTCATGTCGTGCGGCCAGTTCCAGCAGAAAATGATTTTCTTCTTCTGACTGGCTTGCTTGCACAGCAATACATCCCTTAATATTTAAATCATTATAAATATCCAGGAGATTTTCGGGAGCAAAATCTTTCCGAATGATTTGCATGTCGTCATTAATCCAGTTATCTCTAACCGGATCGAAATTCCAAAAATGTACGTGGGTATCAATCATTTTTATTAAAGTTTAAATATCTGATCGGTTAAGATCCAGTTTGCTTCAGTTGCCGTTCCTGGTATTACGTTCATCCTACAATGAGGTTTGCATCGTCAGGCAGATCAGCGCCAGGGCAATATCTTTTTATCTTAAATGTCGCTATAGGATTTAACAATTTGTTTACTGGAGCCTAAACCATCAATACCCAATTCAACCACATCACCAGGTTTTAAATACCATGGCTCCGGTTTTTGTCCCAAACCTACGCCGGCAGGTGTGCCAGTAGTAATCACATCACCTGGTAAAAGGGTCATAAACTGGCTGATGTAGGAAACCATAAAAGGCACATTGAAAATCAGGTTCGAGGTATTGCCATCCTGTAAAGTTTTTCCGTTAACGGTTAACCAAAGACGCAGATTGTGTACATCGGCAATTTCGTCCTGTGTGGCAATAAATGGTCCGATTGGCGCAAAAGTATCTGCACTTTTTCCTTTAACCCATTGTCCGTTACGCTCCAGCTGAAATTCGCGCTCGCTGTAATCGTTATGCAAAACGTAACCCGCAATATGATCCAAAGCATTTTCTTCACTTACATAACTGACTTTTTTACCAATAACAATGGCTAATTCTACCTCCCAATCGGTTTTTTTACTGTTTTTGGGGATGACCAGATCATCATTCGGTCCTACGATAGCAGAAGTTGCTTTAAAGAATAAAATCGGCTCAGTTGGAATAGGGGCATTGGTTTCGGCTGCGTGGTCTTTGTAATTTAAACCCACACAGATAATTTTTGAAGGGCGGACCAAAGCCGGACCAAGACGCACGCCTTTATCTACCTGTGGCAAATCAGCAGATGCAATAGCTGATTTTAGTTCTGCTAAGCCGTCGCCGCCAAAAAATGCTTCGTTATAATCGCTGACCAATGCAGATACATCATAATAATTATCGCCGATGATCACTCCTGGTTTTTCTGCCCCTGCTTCTCCAAATCGTATTAATTTCATGTTAAAAAGGTTATATTTTGTATTTAAGAAGAATATTAATTGTTTAAAGTCGTAAATCCACCGTCAATCGGGTAATCGCAACCGGTAATAAATGCGGCTTCGTCACTACATAAATATAAAGCCAGCGCACCGATTTCTTCAGGCCTGGCCATACGGCCAATCGGCTGCGTTTTAGATAACTTATCGAACATTTCAGGGATATTGTCCGGATAGTTTTTCTGTAAAAATCCGTCTACAAATGGGGTATGCACCCTTGCCGGAGAAATGGAATTACACCTGATGTTCTCACCTATATAATCTTTAGCTACACTCATGGTCATAGCCTTAACTGCGCCTTTTGCTGTACTGTACGCGAACCGATCCGGTAAGCCAACTAGGGCTGCAATAGAGGCCATATTAATGATTACACCTCCGCCAGCCAAACGGATTTGTGGAATGGCAGCATGAAGGCAATTGTAAACACCTTTAACATTCACACGCATTACCCGGTCGAAATCACTTTCATCAGTCGTATCGGCTTTACCAATATGCGCAATACCAGCATTATTAACTAAAATATTGATGTTTCCGATTTGCTCAAAAACAGCTTTAACGGCATTGTGGTCTGAAACATCGCAGGCATAGCTAAAAGCCTGCTTTCCTGCTGCTTTAATTTCATCAAGCGTATCTTGTGCCTGTGCAACACCCAGTTCAATGATATGTACTTCGGCATCTTGTTTGGCCAGAATAGTTGCAATAGCCCTGCCGATTCCACTTCCGCCACCTGTAACTACTGCTTTTTTATTTTTGAGTGAAAACATGTGTATTGTTTAAATTGATTGTTGATGTAATATACGTATGTTGATTTTGCACTCTTCACATTATAACTTGTGCTTGCTACCGCCTGAAAAGCGGCGGAATATTATAATTGATTAGAATACGACTACAAATAAAATAAATATTGTTGATTAAAAATTTTATCTTCTTGTCTAAATATTAACAGATATTGTCATACCAGCCGAAAAGCTTTAAACAGGCTTTACCTTGCATAAATTTTACAAAACGCAAAAGTCAATTTACTTATATTTGAATATTATTTTTATATTTAAATAATATTATAACCAAATATTATCCATTACCTAAGTTTAAAGGGTTTGTGATTTGAGCCAGATTAAATGAGAAAATTTCTGATTTTTATTTCCTGTTATTTTTTATCGATCTCTTTTTCAAGTGCCGGAAACCGCACTGATAAAAACATTTTAATCCCTGCAGCTGCGCATACAAGGATAAAGTTTGGTGCAGAACGGATTTTAAAGGCATTGAATAAAATTGGTTACCAGACCAGAATAATACAACAGGTTAAGGCAGGGGGAAGCAAACCCGGCATTGTAATCGGCATATTCTCCGATGCGATTATAGCTGGTAAATTACCGGCAGCCGTAAAAAATACGATAGCCACCGCTAAAAAAGAAGCTTACACCATTTTTACAGATAAAAACGGAACCATTTATATTGCTGGTCATGATGCTTCAGGCACTTTATACGGCTGCATTGAACTGGCCGAACGAATTCATGATACCCGAAAATTGCCGACTGCTTTATTGCTTACCGATCAGCCTGAAATGGTGTTACGTGGCACGTGCATCGGTTTGCAAAAGCCGGATTATTTAACCGGACACGATGTTTATGAATATCCATATACACCTGAAACTTTTCCCTGGCTTTACGATAAGGCTTTATGGATTAAGTACCTTGACATGATGGTGGAGAACCGCTACAACTCCCTTTATTTGTGGAACGGCCACCCGTTTTCGTCTTTATTACGATTAAAAGCCTATCCTTATGCTGTAGAAGTAGATAATGCCACCCTCAAAAAGAACGAAGAAATTTTCAGGTTCTTAACGCACGAGGCTGATAAACGTGGCATTTGGGTAATTCAGATGTTTTACAACATTATTATTCCTAAACCTTTTGCCGATAAACACGGATTAAAAACACAGGATCGCAATCGACCAATTATCCCTTTGATTGCGGATTACACCAAAAAATCGATCACTGCATTTGTAGAAAAATATCCGAACGTAGGTTTAATGGTGGCATTGGGCGAAGCCATGGAAGGGGTTGGGCAGGATGATATTGATTGGTTTACCAAAACGATTATTCCCGGTGTAAAAGACGGTTTAAAAGCAGCCGGTATAAAAGATGAGCCGCCTATTGTTTTGCGGGCACACGATACCGATGCACCCAGTGTAATGAAAGCTGCTTTACCACTTTATAAAAACCTGTATATCGAGAATAAATTTAATGGTGAAGCTTTAACTACTTACACGCCACGCGGGGCCTGGGCAGAACTGAACCGTAAACTGGCAGCCATTGGCACGGTAAATATCTCCAATGTACACATCCTGGCTAATCTGGAACCTTTTAGATATGGTTCGGCAGATTTTATCCAAAAATCAGTACAGGCCATGAACAAAATTTATGGCGCCAAAGGGCTGCACCTGTACCCGCAAGCCAGCTACTGGGACTGGCCATATGCTGCAGACGATGTTAAAGGTCGTTTGTTAGAGGTAGACCGTGACTGGATCTGGTACAAGGAATGGGGCCGCTATTCCTGGAATTCGCACAGAGCGCGCGCGCAGGAAATAAACTATTGGGGTAAAGCGCTGGCCGATAAATACGGCACCAGCCTAATGGGTGGAAAGGCCATTCTAAATGCTTATGAAGAATCGGGAGAGATTTCGCCTAAACTCCTGCGCCGGTATGGCATAACTGATGGAAACCGCCAGACTTTAACGCTGGGTATGTTAATGACGCAGCTCATTAATCCTTATCGTTACGGTGTATTTACTTTAATGTACGAATCGGAAGCGCCGGAAGGAGAGATGATTATTGATTACGCCGAGAAAGAATTTAAAAAGCTGGGCCATATCGGCGAAACACCTGTGCAGATTGCAAAAGAAGTTGTGGTACACGGTCAGAAAGCTTTAGCTGCTATACAAAACGCAGCCCCAACCGTAACTAAAGATACCGCAGAATTTAACCGGCTTAAAAACGACATGTATTGTTATGATGCCATGGCCAACTTTTACGCTGAAAAAGTTAAAGCCGCGCTCTGGGTACTACGCTATAAATACTCAAACGATGTGGCCGATCTGGATCAGGCGCTGCCTTTTCTTGAAAAAAGTGTAGCATACTATGCCAATCTGGTTAAATACACTGAAAAGACCTATTTATATGCAAACAGTATGCAGACCAAGCAACGCAAAATTCCGATGCGCGGCGTAGATAAAACATTTATCCACTGGCGTGAAATGTTGCCGGTTTTTACCAGGGAACTCAATCATTTTAAACACAGTATTGATTCTTTAAAATCGGTTAAGCAAGGAGAAACAGCTAAAATCATCAACTATAAACCAGCGGCAGTACAAGTTTTAAGTCATACAGCTACTTATGTAATTGCCAAAGAGGCTGTGGTTTTTAGCGATACTACGGCCAAAATCAAAGAGCTTGCTGAAGAGTTGCGGGGTTTAAAGGGCATTCAACTTTCCAAAGCCAGCCAAATTAAAAACGGAACCGAAATTAAGTTTAGTACTGCACATCCCGTAAAATTGCTGGTTGGCTTTTTTAACCAGAAAAACCCGCAGTACCTGGCAGCACCGCAACTGGAAACCGATGCAAGTGCCAATAATTATGGTCAGTCGGAAATTAAAATATCAAATGCGCTGGTTGCCGCAGGCTTCCCGCCGGTAAACGTACACGCTTACTCTTTTACAGCCGGCACACATACCTTAAATTTAGGCAAAGGTGCTTGTTTGGTATTGGGTTTTATTGACGATAAACAGGAACTACGGATTTTTAACGCAGGATTGGACGGACATGGAAAAGATATAGACTGGTTATTTGAATGATGGTAAACACAAGAAATTTTATAGCCACAGCGGTATTATCGCTATGTGCTTTTATGGGCTTTGCGCAGCAAAAAACGGTTATCGGAACAGATAAACTGAAAAAGTATGTAACGTATTTTAATGCTATTAATACTGAGGCTGTAAAAAACTATATAACTAATGCCGAAGCCTTTAACTGGCTTTCGGGGCAGATTCCTTTATTTGAATGCCCGGACGAAGTGCTGGAGCAAAATTATTATTACCGCTGGTGGACGTATCGCAAGCATCTGGTCAAAACTCCGGAAGGTTTTATTTTTACCGAGTTTATTGAGCCTGTAAAACATGCAGGTAAATACAATTCCATTAGCTGTGCCTTAGGTCACCATCTTTACGAGGGCAGGTGGCTGAAAGACAACAGCTATTTACAGGATTATGTGAAATTTTGGCTCTACCATGCTGATGTAGGTCAGACCAAGCAACGTTTTCACCAGTTCAGCAGCTGGGTTGATGATGCTGTATACCAAAACCATCTGGTAAAACCCGATCAAAAATTCTTAAAGGATATTTTACCTGCATTGGATAAAGATTATGCCAAATGGGAATCAGAGCGAAAGCTTAAAAACGGCTTGTTCTGGCAAAACGATGTGAAAGATGGAATGGAGGAATCGATCAGCGGATCGAGGAAGGATCAAAACCAAAGGCCAACCATTAACAGCTACATGTATGGCAATGCTATTGCTTTAAGTAAGCTCGGTAAAATGTTTGGCGACAAGAGCTTAGTAACTAAATATAACCTGAAGGCTGATTCAATTAAAAAACTGGTCCAGGATAGTCTTTGGAACCCAGCTTCAGCTTTTTTCGAAACCAGGAAGGCAAAGGGCGGACATGCCGGGGTTCGCGAAGCCATAGGTTTTATTCCATGGGATTTTAATTTACCAGACGATAAAGCCAGCTACGCAAAAGCCTGGGATCAGTTGTTAGATACCGCAGGTTTTAATGCGCCCTGGGGCCTTACCACCGCGGAAAGGAGAAACCCGACATTCAGAACGCGCGGTACGGGCCATAGTTGCGAATGGGATGGCGCACTCTGGCCATTTGCCAGCTCGCAAACGCTCAAAGGATTGGCCAATCTGCTTACCAACTATAAACAGCATGGTAAAATGAGCGCGGCCGTGTTCTATAAAGAGTTACATAAATTCGCTGCGTCGCACACCAAAAATGGAAAACCTTACATCGGTGAGTACCAGGACGAGAGGAATGGCGAATGGTTAAAAGGTGATAATCCGAGAAGCAGCTTTTACAATCACTCTACTTTTTGCGATTTGATTATCAACGATCTGGTTGGCATCAAACCACGGGCAGACAACATATTGGAAATCTATCCGCTGATTCCCAAAAATCAATGGGATTGGTTTATCCTTGATAACGTTTCTTATCACAACACGATTTTAACGGTATTGTGGGATAAAACCGGAAATAAATACCAAAAAGGTAAGGGATTTTTAGTATTTGCAGATGGAAAGATGATTTTTAAAGGCAAAGATTTAAAACCTTTAAAAGTGGTGATGAACTAAATACCAAATCCTATCCGTAGTGTTAAGCGCAGCGTCACTACGGATTATTGAATAGGATTGAGTTTATAACTCAATCAGTAATACGGGTCAAAGACTCTTTTCTATTCCAATCGGTAGCGTTTGGAACGCTACCTAGAGATAGTAGTAAACTGAGGCGATACAATCGCGAAGCTCGATCATCCCCGTTACAAACGAGGACGATAGTAAATAAAACCGTCATTACATCTGTCCGTAGTGTTAAGCGCAGCGTCACTACGGATTATTGAATAGAATTGAGTTTATAACTCAATAGCAATACGGGTCAAAGACTTATTTCTATTCCAATCAGTAGCGTTTGGAACGCTACGGAGAGATGGGAGTAAACTGAGGCGATACAATCGTTCTTCTCAATCATCCTCGTTACAAACGAGGACGATAGTAAATAAAACATCTGTCCGTAGTGTTAAGCGCAGCGTCACTACGGATTATTGAATAGGATTGAGTTTATAACTCAATAGCAATACGGACCAAAGACTCTTTTCTATTCCAATCGGTAGCGTTTGGAACGCTACGGAGAGATAGGAGTAAACTGAGGCGATACAATCGCGAAGCTCGATCATCCCCGTTACAAATGAGGACGATAGTAAATAAAATATCTGTCCGTAGTGTTAAGCGCAGCGTCACTACGGATTATTGAATAGGATTGAGTTTTTAACTCAATAGCAATACGGGTCAAAGACGCTTTTCTATTCTAATCAGTAGCGTTTGGAACGCTACGGAGAGATAGGAGTAAACTGAGGCGATACAATCGCGAAGCTCGATCATCCCCGTTACAAACGAGGACGATAGTAAATAAAATATCTGTCCGTAGTATTAAGCGCAGCGGCACTAAGGATTATTGAATAGGATTGAGTTTATAACTCAATAGCAATACGGGTCAAAGACGCTTTTCTATTCCAATCAGTAGCGTTTGGAATGCTACGGATAGATCGGAGTAAACTGAGGAGATACAATAGCGAAGCCCGATCATCCCCGTTGCAAACGAGGACGATAGTTAATAAAACATCTATCTGTAGTGTTAAGCGCAGCGGCACTACGGATTATTGAATAGGATTGAGTTTATAACTCAATCAGCAATACGGGCCAAAGACTCTTTTCCATTCCAATCGGTAGCGTTTAGAACGCTACGGATAGATCGGAGTAAACTGAGGCGATACAATCGCTAAGCTCGATCATCCCCGTTACAAAAGAGGATGATCGTAAATAAAACCGTCATTGCTAACTGGAAGGCGGGGAGGCGAATGGCGTGAAGCAATCTTTTAAGAAAATTTGCTTGTATTGCAAGTATACCGAACATGGATACAGCAAAAAATAAATATTTAAACCTAATGAGATACATAATCAAGACTTTAATTTTTGCAATAACAGTTATCGGTTACCTTAACGCAAAGGCACAAGGGTACTATAACGTAATTGAATATGGCGCTAAAAACGACAGCAGTAAACTGGCTACTAAAGCCATCAAAAATGCGATAGATGCAGCCTCAAAAGTGGGTGGAGGTACTGTTTATTTTCCGGCTGGTAAATATTTAACAGGGCCAATCCATTTAAAAAGTAATATTACCATTTTAATTGATGCTGGTGCAGAGCTCCATTTCAGCGATAACTTTGACGATTACCTTCCGATGGTCAAAAGCCGATATGAAGGGGTAGATGTAACCAGCCTTTCGCCCTTGTTTTATGCTTATAAAGCCGAAAACATCTCGATTATCGGTCGTGGTATAATTGATGGCCACGGTAAAAAATGGTGGAATTTTGTTGAAGGTTATAAAGAAGGGCAGCCGGTATCGAAATGGCAAACCATCTTTGCCAGCCTAAATAAGGACATCATCTTACCGGACGATCCCAAACAAATGAAACGCGGCTTTTTACGTCCGCCGTTTATCCAGCCCATGTTCTGCAAAAATGTGTTGATTGAAGGCATTACCATTCGCAATTCACCATTCTGGACGGTTAATCCTGAGTTCTGCGAAAATGTGAAAGTTCATGCGGTAACCATAAATAATCCGCATTCGCCCAATACCGATGGCATTAACCCCGAATCGTGCAAAAACGTACACATTTCAGACTGCCACATCAGTGTTGGCGACGATTGCATCACCATTAAATCCGGTAAAGATGCACCAGGCAGAAAAATGGCAGTTCCGGCCGAAAACTATGTAATTACCAATTGTACCATGTTGTCTGGTCATGGTGGCGTGGTAATTGGCAGCGAAATGTCGGGCGATATACGCAAGATAACCATTTCCAACTGCGTTTTCGATGGAACTGACCGCGGTATCCGCATCAAAACCGCACGCGGCAGGGGTGGTGTAGTGGAGGAGATCAGGGTGAATAATATCATCATGAAAAACATCCGCGAACAAGCCATTGTACTCGATATGCAATACACTAAAACCAAGGTTGAACCAGTTTCAGTACGTACGCCGGCATTCCGGAACATTCATTTCGCCAACATCACAGGGCAGGTAAACCAGGCGGCCCATTTAAACGGGCTTGAAGAAATGCCCATCAGCAATGTTACTTTTACCGACATCAACCTTGATGCGAAAAGTGGTTTTTCGATTAGTAATGCTACAGCTATTGAATTACACCACGTAGCCGTTAATACCCAAACTGGCCCTGCAATAAAGGCAACTCAGGTAAGTAACCTGATTATAGATGGGCTAAAAAGCGACAAAGTGCCTGCAGATGCAGCTGTTATAGACTTAACCAATACTTCTGACCTCTTTTTATACAATGCTTTTCCTTCATCTGAAGTAAATACATACTTAAAATTAAGTGGTGCTGAAACGAAAAATATATTTTTAGGCAACAATAATTTCAGAAGGGTGAAAACGCCCGTTAAAAAAGAAAAAGAAGTAATGACCACTATAGAAATTATTTCGGGCGATAAAGTACAATAACATGAAATTTAAATCTTTAGCCACTTTAATTTTAGCCGTAATTGTTCAATCAAATGCATGGACACAGGAAAACAACCATATTTTGTGGTATAATAAACCTGCAGAAAAATGGACAGATGCATTGCCAATTGGTAACGGCCGCATTGGCGCCATGATTTTTGCGGGTACCATGGTCGATCATATCCAGTTTAATGAAGAAACTTTATGGACGGGAAAACCAAGAGATTACAACCGAAAAGGGGCATATAAATATTTAAAAGACATTAGAGAACTGCTTTTTGAGGGAAAACAAAAAGAAGCCGAAAGCCTTGCGCAGACACAGTTTATGGGTTTACAAAGCGAAGCCGGAGACAAAAATGCCTGGGTAAACCAAATGAAAGCCGGAAAAGGCTTAACGGGTAATCCTGCGTTGACCAATTTTGATGACAAAAACTGGAAAAACCTCAAAGTACCAGCTTTTGACGGCTGGGAAACGGTTGGACTTGCCAATTTAGACGGAGCAGTATGGCTTCGAACAACTTTCGATGTTCCTGAAAACTGGAATGGAAAAGATTTGATACTTGATCTTAACCGCATCCGTGATCAGGATTTTACTTACATTAACGGCACGTTGGTTGGCAATACTGATAACAATGAACCGAGAAAATACACCGTTCCGGCAAAACTGGTTAAAACAGGCAGCAATACCATTGCAATACAGGTGCTTAATTATGCTGATAAGGGTGGTTTACTCGGCTATAAAGATACAAGCAAAAAAATTGGTATTTATCCGGTAGGATCAGATATTACACAAGGAGTTTCACTGGAAAAAGCATGGAAATATAAAATTCAGGATGAAAACCCGCCTGCCATATCGCAGTATCAGGAGAGCTACCAACCCTTTGGTGACCTTAACTTATACTTTAAATTTAGTAAATCACTGGTAAGCAACTATAAACGTTCGCTGGATATCAGCACGGCGATAGCTAAAACTACTTTCAGCAGCGATGGGGTAAACTATCAGCGCGAATATTTTGCCAGTCAACCCAACCAGGCGGTAGTTATTCATTTAAGTGCCAATAAACCTAAAGCCATCACCTTCGATGCCGAATTATCAAGTCCGCATCGCCGGTCGGCCGTTAAAATACTGGATAAGCAAACACTTGCTTTAACAGTTGCAGTTAACAATGGGGCATTAAAAGGAGAAAGCAGCTTAACGGCAATCGTTAAAAAAGGAAGTTTAAAAATTACAAACGGAAAAATCAGTATAAATCAGGCAGATGAGGTTACCCTCTACTTAATTGCAGGCACTAATTTTATTAATGCGCAGGATGTTTCATCCTTACCGGCTGCCGCCAATTTTAAAGCGCTCAAAAGCCTCAAAGGGAAAACCTATGCTGAAATAAAGCAGAGCCACGTTAAAGAATACCAGCAATACTACAACAGGTTTGAGGTTAGTTTTGGTCGGTCAGAAAATGAACGCCTACCAACAGATGAGCGTTTGAAAAAATTTGCAACTTCCGGTGATGCTGCTTTTGCTGCTTTATATATGCAATATGGACGGTATTTACTAATTTCAAGTTCAAGACCAGGAACGCAACCGGCCAACCTGCAAGGCATCTGGAATGATTTATTAACCCCGCCATGGGGCAGTAAATATACCACCAACATCAACCTGGAAATGAATTACTGGCCAGCAGAAGTTTTAAACTTATCGGCCTTAAACGAACCCTTATTCCGGAAAATTAAAGGTTTAAGAAAAGCCGGTGGCGAAACGGCCAAAGCATATTACAATGCAAGGGGCTGGGTGCTACACCATAACACCGATTTATGGAATGGAACCGCCCCTATAAACGCTGCTGATCATGGCATCTGGGTAAGCGGCGCAGCCTGGTTATGCCAGCATTTATGGGAGCATTACCAGTTTAGCCATGACCGGAAATTCCTCGAAAAAGAAGCTTACCCTTCAATGAGACAGGCTGCGCTGTTCTTTTTAGATTTTCTGATAAAAGATCCTAAAACAGGTTGGTTAATCAGTACACCATCTAACTCACCCGAAAATGGAGGTTTGGTAGCCGGGCCAACTATGGATCACCAGATTATCCGATCACTGTTTAAGAACTGTATTGCCGCTGCCGATGTACTCCATACAGATACAGATTTCAAAAAAATACTGCAGGAAAAGTTGAAACAACTGGCACCAAATCAAATCGGTAAATATGGCCAGTTGCAAGAGTGGCTAACCGATGAAGACGATACAACCAACAAACACCGTCATGTTTCACATTTGTGGGGCGTTTATCCCGGCAGCGACATTACCTGGGATGCTGATGCCAAAATGATGCAGGCAGCAAAACAATCATTGCTGTATCGTGCAGACGATGCCACGGGCTGGAGTTTGGCCTGGAAAATAAATTTCTGGGCCCGGTTTAAGGACGGCGATCATGCCATGAAACTGGTAAAGATGTTGATGAAACCAGCCAATAACGGAGCTGGATCTTACTTAAATCTTTTCGACGCACATCCGCCGTTTCAGATTGATGGCAATTTCGGGGGATCTGCGGGAATAGCTGAGATGATCCTGCAAAGCCATCAGGGCTATCTGGATATTTTACCGGCTTTGCCGACATCGATGCCTACTGGCAACATCAGAGGTTTACAGGCCAGAGGTGGTTTTGAAGTAGATTTGAGCTGGGATAAAGGTACATTAACTTCATTTACACTGAAATCTAAAACCGGTGGAGATTGCACGTTGCATTATAAAAATTTAGTGATAGAACTGCACACCAAAGCAGGCGAAACTTATAAACTGAACGGAGATTTGAAATGATGAGTTGGTTGAGGAATTGTTTTGATAATATTTTTAATGGTAAAAGGTATGTGGAGACACGTACCTTGGGCAAGGAAGTAATCCCCATATTCAAAAGCCTTGGTTCATGTCAGCACGAACCAAGAACCTATACTTCAAAGCATTTATTCACCTTATTGTTGATGGGATTATGCAGTATAAATTTCGTTAATGCTCAGATCCGGAAGACTATTTCTTTAAATAACAGTTGGCTTACTGTTGCCGATGAGAAAAGTATAAATGCCTTTGAGGGTTTTCAGGCAGCCACTTATCATCCTAAAAACTGGAAAAGTGTAAATGTACCGCATAACTGGGATCAATACGAGGGCTACCAACGCAGGTTGCACGGTAACAAACACGGTTATGCCTGGTATCGAAAGAGTTTTAAAACAAATGAAATCAAGGCTGGAAAACGTTTCTTTTTGTATTTTGAAGGAGTAGGCTCTTATGCAACTGTTTGGCTAAATGGTCAGAAGGTGGGCTACCATGCAGGTGGCAGAACTACCTTTACACTCGACATTACAACGGCGATTAAACTGAACAACGTTGAAAATATACTGGCAGTGAGGGCCGATCACCCGGCCAATATTCAGGATTTACCCTGGGTTGATGGCGGTTGTTCTACTGAACGTGGCTTTTCGGAAGGCTCGCAACCTATGGGGATTTTCAGGCCTGTTCACCTCATCGTTACTAATGAAGTTCGCGTAGAACCTTTTGGTATTCACATCTGGAACGATAATATAATTTCAGAAAAGGCTGCTGTTTTAAATTTCACTACAAGTCTTAAAAACTATGGTTCAAAAGGCAGATCGCTTAACCTGACCAGTCAGCTCACAGAAGCAAATGGAAAAATAATACAAACCTTGAGCAGTACCATTCATCTTGGTCCGGGGAAAGAAATGAATGTAGTACAGAAGACGGCTACTATAAGTAATCCGAAATTATGGTCGCTGGAAAACCCATACCTCTACACGCTTAGAACTACCCTCATTGAAAATGGAAAAGTGCTCGATGAACAGCAAACACCTTATGGCATCCGATGGATTAGCTGGCCAATCGGGGAACAGGCCAATCAGAAAGTATTTCTGTTAAACGGAAAACCTGTATTTATCAATGGGATAGCCGAATACGAACATTTAATCGGCCAGAGCCATGCTTTCAGTAATGCCCAAATCCGCTCGCGTGTGATGCAGATTAAAGCTGCAGGTTTTAATGCCTTCCGCGATGCACACCAGCCACACAACCTGTTATATTCTAATTATTGGGATAAGGAAGGGATCTTATGCTGGACACAAATGGCTGCACACATCTGGTACGATACCCCTGAATTTAGAAAAAACTTTAAAGCCCTTTTAACCGATTGGGTAAAAGAAAGACGAAATAGTCCGGCTGTGGTTTTATGGGGATTGGAAAACGAAAGCACTTTGCCTGAAGATTTCGCCCGGGAGTGCACCGAATTAATCCGTAAACTCGACCCAACCGCATCGTCACAAAGAAAAGTAACCACTTGTAATGGCGGCAAAGGCACCGATTGGGATGTTCCCCAAAACTGGACAGGCACCTATGGCGGCAACCCCTTAACTTATGGCGAAGACCTGCAAAGACAGGTTCTGGTAGGCGAATACGGCGCCTGGCGAACCATCGATCTGCACGATGTTGATGCAGCAGGAAAGGGTTATACCGAAAACAAAATGACCGACCTGATGGAAACCAAAGTGCGTTTGGCCGAATCGGTAAAGGATAAAACTGCAGGGCATTTTTTCTGGCTGTATAGCTCGCATGATAATCCGGGTCGCGTTCAGGGCGGCGAGGGATTTCGGGATTTAGACCGGGTTGGCCCTGTAAATTATAAAGGCATGTTTACGCCGTGGGAAGAACCTACCGATGTTTTTTACATGTTCAGGGCTAACTATGCGCCAAGAGCAACACAACCGATGGTATACATCGTATCGCATACCTGGCCAAACCGCTGGAGCAGGCCCGGGATAAAAGATAGTGTGGTGGTATATTCCAATTGCGATGAAGTAGAGCTTTTTAACGATATAAGCAGTCAATCGCTTGGCAAAAAGAAGCGAGGTGTAACCGGCACGCATTTTCAGTGGAACAAACCCAATATCAAATATAATGTATTGTATGCGATAGGTTACGTTAATGGGAAAGCGGTTGCAAAAGATCAGCTTGTTTTGCAAAATCTACCGCAAAGCCCTGATTTTAATCAACTGGTTACCGATCAAAAAATAATAGCTCCCGAAAAAAACTACCACTATGTTTACCGCTTAAATTGTGGTGGCGATGATTATACTGATACCTACGGGAATCGATGGTTGGCAGACAGGAACTTAACGTCGAAAAATTGTTTTGGTTCGAGCTCCTGGACAAAAGATTTTCCGGGTATACCTGTTTTTTTTGCCAGTCAGCGCCGTACTTTTCAACCCATTGCAGGCACAACCGATTGGAAGTTATTTCAGACTTTCAGGTATGGCCGGGACCAGCTGAAATACCACTTTCCTTTGCCAGATGGCGAATATTTGGTAGAACTTTATTTTATAGAACCCTGGTTGGGCATAGGTGGTGGCTTAGACGCGAAAGGCATGCGCTTATTCGATGTGGCTTTCAATGGCAAAACAGTGATTAAAGATTTAGATATCTGGAAAGAAGCCGGGAGCAATACATTGTTAAAGAAAACCATCAAAACGACCGTAAAGGGTGGTGCTTTAACGATTCATTTTCCGGAAATAAAAGTTGGACAGGCAGTAATTTCGGCCATTGCCATAGCCAGTTCAAATCAAAATATTAAGCCTGCACCCGCAAGCCAATCGCTTCTAACCAAAATTAAAAATGCAGAAATACATAACTGGCTGGACATTGGAGAAGCACAATTTATTGGAGAAAAAACAAACTTTACCAGCCTGCCTTCCAGCATATTTGGTTCCGAATGGCTTAAAGCTTCGCGCGGGCAGGAGGGCATTGAATTTACCGCGACGGACACGGCAGATACCTTTGTTGCATTAAACCCCAACAGTCATGTGCCAACAGGTTTTGAAGATACTAAAACTGCTCTGGTCAACAGCAACGCAGAAAGCTTCCAGCTGTACCGTAAACGGCTTAATCCAAACGAGCGGATCATTTTTGATAGCGGCACGGCAAATGTTTTCGTTTTACCGGTTACGCATTTACAACCTGCTTACGATTTAAAAAATACCGCCACCTACAAGGCTACCGATGCCATTTTAAAAGGTAACCACATTGTAAAAGAAGAGTTGATGGGCAAGGAGCGCGTTACTTTTAAAGCCAATACAGATGCCGTTCTAACCTGGAATTTCGCCGTCGGCGTTGCCGATAACTATTCGTTAACCATTAAATATCACAACCCTTTTGAGCAAAACCTCAAAGCTAAACTGGAGCTTTTATCAGCTGATGGTACTTTGATGAAAACAGAACAGGCAGAATTTGCACCAACCAAGGCAGGTAAATGGAACTATTTCAGCACCAGTACCGATAGTATGATTAACGCAGGTGCCTATCAGCTAAGAATTACTGCCATCGAAACCAAAGGAATGAGTATTGATGCTTTGGATGTTCAATAAGATAAGATGGTACAATATGTAGCCAAAATCTTATATGAATACTGTTTTTTAGAAATGCATATTTGTTTTAACCAAATTAATAAACGAGCCAACCAATAATGAAGGGTCTGCCTATATTCGATCTTGCGATTATCGCCATTTATTTGGTTGGAATGATACTGGTTGGTGTTTATTTTTCCAGGAAAAATAAGAATTCCGAGCAATTTACAAAAGCTTCGGGCCTCATTCCCGGATGGGCAATAGGTTTATCTATTTATGCAACGTTCTTAAGCAGCAATACTTTTTTGGGTGTACCCGGAAAAGCTTTCGGTGGTAACTGGAATGCTTTTGTATTTAGTATCTCAATGCCACTGGCCGCGTGGGTAGCTTCTAAATACTTTGTGCCATTTTACAGAAATACAGGTGAAATATCGGCCTATACCCATCTCGAAAAGCGCTTTGGTGCCTGGGCAAGGGTATATGCTGTCGTTTGCTTCCTGCTTACGCAACTGGCAAGGATGGGTTCCATCTTTTTCGGCATCGCTTTGAGTTTACAGGCTTTAACCGGCTATTCCATGCAAATGATTATGATTGTAATGGGCATCTGCATCATTGTTTATACCGTTTTAGGAGGAATTGAAGCGGTAATATGGACAGAAGTGGTACAGGCCATCGTAAAAACATTTGGTGCTTTACTCATCCTTTATCTCGTAATCAGCAATATGCCCGGCGGAGTAGCGAAAATAGCAGAGATAGGCAAAGCCGCCGATAAATTTAGTCTGGGCAGCTTTAAACCTGATTTTATCAGCTCATCGTTTTGGGTAGTTTTGCTTTATGGCTTTTTCATCAACCTGAATAATTTTGGTATGGATCAGAATTATATACAGCGCTACCATACCGCTTCATCAAGCCGGGCAGCCTCTAAATCAATCTGGTTATGTGTATGGTTATATATTCCGGCATCCTTACTTTTCTTTATTATAGGATCTTGCTTATTCGCCTACTACGAAATTAATCCTGAACTGGTACAATCGATCAAACACCAGGTAGCGGTAGAGCGATTGCCTTTACATGCTGCTGCAACTGAGGTTTTAAAAGTACGGAACGCTTTACAACCGGCAGATTACGGCGATAAAATTATGCCGCATTTTATGGTGACCAAAATACCGGTGGGCTTAGTGGGGCTGATTGTTTCAGCAATCTTATCGGCCGCTATGAGCACCATCAGCTCCGGAATGAACGCTTCGGCAACTGTTTTTTCGGTCGATATTTACAAGCGGTATTTTAAACCAGAAATCAATGAAAAGCAGAATTTATCACTGTTGCACATCGCAACAGTAGCTTTTGGTTTACTGGGCATGATTGCGGGCATTGCCATGATTGGAGTAAAAAGTATATTGGATGTATGGTGGGAGCTTTCGGGTATATTCGCCGCAGGCATGCTGGGTTTGTTTTTATTGGGCATTATAAGCCGGCAAACCAAAAACCACGAAGCCATAACCGCAACTATTATCGGTATTGCCGTAATTATATGGATGACATTTTCTTCTCTTCTGCCTCCGGAATATGAAGCTTTTAGAAATCCACTGCATAAAAACATGATTATTGTAACCGGTACCTTAACCATTTTTTTAACAGGACTTTTCCTGACGAAAATTAAAAACAGAAAAATCAAAACCGTCAGTTAAATCCGGAAGGTTCAATCTGGCAATTATTTAGAACAATTTATCAGGACACAATATAATGGAAAACTCACAAAAAGGGTTCATCCCGGTTATGCTTACGCCTTTTTTAAGCAATGGAAATATAGATTATCCGGCACTTACCCAGCTTACAGAGATTTATCTGCAGGCCGGATCATCGGGTTTATTTGCCAATTGCCTTTCGAGCGAAATGTTCGAATTAACAGATAAAGAGCGCATCCAGGTCATCAAACATGTTATTAAAGTTGTAAACGGAGCAGTACCGGTTGTGGCTACCGGTACCTTTGGTGGGCCCATTTCCAAACAGGCCGACTTTGTGAAAGCAGTAAGCGATACCGGCGTTGAGGCCGTTATTGCCATTACCAGTTTATTGGCCAATGAGGAGGAAAGCGATGAAATATTTAACGACCGCGTGTTCGAGCTGCTGCATCAGACGGATGAAATTCCGATGGGTTTCTACGAATGTCCGGTACCCTACAAAAGAGTATTAAAACCACAGCAACTGGCTGATTTTGTAGCAACAGGAAGGGTAATTTACCATAAAGATACCAGCCTTGATCTTACTCAGATTAAAGAAAAACTTAAACTCACTGATGGCCATGCATTTGGCTTATATGATGCTTATATGGTGCATGCCGTAGAATCGTTAAAAGCAGGTACTTCAGGATTATCCTGCATTCAGGGCAATTATTTTCCAGAGTTAATTGTTTGGCTTTGCGACCATTACAACGATAACCATTTAAAAGATGATGTAGCTGCTGTGCAAAATTTCCTAACAGATAATATGGACGTGATGCACAACGTTTACCCCGTAGTTTCCAAATATTTTCTGCAGAAACGCGGGTTAAACATTTCAACTTTTACACGGAGAAATGTGGGCGCATTTACGTCCGATGTAGTTAAAGAAGTAGAAAAATTGTTTGATGATTATACTGCCTTAAGAAGCGAGTTAAATATTGAAGTTTTTATATAAACCAGACCTTATAGGTTTTTTGGTGTGGTGTCAGATGTTACCATCTGACATTTTCTATTCAGACCTTACAGGTTTTAAAAACCTGTAAGGTCTTAAAGAATTAATTCAAATACTTCCGCTTATAATCCAGCGGTGTCATTCCCTTTACTTTTTTAAAATGCCGGTAAAAATTGGAAACGTTATTAAAGCCACAATCAAAGCAGATCATTTCGGTAGGCAACTTATTTTCAATCAGGAAACGACAGGCGTGGCTCACCCTGATCTCGATCAGAAAATCGTAGAAAGTCTTTTTCGTCATCAGCTTAAAATAACGGCAAAAAGAAGTGACACTCAAATTGCTTAAAGAAGCTACTTCTTCCAATGTAATTTCTTTTTTATAATTACTTAAAGTATAGTTGCAGATTTTGTTAATCCGCAGGGTTTCAGATTCATTGCTTTGGTAAAAGGTGTTTTTGCTCGTTACAATGGTCGAGTATTCATCCGTTTCGGCCAGTGTTTTTAAAATGGAGAGCAAAATAATAATCCGGTCAAGGTTGGTGGCATCAACTGCGGCACGCATTAAATCAATCAGTTTGTCTTTAGCTTTACCATTAATTACCATGCCGCTTTTTGCTTTCTCAAATAACTTCGGAATCAGGTAAGCCTCCGGCAAAGTGAGCATATACTTCCCAAGGCAATCAGGCAGAAAATGAATCACCATCGCCTCGGTATTTAAATCGGGGTTGCCCTGAAAATACTCATCTTTACAACGCCAGGTATGTGGCAGGTTTTCGCCCAGCAAAACCATTTCATCCGGTACAAAATTACTGATGTTATCGCCGATAAAACGTACACCTTCACCTTTAATTACATAATGCAGTTCAAGCTCCGGATGGTAATGCCAGATATTGCCGAAATCGGGTTTAATATCATGACGGATACTAAAAGAACTTTGCAGGGTAATGGGTACTTTATGAAAATGAGGTTTCATGATTCTAATAAAAACATTTGGTTAGGACTGCCATCCAATGCCGATAAGGGCATCAATTACAAACGCCCAATTTAGGCACTTAAATGATAATATCCTATATTAAGTTGATAAAAAGCATGATAAAATGCTGTATTTCATTGCAGAGTTTTGTATAAGAGCCGTATGGCATAACCAAATTAATAAAGAGCATATTATTTTCCTGTAAATTTTATGTTCATTAATAAAATATGAGACCAGATCAATCAAACGAAATTCTTATCGTTTCCAGTGGAGATTTACGCCTTTCGGCAAACCAAAGTTGCTGGGCAGCGCAAGCCGAAATGGAGCAAAAATTAACTGCAGCAATTGAGCAGCTTGGCAGGAAGGTTAAACGGGCACACGCTTATGATCCGGTTAAAAAACACGGTTTCATCGATTCGCAAAGAATGGGTATGGATATCTTCAGGAGTATTGACCCCGGGCAGCCTTTAATCGTTGCAGAGAGCGTTTGGCAGTATTCTCATCACGTATTAGCCGGATTAACCACGCACCGCGGTCCGATACTTACCCTCGCCAACTGGAGCGGACAGTGGCCCGGACTGGTAGGCATGTTAAATTTAAACGGTTGTTTAACCAAAGCACAAATCCCCTACAGTACGATGTGGAGTGAAAATTTTACAGACGATTTTTTTATCGACGGATTGCGGGAATGGCTTTCTACCGGTAAAATCAGTTATGATCAAAGTCACGTTAAAAGTTTCGCGCTAAATAAAATCCCTTTAAGCGACGATAGAAAAGGTCGGGACTTTGCCAGAAGTCTGAAAGAGCGAAAAGTAATAATGGGCGTGTTTGACGAAGGATGCATGGGTATGTACAATGCTATCATACCCGATGAACTGCTGCACCGCACCGGTTTCTTTAAAGAGAGGCTCAGTCAATCAGCTTTATATGCCGCCATGTTACAGGTAACCGATCAGGAAGCTGAAGGTGTTTTAGATTGGCTGTTGCAAAAAGGAATGACCTTTAACTGGGGTACTGACGAGGCTACACAATTAACAAAAAGACAAACACTTGAGCAATGCCGCATGTATATTGCAGCACTCCGCATTGCCGACGACTTTAGCTGCGACACCATCGGTATCCAATACCAGCAGGGTTTAAAAGATTTGACCGTGGCCAGCGATTTGGTGGAAGGTTTGCTCAATAACGAAGACCGTCCACCGGTATATGGCTTAAACGGCAAAGAACTGTACGCCAAAAAGGCTTTACCACATTTTAACGAAGTTGATGAATGTGCCGGTTTGGATGCTCTGCTCACTTATCAACTCTGGAATAAACTCGGCATGAGCGGAGAAAATACCCTGCATGATATCCGTTGGGGCGAACATTATAAAGGAGGCGAAATTGACGGCTTTGTTTGGCTTTTTCTCATTTCAGGCGCGGCGCCAGCCGCACATTTCATTGATGGTTACGCCGGAGCAAGCAGTGACAGACAGCCTGCCATGTATTTCCGTTTGGGCGGTGGATCATTAAAAGGCATTAGTAAGCCCGGTTTCATCGTATGGAGCCGCGTATATATAAAGCATAATGAACTGCACTGCGATTTAGGAGTGGGCGAAGTAGTCTCTTTACCTGCAGCTGAAACCAAAAGAAGATGGGAGGGAACCACACCCGAGTGGCCTATTATGCATGCCATTTTAAAAGGCGTCAACCGCGATCAGTTAATGGCACGCCACCAGGCCAACCACATTCAGGTGGTATATACCAGTTACGAAGCCGGTGCACATGAAGCCTGCAGAATTAAAGCAGCGGCTATGGATGAACTGGGCATAAAAGTGCACTTTTGTGGAGATGTCAACCTTGGAAAAAAAAGAAATTCTAATTAAAGATATAAAAAAATGAAATCACAAATTTTAGCCCTGTTCTTAACGTTCTCCGTTGCAACGGCAGTTTTTGCTCAGGATAAGGCCCTTGCAGAGCATGCGGCCTATACCAAAACCATTACTGAGCGTGCCGCTAAAATTGTAAATACGCTGGGTATCAGCGATAGCAAAAAAGCTGAAATGGTTACCAATATCATCAGAGATCAGTACAGTAGCCTGAACGATATTTATACCGCCAGAGACCTCGGGGCGAAAGATATTAAGGAGAAAAATAAAGAGAATAAGGTATTGCGCGATTCGGCTTTAGCTAAGCAGAACCGTGCGGTAGAAGCATCGCTGGCTAAACTGCACAAAAAATACATCAGCAAATTGAACGCCCAGCTCAATAATGAACAAATTGAAGGGGTAAAAAACGGTATGACTTACGGCGTGCTGCCGCTTACCTATAAAGCCTACCAGGAAGAAATACTCACTTTAACCGATGAGCAGAAAAAGCAAATTTTAGTTTGGTTAACTGAGGCGCGGGAACGTGCAATGGATGCAGAATCATCAGATAAAAAACATGCCTGGTTCGGTAAGTATAAAGGCCGCATCAACAATTACCTTTCTGCTGCGGGTTACGACCTGAAAAAAGAAGGTATTGAATGGGAAAAAAGGCGCAAGGCAAAAGCTGATGGCAATTAATTCCCATTGGTTTTAATGCCTGATTTTTTTTAACATTTTTTATTTAAGAATATTGCATTTATATATGAATTTTATTAGTACCTTGTAATGTCAATTTTTAAAAGATATAATAGCTGGTATTTTTGATTTCATGTAAATTAGATCATACAATATTCAGGCAATAAGGCTAGCTGGAATATCGATACTTTAATTGCAGTTTGAATTACTACTTTCTAACCAAAACATTCACACAGATTAACTATACATGAGCCAGATTACGCTATGTTTTGTCGCATGATTTCCGATAAACGCCGATTAACCTATTTTTTTTTAAATCATAAATAAAGAACCTTTTTAAGCTTTTAATAGCGGCATTTTAGCAACATGCCTGATTAAAATAGCTGAACGTTAAGTGGAGCAATGCAACCATTTAAATAACTTCAAAACTAACCAAATAACAATATGAACTTAAAATTTTTACGCAAAATTTCTTTGCCTTTGCTACTGATGCTGGTGGCAAGTACAATACTTTTTGCCCAGGAGCGAAAGGTTACCGGTAAGGTTGTTGATCAATCAGATGGGAGCGGTATACCAGGGGTTAACGTCAGCATTAAAGGTATGCCAAGCAATGTCAGTACCAATGCAGATGGCGTTTATACCATCCAGGTGAGAAACAATACAGATGTATTGGTGTTTTCCTATATCGGTTACGTCAGACAACTGATTACCGTAGGCAGCCAGAACAATATCAACGTAAAGCTTGTTGCGGATAATAAGGGTTTAGACGATGTGGTTGTAGTAGGTTATGGTACACAAAAGAAAACCTCGCTAACGGGATCCGTTTCTACCCCTAACCTAAAGGCTGTTGAGGATATTCCGGCTTTGAACATTACATCAGCATTAAAGGGTACTACGCCGGGTTTAAGTGTTTCCGGTGGCGCACAAAGACCAGGACAGGGCACCACGATCACAATCCGTAATCCAGTGGTATTTGCTAAAGATGGCGGACAAGGAACCAATCCATTATTTGTGATTGATGATATCATCAGGACACAAGCAGATTTCGACAACCTTGACATTAACGAGGTAGAAAGCGTAACCGTATTAAAAGATGCGGAAGCAGCCATTTTTGGTATTCAAGGTGCTAACGGTGTAGTGATGATCAGAACCAAAAAAGGAAAAATCGGCGCGCCCAAATTTAATATAAGCAATTCACTGGGCATTTCTACTGCGACGATTATGCCTAAAATGATGAATTCTTTGCAATTGGGTACATTTTCTAACGATTACACCAATGCATCAGCATATATCCAAACCGTACCAGGTGTACCGGTAGATAAATACATCAACGCTGATGGCTATCTGGTAACCGCTGGTGTTCCGGCGAGCTCAAGAACTGCTGCCTGGTACACCCCGGATGAATTAGAATATTTTGCCAACAATAGTCACGATTACTTTGGCGATGCTTTTAAACCAGCTTATGTTTGGAGAACAGCAGCAAATATTAGTGGCGGTACAGATAAAGTAACCTATTTTATTGGCGGCGACTTCGTTAATCAGAACAGTAACTTTAAAGGAATTAATTCACACAAATATGGCTTAAGAGCATCAGTTGATGCAAAACCTGCCAAAGGTTTGGTTACCTCATTATCGTTAAACGCAAATGTTGGCTATTCCAGAAGTTACTGGTATAAACTAACCAGCACTTCAGAAAATCTGGATAATGATGCCGCATCACTACAGAATGTTCAGCCATGGCAAGAATATTTTATCAATGGTAATCCCGTAGTTATTGGAGGAAGCAATACCGGTGGTAACGATAATATCAACTTTTTCCAGATCCAAAACTCAAATAACTATACCGGTGGTACCAATACATCAACAAATATCCTGGCTAAAGTTACTTATGAAATTCCCGGTATTAAAGGATTGACAGCCACTGCAACATTTAATAAAAATCTAAATGCAGCCAACAACAAGCAATTCGGTACCTCATTTGTTTATTATAAATATGCCGGGTTAGGTGCCAACAACCATATTCCGGGAGGAAATTTAACCGGTACATTCAATGTATTGAACGGGGACAAAGTTCGTTTAACACCAGTGTTTGCAGATAGCTATCAGATAAACGGAGGTTTTAACTACAACCGGTCATTTGGAAAGCATAATATCTCCGCGCTGGCTTTATTTGAGCAACGGGAACAAAACAGTGAAGGTGTTAATGCAGAGGCAACAGGCTTAGTGGCAGGCGCTTTAGATTATCAATCTTTCGCTGTTGGTACGTCAAATTCAAACCAATCCGCAACAGTAAGTACTTTTGGCTTTCAATCGATTATCTCCCGGTTCAATTACGATTACGATCAGAAATACCTTTTTCAGGCGATCTTCAGAAGAGATGGAAGCTCAAGGTTTGCACCGGGCAAAAACTGGGGTAATTTCCCTGCCGCGTCGGTTGGTTGGGTAGCCTCAAAAGAGTCCTTTATTGCAAATAACCTGAAATGGTTAGACCTGTTAAAATTCAGGGCCTCATTTGGTTTATCTGGTGTTGATAATACAAAAGCTTATCAATATTTAGCCAACTATAATCTGGGCACCGGAAGTTCTGGAGGGGCCGTGTTTAATGGAAACGATAACCGGACAATTGCCATTAAACCAAATCTGGCGATTCCAAATGCCGACGTAACCTGGAACAAAGAGTTTAAAACATCATACGGTGTAGATATGGCTTTCCTGAAAAATCGCTTATCATTCACCGGAGAGTATTACTGGAATCACGGTACAGATATTTTAACCACATTAAGTTCATCTGTTCCGGCAACCATTGGCGCAAATACACCAACAGAGAACTATACTAATGCCAATACCTTTGGCTGGGAGTTCTCGTTAACCTGGAAAGACAATATTGGTAAAGATTTTAGCTACAGCTTTAGTCCATTTTATACCTGGATGGATAATAAAATGTTAAAAGTAGATCAATCTGCAGCAATTGTGGGTACTGTTGAAGATGTTACCGGAAGATCTTCTGATTTAGGGATATTTGGTTACAAGTCACTGGGTATCATCAGAACCCAGGCCGAAGCTGATGCAATTATAGCACAACGTGCAGCAGCAGCAGGAGGAGCAGCCAATGTTAAAATATTTGGACAAGCCTTACAGCCAGGCATGATCAATTACGAAGATGTAAATGGCGACGGGATAATCAGTACCGATAAAAAAGATCAGTCTTTTATTACAAACAGGCAAAGTAACCACAACGCGCTGGGGCTAAACTGGAATGTTGGGTATAAAGGTTTGGTTTTAAACGTGATTATGGGGCTTTCATGGGGCGGTTGGACATCAATTGATGGTTTAAAACCAGCAAATCAATCCAGCTCTGCAACAGGTGCATCTATTTACAACAACCGACCTGTTTATTGGGTAGATCACTGGACACCAACAAACACGGATGCAGCTTACCCTAACCCTTTTTTCAGAACAAATTTTGAAGTAACGTCTGATTTCTGGTTAGTCAAAGCGACGAGTTTTAACATCACCAGCTTGAACTTAAGTTATAACATACCAACCAGAATCGCCAATAAAATAGGTATGTCTAGCGCAAGGGTTTTCACCGTAGCTACCAATCCAATCCAATTTATTAATCCATATCCTGGTAAATACAGAGATCTGCAAACAGCTTTATATAGTTATCCAACACTAAAAACTTGGTCGTTCGGTTTAAATATTGGCTTTTAATACGTATTAAGATGAAAAAGATATTCGTTATAACTGCATTGAGTTTAGCCGTAATTTCGCTAACAAACTGCAAAAAAGTTCTGGAAAAATCTGATTTGGGAAATTTTACCGCAGAGCAGGTATTTAATGATTCAACCACGGTAAAGTTAAATGTTGATTATTTATATAGTCAAAACCAACCGGGCTGGTTCGGTAGTACAGGCGGCTCCATTCACTCAGCCGGAACATATAACCTGACAGAAGAAGGTCAGGGAAGTAACGTTTTTGTATTAGGGACCGCTACCATAGAAAGTGTTACCGATTTAGGGGTAGCCAATGCCAACAATAACAGTTACGGAAAAATCCGGACAATTAATACTTTCCTGAGAGATTTGAATGCAGGTACACTAGATCTAGCCGTGAAACGTCGGTTTGCAGCCCAGGCCTATTTCTGGAGAGCATATCGATATTTCGAACTCGTTAAACTATACGGAGGGGTACCCTTGATCCTCGTGCCGCTTAACGCCGTTGGCGATGAGGCAAAACAACTGGCCCTAACACCTCGTGCTAAAACCAGCGAAGTATTTGCCCAGATTAAAAGCGATCTGGATTCATGCGTCAAGTATTTGCCAGCAAAATGGCCTAAACAGGCAGATTATGGCAGAATTACTTCAGGTGCAGCTGCTGCTTTTATGGGTAGGGTATTGCTAACTTATGCCAGCCCGCAGTTTAATCCCAATAACGATGTGGCCAGATGGCAGGCAGCCTACGATGCAAATAAGACTGCCGTAACCATATTGTCTGCGAATGGTTTTGGACTTTATCCTAAATTCGACTACACCATGTGGACAACCGAAGGGGGAACTTCGAACGGTGGCCCGGCAAATCCCGAAGCAGTATTGGTAACAGGATTCAATACATCATCTGTTGATATCAATGCTAATAATAATTCATTCGATAATAGTGCCAGACCAAGATCTGTTTCAGGAAGCGGCTCATTTACACCTAGCTACGAAATGAGTTTAGCTTTTCCGATGCAGGATGGCAAGCCGGCTAGCGGACCTGGCGCATCAACAAAATATCCGTATGCCATGTCTACCTTCTATAAAAACAGAGACCCAAGGTTTTACGCCACTATTGCTTATAATGGGGCAACCTGGGGTAATGTCATGAATGGCGCACGCTTATGGACATATTATTATTACAGCGCAGCTACAGGTACCACCAACAAAACGACAGAAGCAACTGCAGCGAGTAACACTGGCTTCTATCTACGTAAAGGAGTAGATGAA
>Ga0308156_1000682_pt1 | contig 57823 bp, 53 predicted proteins | sample PhyAR2_FD_201041 | JGI IMG/M metagenome (GOLD analysis project Ga0308156, IMG submission 201041) | Phyllosphere microbial communities from UC Gill Tract Community Farm, Albany, California, United States - DLSL A.R2 | ecosystem: Host-associated > Plants > Phyllosphere > Unclassified | place: USA... | reverse complement strand
CGCTTCTGGTCTGTCGTCAGAACTTTCGGCCCAGAGCCACCTGAAGCGCCTCCTTATCCAGCATGGCTTCAGCGAGCAGCTTCCTGAGTCGGGCATTCTCCTCTTCAAGTGACTTGAGCCGCTTCACTTCGGGGACTTCCATGCCGCCAAACTTCTTGCGCCAGGTGTAAAAGGTGGCGTCGGAAATGGCGTGCCTGCGGCAGAGTTCCCGGGCAGAAACGCCGGCTTCAGCCTCGCGGAGAATACTGATGATCTGTTCGTCGGAAAAACGCTTCTTCATGGGGATGTCCTCATGTGACTTATGAAGACATTACTAACATCACGGTGTATTAATCAACGGGGAGCAGGTCATCATCATCGAGTTTCAACGTTATAACGGCAAACCTTATTACATTCTCACCGCGTTCCCGGATTGATAGGTACAAAATGCAAAACTTCTATTTTCTTGATCAACTGGTTTTTGGTTACTTCAACCAGGACGCTGACATCATCAATGATGGTGAGGATACGATCGAGGGAATCATCCGGTTATACAAAAAGTCTGCGCCAGACTGGATGCTTAACGATCTTATCGAAGAGATTGACGAATTTATCGCCGCTTATGGCTCTGATGTTGAAGAGGCATTCAGGCAACGATACGAGTTTGACTTCTCGCCTGAACTCTGGGAAACCACTGCACGCGAATTTCTGATGACAGTGCGAAAGCTTTCGTCTGAGAAATAAACGTCTGGGAGGTGAGTTTGATGAGGAAAAATAAGTGCCCGGTGAGGTGCAAAAAAAGAATCGAATAACCCGCAAGAGGACAGCTCGACCTACTGTTTGCACTCCACCAGCCCTGACTAACAATCCCACCACCTTCCCCTAAAAAGCCTGCAACCCCGCGGGTTTTTTCGTCTCTATAATTTCCCAAAAACCACTTAACCTGCCCAACTTAAGCACAGTTATCCCCGCTCCGCTTCCCGTACGCATCCCTTTCCCCTGCACCAACCCAGCGCACTGATATTTTGCACTGCATCACACTTATCACTTCACCCATCCACTTACCCATTGATAATAAACGTTTTTTACATTGGCACAGTTCCTGCAAATTTTTAATTACGTAGCTCTGCAGGGCTGAGGATCTCAGACCTGCATCAGCCATTAACCGTCTGGATATAGACGACATCAGCAAATTCTGAACAGAGCAGGCTGAATCTGGCTGCATAACAGAACGTAATTCTGGGAGAGAGTGCAATGACCTCAATTAGCGAACCGGTGGTAATAGCGAAACACAGTAAATGGGTGCAACTTCTGCTTGGCTTACTTTGCATGGCGGCGATTTCCAGCCCGCAGTATGTCTGGACGCTGCTGACCAAACCGATGATAGCTAAACTCGGCGTGGGGCTGGCGGAACTGCAGGTTACCTTCTCGCTGCTGATTATTCTGCAGACCTTTTTCTCACCCTTTCAGGGTCGGCTGGTCGAGCGTTTTGGCCCGCGACTGCTGATCTCTATCGGTACGCTGATGGCTGGCTTCAGCTGGGTGATCGCCGCCCACGTCAATAGCCTGGCCTCCCTCTATCTGGTCTATGGCTGTCTCGGCGGACTGGGTACGGGGATTGTTTATATTGGCGTGGTCGGCCTGGTGATGAAGTGGTTTCCACAGCAGCGCGGTTTTGCTGCGGGAACCGTGGCAGCGGGCTACGGCATGGGCGCGATTTTTACCACCTTCCCCATTTCCATCTCGCTTAACAGTTACGGCCTCGAACAGACCATGACGGTCTTTGGCCTGATCTTCGCCGCCGTGGGTCTTCTCGCCAGCCAGAACTTAAGGCTGCCTGAAACCAGCATGATGACACCGGTCAGCAGAAAATCCGCACCCGTAGTGGGGCAGCGCCAGTTTAAATCCGGGGAAATGCTGCGCCAGCCGCTGTTCTGGCTGATGTTCATGATGATGACGATGATGTCGACCTCGGGACTGATGGTGACATCGCAGATGGCGATTTTTGCCGAAGACTTTGGCATCAGCAAGGCGGTGGTTTTCGGTATGGCCGCATTACCTCTCGCGCTCACCATCGATCGTTTTACCAACGGCTTGACGCGACCGCTGTTTGGTTTTATCTCCGACCGTTATGGCCGCGAAAACACCATGTTTATTGCTTTCGCGCTGGAAGGCGTGGCGATGACGCTGTGGCTGGCATGCCGCGAAGACCCCTTGCTGTTCGTCCTGCTCTCAGGCGTCGTCTTCTTCGGCTGGGGTGAAATCTTCTCGCTGTTCCCCTCCACGCTCACCGACACCTTCGGCAGTGAAAATGCCTCAGCCAACTATGGCTGGCTCTACATCTCTCAGGGTATCGGCTCGATCTTCGGCGGCCCGCTGGCAGCGCTGATGTATCAGCACACCCACAACTGGCATTTAGTTTTTGGCTGCGCGATCACCTTCGACTTTATTACTGCCGGGCTGGCGTTATGGGTTCTTAAGCCGTGGCGGGCACGGTTTATGCGTGCGCAGCAGTAATTTAAAAGCCGCAAACCCCGGTCGCCTTCTCAGATGGCGCTGTCAGCCCAGGCGACTGGTTCACCGGTTGTTAAGGATGTCAGATGATTGTCTGGCGAAGCGGATAGCATCAGCCGTATTGAGTGCTGCCCTGCCCCGCGAAGGCTGGCCGGAATGGACGCTGGCGACTCAAACATGATGGGCTTAGCCGGGACCCGAAGCCCCGGCCAGCACTTCCCCTTAAAAACTGTAATCCACCGCCGCAAAATATCTGCGGCCATCTTCGTTGTAGCTGTAGTCGTCGCGATTGAGATCTTTATCGGTCAGGTTCAGCACCCCGGCCCGGATCTTCACCGCTTTACTCACCTGATATGACCCGCCCGCATTCCAGATCGTGTAGCCGCCTGGCGTGGCGTTGCCGTTGGTGACGGTGCGGCTTTGACCTTTGTAGTTTGCGGAAAGGTAGAAGCTCCAGTCCACCAGCGGCGTCCAGTCGAGCGTGGCGTTGCTGGTGTGGAACGGCAGTTCAGACAGCGGTTTATTGCCGCCATTACTCAGGTCGCGGGCATCGTTGTAGGTGTAATTGAGCTTCAGGTTCAGCGTGTCGCTCAACGGCACGCCGAGCTCGGTTTCCAGCCCGCGGATACGCGCTTTGTTTACGTTGTAATAACGGAAGATCGGATTGCCGCTGGCGTCGAAGCCGGCAAAGTTCTGATAGGTCGGTGCCAGGCCACGGTTAGCGGTGCGGATCACCGTGATCATATCGTCGATGTCGTTCTGGAACACCGTCGCGCTGGCGGTGACGCCCTCAAGCGGCCCTTTCTGACCGGTGTAATAGAGGCCGAACTCCAGGCTTTCGCTGGTTTCCGCTTTCAGATCTTTACTGCCGACGACGTTACAACTGCCGCGACAGGAGGTGCTCTGCCAGTCCGGGCTGAGCTGAAGCAGCGACGGCGCTTTAAATGCAGATGCCCAGCCCCCTTTCATCGTGATGCTGTCCGTCGCGTCATAGACCAGATACGCACGCGGACTCCAGTTGATGCCATAGTTTTCGTGATCATCCATGCGCACGCCGCCGGTCAGCGCCAGGTTTTCCAGGATGTGCCACTCATCTTCCAGGAACAGCGCATACTGATTTGCCTGCGTGCTGCCGCCGTTTTTCATGTTTACGGCATCTTCCAGCTTATCGTTACGGTATTCACCGCCAAACGTCAGGAACTGAGTATATTCGCCCAGCGGGATAACCACTTTGCCGTCGAGTGAGTTGTTTTTTGACGTGATGGTTTCCGCGTTTTTATTTTTGATGTTCTCACCGTAGAAACGCAGTTCGGTATTCGCCCCGCCCCAGCGGCCCGTATGGCCGAGCGAGTAGTTTTCGCGTTCGAGACGGTTTTTATCCAGGGTGTCGGAATCCCGATCCTGACGATCCTTTCCGTAACCGAACGTGATGTCCTGATCCTTGTCCGGCGTCAGGGAGAATTCGACGTTGGCGTTACGTGAGGTCGAGCCTTCGATGCGCGGCTGACCCGTGCTGCCGCTGGCGGAGCGGGCCTGATCTTTATTGCGTTTACCCAGCGCGCCATACACTTTCACGCCCAGTAGATCCTCCACCAGCGGCCCGCTGGTAAAGAAGCTTCCGTTACCGCTGTCGCCGCGATCGCGGTGCGCCTGAACAGTGGTGTCGGCGCTCAGCGTGCCGTGCCATTCCGTGCCCACTTTACGGGTGATGATGTTGACCACGCCGCCCAGCGCATCGGAGCCATATAAAGAGGACATCGGTCCGCGCACCACTTCGATCCGTTCAATCGCGTCGGCCGGGATCCAGTTCAGATCAAAATCGTTGTGGCGGAAGACGGCGTTGCGGGAGTTAACGCGTTTGCCATCGATCAGGATCAGCGTATAGCTGCTGCCCAGCCCGCGGAGGCTGACGCCCTGCCGGTTGTCGCTTTCGTTGGTGATCTGCACGCCGGGCACATCCTTCAGCACCTCTTTAAGGTTCTGTACCGGTTTCTTCTGCAGATCGTCGCGGGTAATCACGCTGATACTGGCTGGCGCATCCTTCAAGTTCTGTTCGATCGCGGAGGCCGTCACCACCATCTGATCTTCACTGTCTGCTTCGCGGGCATCCTCCGCCATCACCGGCATCGCGGCGGCAATCAGCTGTGCGAGCAGCCCGGCTTTCACTGCCGGTGTCATGGAAATCTTCACTCTTTTTCTCTCCGTGAGGTAAAAAAGCCCCGGCAGGCCGGAGCTGCGTCCCTTTTTACTCTGTCCAGTAAGTGCCGGTCGGTTCGACGGCGAGGAACTGTTTATAAAGTTGTTTTTGTGTCTGCTGCGGATCGAGATCGGCAAACTTCTGCGGATAAAACGCTTTGGCGAACAGCTGAACGGCCAGCACGTTATAGGGGGAGTTGTAGTAGTTATGCCAGATGCCGAAACTGCGGCCCGCTTCCACCGCTTTCAGCGTACTGATGCCTTTGCGTGCCAGCAGTGGCTTCAGGCTGGCGCTCGCCTGCGCTGGCGTGGTCTGCGCACCCAGCACTAAACCGGTGGGTTGCGGATCGCCCGCTTTCGGGGGTCTGGCTCCGCCGCTGACCAGATAGACATCCGGCTGCGCGTCGATAACCTTTTCCAGGTTCACCTGACCAAGCGGGCCGGGAAGCAACGGCCTGGCGATATTCACCCCGCCCGCCAGGTCGATAAAATCGCCCATGTTGCCCTTGCCGGCCGAGCGACAGCACTCATCCGCCGTGGAGGCGCGCAGCTCGATAAAGACGGCAGGTTTATCCTGCGCGGGGATCGTCTGCGTAACCTCGGTGACGCGCCTGATGTTCTCCTGATAGAAGCGGATATAGTCCTGCGCCTGTTTCTCGCGATTCAGCACCTTGCCCAGCAGTGCCATACTCGGCAGCGTATTTTTCAGCGGTGAGGTGCGGAAATCGACAAACACCACCGGCACGCCCGCCTTCTGCAGTTGGTTAACCAGCTCGCTTTCGCGGCCCGGCCCGTGACCCGACAACCCGAAAATCGCCAGCTGCGGATTCAGCTTCAGCACATTTTCCGGGCTGATGCTGTCGGCGCTGGTGGTGCCGATTAGCGGGATGTTGTCGATCTGCGGGAACTTCGCCCGATACGTAGCATAGGTCTGCGGGTCCAGCCTGCGGAAATCGCCCTGCCAGCCGACGATGCGGTCAAAGGGTTTCTGCCCTTCCAGCAGCGAAAGCGCGAAGAAGAGCCGCCCTTCGCCGAGCACCACGCGCTGAACGTTATCCGGCACGGTGACGGTGCGCCCTGCCACATCGGTAACGATAACCGCCTGCGCCGTCAGGCTGAGCAGGCCCAGCGTCAGTCCGGCGAATCCGGCAGCCAGCCGTCTGCCGAGAAACGCGTTGTCTGTTTTCTGATAAAGAGTCATCTTCTGCCGATTCCTTTACGTTTCCCTGAAGAAGCGCAAACAATAAAATAAACGATAACTATTATCAATTCGATTTACATTTGAGGGCGCGCGCTCTCCCCTGCGGATTTCCCCGAGGGGGCCGTCGGCTGCCTGAAAATGCGAAAGCGTGAGCCAAAACGGTCAAACCCACACAAACGGTCATAAACAGTCATGGCGTTACCGCGATAGCGGTGTAATCTGTCTGTCCGGTATTTTATTTTTATCGGCCCGCAGAGCGAAAATACGTGAGTGACATCACCTTTAAATGCAATTTATTGCATGGCTTTGCATGTTTTATTTCGACTTCATCACTTAACAAAGGGCAGCGTTATTTGCCCGCGTGGACTCCTGCCCAGTCCACATTTTCCCGTGTTCGCTTCCAGTAATTTATCTCCATCGGAGGAAATGTATGTTGCCGATTGAAAGACAGCAAAGAATTATTAATGAGATTAATATTAACGGCCGGGTAATTGTCTCAGAACTGGTCACGCTGTGTCAGGTTTCACAGGAAACCATTCGCCGGGATTTAAGCCAGCTTGAAAAGCGCGGTTTATTACAGCGCAGCCACGGCGGCGCGGTATTGATAAAAAAACAGAGCACCGGCTCGGCAGGAAATAACAGGATCGCTAAAGAGAACGAATTATCATTTCGTCAGCGTATTAATGAGCACGCTGATGAAAAAATGATCATCGCCAAGCGTGCGCTCGACTTTATCAGCCCTGGCGACTGCATCCTGCTGGACAGCAGCACCACCTGCTGGTATCTGGCGCGACAGCTGCCGGACATTGAGTTAACGGTATTAACCAATTCCCTGCGCATCGTGCAGACGCTGGCGGCGCGCGGCAGTATCCGCACGATCTGCCTGGGGGGAGAATATTCCGATCGCGATGAAGATTTTCACGGCGTGGTGGCCGAGCAGCCGCTGCGCGAATTTCAGATTAATAAAATCTTTTTTTCCTGTAGCAGTCTGGGCAACGACGGATATTTACGCGAAGGCAATGAGAATAATGCGCACCTGAAACAACAGATGCTGCTGGCCGCAGAAAGAAAACATCTTTTAATGGATGGCAGTAAATTTCTGCGCCCCTCTTTTGCCCGCATCTGTCACTACCGTGATGTCGATTTTCTTATTACCGACCAATTAAAAGATAAAGAGCTTGAACAGGAACTGGCATGGAATGGTGTCAACGTCATTGTCTGTTCTCAGCGTTATCAATCCATGCAGCTAATTAAAAATTAACCAGGAGTCTGTATGAAAAAACATCTTATCGCCTGCTCTCTGCTTGCCCTGTTTGCCGCCACCGGTGCCCATGCCGCAGAGAAATTACGTATGGGTATCGTGGTCAAAATAGGCGGCATTCCCTGGTTTAATGCCATGGAAGCGGGCATTAAAAGCGAAGCCGCCAAACGCGGTATCGATGCGTGGATGGTCGGGCCGACCGCCGCTGACCCGGCGCTTCAGGTGCGTGCCATTGAAGATCTGATTGCGCAGAAGGTCGATATCATCGGCGTCGTCCCCAACGACCCGAAAGTGCTGGAGCCGGTGCTGAAACGGGCGCGTGACGCCGGTATCGAAGTGATTACGCATGAGTCACCCGGCCAGCAGGGCGCCAACTGGGACTTCGAACTGGTCGATGCGACCACCCACGGCATCAACCACATGAAAGCCCTGGCGAGCTGCATGCACGACGAAGGCAAATATGCCATGTATGTCGGCAGCCTGACGGTGCCGCTGCATCAGCAGTGGACCGATGCCGCGCTCACTTATCAGAAAGCGCACTACCCCAAAATGCAGCTGGTCACCGACAAATTTGGCGTCGGCGAATCGCTGGATGACTCCATCCGTACCACCAATGAGCTGATGTCCAAATACCCGGATCTGAAAGGGATCCTGGCGTTTGGCTCACAGGGGCCGATCGGCGCCGGACGGGCGGTTATGAACCGGAAAAAAATCGACCAGGTCTGCGTGATTGGCTCCTTTAGTCCGGGCCAGGGTGCCTCGCTGGTGCAGCGTAACGCCATTAAAGGCGGCTACATCTGGAATCCGCAGACCGCTGGCGAGGTCTTTGTCCGCATCGCCGACATGATGCAGAAGAAAGAGCCGATCACCGACGGCATGACGATCGAGGGGCTGGGCAAAGTCAAAGTGGATGAAGCCACCCACACCATCCTGGGCAACAGCACCGAAAGTCTGGACAAAGACAACCTGCCAAAACTGGTCAAAATGGGGCTCTGATATGCAAGAGGTCATTCCACAGACACTGATTGCGCTCGAGAATCTGTCGAAAACATTTGGTGGTAACCGCGCGCTGAGCGATATCTCCCTGACCCTGCTGGCAGGCGAAGTGCACTGTCTCGCTGGTACCAACGGCTGTGGCAAGAGCACTCTGATCAAAGTTATCTCCGGGGTGCACGCCCCGGACAGCGGTAGTCGCATCACGCTGGGCGACGGCCCGACGCTGCCGCGCCTCACTACCCGTCAGGCGCGCGACTTCGGTATTCAGGTGATCTATCAGGATCTGTCGCTGTTTCCCAACCTCAGCGTGGCAGAGAACATCGCCTTCGAGCATAACCTCAACGGCCTGCTGCGCTGGCACCACCGCGCCCGCCTGCGGGAGAGCGCACGCAATATCATTACCGAACTGAAGTTCGATCTCGATCTGGATGAGAAGGTCGCAGCGCTCTCTATCGCGCAGCGTCAGCAGGTGGCGATCTGCCGGGCGCTGGTCGCCGATGCGCGGCTGGTGATCATGGATGAGCCGACCGCCTCGCTGACCCGCACTGAGGTCAATCAGCTGCTGCGTACCGTACGCTACCTGAAGGACAAAAATATCTGCGTGGTGTTTGTCAGCCACCGGCTGGATGAGGTGCTGGAGATCTCCGACCGCGTCACGGTGATCCGCGACGGACGCAGGATGGGCTGCTGGCCTGCGCGGGAGATGACGCCGCACCACCTGACGGAGCTGATGACCGGCCTGAAGCTCGACTACCAGCTCAAAGCCCCGACGCGCAACGGCGATCGCGCCATTCTGGAAATCGAGTCGTTAAGCCGCGCCGGGCAGTATCACGACGTCAATTTTAAACTCTATGAAGGCGAAGTGCTGGGGCTGTGCGGCCTGCTCGGTTCCGGCCGCACGGAGCTGGCGCTGTCGCTGTTCGGCATGACCCGTCCCGACAGCGGTAAGATCTGGCTCGACAGCAAGCCGGTGCGCTTTCGCGGCCATGAAGATGCGATCAAGGCGGGCATTGGTTACGTCTCCGAAGATCGGCTGACGCTGGGCCTGGTGCAGCAGCAGTCGGTGGCGGACAACATGGTGCTGCCGATCCTCGACAAGCTGCAGAACCGCTTTCACCTGATCGATGAGTACCGCAAAAACAAGCTGATCCTGCAGTGGATCCAGCAGCTTGGCGTGCGCGTCGCCGATCCGAACCTGGCTATTTCCACCCTCTCTGGCGGCAACCAGCAGAAAATTGTGCTGGCGAAATGGGTGCTGACCCAGCCACGCATTCTGATCCTGGATTCTCCCACCGTCGGCGTTGACGTGGGTGCCAAGGCCAGCATCTACCAGCTGATCCACGAGCTGGCGAAAGAGGGGCTGTCGATCATCCTGATCTCCGATGAGGTGCCGGAGGTCTGGTACAACTGCGACCGGATCCTGCACTTCCGTGATGGCACGATCCATGCCGAATACCAACCCGATAGCGTCGAACAGCAGCAGCTGGCGGAGGTGATCAATGCCTGACTTTTCCCGTTTCCGTCCGCACTCCAGCCAGGGCTGGCTCGCCTGGGTGCTGCTGGCGTTCATTCTGTTTTTCTCGGTCGCCAGCGATCAGTTTCTCACCATGCAGAATCTGCTGGATCTGGCGGAGAGCTACGCCGTCACCGGCATCTTCGCGCTGGGCCTGTTTGTGGTGCTGGTCACCGGCGGGATCGACATCTCGTTTGCGGCCGTCGCCTCGGTGGTGCAGTACCTGCTGGCGTCGCTGTTTGTGCAGTTCCAGTTCGACAATGCGCTGCTCAGCATTCTGCTGGCCGTGATGTGCGGCACGCTGTTCGGAGTAATCAACGCGCTGCTAATCACCACGCTGCGGGTGGTCTCCATCATCATCACCATCAGCATGCAGTCGCTGCTGTTCGGGTTGCTGATGTGGGTTACCGGCGGCCGCAGCCTCTACTCGCTGCCGGAGTGGTGGATCACGCTGCGCAACGTGCTGCCGTTCAACTGGCAGGGTGAGAGCTTCCAGGTCGGACTGCCGCTGGTCACCATGCTGCTGATCGCCGCGATCACCGCTCTGCTGCTGAACAAAACCAACCTCGGACGCCAGCTCTACGCCGTCGGGGGCGATGCGGAGTCGGCCCGCCGTATCGGTATCCGCGTCGGTCTGATTCATGTGTTCGCCTACGGCTGGCTGGGCGCGATGGCGGCCATCGGCGGGCTGGTGCAGGTCTATCGCATGGGAGAGGTGGTACCTAATGCGCTGGTTGGCGGCGAACTGGACGTACTGGCCGCCACGGTGCTGGGCGGTGCCAGCCTGATGGGCGGCAAAGGCACGGTGAGCGGCACGCTGATGGGGGTCTTCCTGATCGCCATCCTGAAGAACGGCCTCAACCTGGTCGGCGTCTCGAACTACTTCATGAACATCGTGGTCGGCGGCGTCATCATGATTGCGATCGCCGTGACCCACTACAAGAAACGCAAAGAAACTGACGTCAGTTTCGTGTGACCGAGGGCACTGATGATGAAATCACTGACTGCACTGCGACCCGACGGAACCAACATCGGCCTGATGCTGCTGATCGCGCTGGCGCTGGCCACCTTCACGGTGATGCTGCCGGGTCGCTTCCTGACCGACTCCACCTTTATGAGTATGGCGTTTCAGCTGCCGGAACTCGGATTACTGACGCTGGCAATGTTTATCGCCATCCTCAGCGGCGGCCTGAACCTGGCGATCATCGCGACCGCGAACCTTACGGCGCTGTTTATCGCCTGGACGCTGATGAGCGCCCTGCCCGCGGGTGCCGGAATGGCGCTGCAGCTGCTGTGGCTGTTCATCGCCATCCTGGGTGCCATGCTGATCGCGGCCGCCATCGGCGTGGTAACGGGGCTGATGGTAACGCGGATTGGCGCACACCCGATTCTGGTGACGCTGGCGACGATGATGACGCTGAACGGCATCGGGATCTGGCTGACCCACGGCGCGGCCGTCAGCGGTATGCCGCCGGTGGTGCAGGCGCTGGGCGCCGACACGCTGCTGGGTATGCCGCTGCCGCTCTGGGTGTTCCTGGTCGCCGCCGCGCTGCTGGCGCTGTTCCTCGGTAAAACCCGCGCCGGTAAATGCATCTATATGGGCGGCAGCAACATCAACGCCACCTGGTTCAGCGGGATCAATACCCATCGCATGGTGATGCTGGTCTATGTGATCTCCAGCCTGCTCTGCGTGCTGGCCGGGCTGATCATGATGGCGCGCTTCAACTCCGCCCGCATGGGCTATGGCGACGCCTATCTGCTGCTGACGGTGCTGGCCATTATTCTCGGCGGCACCGATCCCAACGGGGGCTTCGGCCGTGTGACCGGCGTGGTGCTGGCGCTGATTGCGCTGCAGGTGCTCTCTACCGGTTTCAATCTGATGAACATCAGCCAGCACGTCAGTCTGGCCATGTGGGGCGCGGTGCTGATAGTGGTTCTCGCCTTCAAACAATTCAAAACCCGATTCAACGAACACCGTGCCGTAAAGCTCAGCAGGCTGGCGGCGGTGCTTAATCCTCTGACTGAAAAGAAGGAAGTATGATGCGTACTCAAATCTCCCCGTCACTGATGTGTATGAACCTGATGGAGATCAAGCACCAGCTGCAGGTTCTCGACTCGCGCGCTGACTTTCTTCATGTGGATATCATGGATGGTCACTACGTTAAGAACATTACGCTCTCCCCCTTCTTTATTGAGCAGATCCGTCCCTTTACCCGCGTGGCGATCGACGTGCATCTGATGGTGGAAGCGCCAACCGATTTTATCGAGGCGGTCGCCAGGGCGGGCGCGGACTATATCTGTCCACACGCGGAGACCATCAACCGCGATGCGTTCCGCGTCATCAACCTGATCCGCAGCTTCGGTAAAAAGGTGGGCGTGGTGCTGAATCCGGCGACGCCGGTGTCCTACATCCAGCACTATATCCATCTGCTGGATAAGATCACCGTGATGACGGTCGATCCCGGCTACGCCGGCCAGCCCTTTATCCCGGAGATGGTGGAGAAGGTGCGTGAGCTGAAGGCGCTGAAGGAGCAGCACGGCTATCACTATCTGATCGAGATCGACGGTTCCTGCAATACCCGCACCTATCACCAGCTGCTCGGCGCGGGTGCGGAAGTGCTGATTGTCGGCACCTCCGGCCTGTTCAATATTCATGAGGATTTGGCCACCGCGTGGGAGATGATGCGCGACAGCATTGATGAGGCCCAAGGGCTGACGAAGGTGTCCGCATGAGATCACGCTGGCTCGGTATCGATATCGGCGGCACCGGTACCCGGCTGCAGCTGATGGAAGAGGGAGGCGTCTGGAGCAGCTTTCGCAAGGTAGCTACCGCCAGCTGGGCGCAGCAGCCCGATGCGCTGCAGGCGCTGGCACAGCTGATTGACGAAACGCTGGAGCAGCAGCCGGTCAGCGGCATCATGCTGGGGCTGCCCGGCATCCTCAGCCGCGACAGGAAACAGGTGATCTCGCTGCCCTTTATTCAGGCGCTGGATCACCAGCCGGTGGCGGCGCGTCTGGCGGCGCAGCTCGGCGTGCCGGTCGCGATGGACAAGGATGTGAACCATCTGATGCTGTGGGACCTGCTGCAGCTGGAGCAGTTGCCGGATAACGCCGTGGGCCTCTATCCCGGCACCGGGATGGGCAACAGCCTGTGGCTGAATGGCCACTTTTATCACGGCGAGCATGGCGGCGCCGGTGAACTGGGCCATGTGCCGGTCGCGGGGAACGATCTCCCCTGCCCGTGCGGCAATCGCGGCTGTGCGGAGACCCTGACCTCAGGCCACTGGCTGAGTCACTGGGCCGCGCAGAACGCTGCCGACACGCCGATCGCCGCGCTGTTTACCCGCCACGGTGAACAGCCAGAGCTTCAGGCGTTTGTGCGACGGCTGGCGCAGCTGATCGCCACCGAGATGAATATACTCGACCCGGAATATCTGATCCTCGGCGGCGGCGTGCTGGCGATGGCCGATTTTCCGCTGGCCCTGCTGCGCAGCCAGATCCAGCAGCATCTGCGGCCACCGGTCACACGCGAAAACCTGAAGATTATTTTCAGCCACTCAACCGACTACACGGGCTGTCGCGGTGCCTGTCTCGCCGCCGAACGCCTGTTCAGGAGCGCAGGATGAAAGGAAAAGTGTGTGTTTTCGGCTCGTTTAACCTCGATGTCGTGGCCGTAATGCGTCGCTTTCCGCTACCGGGTGAGTCGCTGACGGCGCACCACAGCATGATGGGCGCGGGCGGTAAAGGCGCGAATCAGGCCACGGCGGCGCTGCGCGCAGGCGCGCGGGTGCATTACATCGGCAAGGTGGGTAACGACGATTTCGGCCTCTTTGCGCGTCGTCATCTGGAGAAAACCGGCTTCGACGCCATTACGCTGTTTACCTGCAAGGAAAAGCCCACCGGTAACGCGCTAATCTATGTCGCAGGCGATGATGCGGAAAATATGATTTCGGTCTATCCCGGTGCCAATACCACCGTGACTGCCGCAGAGGTGACACGCTGCCAGCCGACGGTAGCCGCCGCAGATATCCTGCTGGTGCAGCTGGAGAATAATCTCAGCGCCATTCAGCGTATGATCGATAACGCCCGTGCCAGCGGCACCTTCGTGATCCTCAATCCGGCCCCCTGGCAGAAAGTCAGCGATGCGCTGCTGGCAAAGGTCGATCTGCTGACGCCTAACAGCACCGAAGCGAGCCAACTCAGCGGCGTGACCGTCACCGATCTCGACAGCGCCCGCCGTGCCGCGGCGGTGCTGCATCGGAAAGGGGCGCGTCAGGTGATCATTACGCTGGGCATTGCGGGCGCCCTGCTCTCAACGCCTCAGGCGCAGCAGCGCATTCCGCTCTTTCCGGCGCAGCCGCGCGATACCACCGGCGCGGGCGACGCCTTCAACGGCGCGCTCGCCGCCCGGCTCGCCTCCGGCGACGATCTGCCGCAGGCGGCGCGCTTTGCTGCGGCCTTTGCCTCACTCTGTGTCGAGCGTGCTGGCGCGGCCGACTCCATGCCCTCGTATGCCGAAGCGCTGACCCGCCTGCAGGCGCATCCGGAGTGCATTGTTGAACCGATTGAGACGCTTACCGCCTGAGCAGAGAGGCCGCATCTGCGGCGATGTCATCTGAACACAGGCGGCTTTGAGGTCACGCTCAGCAGGGCCGCCTGCTGAGCGCGTTTGCCGTCAGCACGTCAACGAGTGCAGGGTATCAGGGCGGCCGCGCGATGCTGTGTCTCCTCGCGGCGCATCACGCCTGGAGTGCGTGAGTGAACGCGCCGTAGCACAGAATGTCCCACGTCTTTCCCCTCTCAGGGATGTCACGCCTCATCATCTTTATAGACGCCCACCCGCTTACCGTTCATGGTCAGAATGAGCCTGGCTGTTTCAGGGTCGCCTTTGTGCAGACGGTCAAACAGATTCTCGTGCAGTACTGCGGTAAGGTAATCGCGGTTTGCCGGCGAATAGAGGTCGAACTGAATGCCGGCTTCACTGAGTTGCTTATCCGCCTCACGCTCGGTCTGATGAATAAGCTCAACAGTGTCGTTGATCAGTTTCTCAACATAGAACGTGATTGTCTCACTGATAATTTTTTTTTCTGCATCACTATAAGATTCACTCATCTTACGCCCCTTCAAAGCCAGTTAATTTATAACGGTAATTATCAATACTGTCAGAATTCACTGCGCTTTAATATATAAGACTCAGCCTTCTCGCTGTTAAACACACTTCTGTTACACCGGAACCATGAAAAAAATTCAAAGTTGTTTTTCACCTGCAACTTTTTCATGGTTTTTCTTTTGTAATAACTCACATTCTGCTCGGTTATCTGCAGGAACAGCGAGATATCCCTGGGTTTCATGCCGGTCATAAGAAACCAGATGATACAAACCTCCTGACTCTTCAGGCGAATTTCGGTTCCGGCGGTGTTAATAACGCGCATTGTATTCTGCTCTGCTCTTTCAGGTAAAAACCTTTCGTGTTGCATGGGTTTTAGTCATTCTTATAAAAAAGTAAACCCATCTTAAGAAAATCTGACTGCAGAGCATCTTAAATTTTATTTACTTTAATAACCCATGAAAATCCCTTTGCATTCAGTAATTTAAATTTTTAGTTTAAAAGCGATCGCCTGGTATCCTCAGGAAAACCAACGGATAAAGGCGGGTACATTACTCAAAATATTTACTTTTTTCCGGCGGATGGATTATAAATAATGATTAGGAATTTTCTTAGACGCACAGTAACAGCGATAAAAATAATTAAAACGCCTTTCACAGAGCGTTGTTTCAATCACCTGCCAGGGCTTTAATAAAAATGAAACGCATTTACATTATTGGCGATAACGTCAAATTTATCCTTTCTGAAAAATGTCTGGTCAGGCTGGACAATGATACTAAAGTCAAATTAAGGGCCTCAGCGGCCTTTTGCCTGCTATTACTGCTTGAAAATCATGGCAAACTGGTCACCCACGATGACCTGTATAAATTCGGCTGGGAACGCTTTGGCATGACAGCTTCGCTGAATGTGCTGCATAACACCATTTTCTATTTACGAAAAATGCTGAATCAGGCGGGGGATTTCGACAATGGGATTATCGAAACCATTCACCGGCGGGGCTTTATCTTCAATCTGCAAGTTTCTGTTGCGCTAACCTATATCAATATGGACACGCCTGAAGAAGAAGAAACGATGCAGGCGGAGGAGCAGGATCAGGACAGTGATGACGCGGAGGGCTTTCTCTTCCCGGCAGAGAGTGAAAGGGCTGAGGAGCAAAACAGCGACGCGCCACGCGCAATGGCCGGACAGGCGAACCCGCCGGAAACCCGCCCTGCTCCGCTTCAGGCCGGTGAGACAGAATCAGTAAAGGCTAAGTCAGAGATGAAAAGCAGCAGTGAGACATTCAGCAGTCCGGGCCTGATTCAGCCCGAGGGGGTAACGATTAATTATTCGGCCTCTGTCAGAACATCAGACACTTTATGCGGGCCAGCGGTAAAAAAGCGTGCCGTCACCATTGCGTGGCCGCGTTATATTTTGCTGCTCAGCATCCTGCTGATTATCGCCTGCTCACTCATCCTCTACCCTGCGGTTTCCCCCGGGAATTATGTTAATACGGGAAAACTGGGGGCCTGTGAGGTTTATCAGAATAACCGTGCTTACGATTTCAAAAATCTTAAAATGGTGGATTACCTCAGTCGTTTCTGTAAAGAGCCCAGGGTGCTTTATCTGACCAATTATCCCTACAGCAATAAGGTCTCCGCGATAAACTGCCGCGAAAAGATCGCCCTGTTCTCGGACGACATCTGCTATTCAAACTATTTTATTTACAAAGACACGGGATATTATCATGATTAAAAGGATTTTTTTTCTCTCAACCGTGGGGCTGGCTGTCGCACTGACGGCTTTTACGATCTGGTATAGATATGGCATTACGTCCGGCTTCTCCTGCTCCGGCAACGTAAACTTTCACAGAGAGTCGGGTATTCTGCGTCTTTCGACGAAACTGAATATTGATGGAAATAGCGGAACACTCTCAATGAACGGGTTTGTAACTCGCGAAGATGGCACCCGGGAAAATGTAAACCGGACGGTGGTCTTTACCAGTCATCATGTTGGCTCGCGGTATACCTGGGTCTCGGATGAGATCCTCGCCTCTATTGACGATAAACTCACACCCGAAATGGCCAGCGCGTGGTTTCCGGCATTTTATCGTGAGCCAAAAAGTAAGGTCGAACTGTTCATTTCCCGGTTGAATATTAATTCAGTAATGCTCTCCGGTGAGTTCGTTCCCTATTATGTCTGTACTCAGCGGCACTGACGCTGCCGCCATGAATCCAGCGTAAGTGGGATGAAATGCGCCGTTCATTCATCCCACTGCGCAATAAGATGTCATCCCGATGCACTTTTTACTTCTCTTAACTAAACCATAATCGCTTACAAAGCAGGCACTTAGTCCACTTAAGGATTTTCCTGCTCGCCTGGCGGTTTAAAAGAAACGCTGCATTTAATTAAAATTAAAAACAACTAAATTTTAATTAATATGACACCCATCCGCTTTTTGTTTAAATTTCATCGCAACTTAGCAGCCTGAACCCGCCCCTGGCGATTCTTATTATGCCGGCTGCTGAGTCTGCATGAACATCCCTGAACCGCATCACTAATCTGCCTGACAGATACAGGCCGGTAATCGATGCGCTGTCACGCTATGGCATGCAAATCAACCTGCTTACACGCCAGTTCACAGGCGTAATTAATAAAATTGAAAGGAATAAAAAATGAATAAAAAGTTCAGCATGAGTCTGTCAGCATTACTTCTTTCAACGGTCGTCCATACCGCCTGTGCCGACGATAATACCATCGTCTTTAAAGGCAAGGTTAATGATGCCGCCTGTCTGGTAAATGTCGGTACCAATGGCCGCCTTGAAGTGGATATGCCGGAAGTGCGTTCGGCAGATTTCGGCGCGAATGTCGGCGACGTTAACGCTAAAAGCTGGAAACCCTTTACCATTTCACTTACGGACTGTCGTAAAACGACTAAAAACAACGTTAAAATTTCTTTCCAGGCTGCTCAGCCAGATGGAAATTATATTGGTTTAACGGGTGCCTCACGCGCGAGAGGCGTTGCTGTCGTGCTTGCTGATTCAAATAAAGTCCAGCTTACCAGTAATGCATTTACGGATACGCTCCGTAATGGTGAAAACTCCTTTAATTTCCAGGCGGGACTGGTCAGAACTATTGCCGACACCGCTGTTGATGACGGTGACGCTATTCCAGGCATCGTGCCGGGCGATGTCTATGCCGAAGCGGCTGTTAACGTCGAATATAACTAAACCCACAGGGGCTGCCCAGCCCCTGGATTCGGAGACTTGCAATGCGTTTTTTAATTGGCTTATTTTTTGCCACCCTCACCTGGGGCTGTCAGGCCAGCATCAGCCTGGGCGTGACGCGCGTCATTTTTAATGAAGGCAGTAAAGATGTGACCCTGTTCGTCCGCAACAGCGCCAGCGAAACACCGTTTCTGGTGCAGTCCTGGATAAGCGACCCGGCGAAAAGTGATAAAACGACCGACCAGTTTTTATTAACGCCACCGCTATTTAAGATGGGGCCGGGCGAAGAGAATCTGCTGCGGGTTGTGGACACCTCTTCTGCGTTACCGAATGACAGAGAGAGCCTGTTTAAAATTAACGTCAAAGCGATTCCGCCAGCCCCCGATAAAGATAAATCCGCGAACACGCTGCAGATTGCGATTAAAACCAGCATCAAGCTGTTTTACCGCCCGGCATTGATGAAAAATATGAAGCTGGAAGATGAGGCGGGAAAAGTCACATGGCGGCAGTCGGCTGACAACCTCACCCTGATTAACCCCACGCCGTTCAATATCGCGATAACGAAAGTGGACGTTAATGGTGTTCAGACTGCGGTGTCACAGAGCAGTTTACCGGCAAAAGGCAAGATGACCCTGAACATTCAGAAGAAAAACATCAGCGACATCGGGATTGAATATATCAATGACTACGGTGGTGTCGTTAAGACAAAAATAAAGAAAGAATAGAAATATTACCGCCATGAATAAAATCTCCTGTCTGGCCTTTTTATTGCTATTTAATACAACACTCTCGTTTGCTGACGTCAGTTTCAACACTTCATTCCTGGAGCTGAACGGCAGCCCGGCGGATATGGATGCCCTTAAAAAGCAGGTTGACAATATCTCCCGCACGCAGCCTGCCGGTGAATACTGGGTTGAGATCTATATCAACGAGAGTCTGTATGCGAAGCAGTCGGTTAATTTCAGCTACGATAAAAAGCGCGATAAAATTACGCCCTGCCTTGACAGTGATTTTTTTAAAAATGCCGGACTGAAAGAGGATGCGTGGTCTCGCCTGCAGCATTCGGGGAACTGTGTCGCCTTCACAGAGGCGTTAGAGGGGGCTGACTTTGTCTATGACTTCGCCCGGCAGAAACTCCTGATCACTCTTCCGCAGGCGTTTCTGGACGATGCAGACAGAACGCGGATCAAGGCGGGCTGGGATAATGGCGAAACCGTTCTTTTTTCAGGCTACAGCCTCAGCCATTCCCAAATCTGGTCGGCAGACAGCGCCGTTAAGAGTAAGAAGACATCTTTTACCTCACTCAATAATGGCTTCAACTACGGTGCCTGGCGATTCAGGAACGTCACCTACATTCAGGATGATGGCGAGAACGGGCGAGAGATCACCTCACCGCAGAATTATGTGCAGCGTCCGCTGCCGCAGCTTGATGCCAACCTGAGTCTGGGAGATGTCTATTCAAATGGCGAGATCCTGGAGGGCATTAACTATCGCGGCGTGCAGCTGGCGTCTGATATCAGCATGCTGCCCGTCGAATCGCAGGGATTCGCGCCCACCCTGCGCGGAACGGCGAATGGCCGCTCGAAAGTGTCGGTTTCGCAGAACGGATTTAAGATCTTCGAGCGCTGGGTGCCATCCGGCCCGTTTAATATCGGCAATATCCCCTCGGTCAGCGGCGGGGATGACCTGCTGGTCACGATTGAAAATGAAGCCGGAGAGAAGCAGTTTTACCGCCAGTCCGCGTCCGCCCTGCCGGTGATGGTGCGCGGCGGCCAGTTCTTTTATGAAGTTAACGCCGGTGAATATCGCACGCTCTATCCGGGGAATCACACGCCTGAACCTTACTTTGTGGCGGGCACGGCGCGCTACGGCTTAAACGGCAGCACCACCCTGTTTGGCGGCACCTTACTGAACAGCAACTATCAGGCCTATAACCTGGGCTTTTCACGCAATCTGGCGGGATATGGAGCACTGTCCGCAGACTCGACGCTGTCGCTGTTTAAACCTGCAGGCGCAGCGGATGCGGCGCAGCGCGGCAATGCGCTTCGCCTGCGCTATGCAAAAGATTTCAGCGGCACCGGTACTAACCTGACGCTGGCGGGCTATCGGTATAACACCCGCGGGTTCAGACGATTCAGTGAAGCCTTTGACGATTCTCGCGCCGTTTCGCAAAGCAGTGACGCCATCCTGTCGACATCCGGCCTGAAAAACAGCGTCTCTGCCACGGTTTCACAGCGGTTAACCGACAACAGCAGCGTCTATCTGAACTACAACAAAGATGATTTCTGGCAGTCACAGACGGCACGCCAGACGCTACAGACCGGGTACAGTTTTAACGTCGGTCGGGCAAGCATTACGCTTTCCGGGACATTCAGTCATCTGCAGGAGAAGCAGACCTCGGCGTTTGCCCTCTCCTTCAGCATGCCCTTGAGTGCAACCAGCCACTCTCCGCGTCTCTTCACCACGTCAGGTTACAGCGCGAATAACCTGAACAATAGCGTGACGATATCGGATACCTCGGACAGCCTGCCGGGTTTAAGTTACAGCGCTAACGCATCCTCAATGCGTGGTGACGTGGGAAAGACCCAGGCTTATGGCGTTTCCGCGCAGTACAGCGGTGCGAAAGGCAATCTGCGAACCAACCTGTCACACAGCGATCTGCGCAATCAGCTGGATATCGGCGGCGAAGGCGGGTTAACGCTGTATAAGGGTTCGCTGATCGCATCGCCCACGCTGGGTGAGACGAACATTATTGCCCGGACAAATAACATCGAAAATGTCGGTTTTGATTTTCAGTCAAAAAGCCGGACCAATAAAAGTGGCTATGCGATGTTAACCAATGCGTCGCCCTATACCCGGAACCGGGTGTCGGTCAGGACCAATACGCTGGATGACAATGTTGAAATTGAGAAACTTGTCGGCGAAGTGACGCCAACACGCGGGGCATTCAGCGTCATTGATTTCTCCGGCAGGAAAGGCAACAAAATTATATTACACGCCGTAAATGGCCAGGGGGAGACGGCACCTTTCGCTGCAGAAGTATTTATCGACGCCGAAAAAGCGCAGATAACGCCAGACGCGCTGGTGTCCGATAATGGCAGCGCCTATTTAACCGGCGTGCCGGACAACGCGCGCTTTGAAATTAAAGTTAACAGTGAGCGTTGGTGCGCCGGAGAAATCGCCACCCGCAATCATCAATCCGCTAAATCAGGCGTTATAAAGGTGAATACCGTATGTCGTTAATTCTGTTCCGGATAGTTGTTATTTATGTTCTCACCGCTGTTCATGCGCTTTATGCCAAAGACACGGTGAATATCAGCGTGACCGGCTCGCTGAAAAAACCACCCTGTACTTACGCTGCCAGTAAATCAATCAGTGTCAATATGGGAGAGGTCACTTATGACAAATATGACACTGTCTCGGGAAATATTCCGCTGATATTACAATGCCCGCCGGGTTCAGCCGTCACGGTAACAGTCCGGCCAGGCAGCGGAACCTCACTGGCCAGTGGTTCAACGACAACGGCGGTCACCAGCTACAGGAACCTGGGTATAGAGCTCTGGTGGAGCGGAACGCAGGCGCTGACCGGTGGACAACAACAACGGGTCAGCCTGACCGGCAACAGAATACTCAGCGGGCTCTCTGGTCAGGCCGATCTCTCAATGACGGCCAGGCTGGTTAAACTGGCCGATCTGGGCGTCAGTAGTTTCAGCGCCAGTTTCACCGTTGAACTTGATTACGACTGACAGGCTGGCGGTATTGATGAAACGATGGATGATGGCAGGCGCGGTGTATATTGCGCTCAGTCGCGGCGCCCTGGGGCTGGATGTGAATGTCAGCGGGAATCTGCTGGCTCCGGCCTGTACGGCCGAACTCCCCGCAGACAGCCTCGTTACGCTTCACGAGGTGAGCCTTGCTCAGCTCTACAAAGGGGAGAGTAAACCCACCTCTGCAACGATAAAAATACGCTGCTACAAGCTGACTGCGGTCAGTTTTACGTTGCGAACCGACCAGACGGATCCGACAGGCGTGGTGAAAACGGATCTGAGTGGCATCGGCCTGGAGATGGGCTACGGCCTGAGTCAGGCAGGCGTCCTGACCGGACTCGTTAAACCTGGCGAGACAATTAATCACGCACTGCTGAATGAGGCGCTGTTTATCATAAAGGCCAGGCCGGTCATTATCGATGAGAGCCGCGCAGCCGCCGGGAGTTATTCTGCATCAGCCCTGCTGAGCATTGAGTACCGCTGATATTTGCTGTGTAAGAGCAGCAATTTTATATTTTCACTATTTTTCCAGGAGAGCATTATGTCCATTATTTTAAAGACAGGGTTTATCTTGATTCTCCTGATTTCTGCCTTTACCTGTAAAGCCGCAGATATGGTATGTACACCGTCTCTTATGATGGTGGATTTAGGGGTTGTTCAGCAAGGGGTCACCACTGATTATAATGCTTATATCGATGGCCCTCTTAATCAATTTACCTGCAATGTAAACAGGAGTTTTTTATATGGCGCCTCACTTTCATATAAAAGCGAACCCGTCAATGGTTTGAAAGCTGGCATCCTGATCCCTATGGTTTATAATAACACCCAGGTTCCAACCTACCAGATTAATAAACCGACAAATATATGTATCGGGCCTACTAATTTCGCCTGCAACTTTCCTCTGGGCGCTAATTCAAGGCTCTCTTTTTCCATGCGATACCGTATATTAATCAATCTTGCTGGAATCGGAACTTTTGTAGGAAAAATAAATTTATATCAAACCCCCAGAGTTCTGGTCGGATATTCAGAACAGATCACCAGTTTTTATTACACCTATACCATTGCAGCCAGGCCCTGTACCGTCGCCGATAAAAATTTAGCGGTTAACTTCGGCGATCTGGATAACCGTCTGTCTGACAATCCCTACCGCGAGCTGGCGATCGCGGTAACCTGTCCGGCACGGACCAATGTCGATGTGCAGCTGAACGCCGGTAAGCCAATTGTGAACGCGACACAGGGCCTGTCAAAAACGTCACTCGCCGGTCTGAACATGCAGGTGTCCCGGAATGGTTCTCCGGTCGTTTTAAATCAGACCAGCACGCAGGTTTTTCAACAGGGGATTAACACTTACCAGCTGAAATTCTCTCCGCAGCTGGCATCCTCTCCGGCGCCGACAGGCAGTTTCAGCGCCGACTATACGCTGACCTTTGACTATAAATAGACAGGTTATCATTAAGTTAATCGAACGATTCGCAATTTCGTCATGCACCATCTGCGATGTCCAGAAAAGCGGTTAATTATCATTACACCTGCCCATTCAATGAATATCGTTTTTTTTGACTACTACTGCTTACATAAAAAAGGATAAATCTGTGCCTTCAAAAATTTTATTATTTTTATCGCTTATTTTCATTCATAACCACTCTTTTGCGGGCAAACTGACCTGCAGACCCTTTACAGACTTAGCAAACCTTGGAAATATGAAAAGTGGTCAGATAGCATCTGGCACTCTGATTGAGTTTCAGTGTTTAGCAAACACTACAATACCCTATGGCTCGGCGATAACATATTCAAGAACAGCATTTGGAAGAGATGAAACAAAAGTCATACCACTTATGTTTCCTAACACTCTCCCGGCTCTATCTGATGTCAGCAATATCAGTTTAAATTATTGCTACAGGGATAAAAACTGTACTTACAAGCCGTTATCGAAAGGAAAGTATTTTAGTCTGAAGCTATATTATGCGAATAACACCTACGGCGCAGAACCCGGCCAATATATAGGCCAGTTTACACTTTACCAGACTCCTCTAATGGCGCAGGGTCCAACAGAACAAGTAGTCACATTTAATTATCTTTACACGATTGATGCCCCGCCATGTTCTTTGGGGACGAAAGATTACTCTGTGGATTTGCGTGATCTCGACAATCGTTTGCAGGGGAATCCCTACGGTACAGCCAACATTATGCTTAACTGTCCTTCGGCATCTGAAATATCTGTTCGACTTGCCCCCTCTAATGGGCAGATAATAAACAGTTCGCAGGGTATATCATCCTCCTCATTGTCGGGGCTGAATATGCAGGCAAAATGGAATAATCAGGAAGCGATAAGTTTTAACATGGATTATACCCGGAAGTTAAATCCCGGACAAAACAATCTGGAAATCAGATTTTATCCAAAGCTGGCTTCTGCCAGTGCTCAGCCTGCGGGAAGCTTCAGGAGTGATTACACTCTTACTCTGGACTATAAATAAAAATTTTTTTAATGTATGACTGAGTGATAAGGGAAAACGCTGTTTTGGTGCTTTATTTGACAGAATAATTTACTGACTAAGAGATTAAGTTTGCCAGTCAGCAGAAGTTAACCTCTTTGTCAGAGAAATGAAGCGTAAGCTATAAGGGTTGAAAAAAAACCGCAATAACAGCTTTTAACCATAGCCGTCCATCCGCAATTTAAATAACAGAATCAGGTTACCTGTCACTCTCAATACCCTGCACTTTGGCCCTTGTCGCATCATGTGCTGACTTACGTTCTGACTTAACGTGCTGACAATTTTTTTATCAAATTTATATCCCGCATGTTCGCCATCTGCCGCCGCTTCCCCTTTACAGCCCCGGCCTAAACACGAAATAATCCCCTGGTAAGCCGGGCCACAGATGCTGGCGCGGCCTGAACCTAACCTCAACGCTGCGGACCCCTTTATGAATAATGAAATTTCTCTCAAATACTACGATGTTGCAGATGAGTATGCGACGGAGTCCGCTAAGCCGGTGAGCGAAGCAGAGCGCACGCCGCTGGCTTACTACTTTCAACTGCTGATCACCCGTTTAATGAACAACGAAGAGATTAGTGAAGCGTCACAGCAGGAGATGGCGCGTGAGGCTGGCATCGACGAGCAGCGTATTGATGATATCGCCGAGTTCCTGAACCGCTGGGGTAATGAGTAACGCCATTCCGGCCTGACGCAGCCTGAAACCTGCGTCAGCGTCTGCGCATCCCCCTGCCCGTGTCAGGCAGCCACGCCTTGTGCGTGGCGCACGGCCTGCTTTCTGCCGCCCTTCTCTCTGCCTCTTGCCCTCTGGCGCCGCCGAAAATTATCATCCAGACTGATATAGTCTGCGCAGGCATTGTGCTTTACACTGCGCGCTGTAAAAAACTGAGTAGATTAAGCAGGCAAAAAATGGCGATGAACGGAACAATCACAACCTGGTTTAAAGATAAAGGATTCGGCTTTATCAAAGATGAAAACGGCGACAACCGCTATTTTCATGTGATCAAGGTCGCCAATCCTGATCTGATTAAGAAAGATGCGGCGGTGACGTTTGAGCCGACCACTAACAACAAAGGTCTGTCGGCCTATGCGGTGAAAGTGGCCCCGGAAAGCAAATACATCTATATCGCCGGTGAACGCCTCAAGATCACCTCGATTAAATCCTGGCTGGTCTACAGCGAAGAGGTCCCGGCGGATACCGGCATCGACAAAGAGAACGCGGTGCTGTCGGTGGGTCTGCTGCTGAACAATATCCGGCCAAAATCTGACGCTAAGGCGGATGAGATGCGCTCCCTGAAGAAACTGGCGGTCACCACTTTCCAGGGCACCACCCTGATCTTTTCCGAAGATGAGATCGACGTTGAGAGCACCGTTAAGCTGCTCAAAACCCTGAAGTAATCGTCAGGCTGGCCGGGATCCTGCCCGCACGCACCCGGTCAGTCAGCATACGCCTTTTTGACGCTCCCGCACGCCGATTACGCTGGCGCAGTCCGCTGGCAGCGTCTCGTCCGGTTCGCCGCACTGCGCGGCGGGTCAGGCCAGAACCACGCTCAGAAGCGTATCTCATCAAGGATCATCCCCATAAAGCCATTTTCCAGGGTAGAATCAGATACTTTGTTCCGTGATTGCCACGGCTTCCATCATCGCAGATTGATACGAAAAGCGGGTGAAATAAGGGTTAACGCTGCATGAAAATCCCAAACAGAATCCAGCCTCTGGTCGATGACGGCCTGATTGACGATGTGCTGCAGCGGCTGAAAAGCGGCAAGGAAGCAGACGTTTACACCGTGCTGTGCGGCGACAAGGTGCAGTGCGCCAAAGTCTATAAAGAAGCGACTCAGCGCAGCTTTAAGCAGGCCGTGCAGTATCAGGAAGGCCGTAAAACCCGCAACAGCCGCAACGCCCGCGCCATGCAGAAAGGCTCGAAATTTGGCCGTAAGCAGCAGGAAGAGTCCTGGCAGACCGCCGAAGTTGACGCGCTGTTCCGCCTGGCAAACGCTGGGGTGCGCGTGCCTCAGCCCTATCTCTGCATCGACGGCGTGCTGCTGATGGAGCTGGTCACCGACGACAATGGCGCGGTTGCGCCGCGCCTCAGCGATGTTACCCTCTCCGAAGCGCAGGCAATTACCGATTTCCATACCATGATCCGTAACATCGTTCGCATGCTCTGTGCGGGCATCGTGCATGGCGACCTGTCTGAATTCAACGTTCTGCTGGATGACCAGGGACCGGTGATTATCGATCTGCCGCAGGCGGTCGATGCGGCGGCCAACAACCATGCCGAATCGATGTTCAGACGAGACGTAAATAATATTACCGCGTACTACGGCCAGTTCGCCCCGCAGCTGCTGAAAACGCGCTACGCCAGAGAGATCTGGCAGCTCTATGAAGATGGCAAGCTGACGCCTGAAACGCCGCTGACCGGACAGTTCGTGGAAGTGGAGCGCGCGGTCGATATGGATTCGCTGCTGGATGAGATTATTACCGCAGAGGATGACTATTACGAGCGCCAGCGCGCCAGCCGCGAGCGTGACAGCGATTAGAGAAGAAAAGGCAGCGAATCACTTCGCTGCCTTTTTGTTTACGCGGGGATTACCGTACCACCACCGTCAGCGCGATCAGCGTTAAGCCGATAACCATCACGCCGACAAAAACGCTGTCGAGCCGGTTTCTTTTCATCTTTGCCTCCCCGTGATCCTAGAACCACTGACCAAAACGACGGATATAGAACCGTTTCATGCCCTGCGCCACCAGGCAGTAGCTGAACAGCGTCAGCACCAGCCACGGGAAATATTGCCATGGCAGCGGCACCAGTCCGACCATCGCACCCAGCGGTGAGAACGGGATCAGGATGCCCAGCGCCATTACCGCCAGCGTGGTCAGCATGACCGGTAAAGTGGCGCGACTCTGAATAAACGGAATCTTCCGGGTACGCAGCATGTGCACCACCAGCGTCTGCGACAGCAGCCCCTCGATAAACCAGCCCGACTGGAACAGCGACTGCACGCCCGCATGATTCGCACCGAAGATGAACCACATCAGCGCAAAGGTCGTGACGTCAAAGATTGACGACGTCGGGCCCATCCACAGCATAAAGCGTTTGATATTACCGGCATCCCATTTGCGCGGCTTGTTCAGGAACTCGCGGTCCACCTTGTCCCACGGCAGCGCCAGCTGGGAGACGTCATACATCAGGTTCTGAATCAGCAGGTGAATCGACAGCATCGGCAGAAACGGAATAAAGGCGCTGGCCACCAGCAGCGAGAAAACGTTACCGAAGTTCGAGCTGGCGGTCATGTTGAGATACTTGATGATGTTGCCAAAGGTCTCGCGTCCTTTGAGTACACCCTCATTCAGCACCTGTAAATCCTTTTCCAGCAGGATGATATCCGAAGAGGCTTTCGCCACATCCGCCGCGCTGTCCACGGAAATGCCGGTGTCGGCGGCCCGCAGCGCAGGCGCGTCGTTGATGCCATCGCCCAGGAAACCCACGGTATGACCGTTCTGCTGCAGCAGACGCACCAGCCGGGATTTCTGCTGCGGCGTCAGTTTTGCAAACAGCGTGCAGCGTTCAGCCTCCTGCGCCAGCACCTCATCGCTCATCGCCTCGATCTGGTCGCCGGTCAACATCGCCGGATCGGTCAGCCCGACATCGGCACAGACCCGCTGGGTGACCAGTGGATTGTCACCGGTCAGCACTTTCACCGCCACGCCGCTGTCGCGCAGCGCTTTGATCGCCTTGCCTGCGCTGGCTTTGGGCGGATCGCGGAAGGTCAGCATCCCCTGGATAACCAGGTCGCGCTCATCACTGTCGCTGAGCGGCGCATGCAGCGCGCCGTCACGGGTGGCGACCAGCAGTACGCGATAGCCCTGCTGGTGATAGCGCTCGGTCTGCGCCATCAGCGCGGCGCGCTGGCCCGCATCCAGTGCCACCACGGTATCGCCCTGCCGCACGGCGACGCTGACCGCCAGCATCTCTTCCACGGCCCCTTTGCAGATCAGCTGTGAACGATGCTGCGTCAGATCCTCCACCAGCACCGACACCCGGCGACGGGTAAAATCGAACGGCAGCTCATCGATCAGCTGAAACTGGCTGCGCTGAGCCGGTGAAATCACGTTGTCACCCGCGCAGAGCACCGCACGGTCCATGAGATTTTTCGCGCCGCTCTGACTGCCGCTGTTAAGCCAGGCCAGCAGCAGCACCTGCTGATCGTCCCGGCCCTGCACGTCCAGATGATGCGCCAGCAGGATGGTGTCCTGGGTCAGCGTGCCGGTTTTATCGGTGCAGAGCACATCCATCGCGCCCAGGTTCTGGATGGCGTTGAGCTTTTTCACGATCACTTTGCGACGCGACATCGCAATCGCCCCTTTGGCGAGGTTGGCGCTGACGATCATCGGCAGCATTTCCGGCGTCAGGCCGACCGCGACGGCCAGCGCAAACAGCGTCGCATCCATCCAGTCACCTTTGGTGAAGCCGTTGATCAGCAGCACGACCGGAACCATGACCAGCATAAAGCGGATCAGCAGTTTGCTGACGCTGTTGACCCCGCGATCGAAGGCGGTCTGCGGACGGCTTCCTACCAGCGATGAGGCGAGCGAGCCAAACCAGGTGTCGCCGCCGGTAGCGACCACTACGGCGCTGGCGGTGCCGCTGGCGACGCTGGTGCCCATCAGGCAGATATTCGCCGATGAGAGGCGCTCCTGAGCGGTCTGGCCCTCCGCTTTGACTCCCGCCTCGCTGCTTTGTTTTTCCACCGGCAGCGACTCACCGGTCAGCACGGCTTCACTGATAAACAGATTGCGGGCACTCAGCAGGCGGACATCGGCGGGCACCTGATCGCCGGTGCTGAGCAGAATCACATCGCCCGGCACCAGTTCGCTCATATCCACATCCTGCCGCTGGCCCGTCTCGCTGCCCGGCTCACGCCGCAGCACGGTCACCTGGCTGCGCACCAGTGACTGCAGAGCCTGCGCCGCCCGGTTGGTGCGGAACTCCTGCCAGAAGCGCAGCAGCCCGCTCAGGATCACCATGGTACAGATGATGATCACGCCGGAGAGATCGGTCTCCTCGCCCGCGCGCAGCGGCAGGATATAGTCGGTAAACAGACTCACCAGCGCCAGGACCAGCAATACATAGATGAAGGGGTTGTTAAACGCCATCAGCAGCTGAACCAGCGCGGGTGGCGCTTTCTCATGCGCCACTTCATTGCGGCCATAGGTGGCCAGGCGTTTCGCGGCCTCATCATGGGTCAGTCCCTGACGATGGCTGCGGAGATCGGCCAGCGTCATCCCGACGTGCTGACCGGCATGCTGCGCCACAGCGTACATTTTTTTACTTTTTTTATCGTTACGGTTGCCGGATGCAGTGGCCGCAACCTGTTCCAGTTTCATGTCGCTCATTTCGACATCTCCCTGATTTAAAGCACGTGTTGTCCTGCACGAAAAATAAAGTGCATGGCATAAACCTGGCGGAGCCGGGTTATTTATTGTGGCGACCTTTAAAAATAAACATGTGCTTTCGCCCGCAGCGGAAATAATGATGCGCGCAGGTGAACATGACGCTGTTTTTACACAGCGTAATAAAGGTCTGAAGTCAGCGTTCGGGCGTAGCCGGGGCTACGCCGATCGAGGCGGAGGAAAAAGTGCCAGAATAAACAGCAACATAACGCGCACTCCTGTCACTAACAGGATGAAAAATAATGAGCGCGATCGTGAATTAAAGCGGGGATCGCTGCTCGCCGGCTGGCAAGCAGCAGAGAAGAATCAGCTTGCCAGAATAATGATTAAACCAGGGTGACTGTCCAACTGAATTCTCCGGAAATGATTTGCCGCTATTATAAAGAGAGCGAAGTGCGGGTAAAGCCATTCAGGAATAAATAAACGCCTCGTTGAGGATTTGTTTCTGCTCCGCCTGCCGCTTCGCTAACAAAATGGCGATCTTCTTATAACCACAACCTCACTCTTATAACTTTTAGTCATATGATTAGCCCATATTCGACTATTCTTCATATCAACCCTTTCGTAAACTCGCGTAACTTTTAAAGGCAAGGAAATTTCATGAAAACTATAATTCCATCCCTGCTGGCGCTGACGCTGGCTGCCGCTTTCACAGCCCAGGCCGCAACCCCCAAAGATACGCTGGTTATTGCCCAGTCAACTGACGATGCCGACAGCTTCGACCCGGCCAAAGGGTTTGAACTTACCAGCGTACAGGCTTTCACGAACATCTATCAGCGTCTGGTTCAGTCAGACCCGCAGAATCCGGTGGATCTGAAACCGACGCTGGCGACCTCCTGGCAGCCAGGCAGCGACAATCGCAGCCTGACCTTTGAGCTGCGCAAAGACGCTAAGTTCTCCACCGGCAACCCGCTGCGCCCGGAAGATGTGATCTTCTCGCTGGGTCGCGTGGTGAAGCTGAACCTCGACCCCTCTTTCATCCTGACGCAGCTCGGCTGGACCAAAGATAACGTTGACGGCTTCCTGAAGAAGGTTGACGACAATCATGTGCAGATCAGCTGGACCGCCGACGTCAGCCCGACCTACGTGCTGAGCCTGCTCTCTGCGCCGGTCTCCTCGATCGTCGATGAAAAAACCGTGACGGCCAACCAGAAGAACGGTGACCTGGGTAACGCCTGGCTTGCCACGCACTCTGCCGGCAGCGGCCCGTATCAGATCCGCAAGGTCGTCCTGCATCAGGCCGTGCTGCTCAGCGCCAACCCCTCTTCACCGGCGGGCGCACCGAAGATGAAGAACATCCTGATCAAGAACGTTCCGGAGCCTGCGGCGCGTCGTCTGCTGCTGGAGCAGGGGGATGCCGATATCGCCCGTAACCTGGGTGCCGACCAGATCGCAGCGCTGAACGGCAAGCCTGGCGTGAAGACCGAAGCCATTCCGATGGCGTCGCTCTACTACATTCAGTTCAACACCGGCGGAAACGACACGCTGAAGAACCCGGCCTTCTGGGAAGCGGCGCGCTACCTGTGGGATTACAAAGGCATCGCCAACGAGCTGCTGAAAGGCCAGTTCGACGTGCATCAGAGCTTCCTGCCTAAAGGTTTCCTGGGCGCGATCAACGACACGCCTTACAGCTACGATCCGGAAAAAGCCAAAGCGATCCTGAAGAAAGCGGGCCTGAACAACGTCAGCTTTAAACTCTCTACCAGCAACCAGCCGCCTTATCTGGATATCGCGCAGGCGCTGCAGGGCAGCTTCGCCAAAGGCGGCGTGAAGGTAGAAGTGGTGCCAGGCCTGAGTTCTGAAGTGTCGACCAACGTGAAAGCGCATAAGTATGAAGCGACGCTGAACGCCTGGGGTTCCGACTACTTCGACCCGAACACCAACGCCGCCTCCTTTGCTTACAACCCGGAAGATGGCAGCAAAACCATCGCTTACCGCTCAGACTGGCATATCCCGGCGCTGAACAAGCAGGTCATTGCCGCCACGGCCGAAAGCGATCCGAAGAAGCGTATCGCCCTGTATGAAGCGATGCAGCGTGAGGTGATGAAGAATTCCCCGTATGTGATTGGGATGCAGGCGAAGAACCTGATCGCGCTGCGCGACAACCTGAAAGGCTATGTTCAGGGCATCAACCCGGACATGGTGTATTACTCGCAGGTCACTAAGTAATGGCACAGTCTGTTCCTTCAGCCGGGTTCGCCCGGCTTTTTTGGCAGCGTGGCGGGCGTCTGATCGGTAGCGTGCTGTCGCTGCTGGTCACGCTGCTCGGCCTGCTCGCCTTTACTTTTATGCTGTCGCATCTCTCGCCAATCGACCCGGTGCAGCAGATTGCCGGCGATCACGCCAGTGAAGCGACCTATGCGCAGGTGCGTCATGACCTCGGTCTCGACCAGCCGGTGCTGATGCAGTTCTGGCGCTACATCGAACATTTAGCGCACGGCGATCTGGGCGTCTCCCGCCTCACCAACCAGTCGGTGAGCGGCGACCTGATGACCACCTTCCCCGCCACCATCGAGCTGGCAACCTGCGCGATGATCTTCGCCGTGGTCTTTGGCGTCACGCTGGCGCTGCTGGCCGCCTGGAAACCGGGCAGCTGGATCGATAACCTCGCCCGCTTTATCTCGCTGCTGGGCTACTCGGTGCCGGTGTTCTGGCTCGGTCTGCTGGGCCTGCTGCTCTTTTATGCCGTGCTGCACTGGTCCGCCGGGCCGGGGCGGCTGGATGATATCTGGGTCTACACCCTGGAGCCGAAGACCGGTTTTGTGCTGATCGACAGCTGGCTGTCGGGCGAACCGGAGATGTTCCGCAATGCGATAGCCCACCTCTGGCTGCCGGTGGTGATCCTGGGCCTGCTGGCGATGGCGGGCATTACCCGTCTGCTGCGTGCGGCGCTGCTGGAAGAGAGCAGCAAAGAGTATGTGGTGCTGGCGCGTGCCAAAGGCGCGGGTCGGGTGCGTATTCTGCTGCGCCACATCTTCCCCAACGTGCTCGGCACGCTGGTGACGGTGATCGCCCTCTCCTACGCCACCCTGCTGGAAGGCTCCGTGCTGACCGAAACCGTCTTCGCCTGGCCGGGTGTCGGCCGCTACATGACCAATGCGCTGTTCTCCGGCGATGTGCCGGCGATTCTGGGCTCAACCCTGTTAATCGGCACCTGCTTTATCCTGATTAACACCCTGGCGGATGTCTTAACCTGGTTAACCGATCCGAGAACCCGATGACGCAACAACTCTCTGAACTCGAAACGGTGCGACCACGTCGCCGCCGTCAACGCGTGACCTCGTTAACCGTTGGGCTGACGCTGGTCGCGATCCTTATCCTGATGGCGCTGCTGGCTCCGCTGATTGCGCCCTTTGATCCAAATGTGCAGACCATGTCGAGCCGCCTGCTGGCGCCGTCGGCACAGCACTGGTTTGGCACCGACGGCTTTGGCCGCGATCTGCTGTCGCGCGTGATTTATGGCACGCGGCCGACGCTGCTGCTGGTGTCGCTGATTCTGCTGCTGACCATTCCGGCCGGCCTGCTGATCGGCATCACCGCCGGTTACGTCGGTGGCTGGACGGAACGCCTGCTGATGCGCATCACGGATATCTTCCTGTCGCTGCCGAACCTTGTGATCGCGCTGGCGCTGGTGGCGATCCTGGGGCCTGGCCTGATGAACGGTGCGCTGGCGCTGGCGCTGACCAGCTGGCCGCCTTTTGCCCGTCAGGCGCGCGCTGAAACCCTGGCGCTGCGCCGCAGCGACTATCTGGCTGCCGCCCGGATGCAGGGCATTACCGGCTTCCGCCTGATGTTCGGTCATATTCTGCCGCTCTGCCTGCCAACGGCCGTGGTGCGGGCGGCGCTCAGCCTGGGCGGGATTATCCTGGCCGCGGCCGGGCTCGGTTTCCTGGGGATGGGCGTTCAGCCGCCCACCGCCGAATGGGGCTCAATGGTGGCCGAGGGCAGTAAAGTGATCTTCGACCAGTGGTGGGTAGCTGCCGCACCGGGCGCAGCGATTCTGTTTGCCAGCCTGGCCTTTAACCTGACAGGCGATGGCCTGCGCGACCGACTGGATACCCGTCATGCAAAATAATCTTCTCCATGCTGAGGGGCTGACCATCCGCAGCGATGATACGCTGCTGGTCGATCACATCAGTTTTTCCGTGGGTCGTGAGCGCGTCGCGCTGGTCGGCGAGTCCGGTTCCGGCAAGTCACTCACCGCCCGCAGCCTGATGGGGCTGCTGTCGCCCGCGCTGCATCTGCAGGCCAGCCAGCTTCAGGTCGCCGGTGAGAATGCGCTGACGCTGAGCGAGCGTCGCTGGAGCCAGCTGCGCGGTAATCGCGTGGCGATGGTGATGCAGGACCCGAAGTATGCGCTTAATCCGACGCGCACCATTGGCTGGCAGGTCGAAGAGCCGCTGATCCTGCATCGCCGTCTGAGCCGCGCCGAGCGCAAAGAGAAAGTGTGCGACATGCTGGATGCGGTCGGCCTGCCCGATCCGCGTCGCCTGATGCAGCAGTATCCGCATCAGCTCTCAGGCGGGATGGGCCAGCGCGTCATGCTGGCGATCGCCCTGATCACCGATCCGGACTTTCTGATCGCCGATGAACCGACCTCTGCGCTGGATCATGCGATGCGCGATCAGGTGCTGGCGCTGATCCGCGGGCTGGTGGAAGCGCGCAACATGGGACTGCTGCTAATCAGCCACGATCTGCAGCAGGTTTCGGAGCATTGCGAGCGGGTTATGGTGATGTACAAGGGCCGCCTGCTGGATACGCTGCCCGCCGCCGATCTGCCGCGCGCCACCCATCCCTACACCCGCACACTCTGGGCCTGCCGGCCGGGCAAAGCGACGCACGGTCAGCCACTGCCGGTGCTGGACCGCGCGGCGCTGGAGGCAAAATATGATTAAGCTGACCGATCTCAGCGTCGCCCATAAGCAGGGCTACGATCTGCGCACCGTGGTGCATGAGGTTAACCTGGAGGTGAACGCGGGCGAGTGCTTTGGCCTGGTCGGGCCGTCGGGCTGCGGCAAGTCTTCGCTGCTCTGGGTGCTGGCCGGTCTCAATCCGCACTGGCAGGGCCAGATGCAGCTGGCCGGTCATCCGGTGACGCCCGGCAACGCCTTCACCGGCGCGCTGCGGCAGGAAGTGCAGATGGTGTTTCAGGATCCCTATGCCTCGCTTCATCCGCGTCACCGGCTGCGCCGCACCCTGGCTGAGCCGCTGAAGCTGCTGAAACGCGACAACATCAATGACCGCATCGACCAGGGCTTCCGCCACGTCGGCCTCGATCCCGCGCTGGCCGACCGCTATCCGCATCAGCTCTCCGGCGGTCAGCGTCAGCGTGTCGCCATCGTGCGCGCCCTGCTGCTGCAGCCGAAGATCCTGCTGCTCGACGAGCCGACGTCGGCGCTGGATATGTCGGTACAGGCGGAGATCTTAAACCTGCTCAACGATCTGAAACGCCAGGATGGCCTGACGATGGTGCTGGTCAGCCACGATCCCGATGTGATCGACCACATGTGCGACCGCGCCGTGCGCATGGCGCAGGGCCGCATCATCGAACAGATCTCAGCCTGACACCCGGCCGGGCGGCCCGCCGTGGCTGTCCGGCCGGGTCTCGCCCCGCGTTCCCCCTTACCTGTACCTGCCTCTCGCTGTTTTTCACGCGGCCCTTTCCGATCGGATGCCGAAATGACACCGCCTGCGCGCGCGGGTAAAACGCAGCGGCAGGCTAATCGGGTATACTCGCGGCACTGTGTTCAGAAGAGGAAAAGGTCATGACGGTAAAACTGCGTCCGCTGGAGCGGGAAGATCTGCACTTTGTCCACCAGCTCGATAACAACGCCAGCGTGATGCGTTACTGGTTTGAGGAGCCTTACGAGGCGTTTGTGGAGCTTTCTGACCTCTACAACAAGCATATTCACGATCAGACCGAACGTCGCTTTGTGGTGGAGCATAGCGGGCAGAAGGCGGGATTAGTGGAGCTGGTCGAGATTAACCATGTGCATCGCCGCGCCGAGTTTCAGATCATTATCGACCCGGCACATCAGGGCAAAGGACTGGCTACGCAGGCGGCGAAGCTGGCGATGGATTACGGCTTCTCGGTGCTCAATCTCTATAAGCTCTACCTGATTGTCGATCAGGAGAACGAGAAAGCGATCCACATCTACACCAAGCTCGGCTTCGAGATTGAAGGCGTGCTGAAGCATGAGTTCTTTATCAACGGGGAGTACCGCAACACCATCCGCATGTGCATTTTCCAGCATCAGTATCTGGAACGCCATAAAACGCCAGGCGGAATGGTGAAGCCCACCGCGCAGTAATCAGCCGCGCGCGCCGACCGGATTCATATAGGGACGCGGGTGGTCCGGCTTGAGGTCATACATGCCGCCGTAGAAGGGGTCGACCAGCAGCCAGCCGGGGAAGCCGCCCAGCGGAATATTCCCCAGCAGATACCAGAGGTTGGCGCGTGCTTCGATCGGCACCGTTACCGGCACATAGCCCGGACTTTCCAGCATCAGCAGGTAGTGCTTTTTGCCGAAGTAGCGGCCGGTCGATTTCGCCAGCTCCACGGTCTGTGGCGTGAAACCCTGCGCGACCGCATAGCCACGCTCATCCTGCACCGTAAAGCGCGCGCCCTGCGGCAGAGAGTCGATGCGCACCAGCTGGGTTTCATTGCCGACGATGGTGGCACAGCCGCTGAGCAGCAGCGCGGCGGCCAGAGCCAGAATTCGCTGTTTCATGAAGGGGTCCACAGAGTGATCAATGATCAGAGTGTAGACCGCCCTTTTCAACTCAATCGGGCTATCATCGCCCGATTCAGCCAGCTTATTGCGGTTGACAAGCGCGGGCGATAGACGCGATGTCGTTGGGTGAAGTGCGGCAGCAGCCGCCGATCAGCCTGGCGCCCGCCTGTTGCCACTCATCCAGCTTGTCATGCAGCGTGCAGCCCGACGGCGCAGAGTGCCAGGTTTTACTGCCCGCATCATACTGTTCGCCGGAGTTGGGATAGACCACCAGCGGCTTGTCGGTGAGTTTCTGCAGCTGCTGCAGCGCGGGCGTGACGCTCTCCAGCGCCACGCAGTTGATACCCAGCGCCACAACCTGTGGCTGCTGATTCAGCCAGCTCACCACTTCGGTCAGCGGCGTGCCGTCGCTGATGTGTCCGGCATCGCGCAGCGTGAACGAGAACCAGGCCTGGCCCTGCGGAAACTCCGCCAGCAGCTTCACCAGCGCCTGCGCTTCGGCAAAGGAGGGCAGGGTTTCGCAGGCCAGCAGATCGGCACCGGCCGCCAGCAGCGCCTGCACACGCGGACGGTGGAACGCGATCATCTCCGCTTCCGGCAGCGCATAGTCGCCGCGATATTCTGAACCATCCGCCAGGAACGCGCCGTAGGGGCCGACCGAGCCCGCCACCAGCAGCGTTTTCGCGTCGGGCCGCACCGCCAGATAGTCCTGACGGGCGCGACGGGCCAGCGCCACGCTCTGCGCAATCAGCGCCAGCGACTGCGCCTCATCCAGACCGCGGGCAGCAAACCCCTGCGGGGTCGCCTGATAGCTGGCGGTGATGGCGCAGCGTGCACCGGCAACAAAATAGTCGTAGTGAACCTGATAGATCAGTTCAGGATTTTCCATCAGCACTTTGGCTGACCAGAGCGCATCGGCCAGATGACAGCCGCGGGCTTCCAGTTCGGTGGCCAGGGCGCCATCCAGAATCAGCAGCGGTGACTCCGTTAAAGCCTGCGCGACAGGGTTATGCGACATCGTTAGCCTCCTCAGGCCGGGTGGATGCTTTGTGGGTCAGATGGTAAGCGGCATAGCAGAACAGAACAAACGGGATGCCGCACCACAGCGCGATGCGCTGGGTCGGGTCGAACGCCAGTCCCACACAGGCCAGCAGGCAGAGCAGAAAGCCCAGCACCGGCACCAGCGGATAGAACGGCGCACGATAGGTCAGCTCAGCCAGCGATTTGCCCTGCTGAAGATGACGGCGACGGAAGACGTAATGGGAGGCGCAGATGCTGAGCCAGACCGCCACCACCGCAAAACCTGAGATGGCCGACAGCGCGACAAACACGGTATCCGGTGCCACCACGCTGGAGATCAGCGCCAGCAGGCCGCCCGCCATGCTGACCGTAATCGCCAGCAGCGGCACGCCGCGTTTGTTAACCCGGGCGAAGGCGCGCGGCAGCGTATTTTCATTGGCCAGCGACCAGAGCATCCGCCCGGAGGCGTAGAGGCCGGAGTTGGCCGCCGAGAGGATAGCGGTCAGGATCACAAAGTTAATGATATCGGCCGCATAGGGGATGCCGATCTTTTCAAACACCAGCACAAACGGGCTTTTTACAATGCCCGCCTGGTCCATCGGGATCAGCGCCGCCAGCACAAATACGGTGCCGATGAAAAAGACAATCAGCCGGACGACGGTCGTGCGGATCGCCAGCGGCAGCACTTTCTCCGGCTGCTGCGTTTCCCCGGCCGCGATGCCGATCAGCTCGGTGCCGGAGAACGCGAAGTTCACGGCCACCATCGTCATCAGAATCGGCAGGACGCCGTGCGGCAGCCAGCCGTGCTCGGTAAGGTTGCTCAGGCCCGGCGCGGGGGTGCCATCTTTCATCGGGATGAAGCCGAACATCGCCGCGCCGCCGAGCAGGATGAACGCGACGATGGTCACCACTTTAATCAGGGAGAACCAGAACTCCCCTTCAGCGAAGAAGCGGGTTGAGATGACGTTCAGCAGATAGATGGCGCAGCAGAAGACCAGGCACCAGGTCCAGACCGGGATCTGCGGGAACCAGTACTGCATACAGAAACCGGCCGCCGTCAGGCTGGAGCCGAGCGCCACGGTCCACGTCAGCCAGTAGAGCCAGGCCACAGTGTAGCCGGTGGCCGGGCTGAGATAGCGTGCGGCGTAGACATGGAAGGCGCCGGTTTCCGGCATCGCCACCGAGAGTTCACCCAGACAGACCATCACCAGCCAGACCACCAGCGCGCCGATCAGATAGGCGAGCAGCGTGCCCGCCGCGCCGGTGGTGGAGATGATATAGCCGGTGTTAAAAAACAGGCCGGTGCCGATGACACCACCCAGCGATAACATCACCAGATGGCGCACTTTCATGGTTCGTTTAAATTTTTCCTGCGAGGGAGTGGGCTGTTCGCTCATCATTTTTATCCGTATGGACGTCTAAACATCTATAGTGGACAATTTTATACGCGTCACAGCCGGGAATTGCAACGGCAGGGGAAACAGAGAGGCAATACAAAAGGGTCAGCGCCCCGTCGCGGCGGGGCCTGATGCATTAACCGAAAACGCTCTGAATGTAGCGTTCCAGCGCCATGCGGGAACTGAATCCGTGCGGGATGCCATAATGTTCCTGTGAATCACCCGCCAGGTAGAGAGGGAATTGGGTGTAGTGATCGCAGGTCTTCATTTCTGAAGCGGGTTCAGCAAATGGCTGGCTCTTCTCTTTCAGCGTCGGATGGATCACTAAGGCCATGCGCCCCATGCGCGCCTCGCGATTAACATAGACGTAGTTCTCTCCACGGCGATAGCCATAGGCCCGTGGGGTAATCTCATCGACTTCGAAACCCGCTTTTTCCAGTACGCGCGCTACCTCATCTGGTCGTAAATACATGCTCGATCCTCTCCTCTTTCAAAAGCTTCGCAACCTTACAACAGCATGACAGAGTGGGCATTCGGAATTTTCCCTAAAGAACCCTCCCGCGCCTCGTTTATCTCAGGGTCGTCTACACTAGTATTACGTTTTTAATTCAAAGGGAGCTAAAAAATGTTTAATCGCACTGTAAAAAACGATGACATTGATATCAATCAGGACGTTAACGAGCTGGCTGATTCACTGGAAGCCCTGCTGAAATCTTACGGCAGTGACGCAAAAGATGAAGTGGACTCCGCTCGCAGTCAGGCCGAGGCGCTGCTGAAGCAGACCCGCTCTAAACTCAACGGCGGCAGCAACCGTGTCTCTCAGGCCGCGCGTGACGCCGGTGCGCAGGTTGACACTTATGTGCATGACAAGCCATGGCACGGTGTGGGTATCGGCGCTACCGTCGGTATCGTCATCGGTATTCTGCTGGCTTCGCGCCGCTAAGCGCTAAAAAAATCCCCTGAGCCCTGCCCCGTGCGGGGCTTTTTTTTGCTTTTTTTCCGCAACGGCACGGCAGAAAAAAATTTTCCGGCCCCTGATCCGCATGTCTGCTGGCTTTGCGCCGTTTGCGCAAAAGCAAATCGAAAAACCCTATATATAGCAGGCTTGACCGCCACAACCACTACATCTAGTATTTATCTCATCTACACAGGCTCCGGTCTCTGCCGGAATAACGCTCACTCTCTGCATCTGAGCTTCCTGACGCGATACCGAAACCGCACATATAGGTAAATACGAATCATGCGCATTATTATTTACACTAAAGATCACTGTGTCCAGTGCACGGCGACGAAAAATGCCCTGGATCGTCAGGGCCTGACCTATCAGCTCGTGAACCTCGACAGCCAGCCGGAGGCGGCCGACAGCCTGAAAGCCCTCGGTTATCGCCAGGTGCCGGTGGTGATGGCCGGCAATGACCACTGGAGCGGCTTCCGCCCGGACAAAATCGCCACCCTGCGCCCGCTCCCGGCCGTCGGGGGATAAGCGCATGTTCCCGCTGGTCTATTTTTCCAGCCAGTCGGAAAACACCCACCGGTTTATTACACGCCTGGGCCTGCCCGCCCGCCGCATCCCGATCGATGCCGGGCAACAGCTGCATATCGACCAGCCCTATATCCTGGTGGTGCCCAGCTACGGCGGCGGCACCCGGCGCGGCGCGGTACCTGGTCAGGTGATTCAGTTTCTGAATGATGAAGCAAACCGACGCGGTATCCGTGGCGTCATCGCGGCGGGCAACCGGAACTTCGGTGCCGGTTACGGCCTGGCGGGCAGCATCATTGCAACCAAATGTCAGGTGCCCTGCCTCTATCGCTTTGAGCTGATGGGCACCCCGGACGACATTGCGAAAGTAAAAGCGGGAGTAACCCAATTTTGGCAACAACAGAGATTTTCAACGCCGTGACGCCCGACTATCACGCCCTTAACGCCATGCTCAATCTCTATGACGCGGATGGCCGTATCCAGTTCGACCGGGATCACGACGCGGTACGTCAGTTTTATCTGCAGCATGTGCAGCCCAATACCGTGCCGTTCGCCAGCTGCGCCGAACGGTTACGCTATCTGGTGCAGGAGAACTACTACGAGGCGGCGGTGCTTAATCAGTACGATCCTGACTTCCTGACCGCCCTGCACACGTTCGCGGAGAACTGGAAATTCGAATTTAAAACGTTTCTCGGGGCCTGGAAGTTTTACACCAGCTACACCCTGAAAACCTTTGACGGCAAACGCTACCTGGAAACCTTTGAGCAGCGCGCCTGCATGGTGGCGCTGACGCTGGCCCGGGGCGATACGTCGCTGGCCCGCGCCATCCTGACTGAGATCCTCAGCGGCCGTTTCCAGCCCGCCACGCCGACCTTCCTCAACTGCGGTAAACAGCAGCGCGGTGAGCTGGTCTCCTGCTTCCTGCTGCGCATCGAAGACAATATGGAGTCGATTGGCCGCGCCGTGAACTCGGCACTTCAGCTCTCGAAACGGGGCGGCGGCGTCGCCTTTTTACTGTCGAACCTGCGCGAGTCCGGTGCGCCGATCAAGCGCATCGAAAATCAGTCGTCGGGTGTGATTCCGGTGATGAAAATGCTGGAGGATGCGTTCTCCTATGCCAATCAACTGGGCGCCCGTCAGGGGGCTGGCGCGGTGTGGCTCAACGCGCATCATCCCGATATCCTCCGCTTTCTGGACACTAAGCGCGAAAACGCCGACGAGAAGATCCGCATCAAGACGCTGTCGCTGGGTGTGGTGATCCCCGACATCACCTTCCGGCTGGCGAAAGAGAACAAACCGATGGCGCTCTTCTCGCCCTATGACGTGGCGCGGGTCACCGGCAAGGCCTTTGGCGATATCAGCATCAGCGAACAGTATGAGGCGATGGTGGCCGACGATCGCATCCGCAAAACGTGGATTCAGCCACGCGACCTCTTCCAGACGCTGGCCGAGATTCAGTTTGAGTCGGGCTATCCCTATATCATGTTTGAGGACAGCGTGAACCGCAGTAACCCGATTGCCGGCCGCATCAATATGAGCAACCTCTGCTCAGAGATCCTGCAGGTGAACAGCGCCAGCGAGTACCATGAGGATCTCAGCTATCGCCGGGTCGGCAAAGATATCTCCTGCAATCTCGGCTCTCTGAATATTGCGCACGCCATGGATTCCGGCGATCTGGCCCGCACCGTGGATGTGGCGGTGCGGGCGCTGACGGCGGTGTCGATGATGAGCGAGATCGGCTCAGTGCCGTCGGTCGCCGAGGGCAATCGCCGCTCGCACGCCATCGGCCTGGGGCAGATGAACCTGCACGGCTATCTGGCGCGAGAGGGGATCGCCTACGGTTCACCGGAAGCGCTGGATTTTACCAATCTCTACTTCTGCTGCATGACCTACCATGCGCTCTCGACGTCAAACCAGCTGGCGCAGGAGCATCAGCAGACCTTCGACGGTTTTGCGGCGTCGGACTACGCCAGCGGCGTCTACTTCGATAAGTATCTGCAGCGCGAATGGCTGCCACGTACCCCACGCGTAGCGAAGCTGTTTGCCGACGCGGGCGTATCGCTGCCCACTCAGGCGGACTGGCAGAGGCTGCGCGAGGCGGTGATGCAGCACGGGCTGTTTAATCAGAACCTGCAGGCGATCCCGCCCACCGGCTCGATCTCCTACATTAACCATGCCACCTCCAGCATCCATCCGATTGTCTCGCCGATCGAGATCCGCAAAGAGGGCAAGACCGGCCGCGTCTACTATCCCGCGCCCTTTATGACCAACGACAATCTCCATCTCTATCAGGATGCCTACCAGATTGGGCCGGAAGCGATTATTGATACTTACGCGGAGGCGACGCAGCACGTCGATCAGGGCCTGTCGCTGACGCTGTTTTTCCGCGATGACGTCACGACCCGCGACATCAACAAAGCGCAGATCTACGCGTGGAAGAAAGGGATCAAAACGCTCTATTACATTCGCCTGCGTCAGATGGCGCTTCAGGGTACGGAGGTTCAGGGCTGCGTCTCCTGCTCCCTGTAATAAATATGATGAAACATAGACAGATTCAGGCCATTAACTGGAACCGCCTGCAGGATGAGAAAGATCTTGAGGTGTGGAACCGTCTGACCAGCAACTTCTGGCTGCCGGAGAAAGTGCCTCTCTCCAACGACCTGCCCGGCTGGCAGGCGCTGGATAAACAGCAGCAGCAGCTGACGATCCGGGTGTTTACCGGCCTGACGCTGCTGGACACTATCCAGAACGTGATCGGCGCGCCGGGGCTGATGGACGATGCGATCACCCCGCATGAGGAGGCCGTGCTCTCTAACATCAGCTTCATGGAAGCCGTGCACGCCCGATCCTACAGTTCGATCTTCTCCACCCTGTGCAACACCCAGGATGTGGATGCCGCCTACCAGTGGAGCGAAGAGAATGCGCCGCTGCAGAACAAGGCGCACATAATTCTGGAGCAGTACCGGGCCGACGATCCGCTGAAGAAGAAAATCGCCAGCGTCTTCCTGGAGTCTTTCCTGTTCTATTCCGGCTTCTGGCTGCCGATGTACTGGTCGAGCCGGGGCAGGCTCACCAACACCGCAGATTTGATTCGCCTGATCATCCGCGACGAGGCGGTGCATGGCTATTACATCGGCTACAAATATCAGCGGGCGCTGGCGGAGACCGACGACCGCCGTCGCGAGGAGCTGCAGCAGTTTGCTTATGATCTGCTGCTGGCGCTCTATGAGAATGAGGTGGCGTACACCGAGGCGCTCTATGGCGAGGTCGGCTGGGTGGAAGAGGTGAAAACTTTCCTGCACTACAACGCCAATAAGGCGCTGATGAATCTGGGGTACGAGGCGCTGTTCCCGGCAGAGCTGACGGCGGTCAATCCGGCCATTCTGTCGGCGCTGTCGCCAAACGCCGATGAGAACCACGACTTCTTCTCCGGTTCAGGCTCCTCCTATGTGATGGGTAAAGCGGTTGAAACGGAAGATGAGGACTGGAACTTCTGACGGCGGGCAGGTCATCCGGCTTATCGGGATGACCTGCGGCAGCGGATAAAGAGGCGGGCTTGTGGCGCCTGTGCCTGCCCTTGTCACCAGCTCTGCGCGGGCTGTGCCTGACCCGCACGGCTGTGACTCAGGCGTTTCCGCTCCTCGCTTCACGCGCCTGCGTGGCGGGAGACGTCAGGCATCGAGCCACGCGTTACCCTGACCTTCTCAGCGCGCCCCGCCGCTGTCGCTGTTTTCACCTCTTGTTATGACTGGTATGGCCTGTTAATAAACATGCGTCTGAAATAGTTTTTTAGGTTATTATTAACCTCAAATGATTATTAGCGACCGATGCGGTTTATGAACACGACGCGCCAGGGGCTGACGCCTGCCCTGGTGATGCTGATGTCGGTAGCCACCGGCCTCTGCGTCGCCAGTAATTACTACGTTCAGCCACTGCTGAATACTATCGCCCAACAGTTCGATCTCTCCGTGAGCCTCGCCGGTTTTATCGTTACCACGGCGCAGCTCGGTTACGCCTGCGGCCTGCTGCTGCTGGTGCCGCTGGGCGATCGGTTTGAACGCCGCAGTCTGATTGTGACGATGATCCTGCTGGCAGCGGCCGGTATGGTGATCATCGCCCTTTCGCACACCTTCGCGTTACTGCTGCTGGGCACGGTGATGACCGGTCTGTTTTCGGTCGCCGCCCAGATCCTGGTGCCGCTGGCCGCGACGCTGGCTGAGCCAGAGCGGCGCGGTAAGATCGTCGGAACGGTCATGAGCGGGCTGCTGCTCGGGATCCTGCTGGCGCGGACGGCCGCCGGCGGTCTGGCCCAGCTCGGTGGCTGGCGAACCGTCTACTGGACCGCCAGCCTGCTGATGCTGGTGATGGCCCTGGCGCTGTGGCGATCGCTGCCGCGCGTTAAACAGTCCGTTCCCCTGCGCTATCCGCAGCTGCTTGCCTCTATTTTTCGTCTCTATGCCGGCAACCGGGTGATCCGCACCCGCGCCTGGACGGGCTGTCTCTCCTTTGCCAACTTCAGCCTGCTGTGGACGTCGATGGCGTTCCTGCTCTCCGGCGCGCCCTACCACTTCTCCGAAGGCCGGATTGGTTTACTCGGGCTGGTCGGAGCGGCAGGGGCGCTGGCCGCCCGTCAGGCCGGTTCGCTGGCCGACAAAGGCAAAGCGAAGCTGACGACCCGGCTGGGCCTGCTGATTATGCTCATCTCCTGGGCCGCGATTGCGTGGGGCGCAGATCAGCTTGTGCCGCTGATCGTCGGCATCCTGCTGCTGGATCTGGCGGTGCAGGCCGTGCATATCACCAATCAGAGCGTGATCTATGCGCAGATGCCGGACGCACGCAACCGCCTGAATGCGGGATACATGACCAGCTACTTTATCGGCGGGGCCGCCGGTTCGCTGCTTTCCGCCACTGCCTACCATCTGGCGGGCTGGTATGGGGTCTGCGGCGCGGGCGTGCTGCTGACGCTGATGAATCTGCTGATCTGGGCGCGGGGATCGCGATTTGAGCCGGAAAAAATCAACTGAAGTCTGTCCGGAGCGTATTGCATCTGGTCACAAATGGTTAGGTTTGTTATGGTTAGTAGCAAACCTATTCACTTCAGTTATTTTTCCTCGCGATATTATTAAATTTGCCCCCTTTTTGATAACGTCCCGGCACCGCGGTTGTCGCCGGGCGTACGGGTTTTTGACCCAGGGCCAGGGAATGGCCTGGAATGCCTTTGATGGTGCAGCGTAAGTCTGAGCGCGATCACCAGCCAGAAAGTGACTACGCTTAACCTGTCACCATAGTTATTATACAAGTTGCAATTAGTGAGGTTTTTTTTAATGGAAAGTTCGTTTACTCCCATTGAGCAGATGCTAAACATCCGTGCCAATCGCCATAAGGATTTTCCGTTGCAGGAAATTATCCTGACGCGTCTCTGTATGCATATGCAGGGTAAACTGCTGGACAACCGTAACAAGATGCTGAAAGCCCAGGGCATCAACGAGACCCTGTTCATGGCGCTGATTACGCTGGATGCGCAGGAGAACCACAGCATTCAGCCTTCTGAACTCAGTTCTGCGCTGGGCTCTTCACGCACCAACGCGACGCGCATTGCTGATGAGCTGGAGAAGCGCGGCTGGATCGAACGTCGCGAGAGCGACCACGACCGTCGCTGCCTGCATCTGCATCTGACCGACAAGGGCATGGAGTTCCTGCGTCAGCTGCTGCCACCTCAGCATCAGAGCCTGCAATATCTCTGGTCTTCACTGTCCGGTGACGAGAAGTCTCAGCTGGAAGGGATCACCCGTAAGCTGCTTAACCGTCTCGATAAAATGGATGAAGATCAACTGATCGCCTCGCTGTCCCGCTAATAGCAATAAGTGCGACACAATCACCTGTCGGAATCGTTATTTTAATTTCCTTTTTTATCTGGCCAGCGCTCAGGCGCTGGCTTTTTCGACTCGGGCGCTGGCGGACAGGGATGTCTGCCCCCCGACTAAATGGAAAATGTGGAGAAATTCATGAGTGCATCGGCAGAAGCACAACGCCCGCAACCGTCAGCCAACAAAAAGAAGAAGCGCAAAAGTGTGCTGATTGTCCTGGCGCTGATCATTATTCTGGCGGGTATTGCCTGGGGCGCCTACTGGTTCCTGGTCCTGCGTCATTTTCAGGAAACGGATGACGCCTATGTGGCAGGTAATCAGGTGCAGGTGATGGCACAGGTCTCCGGTAGCGTGAATAAAGTCTGGTTCGAAGACACCGATTTCGTCAAAAAAGGCGACGTGCTGGTCTCCCTGGATAAGACGGATGCGGAGCAGGCGTTTGAAAAAGCGCAGACGGCCCTCGCCACCAGCGTGCGTCAGACGCATCAGCTGATGATCAACGGCAGACAGTATCAGGCCAGCATCACGCTGCAGCAGACCGCGCTGGCTCAGGCCGAGGCCGATCTGAAACGCCGTGAGCCGCTGGGTGCGGCTAACCTGATTGGTCGAGAAGAGCTGCAGCACGCCCGCGATGCCGTCGCGACCGCCAAAGCGCAGCTCGATGTGGCGATTCAGCAATATAATGCGAACCAGGCGATGATCCTCAATACCTCGCTGGAAAACCAGCCTGCCGTACAGCAGAGCGCGGCCGAGTTGCGTGACGCCTGGCTGGCGCTGCAGCGAACCGAGATTCGCAGCCCGATGGATGGCTTTGTCTCCCGTCGCAGCGTGCAGGTCGGCTCGCAGATCTCCACCAATACCCCGCTGCTGGCCGTCGTACCGGCCACCAACCTGTGGGTGGATGCGAACTTCAAAGAGACCCAGCTGGCTGGCGTGCGCATCGGTCAGCCCGCCACTGTGGTAGCCGATATCTACGGTGACGATGTGGTCTATCACGGCAAAGTCGTGGGACTGGATATGGGTACCGGCAGCGCCTTCTCTCTGCTGCCTGCACAGAATGCGACCGGTAACTGGATCAAAGTGGTTCAGCGTCTGCCGGTGCGTATCGAACTGAATCAGGAAGATATCGCCAGACATCCCCTGCGCATCGGTCTCTCCACGCTGGTTAAAATCGATACCACCAGCCAGGAGGGCAGTACGCTGGCCACCAGCGTCCGTCAGCAGGCCGCTTACAGCAGCAACGCCCTGGCGATTGACCTCGCGCCGGTCAATCAGCTGATCACCGATATCGTCCGTGCCAACGCCGGATGATGACGCGGAGGCTGTAATGGCAAAAAAACCGCTTGAAGGGATGCCGCTGGTCCTGATGACCATTGCGCTGTCGCTGGCGACGTTCATGCAGGTTCTGGACTCGACCATCGCCAACGTGGCCATTCCGACCATTGCCGGTAATCTGGGTGCCTCTAACTCACAGGGCACCTGGGTGATCACCTCGTTTGGCGTTGCTAACGCAATCTCCATCCCGATCACCGGCTGGCTGGCAAAGCGCGTAGGCGAAGTGAAGCTCTTTACCTGGGCCACCATTCTGTTTGCTGTCGCCTCCTGGGCGTGCGGCATGTCAGAGAGCCTGGAGATGCTGATCTTCTTCCGCGTACTGCAGGGGATCGTGGCAGGCCCGCTGATTCCGCTGTCGCAGAGTCTGCTCCTCAGTAACTACCCGCCCGCGAAGCGCAGCATCGCGCTGTCGCTCTGGGCGATGACGGTGATCGTCGCGCCAATCTGCGGCCCGATTCTGGGCGGCTGGATCAGCGATAACTATCACTGGGGCTGGATCTTCTTTATCAACGTGCCGATTGGTGCGGTCGTTGTGCTGCTGACGCTGCAGACCCTGCGCGGTCGCGAAACCAAAACCGAGATCCGCCCGATTGATATGGTCGGCCTGGTATTGCTGGTGGTGGGGATCGGCTGCCTGCAGGTGATGCTGGATCGCGGTAAAGAGCTCGACTGGTTCAGCTCCACGGAGATCATCGTGCTGGCGGTGGTGGCCGTGATTGCGCTGGCGGTGCTGCTGGTCTGGGAGCTGACGGACGATAACCCGATCGTCGATCTCTCGCTGTTTAAGTCGCGCAACTTCACCATCGGCTGCCTGTCGATCAGCCTGGCTTATATGCTCTACTTCGGCTCGATCGTTCTGCTGCCGCAGCTGCTTCAGGAGGTCTATGGCTATACGGCCACCTGGGCCGGGCTGGCCTCGGCACCGGTCGGGATTATTCCGGTGATCCTGTCGCCGATTATTGGTCGTTTCGCCCATAAACTCGATATGCGGCGGCTGGTGACCTTCAGCTTCATTATGTATGCCGTCTGCTTCTACTGGCGTGCCTATACCTTTGAACCGGGCATGGATTTTGGTGCCTCGGCGTGGCCGCAGTTTATCCAGGGCTTTGCCGTGGCCTGCTTCTTTATGCCGCTGACCACCATTACGCTCTCCGGGCTGCCGCCGGAGCGACTGGCCGCCGCCTCCAGCCTGTCTAATTTTGTGCGTACGCTGGCCGGTTCGATAGGCACCTCGATCACCACGACCATGTGGACCAATCGTGAGTCGATGCATCACAGCTATCTGTCGGAGTCGATAACGCCCTACAACGTCAACGCCCAGCAGATGTACAGTCAGCTGGAGAGCATGGGGATGACGCAGCAGCAGGCCTCTGCCTGGATTGCACAGCAGATTACCAATCAGGGACTGATTATTTCAGCGAATGAAATCTTCTGGGCGTCGGCTGGCGTCTTCCTGATCCTGCTGGTGCTGATCTGGTTTGCCCGCCCGCCGTTTGGTGCAGGCGGTGGCGGCGGTGGCGCACACTGACGCTGAAATGAAAAACGGGCCTTTCGGCCCGTTTTTTTATGCGTTCTGACGCCACCATTCGGCGAGCAGCACACCGGTTGCCACCGACACGTTGAGGCTTTCTACGTTGCCGGTTCCGCCAATCGACAGGCTCATGTCACCCTGCTGGAAAGCGGTATCGGAGAGGCCTTCGCGCTCCTGCCCTAACACCAGCACCATTTTCTCCGGCAGCGACGCCTGCGCCAGCGGCGTGCCCTGATGGCTGGAGGTGGTCACGATGGTATAGCCCGCTTTACGGAACGCTTCCAGACCTTCGCTGAAGGTGGCACCGCTGATGGCCTGCACATGCTCGGCCCCGCCTTCTGCGGTCCGCACGGCTGCACCAGACTCCAGCAGTGAGGCGTCGTTTACCAGCAGGCCTTTAACGCCGAAGTGCGCGCAACTGCGCATAATCGCGCCCAGGTTATGCGGGTTGCTGACATCTTCCAGCGCCAGCACGCAATCTTTGGTATTCGCCTGGCTCAGCCATTCCGCCACGGCCATACCCATGCGCTTTTTGATCAGGAAGCAGACGCCACCGTGATGCTCGGTGCCTGAGGCTTTGGTGATCTCGGCATCTTCAACTACATGATAGGCTTTGCGGTTGGCCGCCAGCCAGCGCAGCGCTTCGCGGAAACGCGGGGTCACTTCCTGCACGAACCAGGCGCGTACAATCGCTTCCGGACGGCTCTGGAACAGCGCATGACAGGCGTTCTCGCCGTAGACGCGGGTCTCTTCGTTACGCTGACGACGGATCTGCGCCGGATCGACAAAACTCTTGCCGCTGATGCCGCCATGATCCGGCTTATCCGTGTCAGCCGCAGCCGTGCGATCCGCAGCGGGCGGGCGGGAAACGGTGCGCCACGGTGAATCGCTGTTGCCATAGGCGCCGCGGCTCTCATCGCCCCGATCGTTGCGACGCGGCGCACCACGTCCGCCTTCAGTGCGGCGCGGTGAGCTGCTGCGACCGGCGTCATCGCTGCGACGACCGGCAGAGGCTGGACGGCCCCCTTCCTGGCCGCGTTCAGTGCGGGAGCCAGACGAACGACGGTTATCATCCGGACGGGCAGCAGAGTGACCACCTTTGCCTGTACGAGGATTCGACGCACGCGCGCTTTTATCGTCCTCGCCACGCACGTACATCACCTTAACTTTACCGCTCTTACCTTTAAATTCGTCGTTCATATCTTCCTCCTGCATTGAGAGCGCGCAGATTACCTGATGTGATGGCGCTTAGCTATCAACTATTGAACCTATAGAGCAATACAGATTGAGCGAAAATCCGCCCCCTTTCATAATGACCGACTATTACCAGACTGACACTTTTCAACATCAGAGGTTCCTATGAATACGGTATGCGCTTCCTGTCAGGCAACCAATCGCGTTCCTGACGATCGCCTTGCCGACGTGGCGAAATGTGGTCGCTGTGGAAATGCCCTGTTCGATGGCGAAGTGGTGAATGCCACCAGCGCCAACTTTGACAAATATCTGCAGGACGATCTGCCCGTGGTGATCGACTTCTGGGCGCCCTGGTGCGGGCCGTGCGTTAACTTTGCGCCCGTGTTTAAGGATGTCGCCAGCGAACGCAGCGGGAAAGTGCGTTTTATTAAAGTGAACACCGAGGCGGAACCGGCCCTGAGTGCCCGTTTTAACATCCGCAGCATCCCCACCATCATGCTGTTCAAACATGGCCAGCGGGTCGACATGCTGAACGGGGCGATGCCTAAAGCGCCGTTCAACGAATGGCTGGATGAATCGCTCTGATCCACCGGGGCCAGCCTGTCTGGCCTTTTCCTTTTCCTCTGCGCTTCGATTACACTGACGTTTTTCCTGCCCTGAATGCCCATGTCTGATAATGCTGTTCTGCGCTTGCGCACCCAACGTCTGGCCCGTGCCACCCGCCCTTTCCTCGCGCGCGGCAACCGGGTGATTCGCTGCCAGGGCTGTCTGCTGCCGGAAGCTCACTGCCTCTGCAGCCAGATCGTCCCGCACACCGCCCGAAGCCGTTTCTGCCTGGTGATGTTTGATACCGAGCCGATGAAACCGAGCAATACCGGCCGTCTGATTGCCGATATTCTGCCGGACACCCAGGCATTTGGCTGGTCACGTACCGAGCCGGACCCGCTGCTGCTGGCGGCCGTCCGTCATCCCGATTATCAGCCGGTGGTGGTCTTCCCGGCCGCCTATGCCGATCCAGGCCGCGAGGTGCTGACAGCGCCTCCGGCCCTGGGCAAGCCGCCTCTGTTTATCATGCTGGACGGCACCTGGACCGAAGCGCGCAAAATGTTTCGCAAGAGCCCGTGGCTGGACGCCTTTCCGGTGATGTCGCTGACGGTCAGCGCGCCCTCACGCTACACGCTGCGCGAAGCGCACGGTGAAGGCCAGCACTGTACCGCTGAGGTGGCCGCAGCGCTGCTGGCGCAGGCGGGCGACGCGCAGGCGGCGGAGGCACTCTCCCACCATTTCGATCGGTTCCGCGCGGCCTATCTGGCGGGTAAACCGCATCACAACGGCCAGGCCTGACTGACCGTCCGCAGCGATAAGCGGATCGCGATACACAGGCTGCGATCTGCCCGGAAGCACCGCCCGCAAAAAGCGTTTACAATCACGCAAATCCCGATCTCTGGAGGGCGAGATGAGCCAACGCGGACTGGAAGCGCTGTTACGACCTAAATCAATTGCGGTAATTGGTGCCTCGGTGACGCCCGGGCGTGCAGGCTACTTTATGATGCGCAACCTGCTGGCGGGCGGATTCAGCGGCCCGGTCCTGCCCGTCACGCCAAAATATAAGGCGGTCAGCGGCGTGCTGGCCTGGCCCACCATCGACAGCCTGCCTTTTGCGCCCGACCTGGCGGTGATCTGCACCCATTCAAAGCGGAACCTTACCCTGCTGCAACAGCTCGGCGAGAAAGGCTGCAAGGCCTGCATTATCCTCTCTGCGCCCGCCAGCCAGCTGGCCGAACTCAAAGCCTGTGCCAGCCAGTGGCAGATACGGCTGCTGGGGCCAAACAGTCTGGGGCTGCTGGCGCCCTGGCAGGGATTAAATGCCAGCTTCTCGCCGGTGCCGATCGCGAAAGGGCGTATCGCGTTTATCTCTCAGTCTGCCGCCGTCTCCAACACCATCCTCGACTGGGCGCAGCAGCGTAACCTCGGCTTTTCCTGGTTTATCGCGCTGGGCGACAGTCTGGATACCGATGTCGATGACCTGCTCGACTTCCTGGCCCGCGACGGTAAGACCAGCGCCATCCTGCTCTATCTGGAGCACCTCAGCGATGCGCGGCGCTTCGTTTCCGCCTCGCGCAGCGCTTCACGCAATAAACCGATTCTGGTGATCAAGAGCGGCCGCAGCCGCGAAGCGCAGGCGCTGCTGGGCACGCACAGCGGGCTGGACGCCGCGTGGGATGCCGCCATTCAGCGCGCGGGTCTGCTGCGGGTGCAGGACACCCATGAGCTGTTCTCCGCCGTGGAGTCGCTGAGTCATATGCGGCCGCTGCGTGGCGACCGGCTGATGATCGTCAGTAATGGTGCCGCGCCCGCCGCGCTGGCGCTGGATGAACTCTATGCCCGCAACGGCAAGCTGGCGCAGCTCGGCGATCAGACCCGCCAGCGGCTTGAGGCGCTGCTGCCCGCCGGTGTGGGTCGCGGCAATCCGCTGGATTTGAAAGATGACGCCACGGCAGAGCGTTATGCCGCCTGTGTTGAGGTTCTGCTCGACAGCCATGAGCTGGATGCGCTGATGATTATTCATGCACCCAGCGCGGTCGCCCCCGCCACCGAAACGGCCACGCATCTGATCGACACCCTTGCCCGTCATCCGCGCGGTAAGCTGGTGACGCTGCTGACCAACTGGTGCGGCGAGTTCTCTTCCCAGGCCGCGCGTCGGGCATTTACCCAGGCGGGCATTCCGACCTGGCGCACGCCGGAAGGCACAGTGACCGCCTTTATGCATCAGGTCGAATACCGTCGCAACCAGAAGCAGCTGCGCGAAACCCCTGCCCTGCCCGCGACGCTGAACCAGGACAGCGCTCATGCTCACCGGCTGCTGTCGCAGGCGCTGGCACGCGGCGTGACTGCGCTGGATACCCATGAGGTGCAGCCGGTGCTGCAGGCGTACGGTCTGGCCACGCTGCCGACCTGGATCGCCAGCGACAGCGCGGCCGCCGTCGCCATCGCCGACCAGATTGGCTATCCGGTGGCGCTGAAGCTGCGCTCACCTGATATCGCGCACAAGTCGGAGGTTCAGGGCGTGATGCTCTATCTGCGCAACGCCAGCGAGGTGGAGCATGCCGCTGAGGCCATTTTTGACCGGGTGCGCGCGACGCTGCCGCAGGCGCGTATCGAGGGCTTACTGGTGCAGAGCATGGCCAGCCGCGCGGGCGCGCAGGAGCTGCGGGTGGTGGTGGAGCAGGATGCGCTGTTTGGCCCGATCATTATGCTGGGCGAAGGCGGCGTGGAGTGGCAGGCCGATAAGCAGGCGGCGGTCGCGCTGCCTCCCCTGAATATGACGCTGGCACGCTATCTGGTGATTCAGGCGATAAAGAGCGGCAAAATCCGCAGCCGCAGCGGGCTCAGTCCGCTGGATATTGCCGGTCTGAGTCAGCTGCTGGTGCAGGTTTCAGATCTGGTGGTGGATTGCCCGGAGATCCAGCGGCTCGATATCCATCCGCTGCTGGCAGCAGGCAACGATTTTACCCTGCTGGATGTCACCCTGACGCTGGCACCCTTCAGTGGCGACAACGAAGCGCGACTGGCCATCCGCCCTTATCCTCAGCATCTGGAGGAGCAGGTGGAGCTGAAAGATGGGCAATTCTGCCTGTTCCGGCCGATCCTGCCCGAAGATGAACCGCTGCTGCGAGATTTTATCAGTCAGGTCACCCGAGAGGATCTCTACTACCGCTACTTCAGCGAAATCAACGAGTTTACGCATGAAGATCTCGCCAACATGACCCAGATCGACTACGACCGCGAGATGGCGATTGTGGCCGTGCGTCCGCATCAGGGCGGCCAGGAGATCATCGGCGTCACCCGCGCTATTTCGGATGCCGATAACATCGATGCAGAGTTTTCGGTACTGGTCCGTTCCGACCTGAAGGGGTTAGGCATGGGGCGTCGCCTGCTGGAAAAGATGATCCGTTACACCCGCCATCACGGCTTGCAACAATTGAACGGTATCACCATGCCCCACAATCGCGGCATGATTACGCTGGCCCGAAAACTGAACTTTCATGTTGATATTCAACTGGATGACGGTATTGTCAGCCTCAAACTGCCTTTACAGAATGAGATCAACTAACCTTGTAGAGAAAGGTAAAAAACGTTCGAATCGACGGAGTTGATGTTATTATTTATGGTTATAACCCTGATTTGATGGCAAAAGGCCATGCAATGAACAGAGAAGAAGTGCACTGCGATGTTGTCTAAATTCAAACGTAACAAACACCAACAACACCTCGCACAGTTGCCGAAACTGTCACAATCCGTTGCGGATGTGTCGACACTTTATTCGCCTGCCGAATTTCGCACGACGCTGCTGGAAAAGATTGCGGCCGCGCAGACACGCATCTGTATCGTTGCGCTCTATCTGGAAAACGATGATGCCGGACGTGCCGTCATGGATGCCCTTTATCAGGCTAAGCAGGCGCGACCAGAACTGGATATCTCGATTCTGGTGGACTGGCACCGGGCGCAGCGTGGCCGGATTGGTGCCGCGCGGGGCGTGACCAACGCCGACTGGTACTGCGAGATGGCGACCCGCTATCCCGATATCGCCATTCCGGTTTATGGCATCCCGGTGAATACCCGTGAGGCGCTGGGCGTACTCCATCTCAAAGGGTTTATCATCGACGACACGCTGCTCTACAGCGGCGCCAGCATCAACGATGTCTATCTGCATCAGCACGATAAGTATCGTTACGACCGCTATCAGCTCATCCGCAATGCCCGGCTGACCGATACCATGTATGAGTGGATCACCCTCAATCTTAAGCCAGCCGAAGCGGTGAACCGTCTGGACTTTGCGGAGCGTCCCTCCAGCCCTGAAATTAAAAATGAAACGCGGCAGTTCCGTCAGGATCTGCGCGGCTTTAACTATCAGTTTGAAGGGGATGCCGGTAACGAAGAGCTGGCCGTCACGCCGCTGGTCGGCCTGGGCAAGCATAGCCTGCTTAATAAAACCATCTTCCATCTGATGCCCTGTGCGGAAGAGAAGCTGGTCATCTGTACCCCCTACTTCAACCTGCCTGCCCTGCTGGTCCGGAACATCATTCATCTGCTGCGACAGGGAAAACAGGTCGAAATCATCGTCGGTGATAAAACCGCCAATGATTTTTATATTGCGCCCGATCAGCCGTTTAAAATCATCGGCGCCCTGCCCTATCTCTATGAAATCAACCTGCGTCGCTTCCTGAGCCGCCTGCAATATTACGTCTCCACCGATCAGCTGGTCGTGAGGCTCTGGAAGGATGGCGAGAACAGTTATCACCTTAAAGGGATGTGGGTTGATGACGAATGGCAGCTTATCACCGGCAATAACCTCAACCCGCGCGCGTGGCGACTCGATCTGGAAAATGCGGTGCTGATCCACGATCCTCATCAGCAGTTAGCAGCCCAGCGCGAGAAAGAGCTGACGCTGATCCGGCAGCACACCCAGGTCGTCACTCACTTCCGCGAACTGGAGAGCATTGCCGATTACCCGGCTAAGGTGCGGAAACTGATCCGTCGTCTGCGCCGGATCCGAATCGATCGCCTGATCAGCCGTATTCTTTAATACACGCCGCCTGCGGGGCATCTGCTATGCGAATTGTACTGCTTGCTGTGCTGTTGTGTAGTGGATGTGCCCATATGGCCCAGGATTCCTGGACCGGACGGGATAAAGCGGAACACTTTTTCGCCTCCGCCGCGCTGGCGGCAGCAGGCAGTGAATATGGGCAGCGCCAGCACCTTTCTGACCGGCAGAGCCAGACTCTCGGCTTTATGCTTTCATTGAGTCTTGGGGCGGCTAAAGAGGGGTATGACAGCCGCCCGGCTGGCAGCGGCTGGAGCTGGAAAGATTTCGCCTGGGATGCCGCCGGTGCAGCCAGCGGCATTGCCCTGTGGAATCTCAGCCAGTAGGCATATCAGAGTTTAATGCCTTTGCCGCGTCTGTGCAGCAACAGTGACACCAGGAACGCTACCGCGCCCATCGCGGAAACATACCAGAAGAAGGTCGTCTCAATTCCCTGCTGCTTCATCAGCAGTGCCACATACTCTGCCGATCCCCCGAAAATCGCATTCGCTACCGCATAAGAGAGTCCCACGCCCAGCGCGCGCACCTGGGGCGGAAACATCTCGGCTTTCAGAATGCCACTGATGGCGGTGTAGAAGCTGGTAATCAGCAGGGCCAGCATGATCAGCAGAAACGCGACGCCGGGGCTCTGCACGTTTTGCAGCAGGGTGAGAATCGGCACCGTACAGATGGCCGCGCCCGCACCAAAAATCATCATCGAGGTGCGACGCCCGATTTTATCGGAGAGCGCACCGATAACGGGCTGGATAAGCATAAAGACCAGCAGCGCACCGGTCATCAGACCGCTGGCCGTTTTGGGATCCATACCCGAGGTGTTCACCAGATACTTCTGCATATAGGTGGTAAAGGTATAGAAGCTCAGGGAGCCGCCCGCAGTGAAACCCAGCACCATCAGGAAAGGTCGGGTATGGTTGCGCAGTAACCCGATGACGCTGCCGGCATCGCGATGCTCACGGCTGCTCTTATCAGAAGTCTCCTCCAGTGAGCGGCGCAGCCACAGTGCGACAACGGCGAGCAGCGCGCCAAGGAAGAACGGGATACGCCAGCCCCAGCTTCGCAGCTCAGCATCCGTAAGCAGGAACTGCAGCACTACCACCGTCAGAACCGCCGCCAGCTGCCCGCCAATCAGCGTGACATACTGAAAGGAGGCGTAAAACCCTTTGCGCCCTTCGAGTGCCACTTCGCTCATATAGGTCGCGCTGGTCCCATACTCCCCACCCACCGATAAGCCCTGAAACATGCGCGCCAGCAGCAGAATGACGGGAGCTGCCACCCCGATGGTTGCATAACCGGGTAAGCAGGCGATCACCAGTGAACCAAAACACATCATACAGACCGAAACCAGCATCGAATTTTTTCGGCCATGCTTATCGCCGATATAGCCGAACAGCCAGCCGCCAATCGGACGCATTAAAAAGCCGGCGGCAAACACCCCGGCGGTCTGCAACAGCTGCGTCGTGGTATCGCCCTGGGGAAAGAAGATGTGTGCGAAATAGAGTGAGAAGAATGAGTAAACGTAGAAGTCAAACCACTCGACCAGGTTACCCGACGAGGCACCGACGATCGCCCAGATCCGTTTCTTTGCATCATCCGGCTGAATATTATTGTTTGTGGGTGTCATGCTTACCTCTGCTCCTTGCTGATCAACAGCGTTGAAAGGGTGAGTAAAGCATTTAAGTCTACTGAAGGTAAAGGCGACGTATTCTGAGATTGTTATTGTGAGCTGCATCGCTAATTATCGGGAAATCAGCGGGTTGCTGATGTTTTCTGCCGAAATCAGGCGGGATACAGAGGGTATATAGCAGGCATATTGATGAGAATTTCAGCACAAAGTAGCAGAGTACAGACGTAAAAAAGCCCCGCACTTCCGTGCGGGGCTTCTTCACTTATACAATGCCTGGCAGTTCCCTACTCTCGCATGGGGAGGCCCCACACTACCATCGGCGCTACGGCGTTTCACTTCTGAGTTCG